>Ga0214201_1000007_pt1 | contig 123707 bp, 110 predicted proteins | sample TroBogEpilimnion_32_FD_153039 | JGI IMG/M metagenome (GOLD analysis project Ga0214201, IMG submission 153039) | Freshwater microbial communities from Trout Bog Lake, WI - 29MAY2009 epilimnion | ecosystem: Environmental > Aquatic > Freshwater > Lake > Epilimnion/Euphotic zone | place: Trout...
CTTTTTGGCCGCTTGGGCGTAAGCCGAGCCGTTAAAGACATTCGGGGCCAGAATCAACGCTGCTAACAGGCCAACAACTCGTAAAGGCATTCGCGCAATCATTCTTATAATCCTTTGGACCCAATCGAATCCGATTTCTGACAATCAATGTGCTTTTCCAAGAATCGACAACCTTGAAACATACGCGCGTCATACTCTTTTACGGCTATCGTGGCCATCGAAAATCCGATTTGCTTTGAAAATAACGCTAATTACCTCGAATCATATATCAAAGCTCTATCCGATAAGGGCGTGGGTCTGGACCTTTAATGCGCAAAATAATGTTAGGTATGGCGGCCTGTTTTGTCTTTGGTGCACAGGTTGCGCTGGCAGAACCTAAGACCGCCATCGCGCTTTACGGCGAACCTGTTTTGACGGCTGGCTTCGAGCATTTTCCATATGCGAATATCGACGCTCCAAAAAAAGGAACGATAACCTTCGGAGTGATGGGAACTTTTGATACGTTAAACCCCTATTCGGTTCGAGGTATTGCAGCCCAAGGCATTGCTCCCCCGATCGGCCTTGTTATTCAGAGCCTCATGGTGCGTTCGGCCGATGAGCCTTTTTCGCTTTACGCGTCCGTTGCACAATCCGTCGACATTTCTAATGATCTCAGCAGGGTTACTTTTTACATCGACCCGCGTGTCCATTTTTCCGACGGCCATCCGCTTACCTCGGCGGATGTCATATTTTCTTGGTCTCTTTTGAAAGAAAAGGGCAAGCCAAATTTAAGAGGCTATTACAATAAGGTCATCGCCGCCGATGCGCCTGATCCAAAGACGGTTATTTTTAACCTTGGCGACAGTCACGACCGTGAATTACCGATGATCTTGGCGCTCATGCCCGTCTTGGCTCAACATGCGACGGATGCCGATCATTTCGATGAAACAACATTAAAGGTACCCATCGGATCAGGCCCCTACCGTGTATCGGATGTAAAAGCGGGTGAGAGCATTAGCTATCAGCGTGATCCGAATTTTTGGGGACGAGATCTACCTGTCAATAAGGGAATGTATAATGCCCATGTTTATCGATACGATTATTATCGGGATGCAAACACGCTCTTCGAAGCCTTTAAAGCAGGCCTATACGATGTGCGCAGCGAAGATAACCCAACCCGTTGGGTGACAGGCTATGACTTTCCAAGAATGTTGGATGGGCGTGCTGCTAAAGATCCGATTCCGGTTCGTACTCCCAAAGGGATGGCAGGGTTGGTGTTTAATACGCGACACGCTATCTTTTCCGATATTAGAACGCGCGAAGCGTTAAGTTATTTGTTTGATTTTGAATGGATCAACACGGTCCTATTTGAAGGTGTTTATAAACGGACCGGAAGTTATTTCGAAGGATCAGACCTTTCCTCAAACGGTAAACCGGCCTCTGCGGGTGAAAGGGCGATTTTGGCGCCCTACCCCGATGCGGTTCGTCTCGACATATTAGAAGGCCAATGGCATCCACCCGTCTCCGATGGATCTGGTCGGGATCGTGCAAACGCCCGCAAGGCCTTTGAACTTTTGCAAGCGGCCGGTTGGTCTCTGAACAAAGGGGTGATGACAAATGCCAAAGGTCAGCCCCTTGCATTTGAGATCGTCGTTGTCAGTCGTGTTCAAGAACGTCTCGCATTAAATTTCTCAGAATCGCTGCAACGACTTGGCATTAAAATGACGGTTCGTTTGGTCGACGACGTTCAATATTGGCAACGGGTTGCCGCGTTCGATTTTGATATGATCCAGTTTACCTGGGGTACCTCGCCATCTCCGGGAAATGAACAATATAACCGTTGGGGATCGCGCTCCAAGGATCGCCAAGGTTCGCTAAATTATGCAGGCGCTTCTAGCCCCGCAATTGATACGGCGATCGATGCGATGCTCGGTGCCCCTTCGCGGGACGCATGGCTGGATGCCGTCCATGCGCTCGACAGGATCCTGATTTCCGGATTTTATGTGGTTCCACTGTTCCACGCGCCAGAACAATGGATCGTGCGTAATTCATCCGTTAAAAGGCCGGACTATACCCCGCTCTTTGGCTTTACCCCTGAAACCCTCTGGCGCGAGGATTAAACTATGTCTGAACCATTTGTGATTGATATTGTTTCCGATGTTGTTTGTCCTTGGTGCTATGTTGGTAAAAAGCACATTGAAAAGGCGCTTGAAGACATGCCGGAAATCGATGCGGTTATTCGTTGGCATCCGTTTCAATTGGATCCGACCATTCCCGCGGAAGGATATGATCGCAAGGCCTATATGACTAAAAAATTTGGTGAAGGCGGCCAACTTAAAGCGGCGCATGAGCGGCTTGAAGCGTTGGGAAAATCCAGTGGTATTGCGTTTCAATTTGATGCCATTAGCCGTTCGCCCAATACGCTCAATGCGCATCGTTTGATCCGTTGGGCCAATGAGGCCGGTGTTCAGGATGCGGTTGTATCGAGCCTCTTCCAATCCTATTTCGAAGAGGGCTTGGATATTGGGGACATTTCAGTATTGGCATTCATAGCTGGAAAATCCGGGATGGATTCCGATTTGGTTGCCGCCCGTCTCGAGACAGATATGGATATAGATTCCGTTCGAACGGAAATCACCGAAGCCGGGCGCATTGGCGTGTCAGGCGTTCCCTTTTTTATCTTGGCGCAAAAGCTTGCCGTTTCGGGAGCCCAACCAAGTGAAGTATTAATAGACGCTATTCGTCAAGCTTTGGTTGCGTAACGCATGGTTCGTTTTGATCAGCGGATACGAGCGGCGTTTTTTTTGTGCTTTGCGATGGTACTTGCCGTTTCATGCGATACGATCTCCAAATTCTTGAGTGCACGCTATCCTATTCATGAAATTGGGTTGGTTCGATATTCCGTCACCATACCCATTGGAATAGCGATGGCTTGGTCTGCCCTGCGTTCGACCAAAACCGGTTTGATGAACTGGCGGCCACTCTTTCTTCGGGGCTTTTTAATCGCCACTGGCAATTTGCTTTTTATGTTGGCTGCAGCCACGATATCGCTCGCCGATGGCGTAGCGATTTATTTTACAATGCCATTTTTTGTGGCCGGAATCGTTCCGTTTATTCTTGGTGAAAAAGTACCGTTATTGCGATGGATTGTGATCGCTATCGGCTTTGGTGGCGTGTTGGTGATGACGCGTCCTGGATCAACTGTCTTTCAGCCCGAAGCGCTCTTGGCCTTAGGCTGTGCTTTTTTATATGGGTTGGGTCAGGTCCTTACTCGGAAGATAGATCACTCGCTTCCAACTTCGATCACATCGTTGTGGCAAAGCGGCGTTTTCACGCTGTTTTATGCGAGCTTTGCTATGCTGTTTTATGCGCTCGATTTGGGCGAATCCGGTAATAAGAGTCTTGCTTTTTTAACACGTTCCTGGACCTTTCCGGCAACGTTGGATTTAGCCATGATGATTGCAGCGGGCGTACTCTCCTCGCTTCAATTACCGCTAGTGGTCTACGCCTATAAGCATGCTGAAGCCTCCTTTATTGCGCCGTTTGAATATACGGCGATGATTTGGGCCGTGATGTGGGGGGTAATTGTTTTCGGCGATGTTCCGGATCAAATGACGGTATTGGGTGCTGCAATCGTTATCATCGCAGGCATCTTCATGGTGCGGTTTGACCGTTCGACAACCCTGCCCTGATGTTCAGTTTTTTTTCTTTTCTTCGGCAATCCGGACAAGATCACGCAGCAAGGCTTGTGACGCCTTGAGCCTTGCATTAGGCGTGTCGAATTCGTCAATAAAAACGATCCGCATATCGGGTCTGACTTTTGCGAGAGAACCATATTGGCCAATATAGCGGATAAGCCCATCGGGGTTAGCGAATGAATTATCGCGGAAGCTGATGATGATACCGCGTGGGCCGGCATCAATCTTTTCGACATTAGCGCGCAGGCACAATGCCTTAATGCCGACGATGGAAAGCAATTGCCGCACTTCGTCTGGTAACGGTCCGAAGCGGTCGATTAACTCGGCGCCAAACGCATCAATATCGCCATCGGTTTCGAGGCCAGCCAGGCGTTTATACAATTGCATCCGAAGGGTAAGATCCGGCACATAAGGTTCCGGTATCATCACGGGTGTGCCGATGGTAATCGATGGCGACCAATGACCTTCAATGGCGTCATCATCTTCAATGCCGGCTTTTAGCTGCGCGACAGCCTCTTCCAACATTTGCTGATAAAGCTCGTAGCCTACTTCCTTGATATGGCCCGATTGTTCATCGCCAAGAAGATTGCCCGCACCCCGCAAATCCAAATCATGTGAGGCAAGCTCGAAACCGGCACCTAAGCGATCGAGCGATTGCAAGACTTTGAGACGCTTCTCAGCTTGGACGGTGAGTGTGCGATTGGCAGGAACCGTGAAAAGCGCGTAAGCACGCGTCTTGCCTCGTCCGACGCGACCCCGCAATTGATAAAGCGCCGCCAAACCAAACATATCGGCGCGATGGATAATCAGCGTATTGGCGCTTGGAATATCAAGGCCTGATTCAACGATCGCGGTTGAGAGTAGAATATCATATTGACCCTCATAGAAGGCCGTCATGACACTTTCGAGCTCTTGTGCAGGCATTTGCCCATGGGCTACGCCCACCTTTGCTTCAGGCACTTCTGAGGCCAAGAAGGTTTGAACCTCCGCGATGTCTTCAATACGCGGACAAACGTAAAAGCTTTGTCCGCCGCGATAGCGTTCCCGCAACAAGGCTTCGCGGATCATCAATGGATCGAACGGCATGACAAAGGTGCGAACGGCCAAGCGATCAACCGGTGGCGTCGCCATAATGGACAGATCACGAACGCCGGTCATCGCCAATTGTAGGGTACGTGGAATAGGCGTTGCGGTGAGCGTTAACACATGCACTTCGGCGCGAAGTTCTTTGAGGCGTTCTTTATGTCCGACACCGAAATGCTGCTCTTCATCGACGATAAGAAGGCCGAGATCTTTAAAGGCGATTGCCTTTCCTAAAAGCGCGTGGGTGCCAATGACAATATCAACCGTGCCATCGGTTAATCCCGCCTTTGTCTCTTTCGCATCCGTCGTTGATACAAAGCGCGACAATTGCCTTACAACAACGGGAAGCCCTGCAAACCGTGTCGAGAAGGTTTTATAATGCTGCCTTGCCAATAAGGTTGTTGGCACCACGACGGCTACTTGTTTCCCCGCCAAAGCGGCGACAAAAGCAGCACGTAAAGCAACTTCTGTTTTACCAAATCCGACATCGCCACAGAGCAAACGATCCATAGGACGGCCGGAAGCCAAATCACCTAAAACGGATTCGATGGAAGTCAGCTGATCTTCAGTTTCATCATAGGGAAACTTCGCCGAAAATTCCTCATAAAGACCATGCGCGACCGTAAGCTTAGGCGCCTCTTTTAGCAGTCGAGCTGCGGCAATTTTAATCAGCGCATGCGCCATTTCGCGGATGCGTTGTTTGAGCTTCGCCTTCCGCGCCTGCCAAGCGCCGCCACCTAATCGGTCAAGTGCAATCTCGGTATCTTCAGACCCGTAGCGGGATAAGAGATCGAGATTTTCGACGGGCAAAAAGAGCCGATCACCGCCGGCATAATGCAGCTCAACGCAATCATGCGGCGCGCCTGCGGCATCAATCGTTTTGAGCCCTACGAAACGCCCGATACCGTGATCGACGTGGACGACTAGATCGCCGGGCGTCAGACTTCCCGCCTCGGCAATGACGTCCTGCGCTCGCTTAGAGCGACGGGCCTTACGCACCAACCGATCACCCAGAATATCCTGTTCGCCAACGACAACGAGCGTATCTGTTTCAAAGCCGCGCTCGATGCCCCAAACGGCAAGACTCACCTCTCCTGCCTTGAGCGATAATGCCTGCGTGTAGGTTGCAACTGGTGTCAGGCCCGAAAGGCCGTGATCGGATAAAACATGACCCAAACGTTCGCGCGCACCTTCGGACCAAGCAGCCACCAAGATGCGGCGTTGCGACTGACGCACGTCGCCAATATGGACTACGACGGCGTCAAAGACGTTTTTGCCGTCATCATTTTTGTCAGCGCCTTCTGCCGCAGCACGTTCTGCTGCGAATATCCTTCCCTGCCGTGCCCCCGCATCGACGACCGATAGAGGGCTCGATTCTATCACGTTGAAAGGCGTTAATCGGATAACGGCACGGGATCGCAACGCCCCCTCAAGATCAGACAATTTGAGATGTAAACGATCGGGGGCAAGCGGTTTATAAGGTGCGATACCCGGTTGCGGATGAGACATGGCATCACGCCTTGCCTCATAGTGATCGTTGATTTGTTTAATCCGCTCGTTCGCCGCCTCTTCCACCAATGGGTCAAGAATAAACGGAACATCCGTTAGATAGTCAAAAACAGTATCAAGGCTTTCATGAAACAAAGGGAGCCAATGCTCTAAGCCGGCTGGTCGTCTTCCTTCGCTGATGCCTTCATAAAAATGATCGTCGCGACCCGGTGCGCCGAAGGCTGCAACATAGCCTTGACGAAACCGTTTGATCGACTCGGTTGTTAGCTGAACTTCGCTCATCGGTACGAGATCCAGTGAACGAAGTTGCCCGATGGTACGTTGCGTCTCAGGATCGAAACTGCGGATCGATTCCAAGGTGTCGCCAAAAAAATCGAGCCTTACGGGCCCCGTCATACCGGGGGCGTATAAATCAATAATCCCGCCGCGCACGGCATATTCACCCGTTTCGCGAACGGTGGATTGTCGCATATATCCGTTGTTTTCGAGCCATAATCCCAGCGCCGTCGTGTCAACACGGTTGCCGGGAGCCGCCGAAAAACTGTCAGAGCCAACACGCGCCCGTGAAGGTACGCGTTGCATCAGACCATTGGCCGTTACGATCAAGATACGGGGTTGCTCTTCACTCGTTTGCGAACGGGCAAGACGCGCCAGAACGGTCATGCGGCGCGAGGTTATGGAACCGTTTGGCGAGACGCGATCATAGGGTTGGCAATCCCAATTCGGAAAGCTCAATACCTCGATATCGGGTGCCACAAAACCGAGCGCCATTTCCATCGCGGCTTGGCGTTGCCCATCACGGGCGACAAAAACGAGCGCTGCGGCTTTACCCTGTCCCTGTTTGGCTAAACCACGCGCCATATCTGCCGTGACAATGGCATCAAAGCCATCGGGTACGGAAGACAAGACGATGTGGCGCCTGTCTTTGATTGCTGCATTGAGGGTCTGAAGAAGTTTAGACATCGTATGATCCGTCTACCCATTCTTCAAATATTGATCGGGGATGTGTGATCGTGGTGGTCTCGGATCGCCTTCAGCAAGGCGGTATCAAATTCGGTGGGAATGTCTTGAGCATCCAATATCCAATGCAATAAATCACGGTCAGATTGCTCAATCAGAATTTCAAAAAGGTCTAATTCATCATCACCCATTGCGCTAAGATAGCTGTCAGCGAATTGCCCCATAATCAAATCCATTTCGCGTAAACCCCGATGCCAGGCGCGAAATAAAATCTTACGTCGTCGAGGATCGAGATCGGCACTGGAAAGGATTGTTCCGGTCATATTAATCTTTCGTTAATTCTTTAAAGAGCAGGGAGATCGCCCTGCTCCCATCCTTGTTTTGTTTGAGCAATAAAATCATCCAATTGCCCAAGTGATATGGCTTGACGCAATCCGGACATCAGCTCCTGATAATAAGCGAGATTGATACCGGTTATCAGCATCATACCCAATATCTCTTCCGCCTTTACCAGATGATGCAGATAGGCCCGGCTGTAGATGCGCGCCGGTGCCCAATTTGATGTTTCATCAAGCGGGCGATGATCGTCGGCGTGGCGCGCATTGCGCAAATTGATTTTTCCGTAACGGCTATAGGCCAACCCATGGCGGCCGGCGCGTGTTGGCATCACGCAGTCAAACATATCGACGCCACGACGGACGCTTTCGATGATATCATCGGGCGTACCAACACCCATCAAATATCGTGGCTTTTCCTGGGCTAAGAAAGGCTCAACCGTTTCAATCATGCGCAACATGATGTCTTGTGGCTCACCGACAGCCAAGCCGCCAATGGAATAACCTTTCAGATTCATGTCAGCAAGCGCTTCGGCACTGCGGATGCGCAGCGCTTCCACTGCGCCCCCCTGAACAATGCCGAACATGGCCTTGCCGGGTTGATCTCCAAAGGCTGCCGCTGAACGCTCTGCCCAACGAAGCGATAATTCCATCGCCCGTTCGGCCTCACTGTCTGAACAAGGAAGCTTGACGCATTCATCCAGTTGCATCTGGATATCGGAACCCAAAAGCCCCTGAATTTCGATGGAGCGTTCCGGTGTTAACTCGTGTTTTGATCCATCGATATGGGACGAAAAGGTAACGCCTTTTTCGGTAAGCTTGCGTAATTTGGCGAGCGACATAACTTGAAAACCGCCGGAATCCGTCAAAATCGGATGAGGCCAATTCATCATATGATGCAAGCCGCCTAAGCGGGCTACCCGTTCGGCACCGGGCCGCAACATCAAATGATAGACGTTGCCCAAAACGATATCGGCACCCAAGGCGCGAACCTCTTCCGGATGCATGGCTTTGACCGTGCCTGCGGTTCCAACGGGCATAAACGCTGGCGTGCGAATATCGCCACGCGGTGTGGCAACAAAACCCGTTCTCGCTTTGCCGTCGCGGGCGGTGACGGTGAATTCGAAACGATCGGACGGCATGGGTCCAATTTCCCTTAAAAGGCGCGGTGTAACAAGCAGGCATCACCATAGGAATAAAAACGATAACCTGATTCAATCGCGTGTTTATAGGCTTTCCGCATTGTGTCGAGCCCTGAAAATGCCGCAACAAGCATAAACAAGGTGGAGCGCGGCAGATGAAAATTGGTCATCAACACATCAACAGCCTTAAAAGCGTAACCCGGCGTGATGAAAATAGACGTATCGCCTGACCACGCCTTGAAAGATCCATCATCATTTACGGACGACTCCAAAAGCCTAAGCGAGGTGGTGCCAACCGCTACAATACGACCGCCCAATGCCTTGGTTTCGTTAAGAACCGCAGCTGCTTCTGATGAAATCTCGCCCCATTCGGCATGCATTTTATGATCATCTGTATCGTCAACTTTCACGGGTAGAAACGTTCCAGCTCCCACATGCAGCGTAACTTCGGCGAAATGGATGCCGGATAAACGAAGCGTTTTGATCAAGTCTGGCGTAAAATGGAGCCCGGCCGTTGGTGCGGCAACGGCGCCTGAACGGTCGGCAAACATGGTTTGGTAATCGCGCTCATCGCGATCGTCCTCAGTCCTTTTGGCAGCAATATAGGGTGGTAATGGCATAACGCCGACGGAGCGAATGGCGACATCAAGTGCTTCACCCGCCACTTCAAAGCGTAAAAGAACCTCGCCTGCATCGCCCTTTTCGATCACCTCTGCGGTGAGCGTTGTGCCATTCTCGTGACGTTGAAATTGAACCCTCTCACCAAGCGCAAGTTTCTTTGCTGGTCGAACGAAGGCTCGCCATGTCGTTTCACTTTCGCGTTTGTGAAGGGTCGCTTCGATGCCAGCGATGGAGGCACCCCGTTGGCGTTTTCCTACCAACCGTGCCGGTAAAACCTTTGTATTATTGACCACAAGACAATCGCCCGCTCGTAACAAACGGGAAAGATCGTAAACATGAAGATCCGAAAACGAAGATTCGGAATCGGGCTTAACTACCAATAGTTGTGCGCTCTCGCGTGGCTCAGCCGGACGTAGGGCAATCCGATCGGATGGCAAATCAAAATCAAAATCTTCAACACGCATCGGTCGTTTAAAACCCCTAAACCAAACGTAAATCTTAATTATGTATGAAGAATTTTCCGAAATTTAAATCGAGGGAAATAGGTGCGATTTTAATTCAAACACCATCTGCTTCTTAACTTTACCCGCAATAAGTGTGTAGCATTACGTTGCGTGATGCTGCAAAATTTGTTTCACACTGTTTGCTGCCCCGAATATGTTGCGGGATGACAGCGATTTTTTAAGGCAGGTATTTTCAGTAAGTGTAGTCTTGGCCGGTCGATGATACACACAACATCATCGACCGGTCCTTTTTATCAGCGCAATTCAACGCTAGCTGTCACGATCATATCTGGATCACGAACTGGCTCGCCGCGCTTGATTTTGTCAACATTCTCCATGCCTTCAACAACCTGACCCCAGACCGTGTATTGGCGGTCCAAGAAACGGGCATTGTCGAAGCAGATAAAGAACTGGCTATCGCCGGAATCCGGATTTTGTGAACGGGCCATCGAGCAAATTCCGCGCACATGCGGCTCGGCATTGAACTCGGCTTTCAGCTTATGGCCGGAACCACCCATACCCGTACCGGTCGGATCCCCGGTTTGCGCCATAAAACCATCAATGACGCGATGAAACACAACGCCATCATAAAACTTGGATTTAGCGAGTTCTGAAATCCGAGCCACATGGTTTGGTGCTAAATCGGGACGGAACTTAATAACAACCGTACCCTTGGTTGTTTCAAGCACGAGATGCTCTACGCCATCAGCCTTCTTTTCAGCAGGTGCCTTTTTCGGAGCTGCGGCCTTTGGCGCCGCTGCTTTTTTTGCCGGCGCTTTTTTTGCTGCTGGCTTCTTTTCCGTTGTTGTCGTGTCCTTAGCCATCGTACTCGCTTCCTTTTACTTAGCGTCTTCCATCATTTGCATTTTGATTATTTTGTCCGGATTTTTTACCGGCTCGCCGCGCTTAATTTTGTCAACAAATTCCATACCGGATACGACTTCGCCAAAAACGGTATATTTACCGTTCAAAAATGCGGCAGGTCCGAAACAGATAAAAAATTGTGAATTGGCCGAATTCGGATCATTCGAACGGGCCATGCCGAGTGTGCCGCGGTTAAAAGGTTGCGGGGTAAATTCTGCTGGCAGATTGGGGAGATCGGATCCGCCCATTCCAGTGCCCGTCGGATCGCCCGTTTGTGCCATAAAGCCATCGATCACCCGATGAAACACGATGCCGTTATAAAAGCCGCGTTTCACCAGCGCCTTGATTTGTGCGACGTGTTTCGGCGCCAAATCCGGCCGCAATTGAATAATGACTCGACCATCTTTTGTATCAAGATAAACGGTATTCGCAGGATCGGGCGCTTGCGCATGAGCGTAGCCAACACCCATGGCGATGACCAAAGCAAGGCAGAGTGATTTAAACATTCAATGCTCCAAAATATGTTTTTAGTCAGTTATTTAGCGCGATGCTTTAAGCTTTTGAGCGAGCCCGTTAGCAACAAAATCCGGCACAAAAGCCGATACATCGCCGCCCATCATGGCGATTTGACGCACCAAAGTGGCCGTGATCGGGCGCACCATGGGGGATGAAGGTAAAAAAACCGTTTGGATATCGGGTGCCAATGATTGGTTCATCCCTGCCATCTGCATCTCGTAATCGAGATCGGTCCCATCGCGAAGGCCGCGGATCAGTAGTGTTGCTCCGTGTGATTTAGCCGCCTCGACCGCCAAACCGTCAAAGGTTATCACTTCAACTTTTACGCCGTCCGACGACGCAAATGGGCGACACGCCTCTTTGATCATTGCCGCCCGTTCTTCGGGCGAGAACAAAGGTGCCTTACCCGGATGCACGCCAATCGCAACGATTAAATGATCGGCGAGTTGGCAAGCATGCCGCAACACATCAACATGGCCATTGGTTACCGGATCAAAGGAACCCGCATAAAAGGCCTTTCGAGATGTCTTGACTGGCATTGATCGCCCCTTGCCTTCCCGTCTCAGCTTTCGGCAAATTCGTCGGATGCCTCGTCCGTGTTGCCATCCTCAAGCCCCTCATCGCTGATGCGCTCAACCGATACAACATGCTCACCTTCTGCCGTATCAAAGATCGTTACGCCTTGGGTGCCACGTCCGGCAACGCGGATACCGTCAACCGGACAACGGATAAGCTGACCGCCATCGGTGACGAGCATAATCTGATCCGATTGATCGACGGGGAAGGAAGCAACCAACTTACCATTACGGTCATTGACAACCATTGCAACGATGCCCTTACCGCCACGGCCTGTAATACGGATCTCATAGGCAGAGCTCCGTTTGCCATACCCATTTTCCGAAATGGTCAGAACAACCTGCTCGCGCGCAGAAAGCTCGGCATAACGCTCTTGCGAAATCGCGGCATCAGCGACGTTTTCCTCGTCCGATGGTTCCTCGATGCCGACTTCACCCGCAATGGCGCGGCGCATCTTGATATAGGCCGAGCGTTCGTCGGCCGTTGCATCGACGTGATGCAGGATCGACATCGAGATCACATTGTCTCCCTTAGCAAGAGAAATGCCTCGAACACCGGTTGAATCACGACCCTTGAAGACGCGGACCTCATCGACCGAGAAGCGGATACACTGACCATTGGCCGTTGTAAGCAGAACGTCATCTTCCGACGTGCATATCTGCACATCGACGATGGCGTCGCCTTCGTCGAGCTTCATCGCGATTTTGCCCGCACGGTTGATCGTGACAAAATCGGAAAGCTTATTGCGTCGGACATTGCCATCAGCGGTTGCAAACATCACGTCCAAACGATCCCAGTCTTCCTCATTCTCGGGAAGCGGCATGATGGTCGTGATCCGCTCGTCTTTTTCAAGCGGCAACATATTAATCAGCGCCTTACCTCGGGCGTTTGGCGCGGCTTCCGGCAAGCGCCAGACCTTTTCCTTGTACACTTGCCCAAGTGACGAGAAGAACAGGATCGGCGTGTGGGTGGAAGCGACGAAGAGGCGCGAGACGAAATCCTCGTCACGTGTTTGCATGCCCGAGCGGCCTTTGCCGCCACGGCGTTGCGCGCGATAGGTCGAAAGTGGAACGCGCTTGATATAACCCGCATGGGATACGGTAACGACCATATCTTGGCGCTGGATGAGGTCCTCATCGTCAAGATCGGCATCCCATTCGGTAATGGTCGTGCGGCGCGGTGTCGCAAATGCCGATTTTACCTCGTTCAATTCGTCCGAAATGATGCCCATTACGCGGACACGTGAGCGAAGAATGTCGAGATAATCAGCAATCTCAGCCGCAATTGTATTAAGCTCATCCGAGATTTCATCGCGACCAAGGGCGGTTAACCGAGCAAGGCGCAATTCCAAAATCGCACGGGCCTGTGCTTCGGACAGCCTATATGTACCCTCTGTAGATACTTTATGGCGCGGGTCATCGATCAACTCGATCAGTGACGCCACATCGCGGGCGGGCCATTCGCGCGTCATTAGCAATTCGCGGGCGGTATTCGGATCCGGCGCGGTACGAATAAGATGGATGACTTCGTCAATATTGGCGACGGCAATGGCCAAACCAACCAACACATGACACCGATCGCGCGCTTTTCCGAGGCGGAATTTGGTACGGCGGGTCACCACTTCTTCGCGGAATTCGACGAAGGCGCGGATAAAGTCGAGGAGCGTAAAGACTTCCGGGCGGCCGCCATTCAGCGCCACCATGTTGCAGCCAAAGCTCGATTGAAGCTGCGTGAAGCGCCAAAGCTGGTTGAGCACCACATCGCCAACGGCATCGCGCTTGAGTTCAATGACGATACGCATACCGTCACGGTCGGACTCGTCGCGCAGATCGGAAATACCTTCGACCTTCTTCTCCCGAACGAGTTCGGCGATTTTTTCAATCAGCGTCGATTTGTTCACCTGATACGGAATTTCCGTAATGATGATGGCCTCGCGCCCCTGACGCAGCTCCTCAATCGACGATTTGCAGCGGACCATGACTGAACCACGGCCGGTGTGATAGGCATTGCGAACGCCGCCGCGGCCTAAAATCGTTCCACCCGTCGGAAAATCCGGACCGGGTACGATTTCGATCAGTTGATCGATCGAGATCGCAGGATCCGCGATATAGGCTAGCGATGCATCAATGACTTCGCCCAGATTATGGGGCGGAATATTGGTGGCCATGCCAACCGCAATACCGCCGGCACCATTCACCAATAGATTGGGAAAACGCGCCGGTAAAACGACAGGTTCATGCTCGCTGCCGTCATAATTGGGCTGGAAATCAACCGTATCTTCGTCAAGGTCGTTGACGATCGACATAGCCGCCTTTTCGAGCCGAACTTCCGTATACCGCATCGCAGCCGCCGGATCGCCATCCACCGAGCCGAAATTACCCTGACCATCAATCAGCGGCAGCCGCATCGAAAAATTCTGAGCCATACGAACCAGCGCGTCATAGATCGATTGGTCACCATGTGGATGGTATTTACCAATCACGTCACCGACGACGCGGGCTGATTTGCGGTAGGCTTTATCGGGCGTGTACCCGTTTTCGATCATCGAATAGAGAATTCGGCGATGAACCGGCTTCAAACCGTCGCGCGCATCGGGTAGAGCGCGCGAGACAATCACGCTCATCGCATAATCGAGATAGGAACGTCGCATCTCGTCGGTGATGGAAACCGGACGAATATCTTGCGGAACGGGTACAGGAGGCGTTGGGCTCTTATCGGACAAAATGCAGACTCGCAAAAAACGGGCAGAATCACTGCCGTTTTTCTAGCCGATTCCAGTCGCGGGCACTATCGTTATTAACCCGTCATCCACTTAGGGAATTCAACGGTTTTTCATATGGTTAGCACAGAAGTCTCAAACAAAGGCGGCAACCGACCGAGCCGGATGCCGCCCAATGTCACACATCGTTACAAAATAACCGCTTTTTGCGGGTTAGCCGGTCGTAATGGCTGTCTGAACGTCTGACGGGTCAATTTCACGGTTCAATCCGCGGGTGAGTTTGGCGCGATCAAGCTCACCTTCCCACCAGGATACAACGACGCAAGCCACGCCATTGCCCGTTAGATTGGTCAAGGCCCGGCATTCGCTCATGAATTTATCGATCCCGAGGACAATCGCCATACCCGGCACCAATTCCGGACGAATGGCAGCCAAGGTAGCTGCCAGAGTAATAAAACCAGCCCCTGTTATGCCGCTGGCGCCCTTAGAGGTTAGCATGGCCACGCCAAGGATGATGAGCTGTTCGTTAAAGCTCAGCGGCACGTTTAGCGCTTGGGCAATGAACAAGGTTGCAAGCGTCATATAGATATTGGTGCCGTCGAGGTTGAACGAGTAACCAGTCGGTACCACAAGACCGACTACCGGCTTCGAGCAGCCAAGCCGTTCTAACTTCTCCATCAATTGCGGCAGAGCGGATTCCGACGAGCTCGTTCCAAGCACGATCAGCAACTCATCTTTGATATAGGCGATGAATTTGAAGATCGAGAACCCTGCTAAACGAGCGATGAGGCCTAAAACCACAACCACGAAGAGGATGGATGTAAGATAGAATGTCGCGATCAGCCCGGCTAGATTGCCCAAAGCTTGAGGCCCATAACGACCAATGGTGAAGGCCATGGCGCCAAAGGCACCAATCGGAGCCGCCTTGACGATAATGGCAATGACGCCGAAAACCGCATGCGCCATGTCATCAACGAGGCGGCGAACAGCATGGCCCTTTTCTCCCAAAGCCATCAGCGAAAAACCGAAAAGAACGGCAAATAGCAAGACTTGTAAGACATCGCCCTTCGCAAAGGCGCCAACGACGCTATCCGGAATAATATTCAGCACGAAATCCGAGGCCTTCATTTCGCCGGCCTGTTTCAAAAATCCAGCAACAGCATTTGCGTCGGGCTTTCCAGAGAACCCGGCACCCGGTTGCACGATATTAGCCACCAAAAGACCGATAATCAGCGCGAAAGTTGATACGATTTCGAAATAAACCAGGGCCTTAACGCCAACACGGCCCACTTTGCGGGCATCTGAAATATGCGCAATGCCTGATACGACGGTGCAGAAAATGATCGGAGCGATCACCATCTTGATTAGTTTTACAAACCCGTCGCCGAGCCCTTTGATCCAATCATTCTTGGCAAATTCTGGCGATAGCCATCCAACAACAATGCCTAACGCAACGGCAATTAAAACCTGAAAATAAAGACGTTGAAAGAGCGGCTTTTTCGAACCTGCAGACGCGTTAGCCATAATTATGATCCCCCGATATCCTGCCCCGTTTTTGTTTGGGCACGTGTAAAAAGAGCGATTCTTATATGGAATCACCCAGTCGTCAAATAATGGCGCCGATTATCGCCCAATCAACGCTAGTCTTAGAAAGGGATATCGTCATCCAAATCGCTCCGACCACCCGGAGCCGTCACGGCCGGACGCGAACCCGATGAACTGCCGCCACCATAGCTGACCGAACCACCTTCGCCCATGTCAGACGAACCACCAGAACGGCCATCCAACAGTGTCATCTCGCCCCGGTAACGTTGCAGAACAACTTCGGTGGCTTGACGCTCGGCACCATTTTTGTCGGTATATTTACGGGTTTGCAATGAGCCTTCTAGATAAAGTTTCGAGCCTTTTTTGACATATTGCTCGGCTACCTTAGCCAGATTTTCGTTAAAAATCACGATATTATGCCATTCCGTCCGCTCTTTACGCTCACCCGTTGCCTTATCGCGCCACGTTTCCGAGGTCGCTAGGCTGAAATTGCAAACCGGTTCACCAGAACCGAGGCGGCGAATTTCGGGGTCACGACCAACATTACCAACCAGAATAACCTTGTTCACGCTTCCTGACATATCCGCTCTCCTTCGATCCGAACTCAATTTCTGCACGGGACCATAGCGCAAGCATTCGAAATTACTTCCCGAGCAAGCGCGTTATCCACACAAGGCGACCAAATGTTCGCTTTATGTTCTCATCCAAAACTATTATTATGCGTAAGTCAATCGAAGTTTTAAGCGAAAGCATGGCGTTTTTACCCTCGCAGCATTAGGTAAAGCGCTCCCCGTTCATCGAAGGAATACAAGCCCCATGGCAAAGCTCGACGCGCTCTTTGATAAAGCGACCCCAAAGGGAGGACGGGATGGTCGGGTGATATCGATAAGGGGTGCCCGCGAACATAATTTGAAGAATGTTGATCTAACGATCCCAAAGGACCGCTTGGTGGTTTTCACGGGCCTTTCCGGCTCGGGTAAATCGTCGCTGGCCTTTGATACGATTTATGCCGAAGGGCAGCGCCGTTATGTCGAGTCGCTTTCAGCCTATGCTCGGCAATTCCTTGAAATGATGCAGAAGCCGGATGTGGACCAGATTGAAGGTCTCTCGCCCGCCATCTCGATTGAGCAGAAAACAACGTCGAAAAATCCGCGCTCGACGGTCGCAACGGTAACCGAAATTTACGATTATATGCGCCTTTTGTTTGCGCGCGCCGGCATTCCCTATTCGCCTGCCACGGGCTTGCCGATTGAGAGCCAAACCGTTCAGCAGATGGTAGACCGCATCTTAGCACTGCCTGAAAAGACACGGCTTTTCCTTTTGGCGCCGGTTGTACGTGGTCGGAAGGGCGAATATCGCAAGGAGTTGGCCGAATTCCAGAAGCGTGGTTTCCAGCGGGTCAAAATTGACGGGAAATTCTACGAAATTCCGGAAGCCCCTGCTCTTGATAAAAAGCTGAAGCACGATATCGAAATCGTCGTCGATCGAATTGTGGTCCGCTCGGATATTGGCGCGCGGTTGGCCGAAAGCTTTGAAACCATTCTCGAATTGGCCGATGGCATCGCGGTTATTGAATTTGCGGATGAGAAAGAGGGCAAGGGTGAGGCGAAGCGTATAACATTTTCGCAAAAATTCGCATGCCCCGTCTCCGGTTTTACGATCCCAGAAATCGAGCCACGCTTGTTTTCGTTCAATAATCCGTTTGGGGCCTGTCCCGCTTGCGATGGCTTGGGGCATGAAATGCGGGTTGATCCCGCGCTTGTCGTCCCCGATGAAACCCTCACCATGAAAGGGGGGGCAATTGCACCCTGGGCCAAGTCATCGTCTCCTTATTATGGTCAAACCCTTCAGGCGCTGGGTACCCATTTCGGGTATAAAATGGCGCAACGCTTTGCCGATCTGCCGGAAAAGGCAAAAAAGGCTGTTTTATTTGGCACAGGCGACGAAGCCGTTCAGTTTTCCTACGATGATGGTTCCCGCGCCTATAAGGTCAATAAGCCTTTCGAAGGCGTTATTCCCAATCTGGAGCGGCGCTGGAAAGAGACCGATAGCGATTGGGCGCGCGAGGAAATTGGCCGTTATATGTCGGCAACCCCGTGCTCGACCTGCAAAGGGTTTCGTCTGAAACCTGAAGCTTTGGCGGTTAAACTCGATGGTTTGCACATTGCCAATGTGGCCGCCTTTTCGGTTCGTGATGCGCATCATTGGTTCGGGACTCTACCCAAGCAGATGACTGCTAAGCAAAATGAGATTGCCGGACGAATTTTAAAGGAAATCCGCGACCGTTTGACGTTTTTGCTCGATGTTGGACTCGATTACCTGACTTTATCCCGTAATTCGGGAACGCTATCCGGAGGAGAGAGCCAACGTATCCGTCTCGCATCGCAGATCGGATCGGGTCTGTCGGGTGTGTTGTATGTCCTCGATGAGCCGTCGATCGGACTGCATCAACGCGACAATGAACGCCTTTTAGGAACGTTGAAACGCCTTCGCGATCTCGGAAACACCGTTATTGTCGTCGAACACGATGAAGATGCCATTCTTGAAGCTGATTGGGTCGTCGATGTCGGACCGGGAGCCGGCATTCATGGCGGTCAAATTGTATCGGAAGGACAACCGAAGGATATTTTGGCCGATCCCAAATCGCTTACTGGCCGCTATTTGAAAGGCGAAATGGGCGTCAGTATGCCTGAAAAGCGGCGGAAACCGCAAAAGGGCCGGATGCTGAAACTCGTTGGCGCTAAGGGGAATAATCTCAAAGATGTTACCGCGGAAATTCCGCTCGGCACCTTTACCTGTATCACGGGCGTTTCCGGCGGCGGCAAGTCGACGCTTGTGATTGATACGCTCTACCGCGCCGTCGCGCGCCGCTTAAACGGTGCGTTTGAGCAGCCTGCCCCGTTTGACCGGATTGAGGGATTGGAACATCTCGATAAAGTCATCGACATTGACCAGTCACCCATCGGGCGCACGCCGAGGTCTAATCCCGCCACCTATACTGGGGCATTTACGCCTATTCGCGAATGGTTTGCTGGATTACCGGAGGCAAAAGCGCGCGGTTATCAACCAGGGCGCTTCTCTTTTAACGTTAAAGGTGGCCGTTGCGAGGCTTGCCAAGGCGATGGTGTGATTAAGATTGAGATGCACTTTCTGCCGGATGTGTATGTCACTTGTGATGTTTGTAAGGGCAAACGCTATGATCGGGAGACGTTGGAGGTCAAATTCCGCGATAAATCGATCGCGGATGTGCTCGATATGACGGTTGAGGAAGCCGCTATTCTCTTTAAGGCGGTGCCGTCGATACGAGAAAAAATGGAGACTTTGGCCCGAGTTGGGCTCGATTATGTGAAAGTTGGGCAGCAAGCAACCACTTTATCGGGGGGTGAGGCGCAGCGGGTTAAGCTTTCCAAGGAGTTGTCACGTCGGGCGACTGGGCGGACGCTTTATATTCTGGACGAGCCAACGACCGGCCTGCATTTCCATGATGTGGCCAAATTATTGGAAGTTCTGCATGAATTAGTGGAACAAGGAAACACGGTTGTGGTGATCGAACACAATCTTGAAGTAATCAAAACGGCAGATTGGATAATCGATATGGGTCCAGAAGGTGGCGATGGCGGCGGCGTCATCGTGGCCCAAGGAACACCCGAGGATGTCATCAAATCGGGCGCAGGCCATACGGCGCGATTCTTGAAAGATGTGATGAAGCGTCGCCCTGCTGCAGTGCAAAAGAAAACCCGAAAGGGAATTGCGGCGGAATAGTGGCAACTATGTGAAAATTGGATGACATTAGTCCAATATTAACTTTGATATGCGTTTATCGCATATCAGAGGCCTCACTCAGCCTCTGGCTAGAGTGCATTATCCATCTTATATGCAGTGCAACAAATTTGGTTGGACCTGATCGCGAGGTGGTCATCGAGCCAACTCTGATTGCAAAGGATAATGACATGTTGACGATTTCGACCTTGAAGAGCAATTTCCGCCGTTGGGCCCGCATCCGCAACACGATCCGCGAGCTTTCCTCGCTTAGCGATCGTGATCTTAACGATCTCGGCATTTCACGCAGCGATATCCGCTTCGTGGCCAAGCGTTCGGTTGCCCGCTAATCGCATAAAGGCTCAGCGGTTCTCCCTCCGTCTGAGCTTCTAGCGGGTACCATTTCCCCGCTACCTTAAAACGCCCGCCCCCTCCCGGCGGGCGTTTTTGTTTGTCAAATTGCCTTGCGGCCCGACAACGACGCGGCCTATGGTCCGGCGCATGACGACATCAAAACCCATTCATATTATCGGCGGCGGTTTGGCCGGATCAGAAGCCGCTTGGCAGCTCGCCCAAAGCGGCGTTCCTGTGATCCTTCATGAAATGCGGCCCGTTCGCAAAACGGATGCCCATAAAACGGAAGGACTGGCCGAGCTCGTCTGCTCCAATTCGTTCCGCTCCGATGAAGCCTCCACCAATGCGGTCGGATTGCTCCATGCCGAGATGCGCAAACTCGGCTCGCTGATCATGCGTTCGGCCGATGCCAATCAGGTCCCAGCCGGCGGCGCTTTGGCTGTCGATCGGGACGGCTTTTCGCAAACGGTAACGCAAGCACTGGAATCGAATCCGTTGATTACGATCGAGCGCGAAGAAGTCTCAGGTCTGCCGCCGGAGGAATGGGGACGCGTCATTATCGCGACTGGTCCGCTCACCTCGCCTGCGCTCGCCGAAGCGGTCCGCGGTGTCACGGGTGAAACCCAACTCGCCTTTTTTGATGCGATTGCGCCGATTGTGCACGCTGAAACCATCGATATGGACATCGCATGGTTCCAAAGCCGCTATGACAAAGTTGGACCGGGCGGAAACGGGGCCGATTATATCAATTGCCCGATGGACCGAGCCGAATACGACGCCTTTGTCGATGCGTTGATCGGTGGCGAAAAGACTGATTTTAAAGAATGGGAAGGAACGCCCTATTTTGACGGCTGTTTGCCGATTGAAATCATGGCGGAACGCGGTCGCGAGACCTTGCGCCATGGCCCGATGAAGCCTGTGGGCCTGACCAATCCGAGAAACCCCACGGTTAAACCTTATGCGATTGTTCAACTTAGGCAGGATAACGCTCTGGGAACGCTCTATAATATTGTAGGTTTTCAGACGAAATTGAAATATGGCGATCAAGCCAAAGTATTGCGGATGATCCCGGGCCTACAAAATGCCGAATTCGCTCGGCTTGGCGGGTTGCATCGCAACACCTATCTCAATTCGCCGCGTCTGCTTGACCCGACGCTGCAACTTGGCGCCCTGCCAAGGCTTCGCTTTGCCGGACAAATTACAGGTTGCGAAGGCTATGTTGAAAGCGCGGCCATCGGATTAGCGGCCGGACGCTTCACGGCGAGCGAAGCGATGGGCCATCAGCTTGCGCCTTTTCCGCCGACAACAGCGCTTGGCGCGTTGATCAACCATATTACCGGCGGTCATATCGAGACGATTGATGCGGGTCCGCCATCCTTCCAACCCATGAATGTCAATTTTGGTCTGTTTCCGCCGATTGCCTTTGATAAAAACGATGCAAACGGCAAACGCCTTAAAGGCACCGAAAAATCAGTTGCACGTAAAAGGGCGCTTACCGCGCGGGCCGCGATTGATATGGATGAATGGATCAAAAGCGCTGCGATAAAGCCTTAAAGTCGTTTTTTGCGCGCGGCCTGCCAATAGCGGAAGATAAGGCCGAGGCGCGATGGCTCAATCACGCTGGTGAATGGGTCATAATGCCGCTTATCCATGGCGCGCAATGCGGGCTCAATGCTCGTTAGCGCAAGAAAAGCTTGAAATAAATCATCCGGCAGCCGTTTTAATTCGGCCCTTGCACGGCTTAAATGATCCCGCGAATGGGTGCGCATCTCACGCAATACAGCTTCAATAGACGGCGATGATTGCCGTTTGAAAATATCTTCCGACGATACGCCGTGCTTCCTTAGAACATCCTGGGGAAGATAAAGCTGCCCCCGCGCGGCGTGCCAGGGGAGAGCTTTCAAGAGCGCCGTTGCTCCAAAAGCAACGCCAGCATGGCCACATAAATCAGCGGATGAATGAGACCGGCCATCCGATAGAATGAGCAGCGAGAGCTGAAAGAGCGCAGACGATGTCTCACCGCAATAGGCTTCCAGATCGTGAAGGCTCGGCATCGGATCGTCATAAAGATCGAACACGCGCGCATCGATCAAATTGATCAGCGCCGCGACAGGTAGATGATATTCAGCAATTGCTTTTAAAAGCGGTCCCGCGATGGGATGGGCTGAAGCATCGCCTTCGCCTATGCCATTTAACGCATCCCGCCACCATTGCAGGCGAATTTCACCGATCATGGGATCGGACACAATTTCGCGCGTTCGAACAATATCTAGGTTAAACGCGTAAAGTGCCGCCAATGCCGCGCGGTATTTCTCTGGTGCGAACACACACGTAAAATAGCGCTCTGGATCCGCCTGTTTCAACGCATGAAGGCAATAGGTATCGTCCGATGCGGCGTTCATGGTTCAATCAATCGCAATCAGAGCGGCTGCCACCCGTCGGCCTTCATTTATTAAGACATTATAGGTGCGCGCAGCAGCGGTCGTTGTCATTGGATCAACGCCAATCTTTAATTCCCTAAACCGCCAGCGGATCGCTTCATCAAGATAGGCGGGATTAATACCCGTTCCGATGAGCACGAGGTCGATGTCTTTTGCTTCTTTAAACAAGGCATCAAACGAGGATGCGGTTAAGTCCTGAGCGGACTGAACCGACCACGCATAAATGCCCGTTGGTAATATCAGAATAGAGCCTCGATGCGACATGTCGGCAAAGCGAAATCCGCCATTGCCGACAGCATCTAAGATATGCCGTCCTGGAACAAACCCCTCATAACGGGCCTCGCTCATTTCGCCTTCGGGGCGGTTTCGTCGGCTGGTAATTCTGTTTCGTTCGCTTCAGCCGCAATACGGGCACCGAGATAAATCAATACGGGTGCTGCAATGAAGATCGATGAATAGGTTCCAATAACGACACCAAAAATCATCGCATAAGAGAAGCTCTTGATCACCGAACCGCCAAAGAAAACCAAGGCCAACAACGCGAGCGACGTCGTCATCGATGTCATGACCGTACGCGACAAGGTCGTATTGATGGAGAGATCCAATAATTCCGCAATCGGCATCCGCTTATATTTGCGCAGCAATTCGCGAATACGGTCAAACACCACGACCGTATCGTTCAGCGAATAGCCAACGATCGTCAAAATGGCGGCAATCGACGTCATGTTAAATTCAATCTGCGTGATGGCGAAAAAGCCCATCGTCAGCACCAGATCGTGCAGCGTTGCGATCACGGCGCCAACGGCAAACTGCCATTCAAAGCGGAACCACAAATAGACGAGAACGGCCAAGATCGACAGAACAACGCCTAAAATGCCGGACTGAACCAGTTCACCCGAGACGCGCGGACCGACCACTTCGACCCGACGAAATTCATAATCCGTACCAAACACCGAACGGACATGTTCGACAACGGCTTGTTGTCCCTTATCGCCGCCCGGCTGCAAGCCGAAACGCAAAGAAACTTCGCCTTGATTGCCAAATTCTTGAACTTCGACATCACCCAAATTAAGCGAGGCGGTTGTGGAGCGAACTTTAGCAATATCGGCATGACCCGAATTTGCCTTCATCTCGATCAGAGTGCCACCGGTAAAATCGATACCGAAATTCAAACCGATCGATAGGAACGCAACGACGGACACAACGGACAGCAATGCGGAGACCGGAAAGCTGATGTTCCGGAAATTCATAAAGCCGAACTTGGTATCGTCGGGAATAATTCTGAGAAGTTTCATCGTCGCATTCTCCTCAGAATGGCATTTTCTGTGGACGTGAGCGCGTATACCAAAGCGCAATCATCATCCGTGTCATCGTCACAGCGGTGACGACCGTTGTTACGATGCCAAAGACCATCGTTACGGCAAAACCGCGCACCGGACCCGATCCTAAGAAAAACAGGATCGCTGCGGCGATAAACATGGTCACGTTCGAATCGATAATTGTCGCGAAAGCACGCGTAAATCCGGCATCCAACGCCGCCACAAGGCTTCGTCCCTGTCGGGCCTCTTCACGGATACGTTCATAAATCAGCACGTTGGAGTCGACCGCGGTTCCGATAGTAAGCACAATCCCTGCAATACCCGGCAAAGTGAGCGTGGTTCCAATCAGCGACATCATCGCGAAAATCAGCACAACGTGAATAACGAGGGCGATATTGGCAAAGAAGCCAAACAGACCATAGGTCACAAACATGAAGCCGACGACCAAGACCGCGGCTACATAGGAGGCAATTTTACCGGCATTAATCGAATCTTGTCCAAGACCCGGGCCAACGGTCCGTTCTTCGACAATCGTTAATGGTGCGGGCAAGGCGCCGGCACGAAGCAAAATGGCGAGATTATTGGCCGCTTCAACCGTAAATCGACCGGAAATCTGACCCTGTCCACCTGTGATCGGCGATTGAATACGCGGCGCCGAAATCACCTTGCGATCGAGCACAATCGCCAAGGAACGACCGACCGATTCCGTCGTTGCCTGCCCAAAGCGTTGAGCGCCACGAATGTTGAATTTGAAATTGACGATTGGCTCAGAGTTACGGCTATCAAACCCCGGTTGAGCGTCGATCAGATCTTCACCCTGGACAATCACCCGCTTATCGATAGGCAATTGCGCCGAGCCTTCTTCAACCTGCGGCAACATTTCGACATCGGCAGATGCTGCGCCTGAGTCAGCCACCATGCGGAACTCAAGCTGAGCCGTCGTACCCAAAATATCTTTCAGGCGCTTTGGGTCTTGTAGACCGGGCACTTGAACGAGAATGCGATCAACGCCTTGGCGTTGAATGTTGGGCTCTGTTGTACCCAACGCATCGATACGGCGGCGTAACACTTCGATAGCCTGATCAATGGCTTTCCGAACTTTCTCCGTAATGCCTTCATCTGTTACCGTCAGCGTGATGAGGCCATCCGGCTGCTCGGAAAATTCAATGAGCGCTGGCGATGCGCCGCGCATCAAATTGACCGCAGGCCCCGAGCTCGCAAGCTCTCTTAATTTTGGTGATACGCGCGCGCGTTCATTGGCGTCCGCAATTCTAACGGTTACGCCGCGCGGCAGAACCGCAATGCCGCCCGCAAGCGCAACTTTCTCATCCCGAAGAACGCGTCGCATATCGTCGCGCAACGTATTGATCTGCGTTTTGACGACCGCTCCGCTATCGACTTCGAGCAACACATGGGATCCGCCTTGAAGATCAAGGCCGAGCACGATGGCTTGGCTTGGGATCATCCAGCCCGGAATAAATCCCGGCGCATTGGCACGGATCGACGCCCGTGTCTCGGGCGACATCAGGCTCGGGGCCGCGAAATAAAAGCCTGCGAAGGCTAGAAGCAGAATAGCGGCAATTTTGCCGCGGGAATAACGAAGCATGGGTCGGGTCGCTCTATCCGGGACCGGTCAGGACTTGACCGGTTCACCTTTGCTGCGGACGTCGGCGATGGCAGAGCGCGATACCCGCACCCGGACATTGTCGGCAATTTCCAGTTCCAATTCATTGTCGTCGGTTACTTTGACGACCTTACCGATCAAGCCACCGCTCATCACGATTTGATCGCCGCGACGGACATTTTTGATCATTTCCTGATGATCCTTCTGGCGCTTTTGCTGCGGCCGGATCATCAAAAAATACATAATGATAAAAATGAGAATAAACGGAACGATCTGGATCAGCATATCCGACCCCCCAAGGGCGGATGCACTTTGCGCATAGGCGGGCGTAATCACGTCAGAAACCTCCGGTCAAATCTATGGCACGGGAAACCTCGATAAGACGAAAGTTCCCCATATCGTCGGCCGGGACTATAGCCAGACAGCCACGGATTGCAAATCAAAGCGCGCCAAACGGGGCAATTTAACACTTATGGACGCGGTCTCGTTTCGCCATTAAGAAAAAGACGTACCCTGAAACGAGTTATTGGCCCAATGTCATCTGAACCCTTTACCCTACCAGACACCCTCATCTCCGATCTTAAGCGAATCGCCGATGCGCTGGAGCGTCTGGCCCCCCAAGCTCGCCCCTATACCAATCTGGCGATGGCGGATGCCTTTGTTTGGCATGCCGATGGGGGCTGGCTTTCCCCAGTCCCCCGCGTCAACCGTGTCGAGATGGGGTTGTTAAAGGGAATTGATCGCGTTCGTGACCAGTTGAATGACAATACCGAACGCTTCGCCCGGGGACTTCCGGCGAACAATGCGCTGTTATGGGGCGCGCGCGGCATGGGTAAATCATCCCTCGTTAAAGCGGCCCATGCGTCGGCTCTGGCGAAGCTTCATGGCGTTGCGGGGGTAAAGCCTTTGAAACTGGTTGAGATCCATCGCGAAGACATTGAGAGCCTGCCGGCTTTGATGGCGATTATGCGCGATGCCGACTGTCGCTTCATCGTTTTTTGCGATGATCTATCGTTTGACGCGAATGACACCTCCTACAAATCGCTCAAGGCCGTTCTTGAAGGCGGGATCGAAGGCCGACCGGATAATGTGATCTTTTATGCAACCTCCAATCGTCGCCATCTTTTGCCGCGCGACATGATGGATAATGAGCGCGGGACCGCCATTAATCCCGGCGAAGCGATTGAGGAGAAAGTGTCTCTATCCGACCGCTTCGGTCTCTGGCTCGGCTTTCACAAATGCAGTCAGGACGAATATCTCGAAATGGTCCGCGCCTATGCGCAGCATTACGGCATTAAAACCGATCTCGCACAGCTCGAGCATGAGAGTTTGGAATGGGCCACCACGCGCGGCTCACGCTCGGGGCGGACGGCGTTCCAATATATTCAAGATTTAGCCGGAAGGCTCGGGGTTCATTTAAGCTAATAAAAAAAGGCGGCCAAAGGGCCGCCTTTTTTTTAAACACTCAACTCAGTCGTCGCTGAGATGTTCGACCGGATCAACCGGAACCGAACCTTTGCGCAATTCGAAGTGGAGTTGCGGCGCAGATACGTCGCCCGATTGACCCGAGAGCGCGATTACTTGGCCCCGCTTAATCTCATCGCCGCGCTTCACCTTAATTTCGCTCGCATTGCCATAAACCGATACCCAACCATCCGAGTGGCGGATCATCACGAGATTGCCGAAGCCTTTAACCTCGCTGCCTGCATAAGCGACCACTCCCGCCTCTGCTGCCTTGATCGGCGTGCCTTGGGGAAGTGAGATATTAATGCCCGTGCTTTTCACGCCGTTTTTATCGCCAAAGCCGAGAATAACCCGACCACGCGCAGGCCAACGAAAGCCTGCTTCGGCGACAGGCTTTGCCGCTTCAGCCGGAGCCGCAGCAGGTGCTGTATTATCGAGCGAAGCCACTTGCGCAGGTGCGGCAGCTTGAGCTGCAGGCGCAGCCTTTGCCGCATCGGCCTTTTTACCATTCGCCTTTAACGGGGCTGGATCCGTAACCGCGGGCGTTGTTGTGACAAGAGCGGCCGCCTTTGTGGCTTCCGGTTTTGTCTTGGCAGCGGTTAAGCCACCATCGGCAACAAACACGGGAATGATGAGCTTTGCGCCATGCGGCGGTTTAGCTTTGGCGGTGAGGCCATTCGCGCCACGGATCGCATCCTCTGGCACGCCGTAACGGCTCGAAAGCGTCGCGATCGTTTCGCCATTGCCCAAAGTGACTTCGGTGCCGCCTTGCGCGATCCACTTGCCATTGCCGGACGCAGCAGGAACAGGCTTCGCATTTTGGGGCGCCGTTAAGCTTGGCGCAGCATCAACATTCAACGCAGCCAGCTTTTTCGAAGGTTGCTGCGATGATGGTTGGGAAATCGTTGTGGTGGCCAATGGCTTCAACGCGCTTTGGCCCGATGCTGAATTGGTGTTTGAGCCCGACGGTGCATCAATCGGCGCGGATGATATCGACGCATTGCTAACCGGAGCGGATGATGAGGCCATCACGTCGCTGCCATTGTTGCCATCGGCTTTCGATGAAAGCGAACCCGTTGTCGGCGGATCAAACCGAGCAGATCCTGCAAAAGGATTTGGGATCGGCGATTTATCTGACACGCGGATAATATCGGTTCCGCAACCTGTCAGTAAAACGCAAAGACCGCAGGTAGTAAGAAAGCGCAATGCGGACTTCGAATACACGGGCGACCTCCAAAACAAAGCGAGCAAACGACTCGCGTGAACAAAGGCATTAAACCTCTGTTTAGGTTAAGAAGTTCTTTCCATGCGAAACGTGAGACACATTATTGCCTCAAAGAATTTCGGATAAACCCTTTGCGAGAAGCGGCATATCGAGCCTACCGAAATGATCCATTTCAACCGAGCGGCTTCCTTCCGCGCGGCGCCAACGCGTTAACTCCGCGACATGGCTCACGCGCAAGACACCAACCAAAGCACCACCCGGTGTTAATTGCTCGATAAACCGATCAACTTCACCCTCAATCGATCCGTGAATAATAATGCGATCGAACGGCCCCTCTTCCGCCAGACCGCGGGATCCATCGGCATGGATGACATTGATATTGGTTATTCCAAGACGGGCAAATCGCGTTCGAGCGGCTTCAACCAATGTCCGGTAGCGTTCCATCGTCGTTACGCTCAGGCCGATCTGGCTTAAGAGTGCGGCGGCATAACCCGATCCCGTGCCGATCTCCAAAATACGGTCGCCTGATGATGCACCCAAGGCAGCAAACATGCGCGCAAGCGAGCCCGGAGAGGATTGCGACTGGCCGCAGGCGATGGGGAGAGCCACATCCTCATGCGCTAAATCCGAATATTGATGGCCAACAAAATCAATCCGCGAAACGCGTTCAAACGCTTTCAAGCTTGCCGTATCCAATAGCCCACCAGACCTAAGGCCCAACAGGAACGACATTTTGGCTTCTGCGTTTTTCATGCTGGCCGTCAAGCCTTGTTCCTTTTAAAAAATTTGCGCGTAACGCGTGAGCGTCGGCTCATCGGTCAAATCAAGCCGAAGCGGCGTTACCGATACGCGATGATCGGCAATGGCTTCGAGATCCGTCCCATGACCGGGGACCGATTTTCCGCGCGCAAAGGCGATCCAATAATAAGGGTTGCCACGGCCATCGAACCGTTCGTCGATCCTGAGCAAATCTTGCTGGCGTTGTCCCTGAACGGAAACGCTGGTGCCTTTAACGTCTTCGGGTTTGCAATTCGGGAAGTTAATATTCACCAGAATATTCGGCGGAATACCTTCTTTGAGAACTTTGCGAATAATATCGGGCGCTAGCGTCTCGGCACAATTCCAGTGCAGCGCCTTTACCGAATCCGGGCCGTAGCATTGCGAGAGTGCGATCGACGGAACCCCCAATATGGTCCCCTCAATGGCCGCCGCAACCGTGCCCGAATAGGTCACGTCTTCCGCCACATTCTGCCCGCGATTCACTCCGGATAAAATGAGGTCGGGCTTCCGATCCAGCACATGACGGACCGCCATGATCACGCAATCGGTCGGCGTCCCGCGAACGGCGTAGCGTTGCGGACCCGATTGGCGCAGCCGAAGCGGATCGTTCAGCGACAATGAATGCGCGACCCCCGATTGATCCGTTTCAGGTGCGACAATCCACACATCGTCTGAAAGGCTACGCGCAATCGCCTCGCAGATCGCTAGACCTGGAGCATGGATTCCGTCGTCATTTGTGACTAAGATGCGCATATTAAATCGCTTTTTCGATTTTTGTGATGCCGCCCATATAGGGTAACAAAGCTTCCGGTATTGTGACAGAGCCGTCTTGGTTCTGATAATTTTCTAAAATCGCGACCAAGGTCCGCCCGACCGCCAGACCCGAGCCGTTTAGCGTATGGACGAAGCGATTGCCCTTGCCGTCGGCTGATTTAAACCGCGCATTCATGCGGCGGGCTTGGAAGTCGCCACAGACCGAGCACGACGAAATTTCGCGATACATGCCCTGCCCCGGCAGCCAAACCTCGATGTCATAGGTCTTTTGCGAACCAAAACCCATATCGCCCGTGCACAGCGTCATCACGCGATAAGGAAGCCCGAGCTTTTGCAGCACTTTTTCAGCCGAACGCGTCATATGCTCGTGCTCGGCTTCCGATTGCTCCGGCGTTGCAATGGTCACCAATTCGACCTTTTGGAATTGATGCTGGCGGATCATACCGCGCGTATCGCGACCAGCGGAACCCGCTTCAGCGCGGAAGCAATGCGTCAACGCCGTCATTCGCATCGGAAGCGTTTTTTCCTCTACGATCTCCTCGCGAACTAGATTGGTAAGCGAAACTTCCGCCGTTGGAATGAGCCAATAATCGGGCAAAGCGCGGAACAGATCATCGGCAAATTTCGGCAATTGACCCGTGCCGAACATGGCGTGGTCTTTCACGAGCAGAGGCGGATTAACCTCCATATACCCGTTTTCGCTCGTGTGGAGATCGAGCATGAACTGGCCGATGGCGCGCTCAAGCCGTGCCAATTGGCCTTTATTGACGACGAAACGCGCGCCAGACATTTTGGCGGCAGCTTCGAAATCCATGAGCCCCAAGGCTTCGCCAATTTCAAAATGTTGCTTGGCCTCAAAACCCAAAGGCTTCGGCTCGCCCCAAATACGGGTTTCAACATTGCCATGTTCATCGCTGCCAACGGGCACCGTATCCAGAGGAGTATTCGGAACTGCGGCCAATTCGACATCAAGCGCGGCAATAAGCTGCTTTTCGAGCGCTTCGGCCTCAGCGAGCTTATCCTTGAGCGAGGCTACTTCCGCTTTTAGCGTATCGGCCCGCGCCTGATCTTTAGCGGCCATGGCTTGGCCAATTTCCTTCGACAACGCGTTACGGCGTTCTTGGGTCGATTGCGAAACGGCGATTGCGGCGCGACGCTCATCATCCATCGCCAACAGATGGGCGGATAGCGGCTCCGCTCCACGGTGTTTCAAACCTTGATCAAAACGCTCGGCGTTTTCGCGGATCCAGCGGATGTCGTACATGAATTTTCTCGTTTAACTGTTTTTAGGGAAACGGAAAAACGGTCTATTCGGCGTTTCGGTCCGCTTCAGCCTTGGCACGTTGTTTTTCGACGATTCGCACGGCGAAGATAGAGGCCTCATACAAAAGCAGGGTCGGAATAGCGAGCGACATCTGACTGATCACGTCTGGAGGCGTCAACACGGCTGCCACGACAAAGACCAAAACAATCGCATAGCGCCTTTTATCCCGAAGAAATTGGGCGTCAATAAACCCGGCTCGTGCCAAAAGCGTCAGCACAACGGGAAGCTGGAACGTAATCCCGAACGCGAAAATCAACGTCATGATCAGCGACAAATATTCGCTAACCTTTGGCAAAAGCTCGATTGATGCGGCACCAGCAACATCCAACTGTTGCTGGCCGATCGAATATTTCATGACAATCGGCATCGCGATGAAAAACACAACCGAAGCGCCAACCAGAAACAAAACCGGCGTCGCAATCAGGTAGGGAACAAACGCGTCTTTTTCGTTTTTATACAGGCCGGGTGCGACGAACTTATAAATCTGGGTCGCAACAATCGGAAAAGAACAAAAAGAAGCTCCGAAAACGGCAATTTTAATCTGCGTAAACAGATATTCCAGCGGTGCTGTGTAAATGAGTTTGACCTGCGAAACGTCACCGGCCGCCAGTACATAAGGGAAAATCAGAATATTGTAGATTTGCTTGGCGAAGAAAAAGCAAAAGAAGAACATCACAAAAAACGAGATCAGCGATTTGATGAGGCGCGCACGCAGCTCAATCAAATGCTCCATTAAAGGCGCTTTCGACGCGTCGATGTCTTCAGTGGTCATGACGCATCTTCTTGGGGTTCAGATTTCTTGCTCGAAGCACGCCGTTTTGGCTTTTCTTCGACAAGCTTTTCGTCCGTAGGCTTATCATCCGATGCCGCCATTTCTGGGAACAGCGTATCGGCGGTGTCTTCCACCTCGGCAACAGGTTTTTTAGCCCTCTTCTTGAGCTTAGGCTTATCCTCGGTCTCGTCAACAACCGGCGCTACCGGCTCACTAACGGGCTCCGGTTCGGTTAAAACTGGCTCAACCGGAAACGCAGGTGCGGGAGCGGATAATTCGGCCAGCGTCGGATAGACTTCTTTCACTTCCGATGCAGCGGCAAATCCCGCCATGTCCGATTTGATGTCTGAAAACAGCTTTTGCGTCTCCGCCATATCGGCTTCGCGCATCGCATCGTTGAATTGATTTTGAAAATCACCCGCCATCCGGCGCATTTTTCCTACGGCCTGTCCAACAGTCCGTAAAAGGCCCGGTAATTCTTTAGGACCGATCGCCACAAGCGCGACGACGCCAATGACAACCAGTTCCCCTGCGCCGAAATCAAACATCGAGCAAAAGCCTGCTTTCCGGGCGCTTAACGCGCACGTTGAACCAATTAACCGGCTTTATGCTCGTGCGGAGCTGCCTGTGGCGCGGCTTGCGGCGCTGCAGCAGGTCCCGGAACAGGTTTAGCCGCCTCAGCGGGATGAGCAGCCGCTACGGGTTCATCATCCGCCATTCCCTTTTTGAACGACTTAATGCCCTTGGCCACATCGCCCATGAGATCGGATACCTTACCCCGACCAAACAGCAGCATCACAATGATACCGACGACAACCCAGTGCCAGATGCTAACGCTTCCCATGAGGGGCCTCCGATTAAATTGAGCCCGGATTTACCAAGCCATCTTGTCTGGAACTGAAACTAGGCGCACAGAACGTTAAAAACAAGAACTTCGTGTACCTGAACTGTAAAATACCGCAATCGCACCTAGGATTGCGGTTCAGCCTCAAGCGCTTCTTCCGTAGCACCTGCCCGTTCTTCGGCGATGAGGACAAACAAATCTTCATCCAACGGATCTTCATCAGGCCGCAATTCGGCCGAATCCGAGGGTTCTGGGACATCAAAATCGGCTGGAAGCCGTCCATCAAAGAAGCCAGCGCCCTTCAATTCCGAAAGGCCGGGAAGCTCGCCAATCGCCTGAAGACCAAATTGGTCTAAAAACGCCTCGGTTGTACCATAGGTGACAGGGCGTCCGGGCGCCTTACGACGGCCGCGCAATTTGATCCAATTGGTTTCCAAGAGGACATCCACGGTACCTTTGCTCGTCGCAACGCCACGGATCTCTTCAATTTCAGCGCGCGTTACGGGCTGGTGATAGGCAATAATCGCCAAGGTTTCGAGCGCAGCACGGGATAGGCGGCGTGGCTCCTCGCGTTCACGAACAAGAAGATGGCCGAGGTCTTCCGCCGTCCGGAACGCCCATTTTCCGGCTGTCCGAAGCAAATTGACGCCACGCGGCGCGTAATCAGCGGCCAGTTCTGCCAAAATCTCGGCCAAAGCGCCGTCAGGACCAAGATGGAAGGTGAAGTCGTCGTCACTTAACGGTTTAGGCGACGCGAACAGCAGCGCTTCCACAATCCGCTTGTCACGCAAAAAGCGTGCATCCCGTTGAACGGGACGTTCCTCGTCGATTTCTGCTTCCATGATGACCATTGCCTCGGCTGTCATGCCACGGGCCTTTCCGTATTTGTCGAGAGCGCGCGTAAATAAATAGGAGCAAAGGTCCGCTCCTGTCTTATTTCGGCCCGTCCTTCTTTCACCAATTCAAGCGTTGCGGAGAGCGAGGTCGCCCTTACCGTCTTTTCCATTCCGGGTTCGGACATGAAGGCGATCAGATATTCGTCGAGGACCGCCCATTCCGTTGTTGTTCCAATCATCCGCTCCAGCGCCGCGCGGGCCGCATCAAGCGACCAGACATGCCGCTTTTTAAGCGATATCCGGGCCAGTGCCCTCACCTGTCTTTGTTGCGCATAGGCCGAGAGAAGATCATGAATCGACGCTTCCCAGAGCGAAATACGCTTTAAAGCGACTGGTTCCGGGCTGCCGCGTGAGAAAATATCGCGGTTGAGCTGCGGTCTTTCGTGCAAAAGACGGGAAACGGCCCGAATGGCCTCCAATCGACGCAACCGATTGGCAAGGGCGGCCGCCAAATCATTTGCATTGGGTTCGTCGGGAGAAGCGGCGGCAGGCAGCAGTAATCGCGACTTCAAAAAGGTTAGCCAAGCCGCCATGACGAGGTAATCAGCGGCCAATTCCAGCCGAAGCGCGCGGGCTTGCTCGATAAAGGTCAAATATTGCTCGACGAGCGTGAGGATCGAAATCTTCGCAAGATCGACCTTTTGGCGGCGCGCCAATTCGAGCAACAGATCGAGCGGGCCGGAAAACCCGTCCAAATCAATCATGCAAACCGGATCGTTTACGCCACGTTCGTCTTCGAACGGCTTTTCGGCAAATAGCCTTGCTTCAGACATTGAATAGTACACAAACCCCAAAATTCAGGATTTGATTCTGTCGACTTCAGACGACAAGAGCAAGCTTAGCTTCGAGATTTTTGGCGGCTTCCACAGGATCAAACATCGATGGGGCCTTTTCGAGCCGCGAAAGGGCTCGATTGGCCCGTTCCAAACTCGGCCCCGTCAAGACGGGGGACGCGGCGGCGACGGCCTCCGCCTCCTCCATCACGCCATTACAATGAAGCGCAATATCGCAGCCTGCTTGAAACAGCGCCTCGGTTCGCTCCCTGAACCCGCCAGAAAGGGCCTTCATTGAGACGTCATCGCTTAATAAAAGCCCGTCAAACCCGATAAAGCCGCGGATGATGTCCCGGATTATCTTGGCTGATGTCGTCGCCGGTCCCGTTGGATCAATCGCGTCAAAGACAATGTGCCCCGTCATGGCGATGGGTAGATCATTGAGACGCTTAAACGGTAAAAAATCAGTTTTTTCAAGGATATCGACGGGTTCTTTCACGACGGGCAGCGCGTAATGGCTATCCACCATAGCGCGGCCATGTCCCGGCATATGCTTGATGACGGGCAATACACCGCCATCGAGCATCCCGTCAGCCGCCGCCCGTCCAATGCGCGCAATCGCATCGGGCTCGGACGCATAGGCGCGATCCCCGATGGCGTCGTTCGACCCGGGCACGGGACAATCGAGGACGGGCATACAATCAACCGTGATCCCGCATTCGGTGAGATCATGGGCGATCAATCGGGATGCCAAGCGCGCCAAATCAGCGGCCTCGTCCACATTACCGTTGCAGGCTTTCAGATAATGCGCGGCCGCCGGATATTTGCGCCAATAAGGCGGGCCCATGCGCTGCACGCGGCCACCCTCCTGATCAATCAAGACCGGGGCATTGGGGCGGCCAACGAGCGCGCGAAAATGGGCGGTAAGCGCCTTCAATTGAGCCGGATCGACGATATTGCGTCGAAAAAAGATCAGTCCCCAAGGCTTGGCTTCGGCGATAAATCTTGCTTCGTCTGACGATAATTCGCTCCCTGAACAGCCAATAATAAGGGCTTTGCTACGCATCAGGAACAATCCATCATCCAAAAGCTGTCAATTTTTAGCGATAAAGCATTTCGCGCCCGACGCCGCAGCCGTCGCGCAGGCCGCCGCTGCTTCATCGCGGCTATAGCCGAGCGCGCGGACGCGGAACACTGTCTTGCCATTAATATCGGCCTTGATCACGGCGATCGGATGATTGCCCAACAGGTCCGCTAGTTGCGTCTTAAGACGTCCCGAAAGCGCGTTTGCTTCTGCCTCGGCAGGAGATGCGCCAAATTGGACGGCATAATCACCTGCTATCGGAGCATCATTGGCTGCTTGCGGCTCATCGGCGGGTTTTGGTTCATCATTGGTGGCCTGAGCGACGAGATCGCGGAGCGGATCATCCGCCGCCGCATTCATCGCATCCTCATTTGGCCGCGCGGGTGGTAACGGCACGGGGCCGCCATTAAGCGTCGCGGGTACCGTTGGCAAAGGAGGCAAGCCTGTCGAAGGTTCCGCCGACGCCGTTTGAACGGGTTTGGCCGCCGCCGATGCTGCAGGAGCCGGCGCTGCTACAGGTGTCGCTGCCGGTTGAGCCGCTTCTTGTGACATGGCCGTAGCCGATGGGGTTACAATAACGGGCGTTGCGCTTGGAGAAGACGGGGCGGCTGTGGCGGTCGGATCCCCAATCATCGTTCCATCGGGACGGACCGTGACGGTGCGCACCGATTTAGGCTCGCCCATGCCCGGGACCAAAGATGTCGACTTGTTGCCGTTGGCTTTGACGGCCGCGTTCACGTCCAAAGGGGCCTCGGCGCTTGATTTTGTGGTTGCCGTGCTAACCGTGTCAGCCCCTTTTTTGCCAAATAATTCCGAGCCGGCGGGTGCCGCATCGTTGGAAGCATTGGTATCGGGAACCACTTTGACCGGATTTGTATCCGCCTTGATCACAGGCACCGATTTTTGATCAGGTGCCACGGAAACGCTCAAGGATAATTTGCCGGAATAGAAGAAATAACCAAAGGATACGAACAGAAACAGGACGACCAAGGCGATCATCGCCCGAAAAATTGGCGACCCCCGCTCCTTGCCCCGGTCAATCAGCGGAAACCGCTCGTCGAAAGGATTGCTATATTCTGGTTGGCTAGCGCCAAGCGGCGGCGCGCTTAAAAAGGCAGGTGGCGGGCCGGGATCGGGTAACTCCACTGGCATTGCCGCGGGCCGTTGCGGCATTGGCGGTTGGGTGCGCGTAAAATCACGCCGCAACGCGTCTAAATCGGGAACAGGGGCGGGCTTTTCAACAAAATCAGGCTGCGGCGTTGCGCGAATAGCGGCTTCGGCATGCGCGCGGGATGCCACGCGCAATTGCCTCTCTAATTCCTCGAGATTGACGCCAGGCCGATTTTGTTGGTCTTCCGTCATGAGAGCAACCCTGTTTACGGCGTTTATGCCCTAAGGTAACCCGCCTTTATCCTCCGCTCAACGCATTTCATTCGGCGCCGAAACGCCCAGAACGGAAAGACCAGCGAATAACACAAAGCGGACCGCCTCGACCAAAGACAAACGCGCCTGAGTGACAACACGGTCGTCTTCAATAACAAAACGCAACTTCGGCGAATCCTTGCCACGATTCCATAAAGAATGGAAATCACTCGCCAAATCATAAAGATAAAATGCGAGCCGATGCGGTTCATGGGCCAACGCCGCCGCTTCGACGATCCGTGGAAATTGGGAAATCCGGTGCATGACCGCAAGCTCGGCCTCATCCACCAAGCCGCTCCGATCGCACGAGGCGACGGTCGAGGACGGATCATCCGACAAAACATAGCCTGAGGCCTGTCGCAATACGGACGAACACCGTGCATGCGCGTATTGAACGTAAAAGACCGCATTGTCTTTCGATTGTTCTATCACTTTGGCAAGGTCAAAATCCAACGTTGCGTCGTTCTTCCGAAACAGCATCATAAAACGGACGGCATCGCGACCTACTTCCTCAACAACTTCGCGTAAGGTAATGAAATCGCCAGATCTTTTGCTCATACGAACCTGCTCGCCATTCCGCAAGAGCCGTACAAGCTGACAAATTTTGACGTCTAATTCGCCTGCACCATTCGTAATCGCGCGAACGGCTGCTGCCATCCGCTTGATGTAACCCCCGTGATCGGCACCCCAGACATCGATCATCAGCGGAAAGCCGCGCTCGAATTTCGACTGGTGATAGGCAATATCGGCGGCAAAATAGGTGTAACTGCCGTCTGATTTGAGCAAAGGACGATCAACATCGTCGCCGAAATTGGAGGCACGGAACAAAGTCTGCTCGCGATCTTCCCAATCCTCGACGGGCGCACCCTTCGGCGGCGCGAGCCGTCCTTGATAAATCAGATCGCGGGATCTGAGGTCATCGATCATCCGTCCGATCAGGTCGACCGGCCCGTCTTGCGACAAGGTCCGCTCGGAGAAGAAGACATTATGCTGGATGTTGAGCGCCGATAGATCCTCCCGGATCATATCCATCATCATGGAAATGGCGGTTGATCGCGCTATCGGCAACCAATCCTTCTCGGTGAGTTGCAACAAAGTAGGCCCGTGCGACTTCGCCAATTCCTCGCCGACCGGGATCAAATAATCGCCCGGATACAATCCTTCGGGGATATTACCCACTTCCTCGCCGAGCGCCTCGCGATACCTCAGAAACGCCGAACGGGCCAAGACATCGACTTGGGCACCCGCATCATTGATGTAATATTCGCGCGTCACATCAAATCCAGCAAAGTCCAACAGACTTGCCAGCGCATCGCCAAAGACCGCCCCGCGGCCATGGCCAACATGCATGGGGCCCGTCGGATTGGCCGAGACAAATTCCACATTGACCTTTTGACCTGCGCCGATCCGACTGCGTCCGAATTCGGTCTTATTTTCAAGGACCGCGCCAATGACACGATGGAAAATCGCCGGATCAAGCCGTAGATTGATAAAACCGGGCCCCGCTATTTCGACCTTCGATACGCCCTCAAAGCCGGACAAGGCTCCGATCAACATTTCTGCCAAAGCACGGGGCGCCATTCCCGCTTCTTTGGCGAAGACGAGCGCCACATTGGTGGCGAGATCCCCATGGGACATATCACGCGGCGGTTCGACCACAATCTTCTGGGTATCAAGATTGGCAGGAAGCTTGCCCGATTGACCCATTTCCAAGACGGTCTCAGCGATCTTGCGCTGATAAATGTCGAACACGTTCATTTCACGATCCAATTCTCAAAATTACGCGTCCGGCGGCTAACGCAAATCGGGCGTTGCGTCAAACAAGCGCCGATGTTCTTCCAGCGCGAAACGATCTGTCATTCCGGCGATATAATCGGCAATGTGGTAGGCTTTATCCCGCTCATCCGCCCCATTAAGCCTTATTTGCCAATCTTCGGGCAATAATCGGCTATCGGTGTTAAAGCTGCGGTATAAATCCCTTAAAACATTTTCGGCCTGAGACCTAACCCGCATGACGTTCGGATTACGATACATATTGGCGAATAAGAAGGATTTTATATCTTTATCCGCCGTCGCTAATGCCTGATTAAAGGCGATGACCGGATGGCGCGCCTGCCTAATGGCCTCAACCTTTAATGCTTGAAACGGCGCTAATCTCAGGTTGCCTTCGTCGATCACCCCCTCCACGAACCGCGTAATCAGTCTACGGGTTAGCTCGTGAATGATGCGTGTTTCTTCTAGATTTGGCCATTTTTTCTTAATTTCAGCCAAAATATCGCCCACAAATGGAATGTGGGCGAGGTCAGCCAAGGAAAACATGCCGGCGCGAAGTCCATCATCAATGTCATGGGTATTGTAGGCGATATCGTCGGCAAGGGCCGCCACTTGCGCTTCAGGTCCGGCAAAGGAAACCAAGTCGAGATGGCTCTGGGCATCTTCGACCAGAATATCGCTTGGAATTCCCGATTTTTGATATTTAGGCAGCGGATTACCGATTTTGTCCATTAATGGGCCATTGTGTTTTACAAGGCCTTCGCGGGTTTCCCATGTCAGATTCAACCCGTCAAAATCGGGGTAGCGCCGCTCAAGGCGCGTAACGATGCGCAGTGCCTGAGCATTATGATCAAACCCGCCAAAGGGAAGCAGGCATTCATGCAGGACGTCTTCGCCCGTATGCCCGAAGGGTGTGTGGCCAAGGTCATGGGACAACGCCAATGCTTCGGCTAAATCTTCATCGAGGCCAAGCGCACGCGCGATTGACCGCGCTATCTGGGCCACTTCGATCGTATGGGTCAGCCGGGTCCGGAAGTGATCGCCCTCATGAAAGACGAAAACCTGCGTTTTGTGTTTTAACCGCCGAAAGGCCGTCGAGTGGATAATCCGGTCACGGTCCCGCTGAAATTCACTCCGCGTGGGTGAATGGGTCTCGGCGAATTGACGCCCCCTGGATTGGGCGGGGTCGGACGCATAGGAGGCGCGCCAGCGATCAAATCTACGGTCCACATTTCCTCCAGTTGAAAAGAGAGACATTCAGACCTATCTTCGAAGCAGATATTTTTGGTCTTTACCAATGGAAAATGAAACGATCATGTCTGACAGCCAGCATTCATCCGATGGTTTCGACGTTACAGAGCGCGCCGCGCGCCGCATCCTGTCCATTTTAAACGATGAGCCGCTAGGATCGATGCTCCGGGTAAGTGTCAGCGGTGGCGGCTGTTCGGGCTTTCAATATGGCTTTACGTTTGATCAACAGCGCAATGCCGATGATCTGAGTGTCGAGAAAAATGGCGCTACCGTGTTGATCGATTCGGTTTCTCTGCCATTCGTCGCCGGTTCGACACTGGATTTTGTCGATGATCTGATGGGGCAGAGCTTCCGCGTCACCAACCCCAATGCCACGGCTGCCTGTGGGTGCGGCACCAGCTTCTCGATTGGCTGAATTTAACGTCTTTTGTCACTTTTTTACTTGTCCAACGGGCAAAATTGCTCCAATCCAAGGGTAGCAATTTTTTCAAACCTTGGATCTGTGAATTACAATGGACGCGCTCTTTATTGGCCAAACCTACATCGATGTTACCTTCTTAACTGACCATATTCCGTCCGGTGACGATAAAACGGTTGCACAAGATTATGCGGTTTCGTTCGGTGGCAATGCGGTAACGGCCGCGTTTTGTTGTGCCAAGCTTGGTGTTGTTCCAGATCTATTGACCTCGCTGGCCGATGATTGGCTTGGTCGCATGTTTTTGGATATGGCTGCAAAATATGCCATTCCAGTCCATGGTCGTAAGGTCAAAGAAAGCTCGCTTTCCTTTGTTATTCCGAACAATGGAAAACGCGCGATCATTCGGTGCCGCGATGATGATTATCTGCATCCTTTCCCAACGCTGCGTCTCGATGGATGCCGTGCGCTTCATTTAGACGGACACATGGGCGATGCCGCCATCCATTACGCCAAAACATGCCGCGATATGGGGGCTCTTGTCTCCCTTGATGGCGGTGGCGTGCGCTCCAATACGATGGATCTGTTGGAGCATATCGATGTGGCGATTTGTGGCGAGCGTCTGGCCGAGCAATTAAACCTTGATGACAAGGGTTTAATCGACCTTCTTAAAGCAAAAGGCGTTAAAATTGGTGGCGTAACCCGCGGTGAACGGGGCATGCTTTGGTACGATGAGAGCGGTAGTGTGCGCGTTCAACCGCCGCTTTCGGTTCCCTCATCAGCCATTATTGATACCAATGGTGCAGGCGATGTGTTCCATGGCGCCTATATGTATTCCTATTTGGCGCGCCCTGCTCTTCCGTGGGAATCGCATTTCGAATTTGCGCGGGCAGCTTCGACGCATAAAATCCAGAAGCTTGGCAATGAGGCGGGTCTGCCCTCAATGACCGATATCACCACGGTCATGCAATCTTTTCGTCCCGCCGCATGATCTGACGCGGAAACGACATGATTGTTAGCTAAACGCAGGAAGATCCCATTCGGGCGAGGAACAAAAAAATGCTGAGACTCTTCAAATCACTTACGGGTCCGGTGTTTTTTCTCTTCGCCATTACGGCCCTTTCGACGATCGCCGGCGCGGCGGAGCCCGTTCGAATTGATAATCTGACGTTCAATTCGGGGGGCATGGCCTATCGCGCCGAAGGCATCGAGCTCGAAGGCGTCAATCTTTCCGCCGAGAGCATGGAAGCCCTCCTCCACGGCACCGATATCGCCGCTCAGGCCAAAGCGCTGTCGACCTTGGACGCAACGATGATCAAGGTTTCGCGGCTTAGGCAGACCCAGACCGTTGGCGATCAAGCAACAACAACGATCTTTTCAAATGTGAGCTTGGCAAACGTCAAGGCTGGCATTGTTGCGCGCTTAAAGGCCGAGAGTTCCACATTCGGCACGGTTGCAAACGCGGCGGGTGCCAGTTCCGGCTCGACGGGTGTAATTACCCTCGACGATATCGATTTAGCGCTTCTCGTTGGATACGGTGCCACGGTCAAAGATAAAAAGTCCGATGACTTCCGGCGGGCCTATAGCCATGCTGAAATCACGAAAATAGCATTTCAGAGCCCGAAAGCGGCCATTGTCAGCATTGATCGTATCAGCATTGGCGAAGTTCAATTGCGCAACAGCGGCGATGGAATAGCGGCCATCAGCGAACGCCTGGCTAAGAGGCAGAATGACCCTTCCCAGACCGATGCCGACGTCTCGGCAACTCTCTTAGACGTCATCGACATCTTTTCGTCCGTTTCAACGGGCTTGCTCGAATTTGAAAATATTTCGGTACGCGAAGTGGAAACGCCAACGAATTTCGTCAACATCAACCGTTTTCAATATTCAGGCGGGGTAAACGCGGACGCATCGGCCTACCGCATTGACGGCGTTGATGTCGAGATCGACGATTTTCACCTTAAAATCGGTAGTTTTGGTCAAAGCGGGATAAAGATTACGCCCGTGTTGCAGACTTTGCGCAAAGCATTGGCCAAGCCAAATACAAAAGCGCAGGATATCGATCCGAGCCTCTTTTTGCCCCTGATTGGTCGCCTCGAATTGCACGATGCCATGCTCGACGCCAATCTCGATGGCCCCCAAAAATTCGGCGCACGAAGCGTGGTGTTGGCGATCGAAAGCGCCAATGACGCGCTACCCAACCAAATTGAGCTGAGTTTTGATGGTATTTCGGGGCCGTTGCCGACCGATACGACGGATAGCACGATCCAGACGATCACCTCGCTTGGCTATCGTGACCTGAACCTGTCGGGTGGAATTAAAGCCAATTTGGATCCCAAAACGCAGGAACTCGATTTCAACGCGAATATTTCGTCGCAAAACATGGCGAATATTGCGCTATCGAGCCGGTTTGGAAATATATCTGCCGAAAGCCTGATCGCCAGCCCGAGCAACGCACCGATTACGCTGATGGGAGCAAGCCTGAAAAACTTCCGCATTATGGTTGAAAACAGAGGTCTGGTTGAACGCCTCATTGACCAGCAGGCCATCAAGACCAAGCGGACAGCCGATCAGGTGCGCGCTTCTTATGCGTCGGCGGCGGCGGCAAGCCTGCAAATTTATTTGGGAATGTCGGAGAACGCCAAGGGTCTCACCAAGACGGTGGTGTCCTTCGTCAATAACCCGAACAAGCTGATGATATCGGGGCAATCGAAGAAGCCCGCAGGCGTCACCATTGCCGACACGGCCACAGGCGACGGACCGGCGGCTATCCTCGATCTATTCGACCTTCAACGCGAACCGCAATAATCCTCAGCTGCCATTCGCCTGGGCTTCGACAACCGCCAACGCCGTCATATTGACGACGCCGCGCGCGGTGACGGATGTTGTCAGCACATGGGCTGGCTTGGCTGTGCCGAGAAGGATTGGGCCAACGGGCAAGGCATCGGCCAGTACTTTGATCAGCTGCTGCGCGATATTGGCGGCATCGAGGTTCGGCATGATGAGAATATTGGCATCGCCATCAAGCTTACAGTCCGGCAGACGCTTGGCCCGAATGGCTTGAACCAAAGCGGTATCGCCCTGCATTTCCCCGTCAACGTGTAAATGAGGCGCGCGGGTGCGGATAATCTCCAGCGCACGCCGCATTTTAACAGCCGATGCGGCGTCCGAATCCCCGAAATCCGAATGCGACAACAAAGCGATCTTCGGCGCGATACCGAAGCGTTCGACATGGCCTGCGCATAACAAAGCGATGTCGGCGATATCATCGGCATCGGGATCGTGTTTGACATGGGTATCGGCCAGAAAATAATGGCCCTTTGACGTGATCATCAGCGTCATCGCGGACAAATCACGCACACCTGGCTTGAGCCCGATAATGTCGCGGATATTGCGCAGCTTTGAGTTAAAGCGTCCTTCCAGACCCGCAATCATCGCGTCCGCATCGCCCCGCATCACGGCAATGGCGGCGATAACCGTCGCATTCGTGCGGATCAGCGTTTTGGCCGCATCTGGCGTCACGCCCTTGCGACCTACTAATTCGATGAGGGTTGCCACATAATCGCGGTAGCGCGGATCATCATCGGGATTGATCACGGCGACATTCTTGCCCGGACGAATGCTCAAACCATAGCGTTCACAGCGGGTCTCGATCACATTGGGGCGGCCAATCAGAATAGGGATCGCAAACCCCTCTTCAATCGCGATTTGGGCCGCGCGCAATACGCGCTCATCCTCGCCATCGGAATAAATCACCCGCTTAGGCGCCACTTTCGCCTGCTCGAAGATGGGTTTCATGATAAAGCCCGACCGGAACACAAAGCCCGACAGGCGTTCTTCATAGGCTTTAAAATCGGTAATCGGCCGCCGCGCGACACCTGATGCAATCGCGGCCTTGGCAACCGCAGGCGCTATCCGAAGGATCAGGCGCGGATCAAACGGGCTTGGAATAAGCGACTCGGCCCCAAAGGTGGAAACTTCCCCGCCATAGGCCTTTGCCGCCACATCAGAAGGCGCTTCTCGCGCCAGCCGCGCGATGGCCGCAACCGCTGCGAGCTTCATTTCCTCATTGATCGTACGCGCGCCAACATCCAACGCACCTCTGAAAATATAGGGAAAGCACAGCACATTATTGACCTGATTGGGATAATCAGACCGCCCCGTGCACATCATCGCATCGGGCCGTACCGCGCGCGCTGCTTCGGGCATGATTTCAGGATTGGGATTAGCCAGCGCCAAGATCAACGGCTTCGGCGCCATTTTGGCGACCATTTCAGGCTTTAAGACGCCGCCTGCCGAAAGGCCCAAAAAAACGTCGGCGCCTTCGATGATCTCGGCCAAGGTGCGTTTATCGGTTTCCTGCGCAAACACGCTCTTCCAAGGATCCATCAGCGCCACGCGGCCGCGATACACGACGCCTTCAAGATCGCTAATCCAAATATTTTCGCGTTTCACGCCCAAGGAAACGAGCAGATTGAGGCAGGCGAGCGCTGCAGCACCCGCGCCTGAGGCGACAATCTTGATCGTTTCCATGGTTTTGCCGGCCAAATCGACGGCGTTTAAAACGGCAGCGCCGACAATGATGGCTGTGCCATGCTGATCATCGTGAAAGACGGGAATATCCATCTTTGCCCGAAGCTTGGCTTCAATTTCAAAGCATTCCGGCGCTTTGATGTCTTCAAGATTGATCCCGCCAAAGGTCGGCTCAAGGGCTGCCACCACGTCGACAAACCGATCGACATTGTTCTCGGCCACCTCGATATCGAACACGTCGATGCCAGCGAATTTCTTGAAGAGAACCGCTTTGCCCTCCATCACGGGCTTAGATGCCAGAGGCCCTATATTGCCCAAGCCCAAAACCGCCGTGCCATTCGAAATAACGGCAACGAGATTTTGTCGGCTGGTCAGCTCGGCCGCCAATTCGGGATCAGCCGCAATGGCTTCGCACGGTGCTGCAACGCCCGGCGAATAGGCCAGCGCCAAATCGCGCTGGTTGCCGAGCGGCTTGGTGGCTTGAATTTCGAGTTTCCCCGGACGCGGAAACCGGTGATAGACCATAGACCCTGCGCGAAGATCATCCGAGGCATCTGACATGGCCTTTTCCCTTAATAAATCATTCTAACCGTCTGTTATTGTTTTACTTCTCTGGCAGATTAAGCCTCAAATGCAATTCCCGCAATTGCCGCGGAGTAGCCTCGGACGGCGCCCCCATCAACAAGTCTTGAGCCTGCTGGTTCATCGGGAATAGCGCAACTTCACGAAGGTTTTGTGCACCACAGAGCAACATCACAATCCGGTCAACGCCCGCCGCCATACCGCCATGCGGCGGCGCGCCATATTGGAACGCGCGATACATGCCGCCAAAGCGCTCGATCACGGTCTCTTCGCCATAGCCCGCGATTTCAAACGCCTTCACCATGCCTTCAGGACGATGATTGCGGATACCGCCCGAGGCAATCTCGAACCCGTTGCAGGCGATATCATATTGGAACGCTTTGATCGTGAGTGGATCTTGGTTTTGAAGCGCATCCATCCCGCCTTGCGGCATCGAGAACGGATTATGCGAGAAATCGACCTTTTTCTCGTCTTCGTTCCATTCGAACATCGGGAAATCGACAATCCACGCTAGTTCATAGCGGTTCTCATCAATCAGATTGAGATCCTGCCCGACTTTAATGCGGGCCGATCCTGCGAATTTGATAAATTTCTCAGGATCGCCTGCGACAAAGAATGCCGCATCGCCTTCCTTCAAACCAAGCTGCTGACGAATGGCTTCGGTCCGCTCCGGCCCGATATTATTGGCAATGGGGCCCGCGCCGCCCGCTTCGCCTTCGCGCCAGAAGACATAACCAAGACCGGGCTGGCCTTCACCCTGCGCCCAAGCGTTCATCCGGTCACAGAAAGTGCGCTGACCACCTGTTGGTGCCGGAACGGCCCAAATCCGGTTCTTAGGCTCTTCCAAAATCCGTGCAAACACTTTGAAATTAGAGCCCCGGAAATGCTCCGAGACATCCGCCATTTCGAGCGGCTCGCTCGTATGCGGGTTGCGGATACGCAAATCGGGCTTATCGGAGCCATATTTATCCATGGAAACCGCATAAGGGATGCGCGGCCATGGGCTAGGTGTCACCATCTTGCCATTGCCGAACTCGCGGAAAATTCCGCCAATGACCGGCTCAACAGCTGCAAAAATATCTTCCTGCTCGACAAAGCTCATTTCCAAATCGAGCTGGTAGAACTCGCCCGGCAAACGGTCGGCGCGCGGGTCTTCATCGCGGAAGCACGGCGCAATCTGGAAATAACGATCAAAGCCCGCCATCATAAGAAGCTGCTTATATTGCTGCGGCGCCTGCGGCAAAGCGTAGAATGTACCCGGATGGATGCGGGATGGCACCAAAAAGTCACGCGCGCCTTCCGGCGATGAAGCCGTCAAAATGGGGGTCTGGAATTCGTTGAACCCCTGCTCTTTCATCTTTGTGCGCATGGCATCGACAACACGGCCGCGCGTCATGATGTTGTTGTGCAGCTTTTCGCGGCGCAAATCGAGGAAGCGGTATTTAAGCCGCGTTTCCTCGGGGAAAGGCTGATCGCCAAACACCTGTACCGGCAATTCCGCCGATGGCCCCAAGACCTCGATATGGGTCACATAAATCTCGATCAGGCCCGTGGGCAAATCGCGATTTTCAGTGCCTGCTGGACGTAGACGGGCTTTGCCGTCACACCGCACCACCCATTCCGAGCGAAGTGTTTCGGCAATTTTGAAGGCGGGTGAGTCCGGATCAACCACGCATTGGGTCAGCCCATAATGGTCGCGCAAATCGATGAACAGGACGCCGCCATGGTCGCGAATACGGTGGCACCATCCGGAGATGCGGACATCGGAGCCGACATCGGTATCACGGAGGGCTCCGCAGGTGTGGGAACGATAGCGGTGCATGGGTATCCTCATCAATCAAATCAGGTCTAAGGGGTTTTCGGGAGAACGCATGCAGGCGCTTGTGTTGTCAAGAGAAACCCTCTGACGTTATGGGTGCCCTGACATTGAATTGTCGTATAAGGGGACCCTTCGCGGTAATCGTGCCGTTGATTCGACTAAGTTGATATGATCCGCCAATGCCTCTTATAACCGACACCTCCTCCCTTTCCGATGCTTGCACCCGTATGGCCAAGCACAGCTATGTGACCGTCGATACGGAATTTATGCGGGAGACGACGTTCTATCCAAAGCTCTGCCTGATCCAGATGGCCAGCGAGGAAGAGGATATTCTGATTGATCCATTGGCGGATGGTCTGGATTTAAGCCCTTTTTTTGCCCTGATGCGCGATAAAAACGTCGTCAAAGTGTTCCATTCCGGCCGTCAGGATCTGGAAATTTTGTGGAACCTTGATCGCTGCATTCCCGTGCCGTGCTTCGATACGCAAGTCGCCGCCATGGTTGCGGGCTATGGCGATAGCGTTTCCTATGAGCAATTGGCCCATGATCTGGCTAAAGCCAAAATCGATAAATCATCGCGCTTCACGGATTGGTCGCAACGCCCACTCAGCGAAGCCCAACTTGTCTATGCCCGCTCTGACGTTACTCATTTGCGCAATGTCTATAAAGCGCTTGCGGGAAAATTGGAGCAATCGGGCCGATCCCATTGGCTTGAAGATGAGATGACATTGCTCACCTCACCTTCGACCTATGAGCTTGATCCGCAAGACGCATGGAAGCGTTTAAGAGGCCGCGTCCGCAAGCCGAGAGAACTCGCCATTCTGATCGAATTGGCGGCTTGGCGTGAACGGGAAGCACGTTCACGCGATGTACCGCGCTCACGGGTGCTGAAAGACGACGCCATCATGGATGTTGCGACATCCGCGCCGCGATCGGTCGAAGCGCTTGCAAAGCTCCGCTCCATCCCAAATGGATTTGAACGCTCCCGCTCGGGTGCGGAAATTATATCCGCCGTCGAACGGGCGCTCGAAATTGATCCCAAATCCCTGCCGGAATTGGAGCGGTCGGAACGCAAACCCTATAATCCCGCAGCCGTTGAACTCTTAAAAGTCTTGCTTCGGATGACCTGCGACAATGAAGGCGTTGCTGCTAAAATTGTGGCAACGGTTGACGAGTTGGAGGCTATTGCTGCCGATGACAATGCCGATGTGCCGTCGTTGAAGGGCTGGCGGCGTGAGCTTTTTGGCGAAAAAGCACTGGACCTAAAGAATGGCCGTTTAGCCTTGGCTTTTTCCAATGGTCGGGTTGTAACGCTGCCCCGTTAAGCGTCGCCTACGACCAAAACGGGTGAGCGACCGATCACCCGCGCCAAGGCCCGTAAACGGTTAAACACGCGCTCGCCCGACAAAGCCGCCAGATCCTCCGGAACGCGAAGGACAAGGTCATCTTTTACGCATAACAAGGGGGTCCGCGGTAAAACGCCAGGCATGGCGGCGGTGATGAGATAGGCAACCCGCATCGCGGCTCCCAAAATGCGCGCGCGATCAATCATTCGGCTACTGGCCAATTCGCGCAGTCGAGGGCTGACTTCATCGTCCGAAATACCCATATGCCGATAGGCAACGGCGAGCGCAATAAACACACGTCCCGGATGATCGACCCCGATAAAACTGGCATTCGCGATAATGTTCAGCGATTGCTCGCCGCGGTAATCCGGATGCGCGCGCCATCCGATATCGGCCAATAGGCAGGCCGCGTGGCGCAAGCGCTTTTCTTCAACGGTCTCCGTGATATGCGTCGACGCCATGAAGGCATCCGTCCACTCGATAATTTCCTGGCAATGGCGGGGCGAGCGCGACCGTAGAATGTTAAGATCATTGGCGGCTGTTAAAAGCGGATCTTGCTCGAGTATTTTTTCGTCCAGTCGCTCAAACAACAATCCTTCGCGAACGCCTTGTGCCGAAATAACGATCTCGGCCGGCTTACATTTGCGAATGAGTTCCTCAAGCACCAGAGCACCATAACCGACGAGTGGCCGACGTGCCGCCGAGACAGCTTCAATCGAGTCAATTGTGTCGGTCGCAACGCGCTCGATGAGAGAGGTGAAATCTTCGGCATCGCGAACGGGTATCACGTAATTATGCATGACATGCAGCGGATAGCCTCGTTGCTTCATATGCAATCGGGCAAGCGAACGCCATGTTCCACCTACCGCATAAATTGCTTTGCCTTTAGCGGCTTTCAATTGCGGAAGATGATCCAGCTCTTTCCGGATGATCTTCTGCGCCTTTTTTAAATTGCCGCCGGACCGATCCTGCAGGGATAAAACGCCTATCGGCAAGGTTGTGCCCTGCCCCAGTTTTTGACCCTTAACACCGATAAGCTCCAAAGAGCCGCCACCAAGATCGGCAACGAGGCCATCGGCCTTATAAATGCCCATGGCCACACCAAGTGCCGACAATTCAGCTTCGCGCTTTCCGGAAATCAGATCGACTTTGCAGCCAATAATATTGGAACATTCTTCCAAAAATTGCGGACCATTTTTGGCGTCTCGTGCCGCAGCCGTGGCAATGACTTGAATGTTTTTGATTTGCATGACGGAACACAAAACGCGAAAACGGCGCAGCGCCTCGTAGGCTTTCTCCATCCCGTCTTGCGGCAATAATCCGGTCGACAACACGCCGCGACCCAAGCCGCAGAGTGCCTTTTCATTAAAGATAGGCGTCGGTGAACGGGTTAAACCTTCATAGGCAACAAGACGCACCGAGTTCGATCCGATATCGATAATCGCAACCGGTTCGCCTACTCTCAAACGCCCTTGAGCTTCGTTCACAATGTCATACCTTTAGCCATCTCGACGATGGGCCATACGCAAAAGCCTTACAGCTATTTGGCCGCGTCCTTGTTCGCCCCAGCCCGTAATGATTTGGGGCCCGACTCCTTTAAAGATTTCCCACGGCCTGACAAGCTCGGATTGGTCATAAAGAACTGATGGGCGTTGAAAGCGGGCTCTTCGGGTGAATGGGTAACCCGCGTGCTCGACCCGTCCGAATTGATTGTCCAGCTTTGCTCATTATCGATCAGATTGGCGACCATGATCTGATTAAGCACCTGCTCATGAACCGTCGGGTTCAAAATCGGCACCAAGGATTCAACACGGCGATCCAGATTACGCTGCATAAGGTCAGCCGAGGAGATGTAAATCTTGGCCTTCGCATGGGGCAACGCTTTGCCATTCGCGAAGGCAAAAATGCGGGTGTGCTCCAAGAAGCGACCAATGATCGACTTCACGCGAATATTCTCCGAAAAGCCCGGAATGCCCGGCCTTAGACAGCAAATGCCACGGACAACAAAATCGATCTGCACGCCCGCTTGGCTCGCCTCATAAAGCGCGTCGATGATCATCGGGTCGACCAAGGAATTACATTTTCCCCAAATCGCCGCGGGTTTACCCGCCTTCGCATTTTCCATTTCATGCGCGATGTTATCGAGAAGTGTTTTCTTCAATGAAAACGGCGAAGCGGAAAGCTTTTCAAGATGGGTCGGCTCGGCATATCCCGTGATAAAATTGAAAATGCGTGCGACATCCCGACCAATCGCCGGATCAGCCGTAAAGAAGGAAAGATCCGTATAAATTCGCGCGGTAATCGGATGGTAATTTCCGGTGCCTAAATGGCAGTAACTCACCAGATGCCCACCCTCACGGCGAATGACCATCGAGAGTTTGGCATGTGTTTTGAGTTCGATAAATCCGAACACGACTTGAACGCCCGCGCGCTCCAAATCACGCGCCCAACGGATATTGGCTTCCTCATCAAAGCGGGCTTTTAACTCGACCAAGGCGGTTACCGATTTGCCGGCCTCTGCGGCCTCCGCAAGCGCCTTAACGATCGGGCTGTTCGCCGATGTCCGATAGAGCGTCTGCTTGATCGCGACCACATTCGGATCCCGAGCCGCTTGGTTCAAAAATTGAACGACGACGTCAAAGCTTTCATAAGGATGGTGAACAATCAGGTCCTTTTCCCGAATAGCTGCGAAACAATCGCCGCCATGATCACGGATGCGCTCTGGAAATCGCGCATTATAAGGCTCGAATTTTAAATCCGGACGATCAATCCCCACCAATTGGGAAAGATCATTTAAGGCCAACATGCCTTCCATTTCAAAAACGGCATCATTATCGACGTGGAATTCGCCGATCACGAATTGCCTAATCTCGTCGGGCATGCCCGCTTCGATTTCGAGGCGAATGATCGAACCGCGCCGTCTTTGTTTTAGAGCTGTCTCGAAGACGCGGACGAGATCTTCCGCCTCTTCCTCGATTTCGATATCCGAGTCACGGATCACGCGAAACGCGCCAAGGCCTTTGACGTGATAGCCGGGAAATAATTTTCCAATGAACAGACCGATGGCATTTTCAAGCGCAATATACCGCAGAGAAGTCTGGCTCTCATCCGCCTCGGCCGTCGAAGGCAGACAAATGAACCGGTCAATTTTATTCGGTACACGGATCAGCGCGTTTAATGCTTTGCCATCATTGGCACGCGCCAGCGCCAGCGCAACGGTAAATCCCAGATTAGGAATGAAAGGAAACGGATGGGCGGGGTCAACCGCGAGCGGCGTTAAAACGGGGAAGATTTCTTCGGCAAAGAATTCTTCTAACCAGTGTTTTTCAGAGTCAGACAAAACATCGCCATCGACCAGCGAAATGCCCGCTTGATCAAGCGCCACGCGCAAATCGCGCCAACGGCTCTGCTGATCGGCGCATAATTTAGTAACGGCCTCGCCAATCCGGACCAATTGCTCGGAGGGGCTCATGCCATCATCGGATAGTGGCGCGACGTTGGAGCTCACTTGCCCGCGCAAACCCGCGACGCGCACCATGAAAAATTCGTCCAGATTATTGGCCGAGATCGACAAGAACCGTAACTGCTCCAAAAGCGGATGGTGCGGATTAGCGGCCTCTTCCAAAACGCGATGATTGAACTGCAGCCAGGACAACTCCCGATTAATGAACCGGTGCGGCGACTTTGCTAAAGCGGCGGGCGTCTTCGGGCCGCCATTACGGCGGGAGGTCGACGGAGAGGAGGCGCTGCGGGTGCGAGGCATAATCGGTTGGTTCCTTAACGGGCTAATACCGTTTGGTTGCAGGCGATTATGACGCCCATTTGACAAAATGGCGACACTTCCTCGCAAAAATTAAAATGGAAGGTTAATCTTCGTCGAAATCGTCGTTAATCTTCAGTAATTGGGCCGCAAGCGCCTTCGTAATCGGCTTGCCGCGCGCCAATCCCTCCCGGTCAAGCCGCTCGACAAAATCGCGGGCGGCCGCAATGGAGCGCTCGATCCGGCTCTGAATGAAGGTGATCATCGTCGTATCGATGACCAATTGCCGATCTATAAACAATTTAAAAAGCACGGCATTGAGGAGCGCTTCATCCGGACCATCGATTTTCACCTCTGGCGCCAGACGGAGGCGCGAGATCAAATCTTGGGTCCGCAGCCCCCATTCGGTAGGGCCTGTTCGTGCCGTTAACAGCAGATAGGTGCCCCGCTCCCGCGCCGCATTGATCAGATGAAACATCGCGTGTTCATCGAGCACGCTACGATCGCAGTCCTCGATAACCAGCGCGCCACTGGAGACGAGATGGGGGACCCGATCAAGCGTGATATCGGAAGCATTTTCGATCCAAGCACGCGATTTTGCGGCCCAAACAGCCGCCAAATGCGATTTTCCAGACGCTTCCGGTCCTGTGAGCAATAAAACGCGATCCGGCCAATCGGGCCATTTCTCGATCCATTGATAGGCCGCCTCATTGCTCGAAGAAATGACAAAATCTTCGACTTCAAGGCGCGTTTCAACGGGTAGATCGAGGGGCAATTGCCGAGGGGCGTCGGTCATTTTTTATGATCCGGAAAATGTCGAAGCCATTGTAAAATATAAACGACCATAGAAGCCAAGGTGAGCGCCGAAACCGCAATTCCGCCAAACCTCAACAGTGAAGCGATATCAAGGTCAAACGCTTTAACGCCCAAAGTGGTCCCCACGAATAAAATCTGCCCAAACGTGTTGAGCTTTGAAAGCTTGGTCGGACGCATGGCCATCGGGCTGCCCAAGAGCCAAGCCAGCAAAATACCACCCACAATGAGAACATCGCGCGTGACGACGAGCGTCACGAGCCAAAACGGGAATAATCCCAAAATGCCCAAAGTCACGAACATCGAAACCAGCAAAGCCTTATCGGCCAGCGGGTCGAGATAGGCGCCTAGTTCGGTCCGGAGATCATAATTTCGCGCGATATAACCATCGACTGCGTCCGATAGCCCCGCAATCACGAAGCCATAAAGCGCGAATTGCCACTGCTCATTGGCAACAAAGCCAATAATGACGGGCACCAGCAGCAGTCTCAGGAGGGATATGATATTAGGCAACATCGGATGATTTGGGGAAAACCTTCTCAAGACTCTAACAACCCACAATAATTGCATGTGGTACTTAACGCTATTGCTTGCAAGCGCAAAGCGTGAGGCTTAGTCGGAACACTCATGGTTTTGGAGCGAACGAATGGCCGATAGCCCTAAAAATGGTCTCACTTATGCCGATGCCGGCGTAGACATCGATGCCGGCAATGCGATGGTCGAGGAGATCAAGCCCTTGGTGCGGGCCACACGCCGTCCTGGCGCGGACGCCGAAATCGGCGGATTCGGCGGTCTTTTTGACCTGAAAGCAGCAGGTTTTAAGGATCCGATCCTGGTTGCCGCCAATGATGGGGTCGGAACCAAGGTTAAAATCGCCATTGAAACGGGTATACATCACACCATCGGGATCGACCTTGTGGCGATGTGCGTCAATGATTTGATCGTCCAAGGCGCTGAACCTCTGTTCTTTTTAGACTATTTTGCCACCGGCAAGCTCGCCCCCCATGTCGGCGCAGCCATCGTCAAGGGCATTGCCGCAGGCTGCATCGCGTCGGGTTGCGCGCTGATTGGCGGCGAAACCGCCGAAATGCCCGGCCTTTACGCCAAAGGCGACTATGATCTTGCAGGTTTTGCCGTAGGAGCGGCCGAAAGAGGGCATCTTTTGCCGAAATCCGGCATTAAACCCGGCGACAGGCTGATCGGCCTGCCCTCATCGGGCGCTCATTCCAATGGTTTCTCGCTCGTTCGCAAAATTGTCGAACGGTCAAAACTTGCATGGACGGATGCCGCTCCTTTCGCGCCAGGCAAGACGCTCGGGGATGCGCTGTTGGAACCGACCCGCCTTTATGTGAAGCCGATGCTTCAGGCGCTTAAAGCGACCGACGCGATCAAGGCCATGGCGCATATCACGGGCGGCGGCTTTCCCGATAATATTCCGCGCGTGTTGCCGGAGGGAATCTCGGCCAATCTTCAGCTTACGGCGATCAAAGTACCACCCGTCTTTAGCTGGCTGGCCAAAACGGGCGGCGTTTCCCAAGATGAAATGCTCCGTACTTTTAATTGCGGCATCGGCATGATCGTGGTTGTTGACGCGGCAAAGGCCCAAGAGGCGATCGAGGCCCTTCGTGAGGCCGGTGAAGCGGCAGTCGATATTGGCGAGATTACCGAAGCCGCGGCGGGACAGCCAAGGGTAACCTATTCCGGCGCGTTGGCCCTCTGATATGCGCCGCATTCGGACAGCGATCCTTATTTCTGGACGCGGCACGAATATGGTCGCCCTGATTGAAGCGGCAAAACATCCGGACTATCCGGCCGAGATCGTATTGGTCGTTTCCAATGACGCAAATGCTGGCGGCTTAGCCCGCGCCCAAGCGCTTGGCGTTGAAACAATCGCCATTCCGCATGGCGCATTTCCGACCCGTGAAGCGTTTGAAACGGAAATTGACCGTGTTTTACGGGAATATAAGGTCGAATTGGTCTGTCTTGCGGGCTTTATGCGCGTTTTGACGGCGTCATTTATCGAAAAATGGCCCAATCGCTTGCTGAACATCCACCCTTCCCTCTTGCCGGAGCTTAAGGGGTTACATACGCATGAACGGGCTTTGGCAGAGAAAGCCACACGACACGGATGTACGGTCCATTTCGTCGTTCCCGAGCTTGATGCGGGTCCGATGATTGATCAAGCCGCCGTACCGATTCTCGCCGATGATACGGTCGAGCGATTGGCCGAGCGGGTTTTGGAGCAGGAAATAACGCTCTATCCGAAGGCTTTGGCCGAAATTGCGCGGCAAATGGCGCAAAACTAAGCACGAGTCCTTTGACCGATTACGTCGGCACGGCTATAGAGCACAGGCATTTCAACAACCAACAGGATGATACCCATGGCGCTCCAGCGCACTTTTTCTATTTTGAAGCCCGACGCAACCGCCCGTAACCTCACGGGTTCCGTGAACGCGGTGATTGAGAAGGCAGGTCTTCGCATCGTTGCCCAGAAGCGCATTCACATGACGCGCGATCAGGCCGGCACCTTCTATTCCGTCCACAAAGAGCGTCCGTTCTTCGGCGAGCTCGTCGATTTCATGACCTCGGGTCCCGTTGTCGTGCAGGTTTTGGAAGGCGAAGACGCCATCGCGAAATACCGCGAAGTGATGGGCGCCACCAATCCTGCCAACGCCGCTGAAGGCACGATCCGTAAACTCTTCGCCAAGTCGGTCGGTGAAAACACGGTTCATGGTTCGGATGCGCCAGAAACGGCCGCTATCGAGATTGCCCAGTTCTTCTCGGGCAACGAAATCGTCGGCTAATTCCGGTCGATCGCAATATTGCCTGACGGGCGCGAAGGTGTAATCTGATCACCATGAACGCGCCCGTCAGCATCCCCCGCAAAAACTCCATTTGCCCGCATGATTGCCCTTCCGCCTGCGCGCTGGAAGTGGAAGTGCTTGATCAATCGACCATTGGTCGCGTGTATGGCTCCAAAGAACAGACCTACACCGCCGGCGTGATCTGCGCGAAAGTTGCGCGCTACGCCGAACGCAATCACCACCCAGACCGTTTGCTCTACCCGCTGAAAAGAACAGGCCCGAAGGGCTCCGGCCAGTTTGAGAGAATTTCTTGGGATGATGCGTTAGAAGAAATCGTAACGCGCTTTAATCACATCGAATCCGAATATAGCTCAGAAGCCATCTGGCCCTATTACTACGCCGGCACGATGGGCCTCGTTAATCGGGACGGTATTAACCGGTTACGCCACGCCAAAAAATATTCGGGTTTTTATTCTTCCATCTGCATCAATCTCGCATGGCCGGGCTTTATTGCCGGGACCGGAAAACTCATGGGTCCCGACCCACGGGAAATGGCAAAATCTGATTGCATTGTGATTTGGGGAACCAATGCGGTTGCGACCCAAGTCAATGTGATGACGCACGCCGTTAAAGCTCGTAAAGAACGTGGCGCAAAAATCATTGCCATCGATATTTATCAAACAGCAACACTCGACCAAGCCGATCTCGCATTGGTGGTAAAGCCCGGCAGCGATGGTGCCCTCGCCTGTGCCGTGATGCATATTCTCTTTCGAGACAATTTGGCTGATCGGGATTATCTCGCGCGGGCATCCGATTATCCAAAAGAATTCGAACACCACCTTCAATCAAAGACGCCTGAATGGGCCGCGGCTATTACTGGACTTTCGGTTGAGGAAATTGAAACCTTTGCCAAACTCGTCGGCAAACATAAGCGCACTTTTTTTCGACTTGGTTATGGCTTTTCCCGGCAACGCAATGGTTCGGTGAATATGCATGCGGCAAGCTGCATCGCGACAGTAACGGGTGCTTGGCAATATGAAGGCGGCGGCGCGTTTCATAACAATGGTGCGATTTATCATTGGCGTAAATCGCTGATCGAAGGGCTTGATCTTCTTGACCCCACTATTCGATCCATGGACCAATCCCAAATCGGACGCGTTTTGACGGGTGATCAAGACGCCTTGCGGGGTGGTGGTCCTGTTAAAGCGCTCTTTATCCAAAACACCAATCCGATGTCGGTGGCGCCTGAACAAACCCTCGTCCGACAAGGGTTTGAACGCGAGGATTTGTTCACGGTGGTGCATGAGCAATTCATGACCGACACCGCGAAAATGGCCGACATCGTTTTGCCTGCTACCATGTTCACCGAACATGATGATCTTTATCAAGGTGGCGGTCATCAATATTTGGGTCTTGGTCCAAAATTGATCGACCCACCCGGCGAGTGTCGATCCAATCACGATCTGATTTGCGATTTGGCGCATCGTCTCGGTGCCAAGCATAAAGGCTTTGAGATGTCGGCGCGCGAGATCATCGATTGGACCTTGCAACAGTCGAAATGGGGCACGCTCGAAGAACTAGAGAAAAACAAATTCGTCGACGCTCAGCCGTCCTTTGACGACGCGCATTTCACCAAAGGCTTTGCATGGAAGGACGGTAAATTTCGGTTCAAACCTGATTGGCCGAATGTTCCTTTTGGCAGCGGGCGGAAATCAGGACCAATCGACACGATGCCGGAGTTTCCGGATTATTGGGATGTCTCGGAAAAGGCGACCGAAGCCTTTCCGTTTCGTCTCGCAACATCGCCCGCGCGCAATTATCTCAATTCAACTTTTACGGAAACGCCAACCTCCAAAAACCGCGAAGGTGAACCTACCGTTTTGATCCATCCCGACGATGCAGCGGCCCATTCGATTGCTGATCTGTCTTATGTGATACTTTTCAATGATCGTGGCGAAGTGCGTTTGAAAGCGAAATATTTTTCAGGCATCAAACGCGGCGTTCTTGTTGCTGAATCAATTTGGCCCAATAGCGCCTATGCGGATGGGTGCGGCATCAACACGCTTGTGGGGGCCGATTCACCCGCACCTTTTGGCGGCGCAGCCTTTCATGACAACAGCGTCGGTCTGAGATCGGCGTAAGATGAGACCTGCCCTTCTTAATCCACTCTTTGCACCCTTGCGGGGGTTAACCGGCATCGGCCCAAAAATGGCGCCGCTCTATGATAAATTGCTGGCACCTCAAGCAGCCGAAGCGCGCATCATCGATCTCCTCTTTCATTTGCCAAACGGTGCCGTTGATCGTCGTGTGAGATCGAAGATTGCCAATTCTGTTCCGGGAGAAGCGGGCACGTTTGAAGTGAGGGTTGTCGCGCACAAACCGGGGCCACCAGGTCGTGCTCGATCACCTTACCGCGTATTGGTTGAAGACGACACGGGCGAAATCACATTGACCTGGTTTAATGCCGGTCGCGCACGCATGGAGGCGATGCTTCCGATCGGCGAGATACGGTATGTTTCGGGCTTGATTGAATTATGGGATGGCCATCGACAGATGGTTCATCCCGAACGCGTCTTGGATGCGGCAGGGCTTGCTAAACAACCTCCCTTTGAACCGATTTATAATCTTACAGCCGGTCTCTATTCGCGCTCCCTCATCAAAGCCGCCGAAGGGGTGCTTGAAAAGCTGACCCCGTTACCCGAATGGATCGATCCGGCGTTGGTATCGCGCGAAAAATGGCCTGGCTTTACGCCGGCATTAAAGGCGCTTCATCGCCCGCCGAGCCTTGCCGATATTGCTCCGCAATCGCCCAACCGGCTGCGCTTAGCCTATGATGAACTCTTTGCTGGCCAGCTCGCCTTGCTCCTCATGCGCGCCCGCATGAAACGCGAAGCCGGAGCCGCGCGGGTTGGTGATGGCCATCTCGTCAAAGCCATGCTGGCGGCCCTGCCCTTCACGCTAACGGATGGTCAAAAGCAAGCGCTCTCAGACATCAAGCGCGACTTGGCTTCACCCGAGCGCATGTTGCGTCTGTTGCAAGGCGATGTTGGTTCCGGAAAAACCGTTGTAGCGCTCATGGCCATGACAATGGCGGTAGAGGCAGGATGGCAATCGGCTTTAATGGCACCCACCGAAATTTTAGCCCGCCAACATTACGAGCGCTTGAAACCCTTAGCCGACAAAGCCGGTATGACGATTGCGCTGCTGACAGGTCGCGATAAAGGGGCCGCCCGTGCGCAGACGCTTGCGGGCTTGGCCGATGGTTCCATTTCACTCGCCATTGGTACCCATGCTTTGTTTCAAGAAGCCGTTAGCTTTAAAAGGCTAGGCCTCGCGGTGATCGATGAACAACATCGCTTCGGTGTTCATCAACGTCTGGCGCTATCCAAAAAAGGCGATGCCGTTGATGTGTTAGTAATGACGGCCACGCCTATTCCACGCACGCTCGTTCTCACCTATTTCGGCGATATGGATGTCTCGATCATCCGTGAAAAGCCCGCGGGGCGAAAGCCGATTGATACGCGCACAATATCGCTCGACCGTCTCAGTGAAGTCGCCAACGGTCTCGACCGCGTCTTGCAATCCGGCCAACGCGCCTATTGGATTTGCCCGCTGGTTGAGGAATCCGAAGAGCTTGATCTGGCAGCCGCGCAAGAGCGGTTTGAATCGTTGCAAAAAATCTATGGCGCAAAAGTTGGGCTCGTTCACGGCCAGATGAAAGGGCCTGATAAAGATTTGGCCATGTCTGATTTCGCGGCTGGCCGCACCACCATTCTTGTTGCGACAACAGTGGTTGAAGTGGGCGTCGATGTGCCGGAAGCGACCATCATGATCATCGAACACGCCGAGCGGTTTGGCTTATCGCAATTGCATCAATTACGCGGTCGGGTTGGGCGTGGGGCGGACCGATCGAGTTGCATTTTATTGTTCGGAAATGTCGGCGAAGTCGGTCGTGCGCGGCTTGAAACCATGCGCTCCACCAATGACGGATTTGAAATCGCCGAGCAGGATTTAAAACTTCGCGGCGAAGGCGACATTTTGGGAACGCGTCAATCCGGCATGCCGGGCTTTCGCCTAACGGTTCCAGAGCGACACGGTGAATTGCTCGCCATTGCGCGCGATGATGCCAAAAATCTTTTGGCCCAAGATCCGCATCTTGAAAGCCCGCGCGGCGAGGCCGCACGAACGCTGCTTTATCTGTTTGAACGTGACGAAGCGATCAGGCTGATCAGAGCTGGTTAGACGTCGGATGTGAAAGTGTGATGTTTGAAGGCTGAATAAGACCCGCCGACATCACAAGCTTTGCCGCATCATCAATCGAGATGTTGACCTCAACAACCTCGCTCTTTTTCAAATAAAGAAAAAATCCGGTCGTCGGATTGGGCGAGCATGGCAGAAAGCACGAGACGTAATCATCCGATCCCGGCAGCGCTTCAAGCACCTGCCCCTCAGGAGAGGCCGATATAAACACAATCGACCACAAGCCTTTACCCGGATATTCGATCAACCCGACTTTGCGAAACGAGGTACCCGATTGCGAAAACAGCGTCTCGAACACCTGTTTCATGCCCTTATAGATTCCGCGAACCACAGGCATTCGGCCAAGGATCGTTTCGCTGATACTGATCATCCAGCGGCCAACAAGATTGGCGGTCAAAAAGCCTAAAAGAGTAAGGCTGACGAAAGCGATGATCAGTCCGAGACCTGGCACATTATAAGGCGCAAGCCACGCGGGGAAAAAGCCGGCCGGAATAAGCGGCTTAAACCATGCATCGATTAATCCGATAATCCATGTCGTAATATAAACGGTTACCGCAAGCGGGCCCGCGATCACGATACCGGTAAAAAAATAACCCCTGATCCGTTGGCTAATCGTCGGACGAACCGCGGCAATGGGCGTAAAAGGGCCAGCCTCGCGCAGGTCAGAGGGATGTTCATTCGCCATCATCAGAAAATCCGTTCAGTACCCAACCTAAAGCCACGCATAGCAGTCTTGAACGAAAAAATCGATTGGGATTATTCCACCGTCACCGATTTCGCCAGATTACGCGGCTGATCGACATCCTTACCCAAGGCCACAGCCGTGTGATAAGCGAGCAATTGGATCGGCACGGAATAGGCAATCGCTGCAAAGCGCGGATTCATATCCGGCATTTTGATTTTCGCCGCAGGCTCTAACCCCGCACCTTGCATACCCTGATGATCGGAAATCAAAACAATGCGTCCACCACGGGCGGCGACTTCTTGCATGTTCGAAACCGTCTTCTCGTAAATCGCGTCATGCGGCGCAATCACGATCACGGGCAGCGTCTCATCGATGAGCGCAATCGGGCCATGCTTTAATTCGCCCGCCGCATAGGCTTCGGCGTGGATGTACGAAATCTCTTTGAGCTTAAGCGCACCTTCGAGCGCCAAAGGATAGCTTGTGCCGCGCCCTAAATAGAGAACATCGGTCGCCTTCGCCATGTCATGGGCTACATGCTCGATATGGGATTCCAATTTGAGCGCCTCAACCATCAAGCCAGGCGTCGCAATCAGATCATTCACGAGGGCTTCTTCTTCGCCCGCTTTCAACGTGCCGCGTGCCGATGCTGCCGCAATTGCCAAACACGCCAAAGCCGTTAGCTGGCAGGTAAAGGCTTTCGTCGAAGCAACGCCAATTTCGGGGCCAGCCAGCGTTGGAATAACAACATCGCTTTCGCGCGCAATCGACGAGGTGGTGACGTTAACCACGGATAAAATATGCTGCCCTTGCGATTTAGCATAACGCAAGCCTGCCAACGTATCGGCCGTCTCGCCCGATTGCGAAATGAAGATCGCCAAACCATTCCTTTCAAGCGGTGCTTCGCGGTAACGGAATTCGGATGCAACATCCACTTCAACCGGAATTCGCGCCAGCGCCTCAAACCAATATTTGGCAATCTGTCCGGCATAGCTCGCCGTACCGCAGGCCGTGATCGTAATCCGCTGCAGCGATTTCCAATCAAACGGCAAAGCGACGGGAAGATGAACTTTTCCGGCACCCAAATCGAGATAATGCGCCAGCGTACGGCCTACCACCTCTGGCTGTTCGGCAATTTCTTTCGCCATAAAATGGCGGTGATTGCCCTTATCAATCAGATAGGCACCGGCACCACTCTTTTGCACCGTGCGTTGAACAACCGCATTGGTGCGATCGTGAAACACACCGCCCTTGCGATGAAGAACAACCCAATCGCCTTCCTCGAGATAACTCACCATATCGGTAAAGGGAGCCAAGGCTAACGCGTCCGATCCGAGATACATTTCGTTCTCGCCATAGCCAACGGCTAAAGGCGCACCTTGCCGCGCGCCGATCAACAAATCTTGATGGCCGGAGAATAAAAAGGCCAAAGCAAATGCCCCGCGCAATTTGGGCAAGGATTCTTGCACCGCCTTGATCGGATCGCCCGAGCGTTGCAACGCGCGATCCACCAGATGCAGCGCCACTTCGGTATCGGTTTCGCTTTTGAAAACCACACCTTCGGCGATCAGCTCATTCCGTAATTCGCGAAAATTCTCGATGATGCCATTGTGAACAACCGCTACACGTTCGGTCGCATGCGGATGGGCGTTGTCTTCCGTCGGCTTGCCATGGGTTGCCCAACGCGTATGGCCAATCGCGCTATGGCCAAACAAGGGATGGCCGGACAATTTGGCCGCGAGATTCTTAAGCTTCCCCTCGGCACGCAAGCGCTCGATCTGACCACCCTCTCCTAGCGATGCGACACCGGATGAATCATAGCCACGATATTCAAGCCGCTTAAGCGCTTCGATCACTTGGGCGGCTGCAGGTTCGGACGAGAGTATTCCAACGATTCCGCACATAAGGATGGAGTTCCTGAGGTTATTAAAACAAGGGTGTGGTAGCGAACAGGAATGCCGTTAGGCAAATCACGTTCAATGACAAAACGTGACGGCTTTCAGGCCTTATTGGCCTTCTTTTTTTCTTGGCTGGTCGCTCTAAATTGCGCGCCCCACCCATCCTTGGCCATTTGCTTGCCGCGGGCGACCGCCAATTGATCAGGGGCTACTTCCTTCGTGATCACGGAACCTGACCCCACATAGGCCCCGGCTCCAATCGTAATCGGAGCAACGAGGGATGAGTTGGCCCCAATAAACGCCCCCTCACCGATCACGGTCTTATATTTGAAAAAGCCGTCATAATTGCACGTAATCGTACCAGCGCCGATATTGGCCTCAGCCCCCACATCGGCGTCACCAATATAGCTCAGATGGCTGATCTTAGCGCCCGCGCCGATAGCGGCCTTTTTCAATTCGACAAAATTGCCAATCTTCGCGCCCTCGCCAACCGTTGATCCGGGACGGATACGCGCAAAGGGACCCACCGAGGCATGGGGCGCAATGGTTGCGTCCTCAATATGGCTGAAGGCATGGATCTGCACGTTGTCGCCAACCACCACTTTGGGGCCAAAAACGACATTGGGTTCCACCACCACATCGCGCCCAAGCACCGTGTCATAAGAGAAATAAACCGTTGAGGGATCCGCCAAGCTCGCGCCATTCACCATGGCCTTTTTCCGCAAACGGTCTTGTAGAATTCGTTCGGCAATGGCGAGCTGCGCGCGGTCATTAACGCCCATCACATCGGCTTCGGGCGCAATTTCATAGGCTGTCTTGGCCGAGCGCTGACGGGCTACATCAACAATATCCGTCAGATAATATTCCTTTTGAGCGTTTTGATTGCCGATGGAATCGATCAAGCCCAAGGCCAATTTTCCATCAATCGCCATCAGACCTGAATTGCACAGGGTGACTTGCCGCTCGGCCTCCGAGGCGTCCTTGTGTTCGCGGATGGCAAGGAGCGTCGCTCCATCGACCAAGAAGCGGCCATAGCCATGCGGATTTTCGGCCTCAAAGCCCAAGGCCACCACCGCGTTTCCGTCCGCCAACCGCGCCCGCATCGCCCGAAGGGTTGCGGGTTCAATCAAAGGCGTGTCGGCAAAAAGCACCAAAACCTGATCATAATCCTGACCAATCGAACCCCGTGCCGCCAAAACGGCATGCGCCGTTCCAAGCCGTTCGGTTTGCACATGAAGAGAGGCTTTAGGAGCCAATGAGCGAATTTCGGCGGCGACATCGTCGCGATTCGGGCCAATGACGACCGCAATATCGGTGATACCGGCTTCGTGAAGCGTATTCAGCACATGTCCCAACATGGAGCGGCCAGCGAGCGGATGAAGCACTTTTGGCCTATCCGACTTCATTCGCGTGCCTTCACCGGCTGCGAGGACAACTGCAATACATTTTTTATCTGTCATAGAGGCCTGCCGTCTAAGAGAGCTGAACCGAATCCGTTCAATTTCTTCGTTTAATCCAGATAGGATGAACAAGAAGTGACCATAATACCGCGCGTAAGCGGCAGCGCGGCAGATTAACCTATTGACCCGGCGGCACGAGCCCTTTAGGCAAGCGCACGAGCGAGCGCGTAGCTCAGCCGGTAGAGCAATTGACTTTTAATCAATAGGTCCTGGGTTCGAGTCCCAGCGCGCTCACCACTTTCGCCCGTACCGGCCGGTCGAAACCTTAGACGATACTAATGCAGCCGATCGGATCGGGTTCCCGAAATGACGGTTTCCTCGGTTGCCATTTCAGCCTCAACATCATCGGTCTCGCTGTCTTTGGCCTCGCTGTCTTTGGCCTCACTCCGGGGCGATTGCTCATTATCACCAATGCCAGCGCGAATAGCCTGTCCGGCGGCGGTCAATAGGTCCAACGCATCGATTGGATGGTGGGTAAAGCCGACAATATAGGACATTTCGATCATGAGGCGGGCCGCCAATGTCGTGCCGGATACGCCTGCGGCTTCGGCGAGCGATGGCAAAACATCATTGGCCAGCGTATCGACAAGCTGCTCAATCCGATCTTCTTCGCTTTCCTCTAAATCCGTAAGAGCGACTTCGATGACGGTGGAACTCATGGGCGAATCTCCTCTGTCCTTCACCATGACAGCATGGAATACCAATTACGTCGATTGGATGACGTACGGATTTTTAGCCGTATCCTATTGCGCGATGTCAAGGAAGTCCGCCCTGACCCGTGCAAAACACAAACTCCATCGCGATGATCCCCTTCAACGAAGCGTAGCAGCCCGATTAAAGGAGTTTAACCATGCGTTCCTTAATACCTTCCTTCCTAACCAACGATTATCAAGCGATCCGCGATCCGTTCCAAAGCCTTAGGCGCGAAATGCAGGATATGATGGGTTATATTGACCGCCGCCTGCCGACGAATTGGAACAATGGATCGGAACTCGCCCTTCCCGTGATCGATCTCGCGGAAACAAAAGATACGCTCGAACTATCGGCCGAATTACCGGGCGTTTCCGACAAGGATATTTCGGTAACGCTGGACCGCGACCGCCTCATCATCTCCGGCGAGAAAAAGCGCGAAGCCGAGCAAAAGGGAAAGGATTTTTACCTGACCGAACGCAGCTTCGGTGCCTTTCAACGGGTCATCCCCCTCGATTTTGAGCCGGATTCGAAAGCCGTCGATGCCCATTTCGAAAAAGGCGTATTAAAAATCAGCGTTAAAAAACCTGCTGAACTCACTGTTAAAAAACAGCAAATTCCTGTTCATACATCGGCAAGTTAAGATCGTATTGACAGGATTTATGAACAAGGGCACGCCGGATCGGCACGTTTGCTGATCCGGAACCTTTGAGCATGACCCGACCGTCCTTTTCGGCCGTCATTTTGGCAGGCGGTGCCGCGCGGCGTTTGGGCGGCGGTGATAAACCGTTGCGCCTTTTGGCGGGCAAACCCATTTTGGAATGGATTATCGAACGCATCCAACCTCAGCTTCGTATGCTAGCCATCAGCGCCAATGGCAACCCTTCGCGCTTTTCCACCTATGCTTTGCCGGTCCTGCCTGACCTCGCGCCCGATCTAGGCCCCATGGCGGGTATAGTGGCGGCGATGGACTGGACATACGACACCAATCCGACGGCAAGCCACGTTCTGACCCTTTCGGGCGATACGCCCTTTTTACCCTCTGATCTGGTTGAAAGATTATCTCGCCCTGCGTTCGATAACGCGTCGGATATCGTAGCGGCCGCCTCAGCCGGACAGGTTCATCCAACGATCGCCCTGTGGCCGATGGCCGCAAGGCAGAAGATACAGCAAGCCCTGACCGAGGAAAAAGGCCGCCGCGTATCGGATTGGCTCCCGATCCTGAACCACCATTCGGTCGAATGGGATCATCACCCTTTCGATCCGTTTTTTAACGTGAATACGCCCGATGACCTCCAAGAGGCCGAAAAAATCGCACGGCTGGCGTCATCACCCTTCGTTTGAAAGCGACGACATCAGACGGTCGATCGGCATCGCATGCGCTTCAACGCAATCGGCAATCTTGATCGCGTCTTCCAGATGAAAGGTCGGAAGCCCCGACACCTCAAGCGGCGCATTGGTCGCGACACCGATCACGGTAGAATCATCCGGATAAAGAAACGCCTTGCCATTCTCCGTGCGATGCACCTCAATTTTGACCAAAGGCTCGGGCTTATAGCCTTCGACCAGCACAAAATCGACGGGCGAAAGCAGGCTCAGGAGATGCTTTAAATCGGGCTCAGGTGCGCCGCGCAGCTCATGCATAAGGGCAAACCGTTCGCCGGACGCCACCAAAACCTCCCGCGCACCTGACGTGCGGTGCACGTAACTGTCTTTTCCCGGATGATCGACATCAAACCGGTGATGCGCGTGTTTGATGGTCGAAACCGAATAGCCCCGCCGTGTCAGCTCAGGGATCAATCGCGAGATCAAGGTCGTTTTACCAGCCCCGCTCCACCCTGCCAGTCCGATAACGCGCATGATGTATTCCTGTTAGAGACAGCGTGGTGGTCTTTTGACCGAAATTTAATGCAACGTCGAGCGCCTCACTTTTATTCAGGGGAGACGGAGCGTAAGATCGGCGCCATGAGCGATCACCATCTCGATTTAAAGGGGCTTAAATGCCCTCTTCCGGCGCTGAGAACCGGAAAGGCGCTGAATGGATTGGCGCCTGGCGAAGTGTTGCACGTCACCTGCACCGATGGCATGGCGGCCATCGATATCCCCCATCTCATCCAACAACGCGGCGACCGCCTCCTGGAATATGAGGCGGCAAAAGATCACCTCTATTTCATGATCGAAAGAGGCGCGCCAAAAGAAGAACCTGCCCACGATTAAACGATAGGCCCTCTCGTTCGGAAAACTCTCTTTAAGCCAGCCGCGCGAGCGCCTCGCTCAATTTGGCCGAACGCTCGGTGAAATCCGAACGCCGCTCGTGCTGTTCTTCGACGATTTCCTCAGGCGCACGCGCCATAAAATCGGCATTGCCGAGTTTGGCATCGATTTTGGCGATTTCCTGCGCGATCTTTTCGATTTCCTTCGATAACCGCCCCGTCTCGGCTGCGATATCGATAATGCCGGCCAGCGGCAGGGCAGCCACCTCGCCGCGAATAACCATCTGGGCGGATTGCGGCGGGGCGGTATCGGCAAACGAAATATCCGAGAGCCGCGCTAAGCGCTTTACCATATCACCCCACGCCACCGCGCGATCACGCGTCGCGTTTGAGGCCCCCACAAGCACCAGCGGGATGGGAGAGCCAGCCGGAACATTGATCTCGTTCCGTGCCGAGCGGATTTCGGTCACAAGATCAACCAGCCAGCCAATCTCAGCCTCCGCATCAGGGGCTGCGAGACCCTGCAAATCAGGCCATTCCGACAGACACAAAAGCGCCTCGCGTTTCGGTCCTTCTTGCCCCTTCACCGCCCAAAGCTCTTCCGTGAGATAGGGCATGAACGGGTGAAGGATCTTCAAAATGCCGTCGAACACAAACGCAACGCTCGCCCGTGTTTCAGCCTTTGCGACTTCGTCCTCACCCATAAACAAAGGCTTGGCGAGTTCGAGATACCAGTCGCAAAACACATTCCACGTAAAGCGATAGGCCGCATTGGCCGCGTCATTAAACCGGAAGGCTTCAATGGCGGCGGTAACCTCCGCCGTCGCATGCGCAAGCTCGCCGATCGCCCAGCGGTTAAGCTGTAATTTGACCGATTTAGGATCAAACCCATGCGTCCTTGCGCAGCCATTCATCTCGGCAAAGCGTGCCGCGTTCCAGATTTTGGTTGCGAAATTGCGATAGCCTTCAATGCGTTGCGTCGAGAGCTTAATATCACGGCCTTGCGCGGCCATAGCCGCCAGCGTGAAGCGCAGCGCATCGGCACCATAGGTGTCGACGAGGTCGAGCGGGTCAATCACATTGCCCTTCGACTTCGACATTTTAGCGCCCTTCTCGTCGCGGACGAGCGCGTGGATATAGACCGTGTGGAACGGCTCTTTCTCCATAAAATGATCACCCATCATCATCATACGGGCGACCCAGAAGAAGATGATATCGAAGCCTGTTACCAACACATCGGTCGGATAATACCGCGCGAGCTCGGGCGTGGCATCGGGCCAGCCCAGCGTCGAGAACGGCCAAAGCGCGGAGGAGAACCAGGTATCGAGCACGTCTTCGTCGCGCGTCAGCGGCGTTTTAGCGCCGTAATGGCGCTCAGCGGCTGCGGCTGCCTCGGCTTCGCTCAAGCCGACAAACACATGCCCATCAGGCCCATACCAAGCCGGTATCTGGTGGCCCCACCAAAGCTGGCGTGAGATGCACCATGGCTCAATGTTTTCAAGCCACTGATAATAAGTCTTCGACCAATTCTCCGGCACAAATTTCGTGCGTCCCGAGCGCACCGAATCCAAAGCCTCAACGGCCATCGTCTTCGCGTCGACATACCATTGATCGGTCAAATAAGGCTCGATTGCGGAATTGGAACGGTCGCCATGCGGCACTTGGCTGGCATAGGGTTCGACTTTGGCAAGGAAACCCAAAGCTTCGACAAGGCCAACAACGCGCTTGCGCGCCTCATAGCGATCAAGCCCATCCAGCGCTTTTATGTCTTCGGTAAGGCCTGCCGGACCGGTAATAAAACTATCATTGCCAACAACCCAGATTTTCGCCTGACGCGTCAGCACATTGATCGCCGGCAAAGTGTGGCGCTTACCAACTTCAAAATCGTTGAAATCATGCGCGGGCGTGATCTTCACCGCACCCGTTCCCTTTTCCGGATCGGCATACTCATCGGCTACGACCGGCACCAGACGTCCAACCAGCGGCAGCACAATATTTTTGCCGATCAAGTGCTTCAACTTTTCATTCTCGGGATGGATCGCAATCGCGGTATCACCCAACATGGTCTCAGGCCGTGTGGTCGCAATCGGCACGAAAGTCTTCGGGTTTTCGGGATCGTAGGTTTCGCCCTCAACCGGATAATCGAAATAATAGAGGTGCCCGTGCGGGTCCTTGGCCAAAGCTTTGGCCAGCGCATCGCCATTAAACGGCGATTCATCGCCACGCGTAAATTTGAAGGAGCCCTTTTTTTCAACCTGAAGCACTTCGAGGTCCGATATGGCGCTTTCGAAATGCGGATCCCAATTCACAAGGCGCTTATCTTTGTAGATGAGCTTCTTGTTATAAAGCTCTACAAACACTTTGGTAACAGCGCGAACCATCTGGTCGTCTGCCGCACCATTCTTGCCCATAGTAAAGCGCTCACGCGACCAATCACACGAGGCGCCAAGGCGCTTCAGCTGGTTGATAATGAGCCCGCCGGATTCCTCTTTCCAATTCCAGACGCGCTTTAAAAAGGCCTCACGCCCCATCTCCCGACGCGATGGCTCCTTGCGCTCGGCCAATTGCCGCTCGACCACCATTTGCGTTGCAATGCCCGCATGGTCGGTGCCCGGCTGCCAGAGCACGTCCTTGCCGCGCATCCGCTCGAACCGGCATAAAATATCTTGCAGCGTGTTATTCAGCGCATGCCCCATATGGAGCGAGCCTGTCACATTCGGCGGTGGGATCACGATGGTGAATGGTTTGGCGTCCTTCCGCTCCGGGCGGCCAGCGCGAAACGCGCCTTCGGCTTCCCAAACATCGCGGATACGGGCCTCGATTGAAGCCGGCTCAAACCTGTTATCCATCATGCGTGCAACATCCCCACCCTTAAGGGTGCTATCAAAATCATCACTGACGCGTAAAAAGCTGACGAGACCTCGTCTGTCAACGGAACACCGCTCAAGTTCCGGAAAATTGGCGGAAGATTAGCCTTTTTTGGCCATCCGTTCGATTTCCGCTTTCACCAACCGCTCCACAATGGATGGTAAATTGGAATCGAGCCAATCCTTCAGCATCGGGCGCAAGGAAGCTTCGACAACTGTACGCATGGCCGATGAAATGGCCGCGTCAGCCGATGTTTCCCGCTCAATTGTCTGCCGCAAAGAACCAAAAGCGGATGAAACAGCATTTTCTGTAGACGTTGCAACGGGCGCCACATCAAGCGGCTCTTTATCCGCTTGGGACGACAAAATAGCCATACGGGCGGCCAATTCGGTTACCGCCGACACAGGATCGGTCGGCGCCGTTGCGACCGATGCTTTCGATTTCTCGGCAACGCCCGCACCTTCCCGGCGACCAAGCGGCATCGTCCATGCCGGATCTTTGGTAACGGGCAGCGCCATTTCGGAGGAAAGCTCCAGCACATCGGCCGATACTTCCGGCTTTAACGAAACCGGAGCGGCAGGCGCAGCAACGGAACTCTCGCCTAAATCATCGGAAATGATTTTACGGATGGACGCGAGAATCTCGTCCATGGTCGGCTCATTCTGTTTCGCAATAGCCGCGTTCATCCGACATACCCGTTGTAAGCTTTACTACACATCTGCTTTGTAAAGCAGCCGCTCAAAATTCTGCAAGTACACGATTAGAGTTAGCTGTTGATGGTTCAGACTGGAATAGACGTTATTGACCAGCGATATCGGTACCCATGATGCGAACCTTCGTGGCGCCATAATGCGCGGTAGGATCATAGGATTTGACCGACAATCCCAGATTACTGGCTGATAAACGGCCCACCGCCGATAGAAGCTGATAGGATGACACGACGCGGTCGCGCTGCGCCGTCACGAGATTGACGCGGGCGCTCAACAGATTTTGATCCGAAATCAGCACGTCCAATGTTGTACGCTGACCGACTTTTGCTTCTTCCTGCACGCCGTTCAACGCAATGGTAGCTGCAGCAATTTGCGCCTTTGCCGATTTGACGCGGGCATTAGCCGTTTCATATTGGCTCCAAGCCGCAGCAACGCCGGAACGGACCTGATCGCGGGCGCTATCGGATTCCAAGCGGCGCTGACCCAACGTTTCCTTAGCGGCACGTGCCCTGGCCGATATTTCGCCTGCCTCATAAATCGGCATGGACAGCTGACCGAGCACACGCAGATCACGGCCCGAGTCACCTGGATATTTGGTTTCCCAACCCTGAGATACGCTGCCTTGCAGATCGACCGAAGGCTTAAACTCACCCTCAACCAACCGGACCTGCGCTTCCGCAATATCCACATTGATGCGCGAGGCAACCAATTGCGGGTTTTCAGAATCACCAATCTTAAAGGCTTCCTCAATGGAGGCTGGCAGACGCTTGGCGACTGGCTCGGCTTCAACAAGCCCCGATGGCGCAACGCCAATCACCTGCTGATAGGCCGCGCGGCTGCTTTCGAGCGTAGCTTCCGCGCTCGACCGATCTGCTTCGGCAGCCGCCAATTGGGCTTCAACCTGAGCCACGTCGGTTCGTGTCACTTCACCCACATTAAAGCGATCTTGCGTCTGACGAAGCTGTTCTTTCAAGACGTCGATATTGGCGGTGCGCAATTGCACCACCGCCTCGTCGCGCACGACGTTCATATATTGGGTCGCGCCGTTTAAGAGCACCTGTTGCTCGGCGTAACGAAGACCGGCCCGCGATGCCAAAACGCCCTTTTCAGCGGCATCTACCTGGCTGGCGGTCCGATCCCCATTATAAAGGTTCTGGGTGACCGTTACACCAACGGTTCTGGGCGTCGTCGTTAAATCATAGGGGCTAGACGAGTAAAAAAGATTGCCCGCCGAATTGTCCTGACCGAGCGATGAGGAAGCCGAGACACGCGGCAAATAGCCCGACCGAGCCCTTGGCACCTGCTCATCCGTCGCGCGCAAACTTGCCCGCTGTGCGTTCAAATCCGGACTGCTGCCATAGGCCCGAGCCAATGCGCCATTGATCGTCTCGGCACGCACAGCGCTACCAGCCAGAAGTGCAGTTACAGCTATACCGGCTAGCAAAACATTCTTAATCGACGTCATCATTCGAACCGCCTAGGAGGAAAAATAAGGGCTTCCAGCCGAAAATCCGACCGAAAGAATCACATGTGCAAAGATTACTATACTAAAATTACGTTAATTCAGAAAACAAAGCCCGGAACCTGTAAAAAACCTGTGAGCAATGGCCCGGAAGCATTCATCAACCGTTTTTCACCAACCGAACCGTCAGAGAGCGTATAAACTCTTACCTCTGCGGCTACAGCGTTACCCATGATGGCAACCAGCCGACCACCCTCTTTTAATTGTTGAAATAGGGATTGCGGCACCTGCTCGCAACGGCCATTCACCAGAATAATATCATAGGGTGCGCCTTGGGCTAGCCCATTTGTTAACTCGCCTTGCTGTACATTTACGCCGCCGCTATTCACCCACTTCAATGCTTCGCGAGCCACGGCACATTGTTCCGCCTGGTCCTCCAGCAACGTCACGTGGCCGCCCAGCCCTGCCAACAAAGCCGTGGTATAGCCAGAACCGGCCGCGATATCCAAAACCCGATCACCGGCCTTAATGTCCGTCGCCTGAATCATCCGCGCCAAAGTCATCGGCGATAAAATTTTACGGCCCACCCCACCTGCCGACAAAACCGCACGATCAGCATAGGCGACCGCTTGTTCCGACAGATCTACAAATAATTCACGGGGAACGACCGAAAAAATATCAAGAATATCGGTTCGCGTGACATCGGCGGTCCGAAGTTGTCCATCCACCATGGCTCGGCGTGCTTGAGAAAAATCAACCATGTGAAAACTCCATCAACCAATGAATGTTCGCAGCGCTTTTCGGCTTCGAAAACGCTTTAAATCACAATTTGAAACGCATAAACCTTAGGAAAAATGGAGGCCTCGCCCGGAATCGAACCGGGGTACGAGGATTTGCAGTCCTCTACGTGACCACTCCGCCACGAGGCCTCAACCGGAAAGTGCCGGCGCGTTTAGATACAAACAGTTTACGCATCCGGCAATCCATTTGATGGTACTTCCCTAAAAAATCGACGACTTGTCGACCGAAATTATGACAATTGAGACTTTGTTTAGAATTTTCCTGTCATGTACCCCTTGCGTTTCGGATGCATAGTGATGTATCCGGCACCCGTGATCCTCGATAGCTCAGCTGGTAGAGCGTTCGACTGTTAATCGAATGGTCGCAGGTTCGAGTCCTGCTCGAGGAGCCACTTTTCCCTAAAATCCGGTCAAATCCTCCCTGTTTTGCGAGGATTAAATGAACCGGACGGGCTTTGGTTCCGTAAATCTTACATAATTTGACGGCAACCCTAAGGCCATTATGACCGATTCAACCCTTGTTTGGTTTCGCAACGATCTCCGTTTGATCGATAATCCCGCCTTGATCGAGGCGACCGCATCGAAAAATCCGATCATCTTTGTTTATATTTTTGACGATAGCGGCAAACATTCTAGGCCTCTGGGTGGCGCGCAAAAATGGTGGCTCCATCACAGCCTCACGCGTCTGGCGCAGGATATTTCAAAGCGTGGCGGTCGATTGGACCTCTATCGCGGGGATCCCGAAACGATTATTCCTCGCATTGTGAGCGATATCAGCCCCACCACTGTGGTTTGGAACCGCCGGTATCATCTCTCCGACATCGCGTGCGATACCGCTATCAAGGCCAAACTGGAAGCGGACGGCGTCACCGTCAAAACCTTCAATGGCACTCTGATTCGCGAGCCTTGGACGCTCGCCTCAAAAACCGGCAGCGCTTTCAAGGTTTTCACGCCCTTTTGGCGCGCGGCTCGGGACAATTACCCGATACCGACACCGCTTGCTGACCCCGATCACTTTATCTCCGCGGTAAAGTCTCCTTCAAAACACACCGTTTCCTTGGACGAACTTGCCCTATTGCCACTCCACCCAAATTGGGCGGGTGGTATGGCGGAAGCTTGGAAACCGGGCGAAGCGGGAGCGGCTGCAACCCTCGATACCTTTATCGAGCATGGCTTTGCAGGCTATTCTGAGAACCGTAACCGGCCCGATATGCCTTCGACCTCGCGGCTTTCGCCCTATCTTCGCTTTGGCGAAATCTCGATCAACACCGTCTGGCAGGCCAGCGAAATGGCCGTGCAATCGGGGCGGACACGTGCCAGTTCCGAAGATCTCCGCGTCTTTCAGTCCGAATTGGGATGGCGCGAATTCTCGTATTATTTGCTATATCACCAACCGGATATCGCCAAATTCAACGTTCAGAGACGTTTTGACGCGTTTCCATGGCAAAATGACCCATCGCTACTGACAGCATGGCAAAAGGGGCAGACCGGCTACCCCATCATCGATGCCGGCATGCGGGAGCTCTGGCAAACCGGGTTCATGCACAACCGCGTCCGGATGATTGTGGCCTCCTTCCTCATCAAGCACCTTAAAGTTGACTGGCGGGAAGGTGAAACCTGGTTCTGGGACACGCTTTTGGACGCCGACCCCGCCAGCAATCCAGCCAGTTGGCAATGGGTGGCGGGCTCGGGCGCGGATGCGGCCCCCTTCTTCCGGATTTTCAATCCCATGTTGCAAGGCGAGAAATTCGATCCTAAGGGCGAATATGTGCGGCATTATGTCCCCGAAATCGCGCGCCTTTCGCCGAAATATATTCACACCCCTTGGGCAGCCAGCCCCGTTGAATTGGCGGCAGCTGGCGTAAAATTGGGCCAAACCTATCCTCGTCCGATCGTCGACCATGAAACGGCACGTAACAGCGCCCTTGCGGCATTCAAGGCGCTCACATAGTATACGTAAACATGACTAGACACATTCGGACGACTGAAACACGCATGAAGCTTGCTATTATTGGCAGCGGTATAGCGGGAAACGCGGCTGCTTACGCTTTAGCTACGTCGTCCGCCCATGAAATTACCGTTTTTGAACAAAATGATCACCCCGGCGGCCATTCGGCAACCGTAACCGTCGATTATGACGGGATGTCAATTCCTGTTGACACCGGTTTCATCGTTTACAATGAAAACAATTATCCCGAATTCACCGCCCTCTTGGCCCATTTGGAGGTTGCGACCCACGCCTCCGATATGAGCTTTGCCCTATCGGTAGATGGCGGTCGATTTGAATGGTGCGGACGGGATAAAAATCCGATGGGCGGCTTGTTTGCCCAGCCCAAAAATCTTTTCTCGCCCAGTTACGTCAAAATGCTGCTCGAAATTTTACGCTTCAATAAATTAGCGCTCGCTGATCTTGAGGCCGGCCGGCTCGATGACGGTTCGCTCGGGCGCTACCTGTTGGCGAACGGCTTCTCGGCGCGTTTTAGGGATGATTATCTCTTACCAATGGGCGCTGCCATTTGGTCCATGTCAACGGCATCGATGCTGAATTTCCCGGTTCGCTCCTTCATCACCTTTTTCAACAATCACCATTTGTTGCGCTATAACGGCCATCAATGGCGGACGGTGACCGGCGGCAGTCGCGTTTATGTCGAGAAACTGATCGATGCCTTTCGCTCCCGCTTGCGGCTATCGACGCGCGTGGTGAACGTCAGCCGAAGCCAGGACCACGTCACCCTCACGCTAGAGGATGGATCGACCGAGACGTTTGACGGCGTCATCTTCGCCTCCCATACCGATCAAACCATGGCGATGTTGACGGATGCCACGCCGCAGGAACGCGCTGTTCTTGGCGCCATCGCCTATAAGCCCAACACGGTCTACCTGCACCGCGACCAAGCCCTAATGCCGAAGCGGAAAAGGGCGTGGGGTTCGTGGAATGTGATCCAAGGCAAAGACAGAAGCGCCGATTTATGCGTGAGCTATTGGATGAACCGACTTCAAGGCATCGATGCGTCGCGTCCGGTCTTTGTGACGCTGAACCCGCCTGAGCCGCCCGCCGAGCATCTCACCTTCGGGCGTTACGTCTATGATCATCCGCAATTTGACGGTGCGGCGATTGAGGCGCAGCCGAAGCTCGATAGCATTCAAGGCCGCCACCGCGCGTGGTTTTGTGGCGCATGGGCGAAACACGGCTTTCACGAAGACGGATTAAAATCGGGCCTTGATGTCGCCCAAAGCTTAGGTGCCCTCCCCGATTGGCGTCCGATGCCAGCCTATGCCGAGGCCGCCGAATGAAACCGGCTAAGGCGGGAGAATTTGTCCCGCCTAACGCAGCGGCGTGTTTTTACGTCGGCCCTGTGATGCATGCGCGGATGAAGCCCGTTCAGCACCGTTTTTCATACGGCGTGTTTTCCATCCTCGTCGATCTCGCCAAGCTCGACGAAGCCGATCGTCTCAGTCCGTTTTTCGCCATCAATCGATTTAATCTTTTAAGCCTGCACGAGCGCGATCATGGCCCGCGTGATGGCACCTCGCTATCGGCCTATGCGACAGAGCTTTTTCAATCCGCCGGCATTGATCTCACGAACGGCACAATCTTGCTGCTGTGCTATCCGCGCATTCTTGGCTATGTGTTTAATCCGCTCTCTGTCTATTTTGGCTATGCAGCGAATGGCGAGTTGAAGGGCGTGCTCTATGAAGTACGCAACACCTTCGGCGAAATGCACACTTATGTGGAACCTGTCGAGGAAGGCATGCTCACGTCTTCCGGCTTACGCCAAGAGCGCGCCAAACGCTTTTATGTATCGCCCTTTAATGCGCTAACCATGACCTATTTTTTTAGGGTAAGGCCGCCTACTCAATCCATCGCCGTGCGTATTTTGGTAAAAGACGAAGAAGGTCCCGTTTTGGCCGCGAGCTTTCATGGCGATATGCGGCCATTCACCACGCAAAACCTGCTATGGCTCTGCTTGACGATGCCGCTTCTTACCCTCAAGATTATCGCAGGAATTCATGTTGAAGCGTTCTGGCTCTGGGTAAAAGGAATGCGGCTTGTTCCTCGTCCCGCGCCTCCGCCTAAAATAGGTCTTCCCGGGGACAAATGACCCGCTTCATTTCGTTTGGCGTTTATTGGTAAAAGAGAACTCTATGTTGGATACACCGTTAGAAAAAACGGCCGCCTTACACCTGACCCAAGAGACGGTAGCAAACCATACCGATGGTTTACCGTTTCTGGTTCGCCAAGCCTTGCGTTTCGCTTGCCGCATCGAGGTTGGAACGCTGACCGTGACGCTTCCGGACAACCGCATCTTTACCTTTGGCGGCACCCAACCCGGACCCAATGCCGAAATGGTGATGCATGATTACGCCTTCACCAAACGGATGTTCTCATCGGGCGATATCGGTATCGCGGAATCCTTCCTTCGCGGCGAATGGACAACAAAAGATCTAACGACCTTTCTGCTACTCTTTTGCGCCAACCATCATCTCATCTCATCGATGCTCGCCGACAAGCCGCTCATTCGTTATTGGCAATTGTTCAAATATTGGTTGAACCGAAACACAAAATCGGGCTCGCGCAAAAACATTCACGCACATTACGATTTAGGCAATGCCTTCTATACAAAATGGCTCGATCCATCGATGACCTATTCCTCGGCTTTGTTCTCCGCTGAGGGTAAGGATCTCTATCAAGGCCAGCAAAACAAATACGCGGCGCTGGCCCGCGAATCCAACATTCAGGCAGGCCATTCGGTCCTCGAAATCGGCTGCGGTTGGGGCGGGTTTGCGGAATATGCGGCCAAAGAAATTGGCTGCACTGTAACAGGGCTAACCATCTCGCAAGAACAATATGACTTTGCCAAAAAACGAATATTTGAGGCAGGTTTAAACGAAAAAGTTGATATTAAATTTCAAGATTATCGCGATGAAAAAGGCCTCTATGATCGCATCGCGTCGATTGAAATGTTCGAAGCGGTGGGCGAGCAATACTGGCCCGTTTATTTCAACACGCTTTCCGAACGGCTCAAACCTTCAGGCGTTGCAGGACTTCAAGTCATCACCATTCAGGATCGGTTTTTTGAATCCTATCGCTTGGAAGTCGATTTCATTCGCCGCTATATCTTCCCTGGCGGCATGTTGCCCTCGCCTTCCATCATGAAAAAACTGGGCGAGAAAGTGGGAATGGCCATCAAGCACGAACGCGTCTTTGGCGTTGATTACGCCGATACACTTTCAGCATGGCGCGATAAATTCAGAGCCGCGTGGCCCGAATTAACACCCTTGGGTTTTGACGAACGGTTCCGTCGCATGTGGGAATATTACCTTGCCTATTGCGAAGCCGGATTCCGCGCGGGCAATATTGATGTAAGGCAGATTATCTACGCGAAAGTCTAATCCGGTTAGGGCTTGCTAGCGTTCGATTCTCCCCAACCCGTCATCTTGGCCACAACCGCGAAATAGGCCGAATAAGGCAGCATGTTCAGCGCTTTGAGGATGAATGCAAAACGGCGCGGGAAGGTAATTTCAAACCCGCCTTTTTCGAACCCATCGCAAATGCGGCGCGAAGCCTCGTCAAGCTTCATGAGAAACGGCATCGGATGATCGTTTAACGCGGTCAACGGCGTCTCGACAAATCCGGGATTAACCACCTGCAAGGTAATACCCAACAAATCCGTATCGAATTTCAAGCTTTCCGCCATCGCAATCAAAGCGGCTTTGCTGCCCGAATAAGCGCCTGCCCGCGGCAATCCACCATAGCCCGCCACAGAGGCATTAAACGCCAGCTGTCCGCGTTTTCTGGCGGTCATCTTCGGTAAAATCGCCGATAGACAATTGATCACGCCATAGACATTCACATCAAAAGTTTTGCGAAATCCGTCGGCGTCAAAAGGCTCAGCGCGCAGCGGAAAATAAATGCCCGCATTCAAAAAGCACAACACGATCTTGCCATGCTGCTGCTCAATGCTTTCGACAAGCGCTAAAATTCCGGCGGCATCCGTCACATCACCTATGGCCGGAACAATCCGCCCCGCGAGACCGGAAGCCTCCGCAACAAGCGTTTCGAGATCGGGCATACGGCGGGCGGTTGCGATAACCGTATAACCGCGCCGCGCCAATTCAATGCAGGTGCCACGCCCAATGCCTGAGCTCGCCCCTGTGACCCACGCTAGCCCATCCGATGCCGAGGCTCGATAGGTTTCTGTCACATCAATATCCGACGAAATTCTGGAAAAACCGCCCAATTGGGCCCGTCAAACGCAGGGGCGCATCATTGACGACAAAGCAAATGCAGTCTTCGCCCTGATCGGCCTTTGGACGATGGTTTACATCGCCATCGGCGATCGCAATATCGCCCCGCGCATAATGATGGCTTCCATCGCTAAACGCGCCCTTTAGAACGAGTGTGACTTCCGTCCCATCATGCGTATGGGATGGCATCGTGCGACCCGCTTTGATCCAAAGCAGCGACGCCTCGCATCCCTCTATATCCTTCAACTCATATTCTTTTAAGCCGGGCAAGCGCGTGCGCCATTTCAACTTCGACAAATCCGAACCCACAAACGCGGCGATTGGTCCCGGTACCATCTCATTGGCATTCGAGATCCGTTCCTTCGGAACATCAACGGGTTGCGCAAAAATCCGATTGAGCATTTCGTCCCGATGCGAAAGGGGCGCAGGCTTCGTCTCCACAATCGCATCCGAGTGCAAAACTTCCATCGCGTCGACGAAACCACGATTATCCGGCTTCATCATCAAATGCGCGGCAATCAAGCCATGCAAAGGCGCGGGCAATTGCCCGGCCGCATATCCTGCAAGCAAGGCGTTGAGGGCACCTTCCTCATCTGTCATGTTAGACGCTAAGGTCAATTCGACTGCTCCAACTACGAAACCACGTTATTTCTACGGAATCATCCAAGGATCGGATTGATTTACATTAAAAATTGTTCCGTTAAATTTACAGGCGTCTTATTGGCGCACCTTATACATTCGGTTAACAGGCCACTGATTCGACCGCCAATCGCCTATAAAGAGCAAAATTCGCTATGAAAACCGCCAATACCGTCATCGACGCCATCGGAAATACGCCCCTTATCCGGTTAAAGCGCGCCTCTGAGCTCACAGGCTGCACCATTTTAGGCAAAGCCGAGTTTATGAATCCAGGCGGATCGGTCAAAGATCGGGCGGGGCTTGCGATGATCCGTCACGCCTTGGCCACAGGCGAATTGCGCCCCGGCGGAACGATTGTTGAGGGAACGGCGGGCAATACGGGCATCGGCTTAACCTTGGTTGCCAACGCGCTGGGGCTCAAAACCGTTATCGTCATTCCGGAAACGCAATCGATTGAGAAAAAAGACGCGCTCCGGCAAATGGGCGCGGAACTGATCGAAGTGCCCGCTGTCCCCTACGCTAACCCCAATAATTACGTGAAGCTCTCGGGCCGTTTGGCGGAGAAATTGGCCAAAACGGAAAAAAATGGCGCGATTTGGGCCAATCAATTTGACAATATCGCCAATCGACAGGGCCATATCGATACCACCGCGCCGGAAATCTGGACGCAAACGGAGGGTAATGTTGACGGGTTCATTTGCGCGGTTGGCACAGGCGGCACCTTAGCCGGAACAGGCATGGGATTGAAAAGCTTCAATCCTGCCATCAAAATTGGCTTGGCCGATCCGATGGGAGCCGCGCTCTTTTCCTACTACACAACCGGTGTCCTTAAATCCGAAGGCTCTTCAATTACCGAAGGAATTGGCCAAGGCCGCATCACCAAGAATTTGGAGAATGCGCCAATCGATATCGCCTTTCAAATCCCCGACAGCGAGGCGATACCAATCACTTTCGAGCTCTTGGAGCATGAAGGCCTGTCCCTTGGCGGATCATCCGGCGTCAATGTCGCAGGCGCCATTCGCCTCGCCAAAGAACTCGGGCCCGGCCATACCATCGTCACCATCCTGTGCGATGGCGGCTCACGTTATGCGTCCAAACTCTACAACCCCGATTTCTTGCGGTCCAAGCACTTGCAGGTGCCTGCATGGCTTGAGCGCCAATCCTCCCTTCAACCGGATTTCCTATAATGCCAACCGATCTATTGTTTCGTGATGACGCCTATCTCAAAGAATGCTCGGCCATTGTAACCGCCATCAACGAACGCGGCGGCATTGTAACGGATCGGACCGTCTTCTACGCCACAGGCGGCGGGCAACCGGGCGACACGGGCATCATGCGCTTGGCCGATGGTTCGGAGATCACCATCGCAACGACCGTTTATGGCGATGTCAAAACCGATATCGTGCATGTTCCGTCCGAGAATTCGACGCTGCCCAATATTGGCGATACCGTCAATTTGTCGCTCGACTGGACCAAACGGTTTCAGCGGATGCAGATCCACACGGCGTTGCATCTCCTCACAACCGTTTTGCCCTATCCCGTCACGGGTGGTTCGGTGGGCGATGGCGAAGGCCGTCTCGACTTCGATATTCCGGATGCAGGCCTTGATAAAGACGAATTAACCGCCGAGCTTAATCGCCGCATCGATCAACACGCGGCCGTATCCTATCGATGGATCAGCGACGACGAACTCGAAGCCAATCCGGGTCTGGTCAAAACCATGTCGGTTAAGCCGCCAATGGGCACAGGACGCGTGCGCTTGGTGGAGATTGAAGGGTTAGACCTGCAACCCTGCGGCGGCACCCATGTGCACAACACCTCGGAAATAGGAAAGATCAGCATCACGGCGATTGAGAAAAAGGGAAAAATCAATCGTCGCGTCCGTATCGCGTTCGCCTGAAGAAAGAAACGCTATGACAACGCCTTTATTCGTAACAACCGACTGGCTCGCCGACCATCTTCACGATGCCAATCTGTCGATCATCGATGCGAGCTGGTATCTTCCCACCATGAACCGCGACGGCAAAGCCGAATATGCGCTAGGCCATATTCCGGGTGCCGTTCATTTCGATATCGATGCCGTGGCCGATCGATCCAATCCCCTGCCCCATATGTTACCCTCGCCCGCTTTTTTTGCTGAGACCGTCGGTGCTATGGGCATCTCGGATAAAGATCATATCGTTGTTTATGATGGCGCAGGCCTCTTTGCCGCAGCACGCGTCTGGTGGTCCTTTCGCATCATGGGCGCCACCCATGTTTCGATCTTGGAAGGTGGCGCGCCCAAATGGCGCGCGGAAGGCAAAGCATGGACGGATGCACCAACCGCAAAGCCGAAAAAGACCTTTCATCCGGCTTTTAAACCGGAAGGCGTGGCCGATCTGGCGCGCGTCAAACAGGCGCTTGAAAGCCACGCGGCCCAACTCGTTGATGCCCGTCCGGCGGATCGTTTTCGCGGCGAAGCGCCAGAGCCGCGTCCGGGCCTAGCGTCCGGCCATATGCCCGGCAGCTTCAATGTGCAATTCGGGGATGTAGTATCCAACGGCAAACTCAAGCCCGCGACAGAATTGCGCGAGGCTTTCGCCAAAGCGGGCGTTGATATCACCCAGCCGATTATCACCAGCTGCGGCTCAGGCGTCTCGGCCGCCATCCTAGCGCTGGCGCTTGAGAGCGTCGGCCATCCCGCCAAAGCGCTCTATGACGGCTCTTGGGCCGAATGGGGCGCACGAGCCGATTGTCCGGTCGCCAAAGCCTAATGAAGGATCTGGCTTAAGAACAATTTCGTGCGCTCGTGCTGCGGGTTTTTAAAGAACGCATCCGGCGTATTGGACTCAACGATTTGCCCCTGATCCATAAAGATCACGCGATTGGCGACTTGCCGCGCGAACCCCATTTCATGGGTAACGCAAATCATCGTCATGCCTTCTTCCGCCAAGGACACCATCGTGTCCAAGACTTCCTTGACCATTTCGGGATCAAGCGCTGAGGTGGGCTCATCAAACAGCATAATCTTAGGGCTCATGCACAGCGACCGCGCAATAGCCACGCGCTGCTGCTGGCCGCCCGAAAGCTGGCCGGGGAATTTGTTCGCCTGTTCGGGAATTTTAACGCGCTTTAAATAATGCATCGCGATTTCATCGGCATCCTTCTTGGGCATTTTCTTGACCCAAATCGGCGCGAGCGTCAGATTTTCCAAAATCGTCAGATGCGGGAACAAATTGAAATGCTGAAACACCATGCCGACATCGCGGCGGATTTCATCGATCTTTTTAACGTCCGCCGTTAGCTCCGTGCCATCGACGATGATCGAGCCTTTTTGATGCTCTTCCAACCGGTTGATGCAACGGATCAGCGTCGATTTTCCCGAGCCCGATGGTCCGCACACCACCACGCGTTCGCCGCGTTTAATGGTGAGGTCAATGTCGCGTAACACGTGGAACGCGCCATACCATTTGTTCATTCCCTTTATCTCAATCGCATTCTCATGCTTGAGTTGGCCGGGCTTTAAGCCGAGGGGTCGTTCAGCGCTCATGATGAGAACTCCCTAATGTCGATTGTCGGTGGCAAGGCGGCGTTCGACGGACATCGAATACCGCGCCATGCCGTAGCAGAGGATGAAATAGACGATGGCTGCAAACAAATAGCCGGCGAATGGCATGCCGGATGTCCGCCACACCGGATCGTTTAAGCTGGCTTCAATGACTTTCAAGAAGTCAAAAATATTGACGATGGCGACAAGCGTTGTGTCTTTCAAAAGGCCGATGAAATTGTTCACAATGCCTGGAATGACAATTTTGAGCGCTTGCGGCAAAATGATCTTGATCATCATTTGCCAATAGCCGAGGCCCAGCGCTTGGGCCGCTTCATATTGTCCGCGCGGAATGGCTTGCAAGCCGCCGCGCACCGTCTCCGCCATATAGGCCGAGAAGAACAAGGCAACGCCGACCAAAACGCGCAGCAGCGAGTCAGGTCGCCACCCTTCCGGCACAAACAGCGGGAACATCACATTGGCCATAAACAGCACGGTGATCAGCGGCACGCCGCGGATAAATTCGATCATCACCACACTGCTCGAACGCGCCACCGGCATATGCGACCGACGCCCAAGCGCCAGAAGAATGCCCAGCGGCACAGAGACAACAATGCCAACGGTTCCGATCACGATCGAGACCAAAAACCCGCCCCAATAGTGCGTTTGTACAACGGGAAGCCCGAGCGTTTCCGAACCCGATAAAAGGAAAAAGCCTACAATTGGAAACACAATAAAGAAATAGACCATGCCCACATCTTTACGCGGAATTTCCTGCACCAAGAGCCAGATGAGCCCAACCACCTCAAGCGCAAAAAACAGTTCCGGCCGCCAGCGCAAAGTCTCCGGATATTGTCCGAAGACGAAATAGTCCCAATGTGCGGCGACAAAGCCCCAACACACGCCAACGGGATGACCTACAATATCGGCGACGCAGGCTTTGCTGTCATTCGCCACCCAAACCGCATTGAGGATCAGCGTATCAACAAGCCCGGGCACAATTTTATAAAGCCCGAATAGGATCAATAAGGTCACGACCGAATTGAGCACCGAGGAAAAAAGATTTTCCTGCAGCCAATGCACAATCCCCGATGTTCGCATCGGCGGAGGAGATTGTTCGTTAAAATGTGTACGGACGAAATGCACTTCGGCACTGGTTGTCATGTCAGCGCTCCACCAAGGCCACGCGGCGATTGAACCAATTCATAAAGGCCGATGTCAAAAGGCTTAAGGTCAAATAGACCAACATTGTCACCGAGACCATTTCAACCGCTTGTCCCGTTTGATTAAGCACCGTGCCGGTGAACACGCTGACGAGATCGGGATAGCCAATCGAAACGCCGAGCGACGAGTTTTTCGTCAAGCTCAAATATTCGCTGTTGAGCAAAGGCACGATCACGCGCAAAGCCTGCGGCATAATCACGAGGCGAATGGTTTGCGCATGGCTCAAGCCTAAAGATTGCGCCGCTTCCGTCTGCCCTTTGGAGATCGCAAGAATACCGGCGCGCACATTCTCCGCGATAAAGGCCGCCGTATAGGTCGTGAGCCCGATCACCATGGAGACAAATTCAGGTGCCAGCGACATCCCGCCCGACGCGTTAAATCGCCCTTGCACGGGAATATCAAAACTCAAGGGTGCGCCCATTACGATAAAAATCAGCGATGGAACGATCACGATAAGTCCGAATGAAAGCCATCCCGTCTTAGGTCTAATACCCGTCCGCTCTTGAACGCGCCCCGCCCACCAAGCCAGACCGATCGATCCCAGAACCAACACGACAAACGCGATTAACGGATAGATAAAATCATCACCCAATACGGGGCGCGGTGCCAAAAGCCCGCGCGTATTGAGCAAGATATGGCCCGGAAAAATGATTGAATTTTTTGGCTCCGGCAAAAGACCCAAAACGCCGCGATACCAAAAATAAAGGATCAGCAGCAACGGCACATTGCGGAAAATTTCGACATAGACCGTTGCAAGATTAGCAATCAGCCAATTCTTGGACAGCCGCAAAATTCCGATCAACACACCCAATAGGGTCGCAAGGACGATGCTGACGCCCGATACAAGCAAAGTATTGAGAAGCCCAACCCAAAAGGCCCGGCCATAAGAAGAAGCAGCGCTATAGGAAATAAGCGTTTGACTGATGTCAAAACCAGCCTCGACATTCCAAAAGGCGAAGCCTTGCGCAATATTGCGCTTCTTTAGATTGGCGACCGTATTGTCATAGGCAAACCAAAACAGCGCAACAATCAAAGCCAGAAGCACGAGCTGAAAAAACAGGCTGCGTATGCGCGGATCGTTATAAAAAACGACCTTTGTTTCCGATGGGCGCCCACCATTAACGACGCTCATAGCTGCACGCTCCCTTGGCTTAAATCAATCAAGAAAAAACCGGCGGAGAATATTGTCTCCGCCGGTGATGTTTCGATTAACGAATTGGTGGTGCGTATTGCAAGCCACCCTTTGACCACAAGGCGTTAGACGCCCGGGTCAACTGGATTGGCGTGTTTGGTCCGACATTCCGTTCGAAAATTTCTTCGTAATTGCCGACGCCCTTAACGATCTGCACAACCCAAGCATTCGAAAGGCCGAGCGACTCGCCGAACTTGCCTTCGGTACCGAGAACGCGCTTCAATTCTGGATCGTCAGACTTCACCTTTTCATCAACGTTCGTGGATGTGATGCCATCTTCTTCAGCGGTCAACAGCGCGAAGTGAACCCACTTTACAAGGTTGAGCCATTGGTCGTCGCCTTGGCGAACCAATGGTCCGAGTGGCTCTTTCGAAATGATTTCAGGCAAAATTACGTGGTCGTCAGGCTTCGACATCGAAAGACGATCAGCCGCAAGGCCAGAACGGTCGGTCGTGTACGCATCGCAACGGCCGGAATCATAAGCCTTAACGGTTTCTTCCGACGTTCCGAGTGTTACGACTTTATATTCGAGCTTATTCGAACGGAAGAAGTCGGCAAGGTTCAATTCCGTCGTCGTGCCTTGTTGCACGCAGATGGTTGCACCAGCCAATTCTTTAGCTGACTTCACGTTCAGCTTCTTGTTTACCATGAAGCCCTGACCGTCATAGAAGTTAACGCCAGCCCAGATCACGCCGAGCGTTGTTTCACGCGACATCGTCCAGGTTGAATTGCGGATCAACACGTCAACTTCACCCGAAGCGAGAGCCGTAAAGCGATCCTTCGAAGATAGCGGAACAAACTTCACCTTCGTCGGATCATTGAAAATAGCGGCAGCAATCGCGCGGCAATAATCAACATCGAGACCCGTCCAGTTGCCCTTTTGATCAGGCACACCGAAGCCCGCTGTACCAGGATTTGCACCGCAAACCACTTGGCCCTTGGCCTTCACATTGTCGAGCGTTCCGGCGCTAGCGGCCGTTACAAGCCCGAATGAGGCGGCGGCAACAACAGCCGCAGCAATAAATTTCTTCATAGGATCTCTCCAGTTCGAATGACCAAACCGATGCCTATTGTATAAGGCACAACGGTTCCATGCCACTGAGGCATAGCAGCTATTACCATTTGAGTTTGGTCCTTTGGTCAAGGGGATTAAGGCGGCAACACGCCACTTTTTTATGCAATTTCTTGACGGACCCAAGAAATCGACGTCCTATAGTGCCAATTCCACCTCGTGTTCCGGGATAAAACTATGAAAAAGATGACACCCCAAACGCTCGCCGGCCTCTCTGACCGCACCAAACTCGTTTATGCAGGCCGCGATCCATCGGAACAGTTCGGGTTTGTGAACACGCCAATCTATCGGGGCTCAACCGTTCTTGCGCCCACGATGGAAGAATTGCTCAACCGTTCAAACCGCTTTGTCTATGGCACGCTCGGCACGCCAACCAGCGAAGCGCTTGAAAAAGCCTGGAGCGCGGTATCGGGCGCCGAGGGCACGGTTTGCGTTCCCTCAGGCCTCGCCGCCGTAACCGTTGCCATCTTGTCTTGCGTCAATTCTGGCGATCATATTTTGATCACGGACAGCGTCTATCGCCCTACTCGTGAATTTGCCGAAGGTTTTTTAAAACGCTACGGCGTCGAAACAACCTATTTCGACCCGATGATCGGCGCCGGCATCGAAGCGCTGATCAAGCCAAACACAAAAGCCATTTTTACCGAAGCTCCCGGCTCGCAAACCTTTGAAGTGCAGGATATCCCCGCCCTCGCCGCCATTGCCAAAAAGCACGGCGCAACGCTGCTGATGGACAATACATGGGCGACCCCCTTCTTCTTCCCGCCGCATGAAATGGGCGTCGATTTAGCGATTGAAGCGGGAACAAAATATCTATCCGGTCACTCGGACTTATTGCTCGGTCTTGTCTCTGCCAATGAGCGTTCATGGAAGGCGCTGCGCAGCACCTATCTTCAACTCGGTCTTTGTGCCGGGCCAGAAGATATGTTCTTGGCCCTTCGCGGCATGCGTTCCATGCTGCTGCGTCTGAAAGAACAAGAAAAAGCGGCGCTTAACATGGCACATTGGCTGAAAGCGCGTCCGGAAGTTGAAAAAGTATTGCATCCGGCACTGCCCGATTGTCCGGGGCACGACATATGGAAGCGGGACTTTAAAGGCTCTTCAGGCCTCTTTTCCATCGTCCTGAAACCTGCGTCGCAAAAGGCCGTGGCAGCGATGCTCGATGATCTCTTGCTGTTTGGTATGGGGTATTCGTGGGGTGGCTATGAAAGCCTCATCATTCCGTTCGACCCAAGACCCTATCGCACCGCCACCCAATGGAACGAAAAAGGCCCCTCGCTACGCATTCAAATCGGCCTTGAAGACATTGAAGATTTGAAGCGCGATCTTGATGCAGGCTTCGCGCGGTTACGCGCCGCCAATACCTAATGGAATGATTTAAGGAACAAGCCAGCGCATCTCAGGTGCGCTGGTTGACTCACGCCAATCAAACAAAGCGCGACGATGCCCGTCGCTGCCAAGCCACAACCATTCAAGCCGCGAAAAATGCAATTGCACCGCACAAAAATGCGGACGTCCGGCATCGGTTAATTCTCGGCCTTTTGGTAGGGTGAAGTCCCCACCCGCCCCAATGCTGCTGCCGGGCGCAGGCTCGGTGGCATAACAATGGCGGCTCATCGCTTGCGAGCTCGACCATGCTTCATCCGCTATCGGATCACTCACATGCAATGTGGCATGACCATCGAGCCGTATCTGGAGCTTTTTTCCAACATCATAAAACAAGGCCGACAGTCGGGGATCGCGCTGAAGCTCTTTGTATTTCTCAGACCTAATATCGGTGTGAAATCGAAGCGAGCGGCCTTGGCCGTCAAAATGGCGTAACACGACGGTCCGGCTTCTAGGGCTCCCGTCGAGGCCGATGGTTGCCACCGACGGCGTATGCATCGCAGCCCGACGATCAGATGCTGCCGACGCCAAAACATCAAAAGCGCGCGCTAGGCTCGCCTCGAGATGGTCGGAAAATACCGGGCTAGGATCGTTCAAAGAGGTTACCTCGGAGGCGATGAATGGCGACTCCAGCTGGATTCGAACCAGCGACCTGCCGCTTAGAAGGCGGCTGCTCTATCCAGCTGAGCTATGGAGTCTCAACCCAGAGCCTAAACCGAATCAGTGCGTCCAGGAACCAATTCGGTTGAACTTAAAGTTGTCAGAATATGAAATCATGCGCCGTTTGGCCGTTTGCGGCTCTTCAACCTGAGCCGCAATACCTTGGCGCGCCGCATACGCAATGGCTTCATCGCGCGTATCAAACCACAATTTAACCTGCTGACGCGTATCGGACGAGCCAGACCAGCCCATCAAAGGATCAATTGTCACAGGCGTATCGGAAGGAAACTCAAGCAACCAACGATCGGTTTTGCCCGTTCCAGATTGCATCGCGGTTTTGGCAGGACGATAAATGCGCGCGGTCATCGTGCTTTCCGTTAAGCTTTCCAAGTGCCGGATGGTCGGGGCTGTAAGATTCGAACTTACGACCCTCTGCTCCCAAAGCAGATGCGCTACCTGGCTGCGCTAAGCCCCGTTCCGTCGGCCAAGAGGGTTTAGGCGGTGTTCGCGTAAGGTTCAAGCTGAAATTTTGAATTTTTTTTCACAAACCTTGCACCATGCCCATAATTCGGCCAGAAGCGGGGTATGCTTATACTTTCCGACATTACCTATCGGCTCGGGCCGCGCCTTTTGTTTGATAAGGCGTCAGCGACCATCCAAACGGGCTCCCGCGTAGGGTTTGTCGCCCGAAACGGCACTGGGAAAACCACCCTTTTCCGCATGATCCGCAACGAAATTGCCCCTGAATCAGGCGCAATCACGCTCGGAAAAGGGCTTCGGATCGGGGCGGTGGCCCAAGAAGCGCCCGGTGGCCCCGAATCGCTCATCGAGGTCGTCTTGGCCGCCGACACCGAGCGTGCCGCCCTCTTGAAAGAAGCCGATAGCGCTACCGATCCCGCCCGCATCTCGGAAATTCACGTGCGTTTGGCCGATATCGGCTCCCACGCCGCCCCTGCCCGTGCTGCCACCATTCTGCACGGCTTAGGGTTTGACGCCGAAGCCCAAGCCCGCCCCTGCTCGTCTTATTCGGGCGGATGGCGCATGCGGGTGGCCTTGGCCGCCGTTTTGTTCACCGAACCGGATTTGTTGCTGCTCGACGAGCCGACCAATTATCTCGATCTGGAAGGCACCCTCTGGCTAATGGATTATCTGGAGCGATATCCGCATACGGTGCTCGTCATCAGCCATGATCGCGATTTGTTGAACCAATCGGTTGACCAGATTCTCCACCTCGATCAGGCCAAACTGACCTTATACAAGGGCGGCTACGACAATTTCGAGAAGCAGCGTTCCGAGCAACAGGCCATTTTGCAGAAGATGCAAAAGAAGCAGTCCGACGAGCGCAAACATCTCGAAGCCTTCATCAACCGCTTTAAGGCAAAAGCCTCAAAAGCCAGCCAAGCCCAATCGCGCGTCAAACGGCTTGAAAAGATGAAGACGATCACGCCGATTGTCGATCTCGACGTATTGCCCTTTCACTTCCCCTCGCCCGAGCGGCCTTTATCGCCGCCCATCGTTGCGATGGAAAGTGCGAGCGTTGGCTATGGCGACAAACCCGTCCTTAGCAAATTATCGCTCTCGATTGCGGAAGATGACCGCATTGGGCTTTTGGGTTCAAACGGCAATGGTAAATCGACCTTTGCCAAATTGGTCGGTGGTCGTTTGGAGGTCATGAGCGGCGCCTTCCGCTCATCGTCCAAAATGAAAGTGGCCTATTTCGCGCAACATCAACTCGATGAGTTAAAAGAAGGCGGAACGCCCTTCTCCCATGTGCGCGAATTAATGCCCGATGCGCCCGAAGCCAAGGTTCGCTCGCGTGCCGCGCAAATGGGGTTTCCGGGACAAAAGGCCGATACGCCCGTCTCCAATATTTCAGGCGGCGAGAAAGCACGCCTCCTAATGGGGCTTGCAACTTTTGGTGGTCCGCATCTTCTCATTCTCGATGAACCGACCAACCATCTCGATATCGATTCACGCGTCGCCTTGATGGATGCGATCAATGAATATGAGGGTGCTATCATCCTCATCTCGCATGATCGCTTTTTACTTGAGGCCTGCGCGGATCGGCTATGGCTCGTCAACAGCGGCACCGTCAAACCATTTGATGGCGATCTTGATGCCTACCGAGCCCTCGTGCTCGAGGGGCCGGAAGCTTTGGCATCCGCCAAGTCGAAACAAGAGCGAATGGAAGCGGCCGCCCGCGAAGCGCCTGTTAAAAAAGTTCATCCCAACACCATTCGTAAAAAGATCGAAACGGTGGATGCGCGCATCGCCAAGATTTCCGAATTGATCAACCGCGTCGACGAGATTTTATCAAAGCCCGAAACCTTCCAACGCGACAAGGGCAAAGCCGCCCAATTATCCGCCCAACGCGCCGAGCTCGCAAAAGCACTCGAAACGGCGGAAGAGGAATGGCTGGCCTTGTCGACGGAGTTAGAGGCGGCTAGCTGACGCTAAATGCTTTTGGCGGTGAGCTGAGAACAATAGTAGCGTGGCCATTGCCCAACCAAACGCCGCAAGGCTAATGAGGGCTCCGCTATAGCCGAACCATCCGACGAGATAGGAAACAGGTAGCGGCATCAGCAATAAGCCCGCATTGAATGCGCCATTAAACAGAGCCTGCGGACCTGAGCGCTCGCCCGTTATAAGTCCATCACTTATCCAGGCCGATAATACCGGATAAACGACGCTATAACCGGCGCCAAACAGCAATCCTCCTAAGCCTACCTGCAGTGATAAGCTCCCAGAAGCTACACACATAAAGCCAATGCCCATCGAACATAATCCAAGTGCCACAATGAAACGGCGATCAAATTGCACGAAATAGCCGAGCCCGATGAACCGCGTCGCAAAGATCGCGGTCGTTGAAGCAACAAAAAACCAGCCAATCGCAACCGCTTTTTCGTGAATGGCACCTTCCATAAATGACGCCAAAAATCCGAACATTGAGCCAGCGACAAAAATCGTCAAAAACGCAATGGCTTTTCCGGAAAGGGATGCAATACGGAAATCAAAGCCACAGCCCTTAACCGGAGTTGCTTCCGGCCTTAGCCAGAACAATAAGGCCCAGCCGATCATTGCCGGCACAACGCCGATGACAAATAAATAACCGTCACCAAAGGTATAAAATACATAATCCGCCCAAGGCGGCCCAAAGGCTTGTGCCAAAGGTGCCATAGACGAAAAAATACCAAACAAATAGACAAACCGCTGTTGCGTTAAACGGCTTTGTGCATAGGTCATCAAGGGTGCAAAAAGAAACCCGTAGCCAACGCCCTGACCTATGCGTGATATCAACGCCGCGTGGAAATCATGTGCAGTCCAATGCAGACTGACAAACGCCATAATCATAACCGCTAGACCGATTTTTATCGTCATTAACGTGCCTATTCGACCGGCAATAGCCCCAGTCAGCAACGTAAAAACGACAACCGGAACGCCATAAGACGATAAGATCACACCAACCTGATCGAGCGGCATATCATGACTTTGAAAAACGGCAGCCAATAGCGCCGCATGCGCATTCGTAAAGAAAATCAAAAAGGTCGCAAGACACAGTACCGAATATTCAAAACGAGCCCGGGCATCGATAAAGGACACCTCTTTGCCCAATTCCATCACCTCACCACACGCTTCAAACGATTATCTGAAAAAAGATAAACCGCTTTGCCGCTCGGCTCCATATAGAGCATCGTGGTCTCGCGTTTCGAATTTTGGCTTGCCCCGCTCATCACGCTCAGGGGCGCTTCACCGTGCAGCGCAACGATCTGGCATTCGCTCAAACCCATCAAGGCGTCATCGGGCTTGCCCTTATAGGGCGTGCTGTCAAAGCTAATCGTCTCGGTGCATTGGCCCGTCTCATCGACAATCGCGCCGAAGGAAGAGGCGGTGACAGGCGGCGTCGACACCGCGGCCACGGGCTTGGCTTTTTCCGACATACAACCGGCAAGCCCCAACCCAATGACCATCGTTACGAGGAAAGCTTTCATCATGCCTTTTTCTCCCACCGTCCATTGTCGTTTTGCTGCCAATAGGTACTGTCCAACCCTCGGCTGCGAACCTCTTTCCACGCCTTGCGCGCGTCGGCCAAAGCGGCATCATCATTGCCATCAAACAGCAACACCACGCGTTGATAATTCGAGACCGATTCAGGAAATTCCGCGCCTTCCACCAAGAACAAAATGTCCGGTCGATTGGGCTCTTCCATCGAGTCAGTTATCACGATCGGCTCTACCTCGACATGCGGTTCGGACGCGACCGCATGCGGCAGAAAACTCTCCTCCGCATAAGTCCAAAGCGCTTCATCGAGAAGCTGAACCTTCTCCGGCGTTTTAGCCCTTATCACCGCACGCCAACCCCGTTCCAAGGTCTTTTCCAAGAGGGAGGGAATGACCTTTTCGAGCGGCTGGCGTTCAAGATGATAAAACAAAATATCCGTCATGCGGGCTATTCACACCGTTTCGATTGGGCCTAACGCATCAACCTTCGTAATAATCGGCAACAAACCGATCGAGCAGCCGCACGCCCCAGCCCGATGCCCAGCTTTTATTGATATCGCTTTCGGGCGAACCCATCGCGGTTCCGGCAATATCGAGATGCGCCCAAGGCGTTTCACCGACAAAGCGCTTTAAGAACTGCGCCGCCGTAATCGATCCGGCGTAACGACCGCCGGTGTTTTTCATATCGGCAAATTTCGAGTCGATCATTTTGTCGTAAGAGGCCGCGAGTGGCAGCCGCCACACGGTCTCACCGGTTGCGACCCCTGCCGCATAAAGCCGCTCGGACAACGTGTCATCGTTCGAGAAGAGACCCGCATTCTCCTGCCCCAACGCCACGAGCACAGCACCGGTTAACGTCGCCAGATCGATCATCAGCGAGGGCTTAAACTGCTCCTTCACATACCACAGCACATCCCCAAGTACGAGACGGCCTTCGGCGTCCGTATTGATAATCTCGATCGTTTGGCCGGACAGCGAGGTGACAATATCACCCGGGCGCTGCGCATTGCCGTCGGGCATATTTTCCACCAAGCCAATGGCGCCGATCACATTCACTTTCGCCTTACGAGCGGCCAGCGCGTGCATGAGGCCAACCACACAGGCCGCCCCGCCCATGTCCCCCTTCATGTCTTCCATGCCGGCGGCGGGCTTGATCGAGATACCACCGGTATCAAACACAACGCCCTTGCCGATGATCGCGATCGGTCCGCCCTTGGCCGCTTTATTCGCCTTTGCGCCATTCCAGCGCATGATCACGACGCGGCTTTCTTTCGATGATCCCTGCCCCACGCCCAACAAGGCCCGCATGCCGATCTTGGCGAGTTGCTTCTCATCAAGCACCGTTATCTCGACCCCGAGCTTTGTGAGTTCCGAAGCACGGCGGGCAAATTCGACAGGATCCAGAACATTTGGCGGCTCATTGACGAGATTACGCGCCAAGATCACCCCATCGGCAATGCTTTCACCCGTCTTGGCCACTTTTTTGGCGTCCGAATGCGCCGACATTCCGATTTTGACGGAAACGGCACCCGATGCCCGCTCTGTGTCCTTTTCCCGCTTCTTGGTTTGGTATTTATCAAACCGATAGGCGCGTAGCCGCATTCCCAAAGCTAAATCGGAAGCCGCTGCGCCATCCACCCGCCAATCGGCCGGGCCGAAAAACAGTATATTCACCGCCTTCGAAGCGCCAAACCGTCCCGCGACCACCCCGCCCAAGCGGACATAATCGGTTTCCTTGCGCTCTTTTTCGCTTCCGATGCCAATCAAGATGACCCGCTCAACCTCAAGCCCATGGGGCGCGGTAACCGTCAGCGTTGCCCGTGCTTTGCCTTTGAAATCCTCGGCCTCAATCGCGCGTTTGAGCGACTGGGTAGCGATTGTTCCAATCAGCTTGCGCGCGGCATCCGGAATATGGCCATCATCGGCAATAAACAGAACTAATGAACCGCTTTTTACGATTTCTGGCGCAGAATAGGCAATTTTTAGGGCGTCTGACATTGGCAACTCCTGGCGCTTGGCGCCTTTTTCGATCAAGTTCTGGCCGAAACCGCAAAACTATGGAAAAGTAACGAGCGGCGAACCTATAAGAATCTCTGGTTGATCTTTTATACTGGCCCTTGCTAGCACTGCAAACGACCACCTGCATCCCAAGGGTGCCCTTTTGAAAGCCGAGTTTGATTGCCGATGGCCGTTCTCGATCGTTACATCATTCGGCTAATTGGCTTTTCAGGGTTTTCCGCCCTGTGCGCGCTTACCCTCGTCATCTGGATCAGTCAGGCGATGCACGACGTCGACCTGATCACGACACAAGGCCAATCGCTCCTCTCCTTTCTGATTGTCACAGGCCTCACCTTGCCGGCCATGGCGGCCATTATCGCTCCGGTCGCGTTTTTTATCGGCATTATTCTAGCCTTTAATCGGCTCAACAGCGACAGCGAATTGGCCGTTTTAAATGCAACGGGCCTATCGCCGATCAGGCTCATGCGCCCCATGATGATCGCGGCCTTTTTAGGCATGATTTTGTGTGGTCTATTAACAACATGGGTCGTGCCATCGAGCATCCAGACCTGGCGCACGATGATCACCCAGATCCGCTCTGATTTCCTAACGAAAATCGTCAAGCCGGGTCGGTTCAACGAGCTCGAAAAGGACGTTATTTTTCACTATCGCGAGCGCTCTGGGGATGCGCTGCTGGGCATCTTTATCCAAGACAGTCGCGACCCCGATCTCGTCCTCGTTTATGTCGCCGAGCATGGCCGTATCGTTGCCGGTAAAGAAGGTAATTATCTGGTGCTCGAAAATGGAAGTGTTCAGCGCGAAACGCGCCGCGACCAGGATGCCAGCATTGTCGCCTTTCAACGCTATGCGCTCGATCTCACCCAATTGGCGCCAGGCAATGAAGAGCTCGTCTTTCAACCGCATGAACGCCTGACACCTGATTTGCTAACCGCCTATGTCGAAAACCAAGAGACTTCGGCCAACGAAATCCGCATCGGGGCCGAATTGGCCGACCGCATCTCTACGCCTCTGTTCACCTTTACCTTCGCGGCCATTGCCTTTGCTTTTTTAGGCCGCCCGAGGACAACCCGAAGCATCACCATGACCGGCATAATGGCCGCAATCATCAGCGGTGCCGTGATGAGAATTGTTGGATTTGCCTTAATTGTAGCTGCGAAGACATCGCCTTATATCATTGAAATATCAATTTTATTTCCATTAATATCAGCCTTGATCATCATTATCGTCAATCTGACGTTCACGAGAAAAATTGGCATTAATCCCATCTTCCGCCTTGCCAACGGAATATCGGCGCTGCGTCTAAACGGTCGTAGGTCCTAACATGCAAATCGGGATTTTGAGCCGTTATCTCTTCCTCAAATTTGTAAAAAGCATCGTGGCAGTTTTCGCCATCGCGACATTCTTGATCTATGTTCTCGACATGATTGAATTGACGCGCATTTCGAACGATGCGTCGGCCCATTCGATCCTCATCTCGGCAGGCCTCGCACTGCTTCGTACCCCCGTTGTCGCCGAACAGATTTTACCCTTTGCCGCCTTGTTCGGGGCGCTTGCAGCCTTTTTATCGCTCGGTCGAAGCCGAGAGCTTGTTATCGCTCGGGCCGCCGGAATGTCCGTCTGGCATTTTCTCTTACCGGCCGTTTGCGCCGCACTCCTTTTAGGCTTAATCGCAACCTTGGCTTTCAATCCTCTTTCCGCAAAGCTGAAGACCATCGCGGATAAGGAAACCGTCCACACCCTTGTGCAAGGCGCCAACGAGCCGATGCACAATGTGTGGATCCGCCAAAAAAGCATTGATGGCGAGGCCATCTTGCGTGCCGGCACTGCCAATACAAACTCGGCCGAATTTCAACACGTAACCGCCTTCGAGTTTGATAAGCAGGGCAATTTTGTCCATCGCGTCGAAGCGTCAAATGCCCTTTTACGAGATGGCTACTGGCAAATGAGACAGGTCAGAATCCTGAGCCCCGGCGTTCCCGCGGAACTCCACGATACCTATGATCTGCCAACCTATTTAACGGCTTCTCAAATCCAGCAGTCCTTGTCGGAGCCTGAAACAATCTCGTTTTATGAGCTTTTGTCGTGGGCGCGGGCAACCGAGGCGGCAGGGCTCGATTCCGCCCGCTATTTTCAACAATATGACTCGCTTTTGGCCCGCCCCATCTTAATGGCAGCCATGCTTCTTCTAGCCGCTACCGTGAGTTTAAGGTTTTCACGAACAGGGGCGCAATTTATGTCGATTTTGAGCGCTATTGGCGCCGGATTTGCCCTGTTTGTCTCAAATAAGGTTTTAGGAGATCTCGGCGCAGCCGGAATGCTTCCTACTTTATTAACCTCGTTCCTCTTTCCTTCGATCGCGGGTTTGCTCTGCACCCTCGTTTTGCTGTATCAAGAAGACGGTTAATAGCATCGCGAGGACCACACTCTTTTGGGTGCCAAATTGGCAATTTACCTCGCCCAATTGGCGAGATTGGCCTTTATCTTCGTCATGATCTTGGCGGGATCGCTTTCGCTCGTCCAAACCACAAGCGCCGCGCCGCAGCCTACCGACAGTAAAACGACGACTAATCCCGATAAATTGACGGTTAATGCCGACGAGCTTGTCTACGACACCGATAAAAATACGGTTTCGGCGAGTGGCAATGCCAAACTCTATTATCAGGGCAAAGTATTAGAGGCCGACAAAGTCATTTATCATTCGGATACGGGCCATGTTTTCGCCGAAGGTCATGTCATTTTGACTGAACCGGATGGGCAAATACTTCACGCCACATCATTAGAATTGTCCGAACAATTTCGGGACGGTTTTATCAATTCGTTTAAACTTGATACGCCCGATAACACCCATTTCGTAGCCCCTCGCGGCGAGCGCATATCAAGCACACAAACGATCTTTGAAAAAGGCACCTTTACGGCGTGCGACGCCTGCAAGGAGGATCCGTCTAAACCGCCTTTATGGCAGGTCCGCGCCCGAAGAATCATCCATAATCAAGTGGAAAAAGTAATTTATTACGAAGACGCCATGCTCGATATTGGCGGCGTACCGATCCTGTATATGCCTTATTTCTCGGCGCCCGATAATACGATACAGCGGCGCTCCGGCTTTCTGACGCCCCAATATTCTGCCACAACAACATTGGGACAAGGATTCGCCATCCCCTATTATTACGTCATCAGTCCTGATCGGGATATGACGGTTACGCCCACCTATTATTCGCGACAGGGCCTTTTATTGGAAGGCGAATATCGGCAAAAGCTCGATAATGGTGACTATCTTGTTCGTCTCGGTGGTATTTCGCAAAATGATCGAAGCGCATTCCTAAGCTGGCCAAATGGCGCGGGCGATATGCCCGTGCGCGGCTATGCCGAAACCGTCGGAAAGCTTAACATCAACAGCCAGTGGAACTGGGGATGGGACCTCGCTTACAGTTCCGACAAATGGTTTTATCAAAATTATAAAATTGATTCACCGTCCGTTACCTCTTTGGGAACCATCAAGCGCGAGGCAACATCAACAGCCTTTCTGCAAGGCAATGGCGATCACAGTTTCTTCGATGGACGAGGGTATTATTTTCAATCTCTCTTGACGGAAGACAATCAACTTCATCAACCCTTGATCTTACCGGTCGTCGATTATGATCGCCGTTTCCATCTCAACGGCCCAATTGCCGGAGAGTTGGCACTCACCACAAACCTAACCAATGTGTCGCGTCTGGAGGCGGATATCGGCTCCCTCAACAGCAATTGCGTTGCACCCTACACATCGGCCAATTGTTATATGCGCGGTGTTGGCGGGAATTACAGCCGCTACACGGCCGAGATTGCTTGGCGGCGGAGTTTTATCGATCCGATCGGACAATCATGGACGCCCTTTGCTTCCTTCAGAGGCGACACGGCCTACACAACGCTCTTTAACAATGGCGATGTGAATTCAAGTCAATCCAACTTGATCGATGCGACCGACACGGGATTAGCGCGCAGCATGGAAACGGTTGGTATGACGTATCGCTATCCGTTCATCGCGGCGAGCAAATTTGGCAACAGCATCTTCGAGCCGATTGTACAGGTCATTGCCCGTCCCGATGAGACCAACATCGCACAATTGCCCAACGAAGATTCTCAAAGCCTCGTGTTCGACGATACCAATCTTTTTGCTGTCGATAAGTTTTCCGGCTACGACCGAATTGAAGGTGGTTCGCGGGCAAATATTGGCGGCCAATTTACCGTGAACATGAACAATGGTGCGCGGACGAATTTTCTCGTTGGACAATCTTATCAACTCAACGGCATCAATTCATTTGCCCAAAGAGATTTGGCGTTGGCAGGTGCGGATTCTGGTCTCGACAAGACGGTTTCCGATTACGTCTCGCGGCTTCAATTCATCCCGACAAAAGATCTCAATTTTACACTGCGGGGTCGGTTCGATCCCCAAGGAATGGAGAGCCGTCGCTTTGAGGCGGAGACAAATGCTCAATTTGGTCGGGTTGGAACAAGCCTCATCTATGCCAATTATGATGCGCAACCCGATGCTGGAATTCTAACCCGCCGCGAAGGTGTGGGTGCAAGTGCAAGTTACGCATTCGATAGCCATTGGAGCCTATCGGGTGGTGCGCTCTATTCGCTAAGCCGCTATCTGACGGATCCCACAGCACCTCATGATTATCTCGCTTCCTATTCAACGGCCGCGACCTATCACGATGAATGCACGGACTTCTCGGTTCAGTTCATCGGCAAGGATCCGCTTGCAACTGGCACAACGGATTCTGGCCAGACCATCTTCTTCCGCTTATCATTGCGAACGCTCGGAACGATGGAAACCAAATCATCGACCGGTACCGGCTATTAATGGCTCACCGTGTCGATTGATAACCTTCCTCCCTTAAGAGACGTTGTCGAAAAATACGGCCTAGCGGCGAAAAAATCGCTCGGCCAAAATTTTCTATTCGATCTCAATCTCACATCGAAAATCGCTCGGTCCGCCGGTGACCTTACCAACATGACGGTCGTCGAGATTGGTCCGGGTCCGGGCGGGCTAACGCGGGCCATTCTGGCGGCGGGTGCCAAGCGCGTGATCGGCATTGAAAAAGACGAGCGATGCCTGCCAGCGCTCCATGAAATCAGCTACCACTATCCCAATCGCCTTTCAATAATCTCAACCGACGCTTTATTAATCGATTGGGGCGCTTTATCGATCGAAAGCCCGTGCTGTATTATCGCAAATCTACCCTATAATGTCGGAACTTTGCTGCTGACGCACTGGATCGGAGGCTCCGATTGGCCACCGCCATTTGAGTCCTTTACCCTCATGTTTCAACGCGAAGTCGCTGAACGGATCGTCGCAACGCCGGAAAATCCCCATGATTACGGGCGCTTAGGCGTTTTGTGTGGCTGGCGCACGGACGCTAAAATACTCTTCGATGTCCCGCCACAAGCCTTCAACCCGCCACCCAAAATCATATCGTCGGTCGTAAAATTAACGCCTAAAATCAATCCATTACCGTGTAATGTTCAATCACTGTCTAAGGTCACTCAGCATGCCTTCGGGCAAAGGCGTAAAATGCTACGGCAAAGCCTTAAAGGCTTAGGCATCGATCCGATAACGCTTTGTAATAACGTAGGAATTGATCCCACTGCTCGGGCGGAAACAGTCCCTGTCGACAAATTTGTCGCGCTGGCTAACCAACTCGATCAACAGTAATCAATCGACTTCCGCAATTAATTGACCAACAAATTGGTTAAGGCCTGTCTGTCGCTCGCGACGAAGTCTTTCTGCGGCAAGAATAATGCGCAAGCGGGAAAATGTTCGGTCTAAATCATCATTGACCAATACATAGCTGTATTCGGTCCAGCGAAGGATTTCCTTCTTGGCATTCAAAAGGCGCTTTTCGATGACCTCTTGGCTGTCTTCAGCGCGCCTTTCTAACCTTGAACGAAGTTCTGCCATTGAAGGTGGAAGTATAAATATACTGACAACATCGTCCGGAGCATTGGCAACCAGCTGTCGGGTGCCCTGATAATCAATATCGAAAAGAATATCCTTGCCGGATTCAAGGGCCTTTTCTACCTCTCGACGCGGTGAACCATAATGATTGCCGTGAACTTCTGCCGATTCAAGAAGATCACCCCGTGCCTTCATCGACGAAAACTCATTCTCGGAGATGAAATAGTAATGAATACCTTCAACTTCGCTCGCCCGACGCTCGCGCGTTGTAACTGAAACGGACAAAGAAAGACTTGGTTCTTGTTCGCGAAGTAACCGGGTCAACGTCGTCTTACCAGCTCCCGACGGAGACGATAAAACAAACATAAGTCCTCGCCGACTAACGGTTTCATTCGCAAGATGGGCAATCATTAGGTCGTTAATCCTTCATAGCGTTAAAATACAAAGCGCTATACGCTGCTCTGATCATTTATTCACGTTGATTGAGACCAGTTTTAATCGGCAATATTGGGTTGGTCTACCGCACCATCGGCCCCAGGCTTCTTTTTAGCTGCCGGCTTAGCCGCCTTCACCTTAGGCGCAGCGGTCTGAGGAGATACCGGCACTTTTGAGGCATCCGAAGGCTCAACAGGCGCGGCAACTTTAGGCGCCGCAATTGCCGTTCCCTGCCCTGTATCAGCCGGCTTATCCGATTCAATTTGACGCCATTTCAAGACGTTCTTTTGATGTTGTTCCAAGGTCTCGGCAAATACGTGCCCACCGGTACCATCCGCAACAAAGTATAGTTCTTTTGTTTGTGAAGGATTAGCGACAGCTTCAAGCGCCGCTCGGCCAGGATTGGTAATTGGACCAGCCGGCAAACCTGGAATTAAATACGTATTATAGGGCGTTGCTTGCTGCAATTCGGCTTTCGTAAGCCCGTGCCCTAACGAGCCTTTTCCACCGACAAGGCCGTAAATCACCGTAGGATCAGATTGTAACGGCATCTTAACACGCAGCCGGTTGAGAAAAACGGCGGCGACACGGGGTCTTTCGTCCGCTTTGCCCGTTTCTTTCTCCACAACCGACGCAAGCGTGACCAAATCCAGCGGACTTGATAACGGCAAATCCGAACTGCGTTTCGCCCAAATTTCGCGAACAAGCTTCGCTTGATCCTGCGCCATATGATCAAGCATCTGAAGGCGCGTCATGCCACGGGCAAATTTATAAGTTTCCGGCAAAAGTGTCCCTTCTTTTGGGACATCTTTGATATCACCCGACAATTCGCTCGAATTTCGTAAAATATCGACAATCTCATCGGAGGTGCGGCCTTCCGGGATGGTCACTGAATGGAGAATGGATTTACCTTCGATCAGCGTATCGGTAATTTGTTCAAGGCTTGCTTCTTTACGGAATAAGTATTCGCCGCCTTTAATTTGCGAACTTTTTCCCGTCAGCTGCCAGTAAAGCGTTAACAAAAAGCCCTTGTCCGTCACGCCTTCTCGTTCAAGCTGGTCAACGACGTCCGCCATACTTCCACGAACAATGACGACCCGATCAGCGGTTAGCGTACCGGGCGCCGAAATCTGACGCTGTGCAAAAATAAAAGTAGCAACCACAATAAACAGGGCAATAACCAAAAACGACAGCAAGCCGCTCACAAAATTTGTAATGGGGCGTTCAGGCCGCTCTTTCTTTTCCGGTTCCGGCGGAAGCGGTACGGATTCCGGGTGAATAGCCGCAGCCGGGCTCTTCAATACGCTACGACGCATAAAGCCACGTGCTTTTGGCCTCTCAACAGGCACGTCGTTTATGGGGGCGCTACCGTTTTCTTCCGACATCAAGCGAAACTTTCCAACGATAGGCGAATAGGACTTGGCGCGCTCACTTTACGCGCGTCGATGTCACTAATGCTCGAATTTTCGGAAAACGAGAGATGCATTGGTTCCACCGAATCCGAACGAATTCGACAATGCCACATCAACCTTTCGCGCACGAGGTAAATGTGGGACCAAATCAATCGACGTCTCAACGGACGGATTGTCTAAATTCAAGGTTGCCGGAACAATTTGGTCTCGAATGGAGAGAATTGAGAAAATCGCCTCAATCGCCCCTGCGGCCCCCAAAAGATGCCCGGTCGCGGACTTCGTCGACGACATCGACACATGAGCCGTGTCGTTCCCCAACATCCGCTCAACCGCTCTCAACTCGATTTCGTCGCCTAAAGGCGTCGACGTTCCATGCGCGTTGATATAGTCCAGATCATGCGATTGGAGTCCCGCCCGTTTGAGCGCCGCCATCATGCACCGATAAGCGCCATCGCCGTCCTCAGCCGGTGAGGTAATATGGTACGCATCGCCAGACATGCCATATCCGATAACTTCGGCATAAATTTTTGCTCCGCGAGCCTTCGCGTGCTCGAGTTCCTCGAGAACAACGACACCTGCTCCCTCTCCCATAACAAAGCCATCACGGTCTTTGTCATATGGGCGAGAGGCCCGCAGCGGATCATCATTAAACCCGGAGGATAATGCCCGACAGGCTGCAAAACCCGCCAAGGACAGGCGGTTAACCGGCGATTCCGTACCGCCCGCCACCATCACATCGGCATCACCCAGCATGATGAGCCTTGATGCATCGCCAATTGCATGAGCGCCTGTCGAACATGCGGTCACAACGGAATGATTTGGGCCCTTTAAACCGTGGCGGATCGATATCCACCCTGAAGCCAGATTGATAATTGCACTGGGAATAAAAAAGGGCGAAACGCGGCGTGGGCCTTTTTCGTAAAGCGTTACCGATGTTTCATAAATTGTTCCGATGCCGCCAATGCCCGAACCGACCATGACACCCGTCCGGTAGCGTTCGTCCTCAGTCGTTGGTACCCAACCTGAATCTTCGAGGGCCTGTGTCGCAGCTGCTAGACCAAATATAATGAATTCGTCGGCCTTCCGCTGGTCTTTCTTATCCATCCAATCATCAGGATTGAACGTGCCATTGGAGCCATCCCCCCTCGGCACTTCGCAAGCAATTTGCGAAGCCAAATCCGAGACATCAAAGCGGGACACTTTAACGGCCCCGCTTTGGCCAGCCTTCAGCCGAGACCATGACGTCTCAACTCCGTTTCCCAATGGGGAAACCATGCCCATACCTGTAACGACGACACGCCGCATGGAGTGACCCCGATATCCTAAAAGGAAAAGGAAGGTTGCTTAATGAAATTAAGCCGATTTTTTCGAAATGAAAGAAACGGCATCACCAACGGTGCGGATCGTTTCGGCCGCATCATCAGGAATTTCGACACTAAACTCTTCTTCGAATGCCATAACGAGCTCAACCGTGTCGAGGCTGTCGGCGCCAAGATCATCGATGAAGTTCGCTGTATCAACCACTTTATCAGCTTCTACGCCGAGGTGCTCGATAACGATCTTCTTAACACGTGCTGCGATGTCGCTCATAACATGTCCTCACTGTCTTCTATCTGGCGGGCACAAACCTATTGGCGTAACCGCGCGTTCCTAAATTAAATCTCTTTACCGAGGTATGCTCAATCAGTTCGAAGCCAAACCAAAGAGGACCCTAAATCGATACCGGTTCAAACGATGCCGCGGCCGCTACGTCAAGCCCCGTTCGCCAAACTTTAACACTCGTTAGCACAGAAATAATAGCTTTGCGAGTGCACAGCTACATTATTTAACACTTTTAAAAAATGTTATAAGGCATTCAAATCATTGCCATTCCACCGTTTACGTGCAATGTTTGTCCCGTAATATAGCCTGCCTCACGGCTACCTAAAAATACAGCTGAAGCGGCAATCTCATCCGCCGTTCCAAGTCGTCCCATTGGCACTCTCTGCAAGGTCGACTCACGTTGTTTTTCATTCAACACGTCCGTCATAGGGGTCTCAATGAAGCCCGGGGCGAGACAATTGACCGTAATATTTCGGGTTGCCACCTCAAATGCCAATGATTTCGACATCCCGACAATTGCCGCTTTCGCCGCCGAATAATTGGCCTGTCCCGGATTTCCCGTTGTGCCAATAATCGACGTAATCGAAATAATACGACCATAACGGCGCTTCATCATCGATTTGGCGGCCGCTCGCGAAAGGCGAAAGGTCGCTTCAAGATTAACACGCATAACATCCTGCCATTCCTCATCCTTCATGCGGACAAAGAGATTATCCCGTGTAATGCCTGCATTGTTCACGAGGATATCAAAACCACCCATAGCCGCTTCAGCGGCCGGAACGAGTGCCTCAACGGATTCCGCATCGGAGAGATTGGCTGGCACCACAAATGCTCGATCACCCAGCTCATTTGCCAATGTTTCCAATGCTTCCTTGCGGGTTCCCGAAAGCGTTACCGTCGCCCCACGCGCGTGGAACGCTCGCGCTATCGCGCCACCAATGCCACCCGTCGCGCCCGTTACAAGGGCCGACTGACCCGTTAAATCAAACATTGGAATCTCCTATATTACAGAACAACTTGAGTACGAAACGAAACAACATCATCAGGATTAGAGACCGAAAATCCCTCGGCTTCCGCCGCGATCCGCTTAACAAGTCCGGTAAGCACCTTACCTGATCCGACTTCGATAAATCGGTTGACGCCTTGACCCGCCATCCATTCAACGCTTTCGCGCCACCGCACAGTGCCAGTGACCTGAGCAACCAATGCCTCACGCAGTGCCGCCGGATCTGAGCCTGCCTTTGCCGAAACATTGCCTACGACGGGAACGATAGGTGCGGAGATTGAAACCTTCGCTAAAGCCTCCGCCATGGCGTCGGCCGCAGGTTGCATCAAAGAACAATGAAAAGGAGCAGAAACCGCAAGCATAACGGCTCGCCGCGCCCCTTGAGCCTTCGCAAGCTCCATCGCCCGTTCGACCGCGGCCTTTGAGCCTGAAACAACCACCTGTCCGCCGCCATTGTCGTTGGCCGCCTGGCAAACTTCTCCTTGGGCGGCCTCAGCCGCCACACGGGCTGCAATTTCGAAATCCAATCCCAAAAGGGCTACCATTGCGCCAACACCCGGAGCCACAGCGGCTTGCATCGCATTACCCCGAATGCGCAACAATCTTGCCGTGTCCGCCAGCGTTAGACTGCCTACTGCGGCAAGCGCCGAATATTCGCCGAGCGAGTGTCCCGCAACGAAAGATACGTGCTTCTTTAAATCTAGTCCCGCTTCTTGCTCCAAAACCCGCAAGGCCGCCAAACTAACAGCCATCAGCGCTGGCTGAGCGTTTGCCGTAAGCGTAAGCTCATCTTCCGGCCCTTCGAACATAAGCGTTGAAAGGTTTTGGCCTAAGGCCTCGTCAATTTCGGAAAAAACATCCTTTGCGACCTTAAACTGACCGAAAAAAGCCTTACCCATCCCAACACTTTGGCTGCCCTGCCCCGGAAATGTCAAAGCTATAGTCATATTCAAATTTCCCTTTATCAACGGCCTATTCGGCGCTCGTGAGACACAAGCACAGCCGATAAGTCAAGCTTATTCCTCATATCTAAACGGTCCCAAATGATTTAAGCAGACTGGCGCGAAGGCTGTTAAGCGCCTAAATTTCCAGGTGATTCACCGATCTTTTGAAAGCTAATCCCATGCGCATAGCAACCTGGAACGTCAATTCAATACGCCAAAGGGTTGACCATTTGGTAGCTTGGATCAAAGAAACAGCGCCCGATATTTGCTGCCTTCAGGAATTAAAATGCACCGAAGAGACGTTTCCGCGCCTGGAAATCGAAGCCTTAGGCTATAATATTGAGCTTCTTGGACAAAAAACCTTCAATGGCGTGGCAATTCTTTCCAAATATAGGATCGATGACGTCGTCCGCGGCCTGCCCGGCGATGAGAGTGATGAACAAGCACGGTTTATCGAAATTGGCATTTCAACCGATAAGGGCGCATTGCGGGTCGCTTCAATTTACGTACCAAACGGAAATCCGCTCGGTACAGACAAATTTCCTTACAAATTAGGCTTTCTAGACCGATTAATTCGGCGAGCACGTGAGCATCTAGCGAACGAAGAAGACTTCATATTTGCCGGCGATTACAACATCATTCCAATGCCAGAAGATGCCGAAAATCCTGCACAATGGGTCAATGACGCGTTGTTCCAGCCTGAATCTCGCGCAAAATGGCGGGAATTAATGAGCCTCGGACTAACCGATGCGATCAGGGCTACAAACGCAAATAAGCAACTTTATACATTCTGGGATTACCAGGCGGGCGCCTGGCAAAAGAACAATGGCATCCGGATAGACCACCTGCTGTTATCGCCCCTCTGCGCCGATAGGCTGGCTGGTACATGGGTTGATAAACATGTTCGCGGATGGGAGAAGCCATCCGATCACGTCCCAGTCAGGATAGATATCAATCTTTAACGGGCAAACGACGATAGAACTTTGCTAAGATCATCGCGTGGTTTAGCTGCAATCATCATTGCCTCTTCCGTGGTAATAATCTGCTCTCGCTGTAAAAGCGCCAATGCAGCTATCACGGGATTAACGGAACTATCCACAACAGGTACTCCTGCCGTTGCTGCAACGGGAGCGGGCTTATCGTGACCATCCAGCGTCTCGCCAAACAACAAAACCATAATAGTTTTTCCAACGATGTTCATCAAAATAGAGAACAAGATCAACCCCGAGAACATCGTAAAGACAGCAATTACCCGCCCGATTAATGTGACGGGATACAAATCACCATATCCCGTTGTCGTTAGTGTAACCAAACACCACCAAACGGCAGTCGGAATGGATTGAAAAAAGCGTTTATCCTCCGGGATTTCAACGCCCGTAATAGGATCTTTCGGCACAAACACCTCAGCCTGTTGGCCTGTTTGAACCGCAATTTCATCCAATGCGGCCTGTCCTTCAGAGATTGTAGAAGGCGCGTATAAAACCCCTTCCGTATAATACATCAAACTTGATGAAATCATCGTCACGGCAAAAAGCGTGATGAGGTAAATATTCAAATTTAAAATCAAAGGGTTTCGTTTCTTCGTAATCTGCGAACCCATCATCTCCATCGCTTGGCGAGCCAGCTTTAAAACACGCATGACACGGAGAACGCGCATAACGCGTAAAATTCGTGTTCCGCGCAGTGCAGACATGTTCAGGAAAAGAAGCAGTGAAGGCAAGATGGAAAGAAGATCGACCAAGCCCCAGAAACTAAATACAAATTTCAATCTGTTCTTAGCAAAATAAAAATTGCCAATATATTCTAGGACGAAAATTCCCAATGTGAAGTTTTCAAAAATTGCTACCGCATGTTCATGATGCTCAACAAAGTCGGACAATGTTTCAAGAGCAATGCCTAAACACGAAACAAAGATAACGAGAGCGATAAAGGTTTGGAAATGCCGATGCCAAACAAAAGTATGGTCCGTGAACATCCGATCAAGGAAATCATGAATTTTACGCATTACCACTCACCCCACTTTTACGGGGCGATTAAGCGTATCTGCAAAAAGCTTGTCAACGACTGAGCGGTTAATTTTACAAAAAATATATAAATTTAATGGGCTTATCGTGGAAAAAGCTACTTTGTTCGCCTTTTCCGCTGAGCAAGATACGCGTTTGCTGCTAAACGATCTGTTTCTGTTGCTTCCGACAACGCGGCATCATTGGCTTCTATAATCCAACTCTCACTGACAGGATCAGCGGCATCACTTGCCAAATTTAACCACATGAGCCCGCGTGCCCTCTGTTTGGCACCAACTTCGCCGTTGAACAACAGCTTACCCAGCTCGGCCTGTGCCAATCGATTACCCTTCTCTGCCGATAAATTGAGCCAGCGAAGCGCCTGTTTCGTATCTTTAGCTCCCCCAATTCCATCTAAATATAAGCGAGCTAGTACAAGTTGAGCTTCAGGATCTCCAAAATAACTCGCTGAATAAGCAAACATTTCCCGTGCCTTTACAGGATTGGCTTTGACCGAGCTATTTGGAATGCCATTCAGATAATAGGAGCCAAGGGCAATAAAGGCAGAAGAAACAAAAGGAGCTGTTGGAGATTCCGGCGCCTCATCCGCGTGCCGATCGCATACTTGAGAAAAATTCTCAAATGCGCGTAGCTCGTCGCGCGGAACGCCGTCTCCCTCGGCATACATCCGCGCCAATTTCCATTGCGCCGGCGCATGCCCTTGATCAGCCGCATAAGAAAGTGACTTAACGGCGTCTTCTTTATTACCTGCCAGATAAGACCGAATGGCATCCCGTGTGGCATCAACAACCCCACCAATCGCCTTCAGAGGCGCATTGGCAACGTCCAAAACGCCGTTTCCCTTGTCAATTTGCTTATTATCGGATGTATCGTCTGGCAATTCTTCCGTATGCCGATCTTTGTCATCGTCCACTATTGGCGGCGTTTGCGAGCCTGAAATCGGCGCCGCGGCATTTCGCTTTACTCCCGCTTCACGTTCAGTCGACGGAGCATCAAGTGAAAATGCGGAGTTTATGAAAAGGAAAAAAGCAAAAAAGCTCAACAGGCCCTTGATCAAAGTCGATTGGTCAACCCGATGGATATGCATCAAATATTTTTTCACCTGATTGCCCGGGCCCATTTCCTGTTCCGGATGAGATAAAACTGATCCGGAATAAACTCATTTTAGTAAGCCAAAATCGAATTATTCCTTAAGCTTAATCAAGGCTCATATTGTGGCCGATTTTCGACAATGGGGTCGAAATTGTTAGATGCCCCGCTTCATTACACCGGACTGTTGCTTTTTCGTCACACTCTTTTGGCACCTCTAGGCCTTTTCATTCACATTCATTTCTTAGATATTGCGAACAATGTTTTCGAATTCCAAATCTGCGTCAGAATCTGACCGATTACGCCATGGTGGCGTTCGGTTTGATCGTAATTGGCCAATTTGGCGAAGGATTTTAGCATTTTTTGGTCCGGGCTATTTGGTGGCGGTCGGCTATATGGATCCAGGTAACTGGGCCACCTCGCTCGCTGGCGGCTCGAAATATGGCTATCTGCTCTTGTCAGTTGTGCTCATTTCAAGCCTAATGGCTGTTATCCTACAATCGCTTGCGGCAAGATTAGCAGTAGCGACGTCACGCGATTTAGCCGAAATTTGCCGTGATATCTTTCCAAAATATACCAATTACGGCCTTTGGGTGATGGCTGAGCTCGCTATCATTGCAACGGATATAGCGGAAGTGATCGGAACGGCCATTGGGTTGGAATTGCTATTTGGATTTCCGCTCACCGTTGGAATCGCTATTACGACCCTCGACGCCCTGCTCCTGATTGCATTGCAACGATTTGGCTTTCGAACGATAGAAGCCCTCATTATCGGCATTCTAGCCGTGATCGCGGCCTGTTTCACTATTGAACTGGTATTGGCGAGGCCTGATTGGGGCACCGTCTTGGCCAATCTCCTTCCTAAGCCAGAGATTATTACGGACCCAAATATGCTCTATTTGGCCCTCGGCATCCTCGGCGCAACCGTTATGCCCCATAATCTCTATTTGCATTCGAGTATCGTACAGACCCGACCTCTCGGCACATCAGCTCGCGACCGCCGGGAAAGCTTGACCTTCGCAACGCTCGATTCAACGCTGGCTTTGACTTTCGCCTTTCTCATCAATGCGGCGATTATTATTCTGGCAGCCGCCAGTTTTCATGCTTCGGGTAGAACCGACGTCGTCGAATTATCGGATGCTTATTCTCTTCTTTCTCCGCTTTTAGGCAGTCAATTAGCCCCCACCCTCTTTGCCATTGCGCTGATCGCGTGCGGCCTAAATGCCACCGTTACAGCTACATTGGCCGGTCAGATTGTGATGGAAGGCTTCCTCGGCCTAAAATTTTCACCTATTATCAGGCGTTTAGCGACCCGCTTACTTGCCGTCGTCCCCGCCGCGTGGGTTGCCATTGCCTATGGAGACCAGGGGGCAACCAGCCTTTTGGTCTTCAGCCAAGTTGCACTGAGCTTGCAACTTCCCTTTGCCGTCATACCATTGGTTGTCTTTACGGCTCAAAGTCAGCGAATGGGGGCCCTCGTTGCGCCGCGTTGGCTCACCGGTTTCGCGGCGATCATTGCCCTCACAATTGTCATTTTAAATGGCATTTTGGTGCTGAACCTGACCTTTTTAAGGCAATAGCCCTTGCAATTCCAAGCCGTTGGCTCTATCCAGCAGCTCTTCATGCGGTCGTTTGGCCGGTGGCTGAAAGGAAAGTCCGTTTAATCGGATAGGATTTTAAATAGTCCATTTCCCTTGTCTCCGCCTTCGATACCTTCCGTTTCGGGCCTTTCCTAAAGGCTCGGAGGGCTTGGCGCCAAAAGGCCGCGCAACAGGAAAGGACGAAGGCATGGCTCTTTATGAGCACGTGATCCTTGTGCGTCAGGATGTGACGTCACAACAGGTCGATACCATTAATGAACAATATAAAGGCTTGATCGAAGCCGCTGGTGGCAAGGTCACAAAAACGGAATATTGGGGCGTCAAAACCCTCGCTTTCCGGATCAAAAAGAACCGTAAGGCCCATTTTACGCTTCTCAACATTGACGCCCCTCATCAGGCGGTGGCGGAAGTCGAGCGTCTGGAAGCCATTAGCGAAGACGTCATCCGCTCCCTCACCATCAAGGTTGAGGAATTGGAAGAAGCTCCTTCGGCAATGTTGCAAAAGCGTGACCGTGACGAAGATCGCACCGATCGTCCAAGTGGCGGTCGTGGCTTTGGTGGCGGCGGTGGTCGCTTTGGTGGCGGCGCAGGCGGCGGCTTTGGTGGTGGTTCGGGCCGTGGCCCACGTCCGCCCCGTCGTGACGATGTAACTGGTGAAGAGGAGAGCTTCTGATGTCGACAGCTGAATCCGCAAGCTCCGGCGCTCCACGCCGTCCTTTTTATCGTCGTCGCAAGTCTTGCCCATTTACGGGTCCAAATGCGCCAAAGATCGATTATAAGGACACACGTCTTCTTTCACGTTACATTTCAGAGCGTGGCAAGATCGTTCCGTCCCGTATTACGGCCGTATCGGCGAAAAAGCAGCGTGAACTCGCTCAGGCGATTAAGCGCGCTCGCTTCTTAGGCCTACTGCCTTACGTGATCGCGTAATCATTAAAGAAGATCTCCCGGGGTCAATTCAGATCCCGGGAATTCCATTTGGTCAACCGGCTCCAGTGAGCCGGACGGGTTGGGGCGGAATATCTGTCTCTAACCGCCCCTTCAATGGGTTTGCGGGACAGCTGGACGATGAAACTGGTAAATTTAGCATTTGGAGCTGGATGCGGCGCGGTCTCTGCGTTGCTTTTTGCCGTCATTTCGACTGCCTCCCCGCTCGCATTTCCACTTTACCTCATTGCACCCTTGCCGATTTTGATCGCCACTTTGGGCTTCACCCAACAAGCCGGGCTTGCCGCGACATTCATAGCGTCTATCGCCACAGCGCTTATATTTTCACCCCTCGCCGGGCTTATTCACGCGGTTTCTATCAGTCTACCCTCATGGTTTATCGGCTATCTCGCATTATTGGTGCGACCGACGGAAGGCGCCGACAATGACAATCATGTGGAATGGTACCCGTTAGGTCGGCTGCTCTTGTGGAACATCGCCCTATCCGCCGCATTGACGATTGCCGGCGTTTGGATGCTCGGAAGCGATTATGCATCCTTTGTTGAAGCCTTTGAAAAGCTGCTCAATGAGTTGGTGATCTTTGAACCAACGATGTTTGCGGGACTGGTCGGGGCAGATACAGCAAGTTCAATTTCAACCATCGCCAATATATTGGCCCTCATTGCCGCACCGATTAGTGCCGCAATCAGTACCGCTATAGCGGTATTATTGCTTTATCTTGCAGCGCGTATCGTTAAAGCATCCGATCGTTTGCCACGGCCTTGGCCAGATATAGCGGCTACGGCAATGCCCAAAATCGCTTTGCCGATATTTTTTGTCTGCCTAATTCTCGTGGTATTCGGCTCTGACTTTATCGGTCTTTTTGGCCGGATTGGCCTTGCTTCTCTGCTTGTTGGATTTTGCTTACAAGGCCTTGCAGTCCTTCACAGGATAACGAGACCCCTTAAATCACGACGAGTGATGCTGGTCATGATTTATAGCGTTTTTATTCTACTCCCCGGGTGGCCTATTCTTGGATTTGCCGCATTGGGAATTGCCGATTTCTGGTTTGATTTTCGATCCAGATTTAACAAGTCACCCACAACCCAATCCTAACCTTACAATTTTCTACCAACTTACTAAGGAGATACCAATGCAAGTCGTATTATTGGAACGCGTACCAAATCTTGGACAAATGGGCGATGTTGTTCGCGTAAAGGACGGTTACGCCCGCAACTTCCTGCTCCCTCGCCACAAGGCGCTTCGCGCAACGAAGGCCAATCTGGAACATTTCGAGAAGGAACGGGCTCAGCTCGAAGCGCGCAATTTGGCCGCTAAGTCGGATGCAATGTCGGTTGCTGAAAAGCTCGACGGACAGTCCTTCGTGATCATTCGCCAAGCTGGCGAAATGGGCCAACTTTATGGCTCAGTTGCGACACGCGATATTTCGGAAGCCATTACGGCGGGCGGTTTCTCCGTTGATCGCAATCAGATCATCTTGAATGTTCCGATCAAGAACATCGGCATGCACACGGTGCCTGTCCATCTTCACCCTGAAGTTGACGTCAAGATTAGCGTAAATGTGGCGCGCAGCCATGAAGAAGCTGAACGTCAGGCTCGTGGCGAAAGCGCAACCGTTCGCGAAGAACTCAACCTTGACGATCTCGGCCTTGAAGTCGGCGCTGCGTTGGCCGAAGCCGGTGGTGAAGAATAAAATCTGTTGCTTTTGCAATAAAGTGTTGGACCCGGTGCATCGCGCCGGGTCTTTTTCTTAAAGCAAGCGATTTCTTGTCAAGCTTCAAATTGCAGCTCGGCCGCGGCTGTGGGGAGTGTGGATAACGGGCATGGGTTAGAATAAAATCCGAATCGGCTGCGGTGAAGCGCTAAGACTGCGGAACCGACACTGGATACGACCATGGCCCTTGCTCAATCACTCGCCCGTCTTGCTGAAATCGAGACAAATTATCGCGTCCCGCCCAATAATGTTGAGGCGGAACAAGCGTTGCTTGGCGCAATATTGGTGAACAATGACGCCTATTACCGTGTCTCAGATTTCCTGGAAGCGGCCCATTTCGCCGAGGAAATTCACCGCCGAATTTATGATATCGTTCAATCGCTGATCCGGGCTGGCAAACTTGCCACGCCTGTGACCCTAAAGTCATTCGTCGGCGATCAAGACCTCGGTGGCATGACGGTCCCGCAATATCTGGCCCGCCTTGCCGCAGAAGCCACCACGGTTATTAATGCCGAGGCGTATGGGCGAACAATATACGACCTCGCAATGCGTCGCCAACTGATCACAATCGGCGAGGACATGGTGAATGTTGCATTTGATGCACCGGTTGATGAACATCCTAGAAAGCAGATCGAAGAGGCCGAGCGCCGCCTATATGAATTGGCTGAATCAGGGCGCTACGATGGTGGTTTCCAAAGCTTTTCTGCTGCCCTTAAAACGGCCGTCGACTTGGCTGCAGAAGCTTATAAGCGCGATCGTAAATTATCAGGTATATCAACGGGACTATCTGACCTCGACCGAATGCTCGGTGGTTTGCAATCGTCCGACCTCGTTATCGTTGCAGGTCGACCAGGTATGGGCAAAACGGCACTTGCTACAAATATCGCGTTTAATGTTGCGCGCGCCTATTCACATGACAAAAATCCTGATGGAACGATCAAGCGTTTGGATGGCGGTGTCGTCGGATTCTTCTCTCTCGAAATGTCCGCGGAACAATTGGCTACCCGTATCATCGCCGAACAGTCGGGTGTCGCCTCGTATAAAATTCGTCGTGGTGAAATCCAAGAGAATGAGTTTATGAAAATTGCGGATGCCGCCCGCGAGATGGAACGCATTCCATTTTATATCGACCAAACCGGCGGCATTTCGATTGCTCAATTAACGGCTCGGGCTCGGCGCTTAAAGCGTCAAAAGGGTCTCGATGTCCTTGTAGTCGACTATTTGCAGCTACTTTCAGGATCATCCAAAAAGAGTGATAACCGCGTTCAAGAGCTTACTGAAATTACAACGGGACTTAAGGCACTTGCCAAAGAATTATCGGTGCCCGTCATTGCCCTTTCCCAGCTCTCTCGTCAGGTAGAGCAGCGCGATGATAAACGCCCTCAACTTTCTGATTTGCGTGAATCGGGTTCCATCGAGCAGGACGCCGATATCGTCATGTTCGTTTTCCGCGAAGAATATTACCTCAAAAATAAAGAACCCAAAATGGGTACCGAGGAATATTTCAAATGGCAAAATGAAATGGAGCAAATCCACGGACGCGCCGAAGTTATTATTGGGAAGCAACGCCACGGACCGACCGGCACCGTCGTTATGCAATTCGATGCAGAAGTAACGCGGTTCTCTAATCTTACATCGGACGATCGCTTGCCAGAACGGATGTAATCGAATGATGACAGCGGATCGCAACCCCTCGATCCCGATTTCCAGTGGCGGCGTATTAACGATCGATCTAAATTCGCTGAAACGGAACTGGCATTTACTCGCGTCTAAAGTTGGTCCTGCTGCAACGGGCGCAGTCGTAAAAGCGAATGCGTACGGCCTGGGCATCGAAACGGTTGTACCGGCGCTTTTATCGATTGGTTGCCAGCATTTTTTTGTTGCTCATCTTTCAGAAGCCGAACGTGTTCGCGCTTTAAGTGCAACGGCAGAGATTTTCGTTCTCAACGGTTTCCTACCAGGAAACGGGCGCATCTATCGAGACCTTAACCTGACACCGGTATTGGGATCGCTGGCGGAAATCCATCATTGGAAGAATTTTTTTGGCGATCATAATGACGCGCCCAGCGCCGCCTTACATATCGATACGGGTCTCAATCGTTTGGGAATATCTCCATCTGAAGCCGTGACGATTTCACAAGCCAACCTCGATGGTACTTTAGGGTTCTCATTGTGCCTTTTAATGAGTCACTTTGTTGAATCTGAAATTGATGGATCAGCAACCACTAAAAGACAAATTGAAGCTTTCGATCACCTTCGTCGAATGTTTCCGGATATTCCTGCAAGCCTCTGCAATTCTTCCGGTATTTTCTTGTGTACCGAAAGCTATTACAATCTTGTACGTCCAGGATACGCTCTGTATGGCGGCCATCCACTATGGTCCAGTCACGATAACCCAATGGAACCTGTTATTCGGCTAGAGGTGCCTATTGTCCAAACGCGGCACATCGGTGTCGGCGAACATGTCGGTTATGGTAGCCTTTGGAGTGCAAGCCGACCGACACGGCTAGCCACGCTCTCCATAGGCTATGCCGACGGTTTACCGCGGGGAGCTGAAAGTAGCCAAACCAAAAAAGGTGGCGATGTTTTAATCGGCGGCACAAGATGCGCAATGTTAGGCCGCGTATCGATGGATTTGCTAATCGTTGACGCCACTGATGCACCGGATGAGGCCTTAAAGCCTGGCTCTTATGCAACGATCATTGGTGATGAACTAACCATCGATGCAGTAGGCGACAGCGCAGGAACCATAGGGTATGACATTCTGGTGTCTTTGGGCACACGCTATCAGCGTCGTGTGATCGGATAATCGGAAATAATATGGCCAAACGTTCCCCAAGCTTTGCCTGCCAAAATTGCGGAGCCGTTTATACACGCTGGCAAGGCCGATGTGATGCCTGCGGCAATTGGAGCACGATCGCCGAAGAAGCTGCGGAAGCACCCCTGCCCGGCGGAACCGCGCTACCAAGAAGCAAGAAAGGTCGGGTGTTTGCCCTAGAAGGCCTCATCGGAGATGCCCCCGAGGCACCAAGGGTTTCAAGCGGAATCGATGAACTTGATCGAGTAACTGGCGGCGGATTTGTTCCTGGCTCGGTTATTCTAATAGGTGGTGATCCGGGAATTGGAAAATCGACTTTGCTCATGCAGGCATCTGCAGCATTGGCGATGAATGGCGAACGGGTTGTTTATATTTCTGGAGAAGAAGCGACAGGCCAAGTTCGCCTGCGGGCCGATCGCCTCGGGCTGTCAAAAGCACCAGTTGAACTCGCCGCCGAAACCAATGTCGAAGATATCATAACAACCCTATCAAAGGGTCCCGCGCCGACGCTGGTGATCATCGATTCCATTCAGACGATGTGGTCCGAAAGTGTCGAATCGGCACCAGGTACAGTCACCCAAGTACGCGGGTCTGCCCAAGCATTGATCCGGTACGCCAAAACCAGTGGCGCGAGCGTCATCTTAGTCGGCCATGTGACAAAAGATGGACAAATTGCAGGGCCAAGGGTTGTTGAGCACATGGTCGATGCTGTTGCATCCTTTGAAGGCGATGGTGCCCATCACTTCCGGATCTTGCGTGCCGCAAAAAACCGTTTCGGGCCAACAGACGAGATTGGCGTATTTGAAATGACTGGATTGGGATTAAAGCAAGTCTCAAATCCCTCGGCACTCTTCCTTGAAGGTCGGGACACCTCATCAGCAGGAACAGCCGTTTTTGCAGGCATGGAAGGCACACGCCCCATGCTCTTGGAGTTTCAGGCACTCGTTGCGCCATCCTCCTTAGGTACACCACGGCGAGCCGTTGTGGGATGGGATCCGAGCAGGCTCTCCATGGTGATCGCGGTTCTCGAAGCGCATGGTGGCCTCAAGCTCGGTAATCACGATGTCTATCTGAACGTTGCAGGCGGTCTCAAAGTGAATGAACCGGCGGCCGATCTTGCGGCTGCAGCGGCCTTGGTTTCATCCTATTCCGGACATGCCTTGCCGCCAGACCGGGTTTTCATGGGTGAAATTGGATTGACCGGTGCCCTTCGACCAATTGGACAAATAGCCGTTCGCATGAAAGAAGCCGCAAAATTAGGGTTCGCATCAGCTGTCATCCCCAAGCCGGGACTCGATGCTGTCGGAAAAACAACGCTCCAAACGCATCCAATGAGTGATGTTGCGGACCTCGTCGCTACGATTATCAGTGGACCGAAACGGCATTCCGGCTCATAGGCAGTCAAATGGACGTGACGACAGCTCGCCATATGATTATAAGCGCCGAAGCCGAGTGGCTAAGGTTAAGGCCCTAAATATTCAGGACGGACATTTTATATGAGCAATCTTCCGGTCAGCATTCTCGACCTGTTGGTCATTGGTATCGTTCTGATCTCTGGACTTTTGGCTTCCGTACGTGGTTTTGCACGCGAAGTGTTGGCTATCGGTTCTTGGGTAGCAGCCGCTGTTGCAGCCTACATGTTCCATCCAAAGGTGTTGGTTTATTTGGAGCCCCACATTGCCAACCGTCAGGTAGCCCTAGCGGCTGCAATAGCCATATTGTTTCTCGGCGTCCTCGTTTTAGCGACCATGATAACGGTCAAGATATCCGACATTATTCTCGATTCGAGCATCGGCGCGCTCGACCGCACCTTGGGGTTTTTGTTTGGTGCTGCCCGCGGATTTTTAATTGCCGCCATCGCGTTCCTGTTTTTTGATAAACTCGTCGGTGAAAAACAATATCCGGATTGGATTCGCGACGCGAAATTGCGGCCTATTTTGAAGCAATCGGGCGATCAAATTATAGCCCTATTGCCGGCAGACCCCGGCTTTTTGGACAAACTGAAAGCCAAAGCTGCGGGTACGGATGCCTCTACAGGCACCACAGGCGATGGAACGACGCCTCCTAAAACCCCATAATTATGGATCTCTCTGTTGAAGGCTCTCCGAATCCGTTGAATTTAGTTTAGGAGAGGCGCATATGTCGGCGGTAGCAGGCGGGGTGTGTGCAATGACCAATGAGTTATTTGATCTCGACGCAGATCGTCTGAAAGAAGAGTGCGGCGTATTTGGCATTTTTGGCCATGCTGAGGCGGCAGCGATCACTGCACTAGGCCTCCATGCCCTTCAGCATCGTGGACAGGAAGCGGCTGGCATAGTCAGCTTTGACGGCAAACGCTTTCATTCCGAACGTCGGATGGGCCTTGTTGGTGACAATTTCTCGGAACGGGCCGTCATCGAGCGCTTGCGCGGTAACGCCGCCATCGGCCACACCCGATATTCGACAACAGGCGAGACAATTCTTCGCAACGTTCAACCGTTATTCGCTGAATTGGACGGCGGTGGTTTTGCGGTAGCCCATAACGGCAATATTACCAACGGAATAACCCTGCGCCGTCAACTGATCCGCTCCGGCGCGATTTATCAGTCGACGAGCGACACCGAAGTCGTGCTGCATTTGGTTGCCCGTAGTACGCGACCTAAATTTGTTGATCGGTTTATTGACGCGATCAAGGAACTTGAAGGCGCCTATTCCTTCGTTGGCTTAACGAACAAGAAGCTCGTCGGCGCGCGCGATCCTTTGGGCATCCGTCCGCTGGTACTTGGGGAATTGGACGGGTGCTATATTTTGGCATCAGAAACCTGCGCACTGGATATTATCGGCGCCCGCTTCGTTCGCGATATTGAAAATGGCGAAGTGGTTATCATCAGTGAAACAGGCATTGAATCAATCAAGCCTTTCGGCATTATACCCGCCCGTCCCTGCATTTTTGAATATGTCTATTTCGCAAGACCTGACTCGGTCGTGCATGGAAAATCGGTCTATGCCGTTCGCAAAGCCATGGGTGCGCAATTGGCAACCGAAAGTGGAATTGACGCCGATGTGATTATCCCAGTGCCAGATTCAGGCGTCCCTGCGGCGCTTGGCTATGCGCAAGCATCGGGCATTCCTTATGAGCTTGGGATTATTCGTAATCATTATGTCGGGCGCACCTTTATCCAACCGACACAGTCCATTCGCGAATTTGGCGTCAGAATGAAACATTCCGCCAATCGGTCAGTTGTCGAGGGCAAGCGTATCGTTCTCATTGACGATTCCATTGTACGCGGAACTACATCGATCAAAATCGTTCAGATGATGCGGGATGCCGGTGCACGAGAAGTTCATTTCCGCATTTCCAGCCCGCCGATCAAATTCCCGGACTTCTATGGAATTGATACGCCCGAGCGTAATAATTTACTCGCGGCGACCCATACACTTGAAGAAATGCGCGCCTTTATCGGATGCGACTCTCTCGCCTTCTTATCAATCGACGGCATTTATCGAGCGATGGGGGAGAATGGCCGCAGCGAAAGCCAACCGCAATTCACCGATCATTGTTTCACAGGCGATTATCCAACCGGCTTAACCGATCAATCCGGTGAATCGCCTAAACAACTCTCCCTTCTCGCTGAAGCAGGTTAGACGATGGCAGGCAAACTTGAAGGGCGTGTCGCTCTTGTAACCGGAGCCTCACGCGGCATAGGCCGCGCGACAGCGCTTGAATTTGCTAAAGAAGGCGCCCACATCATTGCACTGGCCCGTACATCTGGGGCCTTAGAAGAATTGGACGATGATATTCGTGCGGTGTCACCGCACGGTGCGACGCTGGTTCCTGCCGATCTAAAAGATATGGACGGCATCGATCGCCTTGGCGGCGCGATTTATGATCGTTGGGGCAAGCTCGACATCTTTTTCGGCAATGGTGCGATTTTAGGGCCTATTTCGCCGATTGGTCACGTTATGCCCAAAGAATGGGATGACGTTATGACCGTCAACGTTACCGCAAACTGGCGCTTACTCCGAATCCTTGATCCGCTTTTGACGCGTTCTGACGCAGGACGCGTGATCTTGATGAGTTCGGCAGCCGCTTGGAAGCACCGTCCCTATTGGGGCTGTTACAGTGTTTCAAAAGCCGCCCTTGAAGCGCTGGGGCACACCTATGCCCAAGAAGTAGCGACGACGCCAATCAAGGTCATGATGGTCGATCCCGGCCCGCTTCGGACCGACATGCGAGCTACCGCTGTGCCGGGCGAAGACCCTTTATCTTTGCGCGAGCCTTCAGCATTGGCACCCCATCTGGCAAGCATGGCCGCCGCTGATTGGACAGAAACCGGACGAATTTTCGACTTCTCTGGCTCTGAACCAAAACTTACCGATTTCGGACGGCCGGTTTAGTTAAAAAACTAGATAAGAGACAATTGCAGCCTCTTATCCTTTATTTTCTTTATCAAACGGATTTTGCGTCTCACGCAATGACACGCGAATTGGTGTACCCGGCAATCCGAATGTTTCGCGAAGCGAATTGATCAAATAGCGCGTATAGCTATCTGGCAATCCCGATAATTGATTACCAAAAATGGCAAAATGTGGCGGGCGCGATTTCACTTGGGTTGCGTAACGCATTTTAATTCGACGTCCCGACACAGCCGGTGGCGGATGCTTTTCAAGGACGCCCGCAAGCCAGCGATTGAGCTGGCCTGTCGATACGCGCTTCGACCAAATTTCGGCAGATTTTATGCAGGCCTCTATCAACTTATCGGCCCCCTCGCCTGTCAAACCTGACAAGGGAAGTATCGTTGCGCCCTTCACATTAGAAAGCAGGCGCTCCGTATCATCGACCAATTTTTTGAACCGGCCCGGATCGCCAGCAACCAAATCCCATTTATTCACGCCGACAACGAGAGCCCGGCCCTCCTTCTCGATCACCGAGAGAATGGCCAGATCCTGTTTTTCAAACGGAATGGTAGCATCGAGCAGCAACACGACAACTTCGGCAAATTTAACAGCTCGCAAGCCATCCGATACGGCTAATTTTTCTAATTTATCGTCGATCCGCGATCGTTTACGCATTCCCGCGGTATCGTAAAGCTTCATAGGTCGGCCACGAAAGTTCCATTCGACACCAATGGAATCGCGCGTTATCCCAGCCTCCGGCCCCGTCAAAAGGCGCTCTTCACCGAGCAATCGATTAATCAGCGTCGACTTACCCGCATTCGGTCTGCCAACGATGGCAATCCGCAAAGGTCGGGCTGGGTCATTTTCTGCCTCGTCATCGTCAGCGAGTTCAGGCGCAAACTCGTCTACTTCCGGCTTTTCGGTGTGCAGGGGAAGGGCCAGGCGAATTGCGTCATAAAGGTCTGCCAATCCCTCGCCATGTTCTCCGGAGAACGGAATAGGATCGCCCAAGCCGAGCCCAAAGGCTTCATACGACTCCATCATACCAATCTTACCTTCAGCCTTGTTGGCCAAAAGGATCACGGGCTTACCCGCGCGTCGTACGAGGGTGGCAAAATGCCGGTCCGATGGCGTTAAACCGGCCCTGACATCAATCAGAAAAATAATCGCGTCGGCGTCCATGATGGCCGCTTCGGTCTGACCACGCATCCGACCTGTAAGTGAGGATTCCGAGCTTTCTTCCAGACCTGCGGTATCGATCACCGTGAAATCGAGATCGCCCAGACGCGCTTCTCCCTCACGGCGATCACGCGTGACGCCGGGTTGATCATCGACCAATGCGAGCTTCTTGCCAACGAGACGATTAAAGAGCGTCGACTTGCCGACATTCGGCCGGCCGACGAGCACGACCGTGAACGACATAATTAATTCCAATCTTTACTGAGCACCCCCATTATGGGAGTTTGCTGCCTGCCTTTACAAGGGCAAGATAGATCTGAACGCGCTGCTTCAACGTTGCAGGCGCAATATCATCCGTCATAATCTCATCAAATAATTTACCGGCACCGGCAATATCGCCGGCTTTTAGAGCTTTCAAGCCAATCAGCTCCCGCGCATTACCCGCCCAAGTTCCACCTGGAACAATCAAAGGCTGCAATTTTGTCTGAAGCTCTTCCGACGAAGCCGTATCCGCAACAAGTGTGGCCGACCTCACGCGGGCTAGACCACGTAATACGGGTGGAAGCGTTGCATCGGAAGCCAATACATCAAATAATTTAGCCCCCTCGGCCTTATCCGTTAATGAACGTTCAACGGCCAAGCGAAAACGCGATAAGAGCGCGTATCCAACGTCACCATCGGCTGCAATCGCTGAAAATTCCTTGGTCGCCTCGTCGGCTTTACCTGCCGCCGACGCCTCAATAGCGGCTTGAAACCGGGAACCTAAAGCTTCGGCCTTTTGGGTTTCGTAATACGTGTAAAACCGATATCCGGCTGTTAAAGCGACGAGGATCAACCCAAACGCAAAAAACAGTGGTCCATATTTCTTCCAGACATCAATTGCCTGATCACGGCGGATATCGTCGTCAATTTCGCGAAATATGTCGGACATGGTAGCCAATCTCAAAAACCGAGGAGGCTCTTCTATAAGGAAACGCCACGCCTTAGTTAAGTAAAAAATCCATCAGCCCATCAAGCTGACACCAACAATAAGCGGATGGAGGTGAATCATGCCTATATAGGCAATAATACCGACCACAACGGCGATAATATCCCCCAAAATACGCGGAGCCGGAAGATCAACCGCTGCATTTGGCCGCCATTTGAATGAAATTCGATCAATAACGGCCCAAGCAAGCAACGCTCCGAACAGAATCATTCCACCCAGATCGCCATTCGCCAAAAAATGTCCCAATGCCCATGCCTTAATGCCAACCAACATCGGATGTTTAAGCCGCATCTTTAGATAGCCACGCGGCGCGTAGGCTGCCGCCAAAGAAATAAAAGAAATCAGCATGAACAAGTAATTCAGATGCTTAAGCGCAACCGGCGGCTCCCAAATTTGGATAAGCCCTGTGTCCCGATAGGCGGCAAAGCCATCAAATAAGATCACAAGTCCGATGAGCGAGAAAACGCTGTAAATGCCCTTATAGACATTAGGGCCCAACGACCGGACCAAAAATCCATGAAGCCGCGGGACCATGCCGATCGAATGAAAGGCAAGAAAAATAATAAGTCCGAAAATAAAGTAAATCACGACAAGCATCCAAATGAATTGATCGCATCATT
>Ga0214201_1000009_pt1 | contig 103932 bp, 142 predicted proteins | sample TroBogEpilimnion_32_FD_153039 | JGI IMG/M metagenome (GOLD analysis project Ga0214201, IMG submission 153039) | Freshwater microbial communities from Trout Bog Lake, WI - 29MAY2009 epilimnion | ecosystem: Environmental > Aquatic > Freshwater > Lake > Epilimnion/Euphotic zone | place: Trout...
CGGTCTAAGTAGAAGGCCGCTCTTTTATACGCTTCGGTTTCTGTGTATTCAGGTAATTCTCCAATCTCCCGCGCTATCTGCTCGCCAATCTCGTCACGGAAAGAGCAGTAGCAGTATTTTTCTGTTGGCTTTTTAGGGAAGTAATAAGTGGTTTCAGTCCCACAAGTTTCACATGGTAAATCTTTCAAGTAACTCACTTCTCACCCCTAGCGATAGCGGCGGCTCTACTTCTCACAATTTGCCATGCTTGAACATCACCCAACGGCATTTCCTCAATCTCCTGTGCTATCTGCTCGCGCAATTCCTTTTCCCATTCTTGCTTTCGGTACACAACTATTTGCTCTACCGCAACTTGATAAACGGGTGATACCATAACCGTCTCGCCATTGTCAGCAGTAAATTGAGCATAAGTTTTTTCAGTCATTTACATCACCTCGTCTAATCGTTGGGCTATGTCTAGGTAGGTAGGGCAAGGAAACTTTTGAAGGTATTGACCGTATTCAGAGTCGTAACCGCAAGCCACACACCCGATGGTTTCATAATTATCTGGCTCACTTGAAGCGCAGTGCAACCCCAACACATCTCGGTTGGCTAGGAGAGAGGCGCGGTATTCGATTTCAGTTTCAATGCCCCAAGCGCAAGGGTTGTTAATCAATTCATTTAATTTGGCGACTCGCTCATCAATCCACGCTATAACTTCATCGTGTGTCATCTTATCTTCCTAGAAGTCTATTCAAAGGCTTGCCACAATCAGGGCAGCTACCTCGTGCAACCTTACGTCCAGATTCAGAGATTTTGACGTATCCGTCTACCATCTCTTTCTTTCCGTTACAGCTAACACAGAAAGCATTGCCGTCATAGGGTTCCTTCTGACGTCGTTCACGTTCTTCAATAACCATTTGAATGGTGCCAAAGTAACCAGCACCATCGACAAGATTGTCACGCTTTGGCATAAATGACTCACGTGCGATTTTGAGACCAACCATTGCTAGTCCCACTTGTTCTTCTGTGATTTCGATATTGAAAATAACACTCCATATATCAGCAATACGCCTAAAGTTATCGAGAGGATGGTCATACGCCCGGTTCCGATCTCCCGTGATGAGGCGTTGAGCTTCTTCCAAGACCGTTTCATCATGCTGAGAAGGCTCTGCTACGTGACCGGATACCACTGGTCCCGCTTGTCCGTCTCGTAAGCTCTCTTGATACCACTTGGGAATTTCGTTCGACATCTTCCGCCCTTGTCTCTAGTAGTTTACGAAAAGCATACTTAGTGTCCACATCATTACGCAACTCGATGGACTGTGGGTCTGAGGCTGCTATTGCTTTTGTGATCGCTACACGATCAGTCTTAGCACCTGTCCAGTTTGACATCTTTACAGATGCTTCCTGCATTTCTAGTGCACGCTCTGCTTCACGCTCATTAATAACAGAGATAGCCCTGGCACCAGACAGGTAGTCATTCCATTGGGTGAATTGGACGAAGAGGTCCATAAGACCTTCATCGTCCATCTCACTTATGTCTCTTGGTAAACCTGGGATTGGAAATTCTGGCTTGGAAGCCATAACAATGCCTAGTTGCTTTAATGATTCCACAACTGATTTAGACAGTGACACTTGTACCCCCTTGTGTAGGAAAACTAAAGACTCCGTTAGTAGAGCCGGCAATAACTGTGGTGGTGGTACTTGGATTAGCTGATAGCCCAAGGAACTTATTGCGTTCCTTAGCATACTCTTCTATTGTCATATTTCTAATTCTGTCAGCTACAGTCTCCTCAGCTTTACTAAAGAGGCTGGGGTCTACAGCAATTGGAGGAAGTACAGCCTTATGGCCGCCGCTCCAAAGCTGGTCTACAACAGCCTTAGCAATAGTTACTGAAAGATTCTTATCTTCACAGTCAGGCAAAAGATCTTGAATCAAGTTTTCAATACTTGATGCAACAGTCTCTTTGTAATCTGAGATGTCTTCTTGAGTGCGAAGAGTCTCAGGTGTCTTTACAGAAGATGGATAATCAGGAGGTGTAAAGGCCGTATACGCATTCATAATTGCAGAATGCATATTAGCGGTTACAGGTATGCTAACACTGTGATGAGCAACTTCTTTTGATTTACTCTTCTTCTTTAGCATGCCACTTCTCCCAATATGGAGTGCCGTTCTCATCATAATCTGAGCCAATGGCTCTAAGAACATCCTGGGTATATGGGTCTTCCAGAGCCTGTTCCATTGCAATCTTAACCTTGATGTCTTCAAAGGCAAGGAAGATAATGTTTTGTGCTTCTTTAAGACCCTCTATATAAGAAGCTAGCTTATCGATCTTAGCTGGATCATCTACATCCTGCCCGTGATCGACGTTGTCGTCAATAACTGATGACAGGACCGTTTGAATGTCCTTCTCAATATCTGTTAGGTGTGCTAGTAATGTCTTTTCCATGTTTCCCTCCGTACTGACTTAGCCACTACACCCTACCACATTGGGGTCGGGGATTTTTTTATTTAAACGGTTCGCACCGTTTACACGACTTTACTGATCCGTAGATAGTACATGCCGGAGGTTTATTATTGCCTACTGCTTTGACTACGTCAAGTGCAGCATCAAAGACCGGTTTGATGTGCTCATAGTTGTACTGTACTACGAATTCTTTATAGTCTTGGTCTGCCTTGAGTTCATAGATAAACACAATCTCTTTTGGAGCAGACTCTATCAGACCTTCTTCAGCCATGAGATGGCACAAGTGTAGGTAGACCTGACCCTGCTTGTAGTGTGACGCTAGGGGTCTACGTACGTTCTTCCAGGCTGTAAAGATATCCTGAGTCTCAGCAAATAAAGCCGGGTCTTCCATGCGTAGGGTGCCGGCACCGATTGTTTTAATCTCGATTAAGAAGTCATCGCCAAGTCCCTTGACCCAGCCATCAGCATGCCCTGAAATGCGATGCTTATCACTTATTAGGGGAACTTCATTGTATTCAAGTCCATCTGCCTGGAGGCTATTAGACATGCCCCAGTTATCTTTAACGCCCCAAGTTCCGTAAAGGACACCCATCTCAGCTAAGTAACCTTGCCACTTAGCGTGGGCTGAATGTCCTTCATCGAAGATTGACTGCAACCGTAGAGTGGTCTTATCACGTGTCTCTACGTAGTTGCCCTTTAATGCATGGTAGGCAGCTAGTGCACACCATTCTTTTTTAATAATGTCTGATGGATGTAGTACATCCTGTCTACGCTCCTCAAATGGACGCATCAGAATGTGACGCTCAACAGCACCGGTCAAACGGGTTTCCCGCTTGTTAGCTTCTAAGAACGCTTTAAGATCTTTGTTCTTTACTATTTGGGGCTTTGACATCGTTTCTATCCAACCATTCATCCAGAGTTAGGCCTTGTTTTTCATACTTGCGCTTTAACGCATTACGTTCTCTGTGGGACATGCCCCCAAAGATTCCGTGGAGTTCTTCGTTTACTATAGCTTCTTTTAAGCATTCTCGCTTAACGGGACAGGTTGGGCGACCGTCTTTACCGTTACATATTGCCTTAGCTTTGTCAGCAATAATCTTGTAGAGCTCTTTGTCTCTTGGTGGAAAGAAGATTTCAGTGTCTTCTCCTTGACACTTAGCCTCATATCTCCAAGTCCAGGGTTGGGTATCCCTGGCGTTCAACTATTCTCCTATGATTGAGTTTCTTAGTTCAAAGAAATCTTCCTCTAGAAGAACTACATAGTTCTCCCCATCTAGGTGTAACCCTAGCACGGGAGTACGACTGTCTAAGATTGCTTCCTTAGTGATCTTTTGAAGAACTTCAGATTTAATAGTGACCTGCTTTTTACCAGTCCACTTATGCTCGATTAAGAGCTCATCGTTTCTTACATCGCCTTTTCTGTTCCAGAATGCTCCGGAAGCAGCAGTACGACTACCGCCTACAATCTTAGCCAGTCTCTTTTCATGCTTAAGAGACTCCTTCTGACCCTCAGTCTTCATCTTCGACCGCTGGTACTAAGATCTTTGGTTGATCTTTAAGGGTATCTAGAACAGCCTTACTTAGCTCTTCACTGAGATCAATCTCTTCACGAATAGAATCGATTAGAGCTTGAGCGCCTTGCCATTTACGATCGCCATAGTATAACCAACCACCACGACGCTCGACGATCCCATTGAGGATAGACAAAGCAACGATTTCCTTACCCCTATCATACTCTCCTTCTGAGAGTACTCCGCCATTGGCAAAGTAGAAGTCCAGGTAAGCGGTCTGTTGAGGTGGGAAAGTCTTATTTTTAATAGTACGGACACGGATGGTCTGGCCTACACGGCGCTTATCTTGACCTGTTCCGGTCTCTAACCACACATCTCGCTTTACCTCACAACGAATGCTGTAGGCATAGTCCTTGCCCAAGCCACCAGGGGTCGTACGAGGATCGCCATGCATGACGCCGATCTTCATACGGTACTGGTTAATCATGATCCCTAGTACGGGGCGTTCTTCTTCAACCAAGTCTCTCTTTGTTGCTGACGCAACTTTTCTGAAGAACTTGTTGGTGATGAGGGCGCCACGTCCGACTGTGAACTCTTCCATACTCTTTTCGTCCTCGGCACTAGGCACCAAGCCAGGTAAGCTATCAATGACCACAATGTCGACAGCTTTCGATTCCATGAATTGAATAACCGCATCAAAGGCATCCTCCATACTTGTTGTCTCTACGACAATGACACGCTTTGTGTCTACTCCGCATATTTCTGCATAGTCTCTATCAAAGTTTTCAGCAGCAATCCATACAGCTGTAAAGTCTGGATTGATTGCCTGGTTTGTTGCAATAGTCTTTAGCGCTATGGCTGTCTTACCATGGGAGGCTTCCCCGATAATTTCTACCCAATGATTCATTGGCCAGCCACCACCTAGGACAACATCCAGGGTGAGTGATCCGGTAGGAATTCTCTTAGGCGTATGGATCTGATCAGCAGTTACTACTGTATTAGCTCCAAGCTTTTTATTGATCTGTGCGACTACCTTAAGGGCGTCTGAGTTAATTACAGCCATTATCCGATCCGATCTACGATTACGTTAGGTTGAAATCCACCAGATTGTCCTACTTGTTTAGCAGGTGTTGCAGTGCCAGCACTAGATCCTCCGGTGCTTATAGCGCCGCTGCCTGTTTGCATCTTGGGGTAGCCACAATCGTAGCAACGGTAGACTTCAAACATTCCACCTTGGTTAGATTGAGTTCCCACCTTCATGTAGTTACCGCTGTTGCATTCAGGGCAACGACTGGCACCACGTGTGCTTTGAGCCTTTGCTTGAGCGTTCACCACAGTTTGATCTTGATTAGGATCATAGTTAACCGGAGTAATTGCTTGACCACCGTACACATATGTATTGGGTACTGGTGGAGCTACGGGAGCCGTAGAAGGAGCAGCCTGTGGTTGCCCTAATTTACGTGAATACCAATCTGCGTTACTCATGATTGTGTTCCTCTTCTTTAACGTTGCAGTCTAGTAAGTCTAGATTAATAAGTGTTGCGATGCAAGACACCGAAGCTGATAAGGAAATGGTTTTAAATAGATCAGCAAGATCTTCAAAGTTATCTGCATCAATAAGACTGTTCATTCCCTCTTCTTTAGCTTGAATAATATAAGCAGAGGCTGAAATGCGTGCAGACATATCTGCATGAGAGTTAATGAGAGGTATCAAGGCAGAGAACTTACGAATACGTTCAGAACTATCTCGTTCTTCCATCTCTGATACTTCTTTTGAGATTGGAGATAGACCCATCATCTCTGCGATCTCTTCAGCTTGATCGTCAAAGACAGAATCGTAGATAGCTTGGCGCATCAATACAGGTAAAGATACGTTAACTATGTTCATCTTCCTTGGTTTTTTACGCTTAAACATCCTTGGCCTCTCCCCATCGGGACACAATCTTAACATCGGCAATCATAGGAATGGACAGAGCATTAATGCCTTCCATTGCCTCACGAATAGCCTCAGCTGTCTCCTCCGCTAAATTATCTGGGGTAACTGTAACCAGTTCATCGTGCACAGTCAAAATCAGACTAGCCCCATCTGGGATTAAGTTTCTAGCACGAACCATGGCTACCTTTATAAGGTCAGCTGAAGATCCTTGGATGACTGTGTTGAATGCCTGACGCTCGGCCTTAGCCTTTAAGCCCATCTCCCTAGAACGTAGGTTAGGAAGGTAACGCTTGCGTCCCAGCATGGTCACCACGTACGGCACCGGGGTGCGTACCTTGGCTTCCTGGATGATCTTACGCTTGTAGCGTGTGACTGATGGGAATTTGGCAGCAAACTCATCAAGGAGCTCTCTAGCACGCTCTAGAGTACATCCAATGGATGCGGAGATCTTTTCAGGTCCAACACCATAGGCTACGGATAGAAGCAGTTCCTTACCACCGGCACGATCAATGCCCATTGTGTCACCAATGGCTGTGTACAAGTCTTCCTTGTCTACGTATGCCTGGCACATGATTCGATCCTTACTAAAGGATGCGATAACACGGGGTTCAATCTGTGAGTAGTCGGCTACTACTAGCTTGTGACCTGGGGGTGCCACGAATAAATTACGAACAGCCTTACCGTTTTTGGTACGTGGATTAGGCACGTTCTGTAGGTTGGGGTTACGACTAGAGAAACGTCCGGTCTCTGTGCCGTACTGAATGAAGTCGGTATGCACCTTACCCTTATAAAGGATGCTCTCCCTTGCTACGGTCTTGCTCTTACCAAGTAAGGTTCTGGTTACAGACCCACCCTGATAAGGCATAACGTAAGTGGTCATCAGCTTATTTAAATCCTGGTAGTTAAGCAGCTCATCAACAAGCTCATCACGACCACGTAGATATTCCATAGCATCTTGTGCCACAGAGTAATCCTTCACCGTGGTTGGTTTACCCTCTTGATGGCGCTTCTGTCCTGCAGGAGTCATCTTCTTAGGCTTGATACCTCTACCGCCCTCTTTCTTAGGGGTAAATAGGATGGCCTGCTTTTCAGGTACTGAGTTAAGGTTGAATGGGCGACCGGCAAGCTTAAAGATATTTGCCTTTGTCTCTTCAAGTTGATGTTCAATATCGATCTTAAGTTGAGCTAGCTGTGCTAGATCAATGTCTGCACCACGTAGCTCCATCTCAGAGATAACCTGGAGTACATCCATCTCTAAGTTAAATACTCCTTGGACCTTTTCATCTTTGATCTTTTGTTCATAAACCTTGTATAGCTTCCAGGTCCACTCAGCATCGAGGCCAGCGTATGTTGCCACCTCATCAAAGGAATACTTCTCAATCTCTTTACCAACACCCTTAACCATCTCGTAGCCAAGTTCACGCTTAAGGCAGTCATCAAGACCAAGAGAGTGACGTTGTTGGTTATCTAAAATGAAAGCAGCATTTAAAGTACAGAAGTAGGTAGGCTCAGGTAGTCCACCAATGTACTTAGCAACACTTTGTAAATCGAACTTAAGGTTATGCCCAACTTTCTTTACCTTAGGGTCCTTAAGTAAAGGCTTAAGCGCCTTGAATACTTCTCCAGGGGTTAGCTGTTCTGGTGCTTCACCAAAGACTTTAACACCTTTCTTTTCATCCTTACTGTAATCATCAGGACGTAGCTCTTGACCCTTAGCCAAACGACGCTGGCCTGCAATAAGAAGTGGGTAGTCAGTCCTAATGTACTCACCATTAGGGTGTCCCATAGGAATTACATCGGTGCGATCTTCTGTTGCTAGAGCAATCCATACGACTTGATTACGTCGTGGATCTCCTCGGTAGTCGCCCATGGTTTCAACGTCATATACAAATGCGTCTACTTTTGAATAAGCTTTTACTACTTCATCAAGCTGTGCTTGAGTTTTTATTACCCTCATTTTTTGCTTCCCTATCTGTTAGTGCTCCCCCTTAGCAAAGTGTTAAGGGGACCTAGGAAAAAGGAGGAGGGAAAACCTAGGTCCCGTTAACTATTGGGGATTACTGTGCGGCGAGTAGTTCTGCAGCTAAGTCCTCTAGCTCTGCGGTTGTCGACACACGCAATGCTTCGGGTCCAAGAGGCTTGACTGTCTTTATAAACTCAGCGGCGCTAACAGGATCAATCTCCCAATCCTCTGCAAGATCACGTTCCTTCACAGCTGCGACGGAGTGTGTGGTCTTTGTGCCTACGCCAGACTTACTAACTGCCCAGTAAATATCTGGACGATCGATAGGTCCGGTCTTCTTATCTGAGTTCAACTTTTCCAACTGATTGAGTAGACGAATACCTACTGTCATCAACTGAACTGTTGGGCCTTCTTCTGCGGTCATGTTGACAACGCTGAATGCGAACTTACGCTCAGGCTTGTTGCCAGCTAAATCTAGAGGATCGCCATTCCATCCAACGAAAGACTTCTTTCCTGGACGGTTAACCCAGTGTTGCAAGAACACGATAGGTTCATTAGAGAGAAACTTAACGAGCTGTACATCGTCAGAGAAGCGGAAGTCCTGAGTGTAACCAGTACCTTCTTTAGCAGAGCTTTTAGCTGCTGCCCATCCCTGTTGAATTACTGAAGACCGTGCAGGTGCTTCAGTCTCGTCCTCTTCTTCAAACAGACTCTCGTCCAAAAGATCATTATCTTCTGGCGCATATGAATCTACGTTTGGTGCGTCCTTACGGACTCGGATATCTGCTGTCATGATTTATTCTTCCATTTCCATTGGTCTATTGGCCTGTGTTTCTTTTTGATGAATCTTAGTCCAGGAATCTATCAATTCAATTGATAGATCTGTATGCCGATTCCAATCGATCCGTGGAGCTTGTAAAAGATCCCTAGACCGAAAGCTTTGTATTGCTGACTCTATCATATCACGACTGTACATACGCCACCCGGGCACTTTCTTGCCGTTAATTGTCATGGCCTTTAAGCGGTATGGAGCACGTGGGATATACCCCTTACGCTCCCATAATCTCAAGGTGACAAGTGGACGACCTAGTGCTATAGACAGACTGCCTGCTGGGAATAACTCTACGGTATTACCATTAGGAAGTTTCTTTACCTGAACCTTTGACTCCCAGGTCTCTGTCTCTTTGACTGCTTTCTTGGGCTTGTCTAGATTCTTGACCTTGCGTTTAGATCCAGGATAGTACTGATCCAGCTTACCAAACATCTCATCAATCGGGTCGTTGTTGGCCATGCTGAATCTTCCATCTACGATTATGTTCTTTTCTAAGTTTCAAAAGTGCTTCTCTATGACCACTGTGCTGTCCAGATATCAACTCAGCAACGCTCTCCATTGTGTCGTCAAAAGACATTGTCGGCATCGATGCCCCAGAAGTTCCGGTAACACCTGAAGGCCCTGTAACTCCAAGAGCTGGGTTAGGTCTTAGCTCTCCCAGTTTATCTAGGAAGATCTTAGAAATATCTCTAGATACAACACGAGAGTCATGCTCTTCTTGGATTACATCTTGTAGGTAGTTCTCTACAAGAGGTGCAAGTAAGTCAATGTACTCTTTAGCTGTCATATATCTAACACGAGCCCTTGGCATATTGTCATCTAAATCTTTTAGGGTTGTTTGCAAGCTTGCCTCTAGCGCAGAACTTAAAGAGTCCATTACTTACACCCCATACAGTATTGAGGAACACGAAGGTTATCTTTATGGATGATAAAGATTACAGAGCATCTAGCACACCTAGCTAACCTTTCATCAGGTCCTAGAGTGTGGGGTAGGTGCCAATCAAGTGGCTCACCACGCAGTATTTTACGTAGTGACTTTAATGGATTCACTCTTTTGTGGGCAGTAATGCCCAGATAACATTCTGAGGCCACATTGCATCGATCTCCTCTTCAGAGATCTTGCCCTCATACAAAGCAGACATGACAGCATCTTCGTCTACCATGGGTACCATGGTTACGCAAGAGTCATACAGACCATGCTGCTTGAGGATAGATAGTGCTTCATCCATGTCGAGCTTACGTGTTACACGGCGTTGACGTACCATCTTAGAATAGCCATCGATTGTTACTGGCAATTCAAATACATAATTACCCTTGTCATCTTCTTCACCATGAGCTTCAATGGCTTCCATGACTTCAGCCTTTATTGGGGCTTGGGATTTTGTGAGCTTATCGATCTGGACCTTATAGCTAAGGAATTCACGGATCTTAGTAATGACTTCTGACTCATTTGATTCTCCAGGCTTACGGCCTGGGTCCATAACTTTTACCATAGTTACCCTCCTTACAGGTACTCCTACAGTAACACAAAACCCCCCGGTGTCAAAACCGAGGGGCTGAGTGGCAGGTGACTCTTGGTACTAGTCTACTGCTCCAAATAGTATTTAAGCGCCTTGATGATAACGTCTGTTACTGTGCGCTTCTCTGATGCGGCTTTAGCCTTTACTGCTTCCCAAAGCTCTGTGGATACCCGAATTGTACGCGTAGGTGTCTTGGGTGCATTTGGCACGGTATATCTCCTAAACGATTGAGGACTGCAAAAATGCTCTCAAGCTACCGGCCGTAAGGTTTACGCCCCCACGGTCGTTTATGCCCTCACCGTCTACGACGGCATTTGCTACAGCTGTCTTCTGTTCTAAGAGAGCGTGTTGACGCTCTTCAATAGAGTCTTTCATTAGAAGATCTTGTATTACGATGTTCTTCCATGTGCTTGAGGCACGCTTTATTCTACCATTGCGTTGAACAGCTAACCCTGCATTCCAAGGTAAATCGTAATTAATTAAAAGATTTGCTTGAGGTAGATCCACACCATAACCACCTGCATCGCTTGAGATAAATACACGGCAGTCCGGATAATTCTGAAAGAACAGCTTTGATTTCTCTTTTGCTCCTGCGTTCATTTGTCCAGTGTACTTAGTAGAGGTGTACTTAATGCTCTCTGCTAATAGATCAACCATACCCACGTATGATGTAAAGACAACAGCCTTATTATCTGGATTGTCTGACAAGAAGTTCTCTAGGTACTCAATCAATACATCCAACTTCTCAGACTTAATATCTTTATCAAGTAACCCCAGGTCTTTTAAATCCGCAGCATAGCCGGAACCAACACCAGTCATAGGATTATAGATATCCGCTGAATGCTTTAATAGCTTTGGGTCGTCACACAACATGCGCAGTGCGGTTAGCTTAGACATGATGCGACCACGCAACTCATCCATTATTCCACCCTGATCGCTGTGATAGTGAGAGAACAGGTCAAAGCTTCCACCAAAGGAATCCATAGCATCATCTAAATCAGCGCTCAGTTGATCTGCAATGTGTCGGTACAGTTTACGTGAGGCAGCATTAAATGGAACAAGAATAGGTTCGGCCTTAATAGCATCGGGCAAGAATGGAGCAACGTCTGGATCTTCTTGACGCTTACGAACACAGGCAGTAGCTAAGGTCTTGTTTAATAAGGGTAGGTTTCTATACCTATCTACCCCACCAAACTGGTTACGTACGATAAAGGTTTTATCAAAGATATCAAACCGACCCAGGACGCTGGCATCTACGAACTGCATAATGCTGAAGAGCTCTTCAGGTTTACCATTCTCTACTGGGGTGCCGGTCAGAGCGTACTTGTACTTACTAGTTAGCTTCTTGACATGCTTTGATCGCTTTGACTTAAAGGATTTGATTGCGGTTGCTTCGTCAATAACAACAAAGGATCTGTTAACAAGTTCAAGGTAAGCCCAGTCATTAACGACCTGTTCGTAATTGAGGATAACGTAGTCAACCCCAGATGTTTGCCAGTCAATTGCTTCGACGTATTGGCCTGATCGTTTGTTTTTGGATCCATCAATGACCAGAGTGTTTGCAGTGCCACTTGTAAATTTCTCAATCTGTGCTGCCCATTGGTACTTCAATGAGGATAGACAAATTATAAGTCCTGGACCCTCAATTTTACCCTCATCTCTGAGGCGTTCTATGGCAGCGATAGTTAGGACTGTCTTACCTAGACCAAGGTCATAGGCTACGAGCATCTTCTTTCTTTCAACCATGCGGTCTACCGCCTCTGGTTGATAAGGCAGAAGAGTGCCTGTAAAAGTCATTAGCTATCCTTTCTACAGATTAATCATAAGAATATTCTTCTTCTTTGTCTACTATTTTTGATGATCTAGGTGGGCAACCATTTCGGTTGTGATAATCCTGAAAGCCTGAGAACGAACCACTAGGTATGCCGGCATGAAGTTCTTCATCCCAAGGCATATAGGCGCTCGCTACAAAGTGACAATGACCGCAGATCTTGACCAGGTAGTACCCAGTCATATCTACATTGTCTCTGTATCCTTGAATGAGTTTACTCTTGCCCCAACACCAGCAATGATTGCACTTTGTGTAGTTACCAGCCACGACCTGTTCCCTCACAGAATGGGCATATGGCAGGTTCAAATGCCAGTATACCTTCTTCTAAAGAACAGAGAACAGCGGCAACTTCATCCCCCAAGATACCGCTAGATACTTGGTCCCTCTCTAAGAACTCATCTAGGTACATCCAACCACGGCCGTCGCACTCATAGCACTTAAAGAACTTACGAATACGATATCTTTTCTCTATTCCTACAATGAGAACAAGATGGCGTACCTGAAGCACGGCCTCTTTAAATTTAGGTCTAATGCGTAGTACATAGCCTTTTACAAAGTCATGGTCTTTTATAAAGGTAATACCAAGAACGTTTACATCTATCATAGCTCACCCCTAATAAGCATTCTACGCTCGTCTGCTGTTAACATCTTAGATCTTGTTGGAAAAGAACTCGGGCTTTTACTAGCGGCTGTTTTAACACGAGCAGTAATGCTCTTGCCAGCACGTGGCTTCTTCTTTTTCTTACTCATTGTCCTCCCCAACCTCCACCCTTAAATTGAACACCGGGTAAACCGATTACTTTAGTCATCTTGTAGCCACAGTTAGGGCATGGGACTGAAGCCTCTTCGGTCATACCATGAGAGACCTCTTTGGTGATATCACATTCAATACAGCTATAATCATAACGAGGCATGGAACATCTCCTTATGAACGTCTAGATATTCATTACTGACGGGTACGTTACAGATCGTACAGATCTTCCACAAATGGTTTTTAGGATTATCCTCATACATTTTCAGTCCTTCGATTTCCACAGTTGTTACAGTAGGTATAAATATTTCCACTCCAGGGGCAAGTTACGCTCGTGGAGTCATCATAGGTATGACCATTAACCTTGCAATGGCGTCTAGCCTTGTACAAACGATAAGCAGTAATTAGCTTAGTCAAGAGCTTCCTCCCCCATCACACAGTGTTTGGCGTTATCAATGCCCCACTGTATATCAATTAGATCCATATCGCCAATATCTTTTACTTCTAGGTTTCCGTAGTTGAATATAGAGAACTCCATACCCTGTTCACGTAAAGCCTTGAATAGCAGCCGGGTAGATTCTTTGCCTGTGGCATCGTTATCTAAAGCCAGTATCAAGACATCTGCTTTACGCATAAGGGTCAGCTGTTCCTTACTTACTATGGCCCCCATGACAGCTACCCCACCGTCAATGCCAAGGCTTGATAGTCGAACAACGTCTAGTGGTGACTCTACCACCACCATGGTTCCACCTTCAAATTTATCGATGCTAAAGAGGGTGCTCGACTTTGTGATCCCTGGAGGACGGTTAAAGAACCGGCGGGTTAGCTCGCCCTTTTCTTGCCAGCCAAGAAGCTTTCCTGCCTCTGTACGGACTGGAAGGATCCAGGTAGAGTCTGAGTGTCTCCAAAGGATCTCGTGCTTCTTACAGGCTTCTAGGGTTAGCTTACGGTTACTGGCTGCCCACTCTGGAACGTCCTGGAATACCGAAAGGCGAGCATCGCTCATGTCAACCAGTCTGGGGATAGGTTGGTAGCTGTTACGAGCTTCTTCCAAGGAAGCTGACAACCTATCCCAGTCAACCTCTACGTTCTCGTCTAGCCATTCCCTGGCCTTAGAGATGCTGTCTAGTTCTAGGACATCAGAGATTAGGCTTAATAAGTTGCCCTTGTAGCCACAGGAGAAACAGTTATGGGCTCCAGTAATTATATGAATACCCCAAGAAGGGTTGCTGTCTTCTACACCCTTGATTGCTTTATGCATTGGGCATAGAGCCGTAATGTTGCTATTACGTTCTGTTCCCTCAATACCAAGGCGCAGTAGTACCCGCTCTACGTCACCAGCAGTAAACATTACTCTAGTTCCAATCCGATCTTTTTAGCAAGAGTATCGACTAGCTCTCTGCTTGCTGCATACATGACTCCTTGAGCTTGCATGATCTCAACAAGTCCTGCAAAGGATTTCTCTAGATCTTCAACTCGTTCTTCTAATGTCTTATCCATCATTCCCCCTTAATATATCCCGGCTTATCAACCGGGGTTGGAGCTGTAGCAAATGTTCCACAGATGGCACACTCCATCGGTAAAAGATACTGTGATATCTCATAGTCTTCAAATGAAACCTTTAGGTTCCAAAGATTTGATTCACACTTGGGACACTCATGACATATAGTGTTCTCATAGTCCATGGTCCCGGTGTAATCAGGCCGTAGCTCTCGTATTGATTTCACTGGACCTCATCTTTCTACGTAGCTTTCGACGTTCTTCCGTGGTTGTTCCGCCCCAGATACCCTCTAAACGTTCGTCTAGAGCCAGGGTTAAACACTGTGACTGTACAGCACATGTTGAGCAGATACTTTTAGCAAGGAGACTCTGTATACGATCCTCTTCGTCTTCAGGAAAGAAGATGTCCGGATCTTTATCCGAACAAGCAGTGTTTCCATCAAACAGCGAAGGGGTTTCCATATTCTTCAAAGCGTCCATTCTCCCAATCCCATAGTAGCTCTGCTTCTGCTGGTCCACTGTTACGACTTCTATCAATCCGAAGGATTCTAGAACTGTCGTCTTCTTCATCCTGGCGCTGTAGTGCTAGGACTACGTCTGAGTCTTGCTCAAACGAAGAAGAGTAACCGATGGCACTTGACGTAACTCGACCCTTGGTCATCTTGCTTGTGAGGACCTGGGTAGTCTGGATTACCGGTATGTTGTACTTCTGAGCAATGCGCTTCATGCCCTGAGTAATGTGCTGGAGGTTGCTTGGACTACCACGACGTGTTTCACCACGGCTGGCTTCCTCATCCTCCATAAGATAAACACCATCAACGAACAGTGCATCAGGACGATGCTTCTCTACCTTAGCAATAAGAGATGTTAGGTTCATTGCCTGGACGGAGTCAGTTAATAGAAACGGATGCATCTCTGAGTTTCTCTTAAGCCAAGCTTCATAGCGCTCTTCTTCATCAGGATTAAGAGCACCACGAATAAGTCTGCTTTGAGCGATGTGAGCACGCATAGAGTCATAACGATGCTGTTGCTCTATGTTAGTCATTTCAAAAGATTGGAACATAGGTACAAAGCCATCTTCATGGAGGTTAGCTGCTACCTGCAAAGCAAGAACAGATTTACCTGTCTTTGGTGGAGCAATGATAGTGACTAGCTGTCCACCCTGCAGCCCACCAGTTGCTAGGTCAATGGTGTTGAACCCACTGGCCATACCGATCAAGCCGTTAGGACGTAGCTTAATGTTTCTATAATCCTCAAGGCGTTGCTCTGTGTTGCTTGACAGGTTAACGTCATGGCTTTCAGAACCACCGGTAAGGGCAACCTTATGTATACCCGAGGTAAGGATCTCTGTGATTACGTCATTGTCTGCTACCTCTTTAATGGAGGAACCAGCTGCTTGGACAGTATCAATCAGGGTCTGTCGATTGCGATAAGCAATCAACTGATCCAGTAAGTAACTAACTGAGTCGTCTACTTTTAGAAGGCGGTAGGTAGGATAGTTATCTAGCAGAGTTACTGCTGTAGGCACTTCTCCATATTTTGAAAAGTGATTACGAATAAACTTCCATATTTGCTGGTTCTCTTCGACAAAGAACCAATCATCTTTTACACCACGTTCTAATAGGTAGCCGAGATCACGATCACGGATGACCTTAGAGATTAACCGTACTTCGTTGTCCGCTGCCATTTACACCCTCTCGATCTCCATGTACCAATGCCCGTATGCTAATGATCTATCTGGTATATCAATTACATTTTTTACTTCTGGTCTATACGGGAGCTCTCCCACAAGATCGGAATAAGTTCTATATGCAGTTACGTAGTTAAACGGATTGGTACCTAGATTGTCAAGATCTTCTTCAATCTCTTTCATCTCTTTTTTGGTATACCCGAACCCTGCTAACTCTAAGCGATACTCATGCTTCTCTGCAAATCGCCAGAACCTGGCGAGCTTGACCCTGTCGTACTCTACTTCTTCAGTGTTCCTGACGATTCCAAGAACCCGAGTAATAGCAGGACGCCTACTAAGGATGCAGTCCAAAGTAACCACAATCCTCTGCGGTACTTCATTTGATATGTCCCCCCCTTGCACTTTAAATAACCGTTACTGTTCCCCAGTAAAGGAGTAGGTCACGAAAGGCTTCATGTGAGGCCTTAGCCTCTTCAATAAGATGCTTAGGTGTGTACTTAGAGATCTCTACAGGAAAGATGTCATCTTCCAGGCTGTCTAATACATAGCGAGTATGCTTGCAATTCTTACGGGTATTAAACCCATTGCAAGAGCAGCGCAGATCCTTTTCAGTTGAGGCCTGTACCTCATCTACGCCATCAAGAGATAAGAAAAACTTAATTGTTTTCCACTCGATCACTTTACTCATTTCCTTCTATCTCCCTCCAGAGAATTTACATTCAAGTGCATGAATGCTTCATGAGCAAAACTATACATAGGTTCACCGTATATGTCACTCCAGCTTTCAATAGGAACGTTTGTCGTTACTATTGTTGGCAGGCCCTTATTAAAACGTGAACGCAGCATGGCATCAAGTGTTGACTCAGCCCAACCACTGCTAGTCCTGTATTCTTTTCCAAGATCATCTACAATGAGAAGCTTTATACTTTGGTCGTCTAATTCACCATACAAAGCCGCTGTTACATCGGTGTCATCTTCCCAACCATTCTTCTCAATTCTAAGAAGCTTTGGAAAGTCACCAAAGTAAACTGGACGTGATGCAATCTTATTTCCCCACAGACCCTGTGGAGCATGACGAATAATCTCTTGTGCAATTGTTGCAGCCAGTGTGGTCTTACCATGTCCTGGCTTACCGATCATAAGCAGTCCAACACCACAGGTGTCTTTGCCTTCGGATTTAATTACTTCTCCATTTAGCAGAGCGTTCATCCAACCAATAACGTCTTCGATGACCTCGCCTTCATACGGGTCTAGATCTGAAAGCTCTTTACCAATATGCTTCATGGGGAAGTCAGCATTCTTAATCTGACTACGCAAGCTATATGGGTGAAGTTCTGAGACGCTATACATTCTTGCTATCCAATCTTCCGAAGACTTCCTTCATTCGCTTCTGAGCTTTTGAATCAGCTGTAGCAGCTTCAACAACTTCTCGTTCCACAAACTTGTACCGGAACTTGTACCAGTACTTGAAGAACCGATGCATGATGCTATCCCCTTTGCCTGGCTCACGCAAACTACGTGGGTCATTAAAGAAAGCTCGAATAGCAGCGAGTAGCTGAACTCTAGTAGCACCTTCACGAATGTGCTTGTTGATCATGACTGACAAGGTCTTGGCGTTTGCCTGATCAGGAACGCCGGGAAGCTTCTGCTGCAATAGAGCATAGAACTCTCCGACTAGGTCGTGAGTGTTCCAGAACTCTTCTGGCTTATCAAAGCGGCTGGCCGCTTTTCTTTCTGGGACAGTCTTCTTGTACTTAGCGTTAAGCCGTGCACGCTTCTGCTCTGGAGTTTCTTCGAAACGTCCAACAGCACCAACGACATCTTCGTCAGCCATAGCAGCCAAGCGACGTATCTGGCTCTTAGAGAGCTCTGGCTTCTCCTCGCCGTCAAGATTCCAACCCATCTCATTTCCCTCCTTGGGTTTCACGCCCGCAGGGCGGGCAACCTGAATTGAAGGACGTAGTCCTTCAATGAGGTTTTGCTTACTACTATTATCTATATATATGACCGGCATACGGTTGCCGGTCGGTAAACTGCCGGTCGGTGTACTGCCGGTCGGTGAAGTCAATCCAAAGGCCTCAGGCGTATTGTTCAAGGATCCCCATGCGAACATCAGTTCCGTGCCGCATTGTCCATTTTCATCTCGGTACTTATGTGATTCTATGTAGCCATGCTTCTTAAGCTCCCTCATCCAACCCTCGATCTTTTTAAGACCATCTGGTAGGAACTGGTGAAACTCGTCAGCTGTTATTACTCGTCCTGTTTGCATCATCTTTAAGAAAAGATAACGTGCACCAACAGAAAGCATCGGATCGTCATAGACGTCTTCCGGCTTTTTCATTACCCCTCCTTAAGGACGGGGAACTCTCCTCGGCAATCCACTTAGATCCCGGGCGTTGACCCCGACGAAAGTTTGCTCCACAAGTAATGAACTTGTCAAACCGAGAAATGTAGATGCCAGGATTTCAAAAATTGTCGCCCGACTTAAGGGCATCATTATTGTTGTTCCCAGGACCGAGAATAGTAGCGCAAGTAAACCCCTCCATTTACCAAGGGGTGCGATGAGGCTTTCTACTGCCGTTAAAACGCATGCTGTTGCAAAAGCTACGATCAATACGTTGGACATTTACCACCTACTGTGTAAAGATTGTCCTGTCAATGTAGAAGTGGGAAGTTCCAGCTATATCATTGTCCGGCACAAAGCTGACAGAGATAGTTGCAAAACTTGTACCCGCTCCATATACTTCAGGTTGGCGTACTACTACAGGTAGATAGTACCAGATCCCTGCAGTAGTGATGTGAGTTGAGTTACTCTTGCTGAATACCGGGGTTCCTGAGGTATCTCCGGTGGTGTAGAACTTTGCCGTAAGAGTATAAACACCAAAGCCATTTGAATCCGGAGCCTTAAGAACTACAGAGCCAGTAGCTCCACGGTTGCTGTAGATCTGAGCTGTACTAGCGGTTAAACCAAACGCCCCAGTGCTAACTGAGGTGACATGGCAGTAACCCTGTCCGTGACTACAAAGATCATTGTATAAAGATCCTTTAGAAACTAGTCTCGCAAGAACAGCGTTAGTGGGGGTCCAACCAAGAAGGCTTGCTTCAAAAGAAGGAGACTCAATTAAGTTACCCGCACCGTACTCTGTATATACATCTTCAGATGCTGTGTCTCCGGTTTGATGAATATAGCTAGAACCCAAAGGCAAGAAGTTTGAAAGGTTAGCATCAAGACGATAGTTCTTTAGCTGATAATTAGGCCAGTAGTTACTGATGCCACCATGAGCACTAGGAACTCTTGTACCCCAATAATTTGATCCGGAGTTTCCTAAGCTAGGAAGCTTAAAGGTATAGGCGTCTGCTGGATCAATAAACTTACTAGCATATTTTCCATTCTCTACCTGTACACCATCTAGATAAAAGGTTACGTTAGCCTGTATAGAAAGAGTAAAGCTTGTTTCTCCCTGTACTGGAATTCTTTCAACAAAAATACGTCGCCAGTTATTTGCATTGTATGAGTCAAGAACTACCACATTAGAAGTGGTAGAGCCATTAGCAGTCGTGCTGATCGTATAGGTTCCTGCAGGACCGTAGATGTACGCTGAAGAAATAATGTCCTCACCATTAGAGCCACCGCTTAAAGTGTAAGGTGGATAGATCGTGGTAGAAGCAGTCACTGTGCCGCCACTCTTAGTTACCTTAGCTAAAGTGGTGCCAAACTTTGCTGTTGGGCTTTGATCAGAAGACATGGCAATGCTTCCGCCAGTTGCTGTCCATCCAGAAGTATTGGTTACAAAACTTGGGTTATTAACAAAGTTAAAGCGATCTCTTACTTCCCACAAGCAATCATTGGGGTCGTAATGATTCTCAGCTAGTGGATCGTTTGTTTGCCAAGATCCATCTCCTGTAAAGAATAGGGAGTTACTGTCAGTCATCTCCATAGCCATACCAAGTTGATTCATAGTATGGGTAAAAGAAGCGTTACTTATATAGAAGACGTCTCCGATATTTGCATTCTCAACATACACGGTGACCTTTGCTAAAGGTTGAGGAGAGTCTTGCGTTGAATCAGGTGCTACGCCGCCTGAAACGAGCTCTTGATATGCTTGAGTAAGCATCATCGGCATTGAGTCTGTTACATCATTTACATTTGAATAGTATGGGTAACCCTGGCTGTCTTTAAGGATTTGAGTCTGCTCATTCGCACTTTGAGGAGCTGAGTACTCTACTCTAGCAACAGCGTTAGTCATACCGGCAGCTTCGAGAGCAGCTGTAGTAGCCACATCAACATTAAACTGATAGTACCTACTTGGGTAAACTGCCATCCACTCTGAAACAACTGCAATTGTTCCTGCAGCAGTAGCCGTGACCTTAAGCATGGTGCTGTTATATGGCATAGAGAATGTGACGTTTGCTGTTTTACCTGTAATCGCTGCAGTTGTTGGAGAGGAAAGGGTAATAGAAGCCTGTTGATTAAAGTCAGACAATACAATGCTGGAGATTGTTGTACCTGAAGCAATACCTGTTCCAGAAACAGACATGCCTTGAACAATGTCCACGTAGTTAACCGCAGGTACTCCACTAACGGCGTTATTTAATAGAAGGGTTGTCGAGTTATTAGCTGCAGAACCGTTTGTTGTAATAACGGCTCCTGGTCTTAAAGCTGCAGCTGGTGGATTAGAGTCCACTGTTAAGGAAGCGTTATACCCAAACCAACCAGTAGTACTGTCAACCATTCGTGGGTTAACAATGTTGTTTACTTGATCTCCGTCAGCTGTAAGCTGAGTAGCTCTAGGATCCTGGTACTCAAGGGTTTTAATTTGAGCTTCTGCAAATTGCAACATATCAATAGCAAAGCGTTTTCCAACAGTTGTACCTGTGATCTGAATTCTCATTACAGCAAAAGAAGCATTAAGTGGTGCAGTCAATCCTTGGCGGTCAATGCTTCCTCCGGTAATAAACTCTGACCAAGCACTAGTTGTAGTAAAAGAGCTAGTTACTACGTCTGATCCAATGTGCAGATTATTGTTGTCATACCAACCTACGACAACTGTGTAGGATGCAGGAGTATCAATATGGCAAATCCAACCACTGAAAATGTAGTTCATACCGTTTTGAACAGGGATGCCATACTGGCTCGCATATAAGGCAGTCGGTCCACCTACAGCTGGGGTTTGAGGAAGAGAGATTGTTACTGCGGTACCGGTAGAGGTAATAAGGCCGTAACCTGCTTGACGTGGTGGATACTGATAGTTATACATGTTAGGTACCGGTGCTACGATTGCTTTACCAATGTCAGTAGAAGAGGTAGAGTACTTCTTATTTACAAAACTACCACCTGTAACGTACCAATGTCCTGTGCTTTCCTCAAATGAGGAATCGTTGTAATCAAGCATCATATTTATGTATGGATCTATATCAACAGACCAGTGCGTTAAAGCACCAATGTATTCTTGAATAGCAGAGCTAGTTCCTTTACTTGAAAAGTTTCCAAGACCAGTTCTATAAAGAGCACGGTGGTAGAAGTCGCCAAGTGAAGGTTCATAATTAAATCCAAGATCTGCCATCTTTGCAGGCAAAATCTGAGAAGGAATAGAGCTACTTGAGTTTGATAATTCAAGCAGGTTTAGGTCTGCTCTAAATCGATCATACTCAAAAGCAAACGCATCTAGTACTAGGTCTAAGTCAAGGCGGTCGGCTTGTCCGGTAACATCACCGTACCCCTGGTAACTGTTTAACCAAGCTCCAGGAAACCATCGTTCAATTTTTTGCTTAGATCCGGTATCTCCAACAATGGTGGTATAGGTGCTGCCACAAGGAATCCAAGTAGTTCCATTGAATACCCAAATAGAGTAGAAGACTTGCTTTCCAAAGTTTGCATCTACATCATTAAAGCTTGTACGAAAGTTGTTGATGGTACCCCCATCAACCAGTGTTCCGTCATAGGGAGTGTCTGGTGTGCCGACGTAGGTCTTAATTACCTTCCAATGAGTTATAACTCTATCCGCAGGATCACCAGAGATGGCATTCCAAGTTAACTGGATTTGGCCATAGTCATAGCACCATGCTTTTAGATCGGATGCGTAAAACGCTCCGACGTTAATAACTTCTCCATACGTTTCAGTACCGTATAGAATTAGACCATATTTTGCCATTAGTTAGATTACATCCCAGCTAGTAAGAATGGGTTAAATGGGTTTGACGAGGCAACTGCAGCTGTTGCAGTAATCTCTGATTGAATAGTGTTCCAGTCTGAACTGTTTACATAAACTACATTTGCTGCACCAACATGGGGTATACCGCTATTGTCGACATTAAATCCAAGAACATTTCCGTAGGTATAAGTTTCTACAAGGTTCCTGGTATTTGAAGAGATTCCATTTTTTACCGTAATACCAACACTTGATATCGCAGTGACGGCATCTCCACTCTTGGAGAAGTACGGACTGTTAGAGGTTGTCACACCATTAACAAGTCCAGCTTCAATGTTAGCCAAGCGATCAGACAGAGAATTCCATGGAGTAGAAGGTTGTGAAAAGGTTCCAGTCCATGTGGATGTGAGCATGCCTTCTTGAGCGATGCTTGTTCCATTGAGGTAGTACTCAATGTTGTAAACCTCAGTCTGCAAGGAGTTTACGTCATCAGCATTTACCGTATCCTGAAGGTTTACTTTAGGAGTAAAGGTGCGTACGTTTAACGGGAAGTATTGGGATGTCATTCTTTTCCTCTTCTTTAGCTATGTCCACCGGTAGGATTAATAACAAGATTACTTGCTGTAATGTATGGCAACTGGTTGGGGTTCAATGAGATTGTACCCACACTGTTGTCGTTAGCGGTGTTTAAAGCGGAAAGGGTTACGAACAGTACACCCGGTACGTTATTGATTGCCGATACAAGCTGAGACTGTGCAACTACTCTTCCAAATACATTCTGATCGTATGCAAAGAATCCGCCTGCATTTAAAAGTGCTTTCTTAATTGCAATTACAACGCTAGATTGTTTGTAAGCACCATCAATTGTTACGTTAGCAGTTACATAGATCGGTACATACGTTGGAGGTAGCACGGTTACAGAGCTTCCAATAATTAAGTTAGGCTCAAGAGATGCCTGTACTGCGAGCGCTAGATCGTTCCAATTACCTGTAGGAGTTGGAGTTCCATTAGTGGTTACAATTCCAGGGGTATAGGTTCCATCATCCTGGGTTTGAACGTAAAGACTGACTGAGCTCCATGTTCCAGCTACGGCATTAGCTTTACCAACAAGAGGTACTGTTAACGCAAGGTTGCTGAAATCATTGAGGGTTACTCCTCTAAACTGAGTATTGATTGCCGCCTTAAGCTTGGACTTAAGCTGAGTTAGATCATCAGCGTCCGCACCACCTGATGCAGCATAGGTGTTGGATACTTGCAATGAAGAAAGAGCAGAAAGATCTGGGTTACCTGGAATAAAGGTAACTTCAGTCAATGCTCCTGCAACAATGTTTCCGGATAACCCTGCACTGGTCTTATAGATGGCTCCAACTAACTGGTTAGTGGAAGGAATCATTCCATTAACGCCATCACCAAATACAACATTTGTTGTCCCATCTTCATTTAAGAAGGTAGTAAATACGTGGTCTGTAGGGCCTGCTTCAATAAGGTTTGCAACGTATGTCCACGGTGAAAAAGCTGCACCCTGACCAACGTATATGTTTAAAGATCCTTGAACAACGTTTGTATCATAGATTGTAAACGTTTGGCTAAGTGACCCATCTGTTGTTCCCAAGCTAATGGGGATAGGCTTATGGTAGGTGGGATCAATTAAATCCGGGCGATCTGTATTTACTGTCTTACCTTCAGTGGCGGCAATAGTTACTGTCTCACCTGGTTGAAGCTGGGTTGTTAGCTCAGCGGCCTCAAAGAAGACTTCACGATATAAGCCATAAATTAGGGGTGCCATAAACTGGGTACCTATTGGTACATCTAAAGCAGTAATTCCATTATTTGTAATACTTACTTCTACGTTAGCTGGAGTTGGGCCAGAGGGGGTATAGCCAAAAAGCTCTGCAAGCTGTAAAACGGTAGATGTTTTAGCTGAGGTTGTTATGGCGATTTCATTTGCAACACGGTCGGTGTAATAGGACATGATGTCGCCCATATAAGCAAAGGCTTCTACCATGATGTTTCCTAGATCATTTGGATCCGTAGGATTCCAGTTATAGCCTGTTCTAACGTTAATTAGATTGATGAGGTCGGCTTTGATAGATTCAAAGTCTCTAGAGGTATAGTCTATTTGAGTCATTATGCCTGTCCTGTAATCGTTCCATCAGAATTAAAGATCGAGGTTTTGACAGTGCTTTGTAGCAGACTGCCGTCTGGTATCTGTATGACAACAAGAAGAGTTGCTGTTCCAAACTCATCAAAGTTCTCTACATCTACAGAGATTAATTTTACATCCGTCATCCATTTAGAAATGGCTGTACTTACAGCTGTTTGGACTGCTGGACCAAACTTGTTCTCATTCTGAAACAGGGCGTTAGTAAAATCAGTGCCGTAGGCTTGAAGCATTGGGCGTTGACCTACGTGGGTTGATAAAAGAGTCAACAAACGATCCAAGTAAATTTGTCCTGGATCTACAGTTGTATATACAACTCCAAATTTATCTAAAGTAAAGGGGTACTTAAGGGCTCTCACTGGACTCCAATCCAAACTGGGTACTCAGGGTCTCCGGCTATAAACATAATCCACACAAGCTGCCCTACATCAGGCACCGTTCTATGGGGGGTGTGTTCTGTGGTAGCGGCGTTGTCTGCTGCTACTGCAAGGGAATTTTTACCTGTAACGGTTTTATGTGCATGGGTCAAAGTTCCCGCACCAGACTTGGCGACCACAGTCAAAGCGGGAATGCTTACAGAACCACCTTGAGGGTCTCCTGCGCTTACCGGTGTAGTTGTAAGTAGGGCAGCAACTGACGCCGCAGTATGGGCTACATGGTCAGCATGAGTTTCATTTACAGTCACTGGAAGAACTGCTCTAGCCCACCCATGAACCTCTTGCCCTGTAGGTTGGCTAACCGTAACTTGAATCCTATTTTTCTTTAATGGGTCGTTGATAGAGGTTACTTTGCCCTCATAAATTCCATAGAATCTAAGTCGACCGGTAGGATCCATACCATATTCTTGATCGGGATAATGTTGAGTCGTCATAGAACTGCGCTCCCCTTAGTTGCTGTCCAAGTAGTGGTTAACGAAGAAACTCCGTAATTAGGAACTGTGGCCGTATAGTTATATCCAGAAGCAGGATCTTCCGCAGCTGCAGTTACCGGAAAGGTGACTTGTGGAGAGGCTACGTATCTTGGTACTGGTACTGAGTTAGCGTTTACATTTGCGTCATAAGAACTCAGAGTTGAGTTAGCAACAGTTAAGCTTTGTCCAGCTATCTCTGAGTTAACGTTTCTATTTTCAGATGTGTTCTTAGCATTCGGATTGGTGTCACCAAGTTTATCTGTACCCAATTCTAGCTCGATCATGTACGGAGCTACTGTTCCACCAAAAACATGGTGGACTGACAATACTGTCCAGTAACCCGACATGTCATTAGGCAATCCATCTAAATAGATTGGATCATAAGGACGCAGGGTACACGTACCTACAACAGTCGCCTTAGCTCTGTAGGCATAACGATGTGTATCAGCTAGGTCGCTAGCGATGTACTTAGACTCGCTAAGAGAGGTTGCTACTTCATATACGTGGTGCTTCTTAAACTTAGCTGGAGAGCTAGATGAAGCACTTGAAAATCTACTCGCCATAAGTAAAGAAGTCCTCACTAGGGCTTAGGGATCCAAGATTAGGAACGCTGTAGTCCTTTGCAGCGTGGGTCGTAGCTATTGGTGTCGAGGTAATTGTTGAGGTACCAGTGATTACTCGGTTTACCTTTGCACCTAGATCTGGATTATCATCAGAGATCTCTGGTTCAAAGTAAAAGCAAGTACCATACATGCGGTTGTGGATACTTAATCCATCCTCATACTTAAAGTATGGGGCAGATGGCTTTTTTTCATTGTAGATTTTATCCTTAGATACAAATGTAAGGGTTGTGTTTTCAGCACGTAAAGCAAAGCCGGCTTGTTTAGCTAACCTACGAAGAAGCTGCCAATCGCTTTGTCCTGCTTGAACTATCGACTCACGAATACGGGGATGGCGCTGGGTTACAGACTGCATGCCGTGCTTAGCTGCAATCTTAGAAACAACCCCATCAGCCGTGGTGTTCTTGTAAACCTTTTGATCAGTATTTTTTAGGAGGTACGAAGCGGAGACACAAGTAACAGTTGTAGAGTGAACCTCTGTACCTGAGCTGGGTTCTAGGGTATACACGTAACCATTAAACTTAGAAGAATTGGGTCCGCTTGTATAAACAAACTCAACAGGGTCCCCAGAGACTACGATCGTGCTATCTAGAAAGGGTTTTCCTTTAAACTCAAGAACTAAGATGTCATGAGAATCTATCTCTTGAAAAAGTTCAGCACCGATCAAGAGCAGCTCTGTAGAAGGTGTTTTGGGAAAGCTTACAGAGAAGCTAGAGTGTCTAGCCGTAGACTCCCATAGGAAGTTACTTTGAGGGGAGATAGTTGTATCAGCCATTAGGAATCCTAATAACTGTTCCAGGAATAATGTCCCATGGGTCTGTAATCTCTGGATTTAAATCCATGATCTCCCACCAGTATGATGAGCTGCGTATTGCTCCAGAGTTTTGAGCAAGGTTACCTAATGTATCTCCGTCTTCCCAAGGATACTCAACATATGATGCGCTGAACTTGGTAGGCCAGTTTCTGTATACAGATATGTCTGGAGAAATAGTTACTGCATTTACTACTTGAAGGATCGGTCCGTCGTAATATCTAGAGAGTCTGCTTATGCTCATTACTTCTTACCCTTCACTGAAGCCTTAGTTGTAGCAACCTTTGGAACAACTGCATTGGCTGTAGCAGCTGCAGTAGTTGCATCGGTTGATCCAAATACAGGAATACGCATAGCTTGAATATCTACCGTAGTTAACATAGGGACCATGTTTGCTGTAAACATAACGTGGTTAACATTTATAGAGCTAAGAGAGATCTTGTAACGAAGGTTGTCATGGAATCTAATCCAACATGGGATACCCGTGATATATCCAAAGTCTGAGCTTTTATCATTCATGGTCAATAACTCGCCTGAAGCAGCTTGCGGATCACCGTTAAGCAGTCTGTATAAGAACTCTAGGTCGTATTCTGTTCCACGATTGATTAAACCGGCAACCTCTGTAGGTGTAAGAGTTCTAGGATAGTTCTTTGAATAAGAACCGGTTATTCCTGAAAGCTCTGTCATATCTGCAATTCGGTTTAAGTAAAGAGTAAAGCTGACTGTGGTATTACCACCAATAGTATTGGCTGGATCTGCAGATGCTTGGGTCCAGTCAATTGGACTAGTAACAGTAGTGTTGTAAGAAATAGTTGTAGGGTTATAAGCAAACCTAAACTTATAGGCATTGGGGCTTTGAGACTTCCAGTTGATATTGTTTGGATCAGAGAAGAAGTATCCTAAATTATTGTTTAGATCAGCATAGCCAGCAAATCCAGTTAAACGCTTTGTAAGCGGCACATCTCTAGTTAAAAAATGATTAGGAGGATTAGTAATGAACTTATCATCCATTGTATTATTGGCATAGTTATTTATATTGGGGTTTGTTGTAGTGGTTCCAGCAGAACTAGGTCCGGTGGGATTTGTAGCGGGGCTAGGGCTACAGTTAAGCTGAGATGTAATATAGGCTTTAGCTGCTTTAAATGAGGAACCAGCATGATTAAGGCTTACTAACTCAGAGTTAGGGTTAAGGGTAGTTGGGCTTGAGAGCTTGTTTCCATATCCATCCCAAGCATCTACGTAAAAGTTATAGAAACTATTTATAGGTGGGGTAGTAGAGTACTCATACCGCATAGTAAGCCAACGCTTATTGCAAGGATCGTACCCACCAATACCTCCATACATAGCTAAAGCATCGAGGACTTCTTGAGGAGCTTGTCCGGTATTCTTTCCACCTGCAGAAAAGGTTACTGGCTTTGGGGTGTAGAAAAGCTGAGACGTTGGAACATCAATATTGCTATTAGTGCTATTTTCATCAACATAAGTATTAGCTTTTAATACAACACCCACATCAGGAATTCCAATGTAACCGGTTGCATTAGGAAGGGGAACTACCTCTATATAAAACGCATCACCATGAAATGTGCTGCGGTATGCACCACGTTGAAGAGTTGCTGTAGGGTCTACCGGGATAGCGGTAGAGGAAAGATCATCGTTTCCATGCACTGTATTAACAGCGTAGATCTTTGCTACTTTTTTTAATCCGGCAATCCAGGTGTCAAGGCTTTCCCCAGACGTATTTGGTATGGAAATAACATCATTAGTAAGAGAGGTTCCGTTAGTTGCCAGATCGTTCATCTGTGAGGTTGTTAAAGCAGTCGTTTGATTTGGGTATGTAATGCCGCTCCAAACACGGATGACATACATTACATACTGCCCGTTGTTTACAGTTCCATTAGTTAATGGCAACCATCCGCCATTAGATCCAAAGTACTTAAACGCAGGGTTGGAGGAAGTAATGGGGGTAACCGTAATAGCCGGGTCACTAACAAACGCTTCAATAGTATAAAAGGCTTTTGTATCGTATGACATTAGACGCTCGCAATTCCCTTACGTCGTAGCTGCTGATGCAGCTGCCTGTTAAATTCATTCACCATATCGTTAGCACCCTGAACGCTCGCCGTTGCAATATTTACATTCATCTGAACTTTAATGTTTACCTGCTGATTAGCATTAAAGGATGTGCTTGTAGGCATTCCATACGCACCCTTAGATGCACCCACTTCAGCAAGAGACATGCTTGGAGCAGAACTGCCGCCCACACCGTATCCATCTGACTTAGCTGTTAGCTGAGCGTCATAAAGGTATTTAGAGAACTCTCCGCCGGTATAGGTAGACCAGGCATTCCAATTAGTTCCGTGGTTACTCTTATCCCAAGCAGCTTTAATATTATACGCTGGGTTTTGAAGTCTACTTGCGTCTCTATCTGGATCGTTCCATTTCTTCCAATCCTTTAAAGAACGAATCTGGAATAAGCCAACGCTTGGACCCCACTTGCTATCTTCAAGCTTTACATCACCAATAGCATTTGGTCGACCTTGAGACTCTGCAAGTGAAACAGCAAATGCAGTAGAAAGGGCTTTTCCACGAAATCCCTGTGCATACAGCATCCTCATGTATGCCCCTCGGCTGCCTCCAGGCATGCCCTTTACATCTCCAGGTACAAGATTGATGGTGCTATCAATCAATGGGGTTCCATCTGTTGCAGAAAGCTTTGAGCTGTTACCCAAGGTATTTAACATGTCGCTGTAGTTGAGTGGGTTACCTGCCATCATCGCACTAGCTAGCTGCGATGGTAGTCCTACAGAGTTTAAGATTCCTGGATCAGAGATAGTGTCAATACTGACTGATTTATTATTAGCACCCTTAGCTGGGGCACCCATGGCTGTAGGAAGCGGTGGTGAAAACTTAGAGCTTCCTGCTCCAATATATTTAGATGGATCAACACGGCCCTGTGCACCGACGCCACCGTTATCACGAAGTTCAAAGTGAAGATGCGGACCAGTTGAATTACCAGCTCCAGGGGTTCCTGGCTTACCACCAGAGAGTCCGATCTCTTCACCCTTACGAATCTTCTGTCCAGAGTGAACCTTGACCTGAGAAAGGTGGGCATAGAGAGTTGATTTCTTACCGTGGGTAATGATTACGTAATTTCCGTAATCCTTATCTAGGCCTGTATAGGAAACAACGCCATCAGCCGCAGCATGTACTGGTGTGCGGGGTTGAACGGCGTAATCAATACCTGTATGTGAAGTCCACTTAGATGGGTTGTGGGGATCACGGCGCTTACCGAAGCCTGAGCTTACGGCGTGCTTATCTGTGGGGTAGTTCATCTCTGGGCTGCCACTAGATGCGGCTGTACCCATTCCTGGGGCTGCATTACCGCCCTGGAATAATCCCTGGATTAGACCCGCACCTGCTCCTAAAACGGCTCCTATGGCCGTTCCAGGGCCCGGAAGGATGCTTCCTATGGAAGCGCCTATAAGAGCGTCTATGCCCATGTCAGCGGCCGTGTTACCGACCTTTTTGACTGTCTTATTCTTGGCTAATCCAGTGTTATCCAGACCGCCCTTAAGAAGACTTGCCAAGGCAGCCAAGCCGGCTAGTCCTCCGGCTTTACCTAAACGTCCCGCAATTCCAGCCCCGCCCTTGGCTGTACCGACTGTGTATCCCTGACCTGGAAAGTTTTCTGCAGCAGCAATCGGATTGTTCTGAGAACTAAGCATCTGTGATAGAGCACGGTTTTGAAGAGCTCCATAACCAAAGCTCATACCTGCCCCAGCTAATGTGGAGATGGTTGCTCCAGGACCACCAAGTCCTGGGAAGGTTTCAAGAACGCCTTTAAGCTTTCCAAATAGATCGACAACTCCAGGAAGGGTATTGGCTAATCCAGCCATGCCGTTATTAATCGAGGCAGCTGTGTTAAGGGAGGTGTTGTATCCAGATACAAGTCCGCCGCTCATTGCGGTGGTTACATTAGATGTACTTGTATTGTAATTAAACTGAGCGGCTAAAGGACTTCCTGCCCCAACCTTCATTAGTCCAAGAGCAGATGTAGATCCGCTTAGATCTGATTTACTTAAACCAGAACCCTTTGATGCACGAGCAACAATACCTGCTTGAATGCTCGCCATGAGGTCTGGGTTGCCGCCAGCAATCTGTGCAATAGTGTTATAGCCCTTGCTGTTAGGGTTGTAAACCATCTGAGCTTGATCAAGGGTTACAGTCTTACCACTATATAAAAAGTTATATACACCATTGATGATGTCGTTGATTGGCTTAAGAGAGCCATCAGGATTACGAGCGGTCACACCAACTCGTAAGAAGTTCATGCCGTTAATTCCGGAGAGTCCAGCAGCTACTTGCTGATTGCTTCCTCCAGTAAGTGCGCTAAGTCCACCTACAGCCCCCATAATATTTTTGGAGCTCATGGTGTTGGCTAAATAACCACCACTATATGCAGCAGTGGCCATCGCTTGAATAGGGCCGGTAGCACTAGTGGCTCCGTTACCTACGGCTTTATTAGCCGCTTGCATTGCCTGCATAGCAGACATGCCACTAAGGCCTGCAAATGTATCTGCAGTCATACGCTGGGTTACAGCGTTCATCGTTGAAGGCATCATGCCCATACCGATGCTACCTACTGTTGCTACAGCGGCAATTCCACCTGCAACCTTTTCAGCAGTTGTATATGGGACATTCGGCATAGTTCCCATGCCGATGTTTCCACTACCAGTGTTGTTACCATTTTTACCAACACTGCCTAGGGACTTAGCAATATTGTTTGCAGACTTTTCCATCTGCAACATCAGCTTTAAGCTGACATTAAAGCCCTTGTTTACTTTATTAAAGAAAGAGTCAAGACCAGCGTTTGAGCCCAGGGCAAGTGCACCCCCCGAGTCGGAAGGCATCTGCATATTGCCGTATGCGGCCATTACTTCACCCTAGGTCTCTCTATGGCTTTGTTAATCCAAAGCATTCTTTCTCTGACAGAGAGATTGCGGATCTCAGTTAAAGTCCAACCAGGATAATTCTGAGCCAGAATATCGTAGGTCTGGATTACTAGATCGTAATCAATCTCACTCTTGAAACAACTCTGCCAACGTAAGTGGCATCGGGACCTCCGACCCGCAGAACTTACATGGCACTGTTACTTCGCTGAGTTGTGGACCTGGGTTGCGATCTGATATAGCCTTAAGGATATCCCGGCGGTCTTTGATACTGAGCTGACGAACCTGCTCCGTATCCATGACAGGGAGACCATTAATGGTCTTAACGCAGCTCTTGAGTACGAGGGTGTCTAATTCAGCTGCGGTCTTATTGGATGAGTTTACTATAGCTTTCTGTGTAATACCGTTTGGAAGAGATACTTCTACCTCACCAATCTTGCACTTAAGAGTGAAAAGGCGATCACCGTCTAGCTTTTTAACCTTAACGTCTTTGTTAAGATCAATAGATACTTCTTGAACGTCTGAAGAACATGGGCAGATATTTCCTTCAAAATTAATCTCATCACCAAAGGTGACACGACGAATCGTAAGGAGGATAAGCTCACGGTCTCCAGCTAGTAACATATCGAGTGTATCCCGATCTACTGCTTTTTCACCAAGCTTTACTACTGCTCGTTCTAGGATGGCAAGGAGGGCTTTGCCTGTATCTCCAGCTTTTGCAATAGCTTCTTCATCTGCTCCGTTTAGTTCACGAACTTCTGCAGTTCCAATAAATCCATCAAATGGATCCATTAATCCTGCAGCCAACTCTACGTGAGTATCAGGAGGCGTCTCAACACGCTTCTTAGCGGGTTTAGCTACCGCCTCCTGAGCCTCTAATGCTTCTGCGACCATCTTATTCGCAAGTTGTGGATTATTAATTGCACTTACTTCGTTAGTCATATTGTTTACCTTATCGTTTTAATGTTTAAGCTGAAGGAAGGGTCTGTGCTCCACCTGCAGTTGTATAGTCCTGAGCGTATGAAACGTCAAAGCCTTCATGAACAACCTGAATTTCTTCAACCATGAGGGTGTTAGCACCGGCATCAAGGTTGCTGTAGCTGAGGTTTGTGATCCATGCGTTATAGACTTTGAAGCGCAGTGATACATGCTGATCTGTTGGATTTCCAGCAACTCCTCCATTAAGGTTAGTTGTGCCCTGTGGGTTAGGGTGGCTGAGTACTGCGATGTCAATTGTGCAACGGAAATCTGCGCCAATTCCTGTTGTAGCATCTCCACTGAGTACTGTAAACAAACGCTTCATCCACATTGGGTTTGCATCCTGTGCAAGCATTACACCCTTAGAAAAGCTAATAGGTGTAAAAGAAGTCTGACCAGGAATCTGGTGGAAGTTCGTGTTATATCCACCTTCACGGTAAGCGATTGCTTCAGTAGCAATACTCAAACCAGAAGCTGATACGAATCCCATAGTTGCCCAGGCCTTATTTGCAGATGCCCATGTAGAGTCTTGTGCATGGGGGCTAAACGTAACCAAGAACTTAAAGTTACGAACTGGATCCGTAGCAAGTGTGCTAAACGGATTAGTGATTGGACCGTTAGTCATTTTTAGTTATCTCCTTACGCCGTAGCGTTTCCGGTAAGTTGTCCCAACTTGATGACAACAAACTCTGCTGGGTATTCAATAGCTACGCCTATTTCGACATTTACAATGCCGTTCTGGATATCTGCATCGCTGTTATTAGTAGCGTTACAAGTTACATAAAAGGCCTGGCTTGGATCTGTTCCACGAAGTCCACCCTGCTGCCAATATCCACGAAGGAAGGTAGAGAGTGAGGTTGTGATGCGTCCCCATAGAATTGAGTCATTATTCTCAAACAGAGCAAATGCGCTGCGCTGTTCAAGCTCTGTCTTCAAGTACATGATAGAACGACGAACGTTGATGTAGCGGTTAGATGTGGTGTTGTTCATGGTACGAGCGCCCATGATTACGATTCCACTACCTGGGATCTGACGGATAGCATTGATTGGTTCTGTACCAGTATTCAATGTATCAAGGTCAGAGTTAGAAAGCTGGGTCTGTGTTGCAACAGCCAGTGCAATTCGGTTGCTGAATCCTGCTGGTGCTTTAAAGACACCACGTGCTGAATCGGTAGCAATGTACTGGCCGATTGCTGCAGCTCCAGGAGCTTGATTACGAAGTGCGCCACGAGCAGCCTTTGTTGTATCTGGAATACTGATCCAAGGATAGTAGAGGGCTGCAACTTCACCAGCAGAAGAACCTGCAAATGGTGATGTAGCTTTAAGGTCAGAAGCATACTGCTTAGCATCTGATACTGCAAGTCCTGATGGAACGTCACAGACTACAAAACAGTTTTCACGACCGGCTGCATATGCAACAGCATCTGCCTGAAGCTGTAGAGACAATGTGCGATCTCCTGAGCTTCCACCTGAGGTGTACTGGTAAGCAGCCTGAGGAATGTTAAATACTAATGGATTCTGAATAGGATCAAAGTTAGTATAAACAGCCTGATAGTTAGCACGTGAAGGTGCTGATCCATCAAGACCACCTGTAAGTGCATGCTGTACTCCGTCAGCTGTAGGGTTGTTTCCTGGAGCAACTGTTGCAGAGTGCTCGTCAGTTACAACTACATACGCTGAAGATGCATTGATGTATGAGATTGCGTAGCGTGGATCAGTGCTTGACATTGAAAGATCAGTAAACTGCTCAATAAGAGTTGAAGTTCCACCGATCAATTCATATACGTAGAGAGCAAAACGACCAGCAGCACCGGTATTGATTACCTGAACTGAGAGTGAGTTGCCCCATGAACCAGCATTAGATGCAGTTACTAGAAGGGTTGACAAAGATGAGCTGTCTGTCAAGACAACTGATGAGGCTGCGGATCCTGAACCTAGGACACGCTGAACGTAAGCTTGGTTACCGCCATTAGCAAAAAAGTTATAGACAGCCCAAGTGGTTGGATAAGCATCTTGTACATCTCCGAAGCTATCAACAAACTTCTTCCATGAACGTACGAGTACTGGTGCTGAGGACTTTCCTGAAGGCAATGCTCCAAGGAAAGCGCCAACAGCAGAGCCATTGTCAGTTAGTTCAACTGTCTGGCTTACTGGCACTTCTTGTACAAAGACGCCGGGTCTACTAAATGTAGCCATTCCGGTTTACTCCTTAGTTATAGTTGGTTTCTGTAGGTACCTAGTGGTGAGCGTTTTATGAACCGTATGTATGGTCTTGATAGTTAAACGTGATCTTGGGCGTTTGTGTAACTTCGTAGATTTCTGAGAAGACTTCTGGGAAGAGCTCAGAACTAATACGAATAGTATAGACGTTACTGAACAGTCTTTTATCCTGTTCTGTTCTATCTCTTTTGGTGAAGCTCAAAACATCCAGACGACGGGCGGTCCCATCCTCAGGGATATATAGCTGACCAAATCTAAATGGCAGTCTTCCAGGACTGAAGAGCGCATTAATCATCGCCCGATCATGTCGTGGTTGACGGCAGTAGGTGGTGACCTGATAGTCAAGGTTTACTGGAATTGGTTCCCAAGTAGCTATAGGACCAGCTTGACCTTCTGGGGTATATGGCGTGGTTATATACCCACGCATGGCACGGTCAAAAGCTTCAGCAATTCCAATCAATTCAATGGTTATATATGGATATGACTGCTGATGGATTTCTTTATCTGGCTGACCATAGAACACCGAAACAGGACGAGCCGAGTTTCCGGTATCAGAGACCGTAATCCCTGTTAGTAGGGCTTTAAGGGCAGCCTCTTCGTTTAATACAAATGGCATTATGCAAGCCCCTTACCTTTAGCAGCTTTAGTAAAGTGATTAGCAATGTCGTCATAAGAAATGCTGCTCAGGGTATTCCTGATCATGGGATTAGCAGAAGTATCCTCACCACCAAGTTCCACGTGGTAGGCGTCGTCTGTAATACCTGTTACGGTAGGGACCATGTCCTCAAGGCTAAATCCCAGGTTCTTTGCATGCGGAATATTCAGGCTCTGTAGCTTGGCCTGTTGCTCTGCTTCAAAGTTTGAGATTGACTGCTGTAACGCTGCTATAAAATCGGATCTTGGTGATGTCACTTGCCACGCCTTGAAGCTAGGTATCCTGCAATTAACCCGCCAGCGATTTTAACGTCTGTCTTTTTAGGGTCAGCAGATCCCGTAACTCCACGGACAAATTCACGTGTGTCAGCATCGGACTCATTACGTAAGAGTCGTTGCACTAATAAGATCATAAATCCTCCAGATGAAGGCGCAGGTACAGCAGCAGGGTTCCGGATTACTCCGGCGTCAAGTACAAGGATAAATGAAAAAGCCCCACATAGTGGGGCTAATCCTTACTTCTTTTTCTTCTTCTTTACGGTCTTCTTGACCTTCTTGGCTAGTTTGGCATCGTTCTTTTCATCCTGCTCTTCAAAGGCTTTTCTTTGAGCTGGAGTCATGCCCTTTTCAAACTTACTATCCTTGTGAGCCATTAGATCCGCCCTTACCGCAGGTGCAGTTCTGACACTTGCACTCTGGCATTTACTTGCCTTTCTTAGTGGTTGGCTTAGAAGTCTTCTTGCAAGCACCCTTGCAATTAGGCTTTGAGCATCCACATCCACATGCTTTGCACATAGTTATTCTCCCTGTTCGGTTGTTGGGGCTTCCTCTGCTGGAGCCTCTTCTGATGGTGTATCTAAGTCTAATACAAACTCTGGGTGAAGCCCGTCGTCTGTTGTAGCTGCGTCAATATCTGGCATCATCCTGTCTTTCTGTGAGTGGAGTGCCATTTCTTAGCACCCGCTATACCCTGCTGGGGGTTCTTTACCCGACCGTTACTTACCTCGGTTAGATTCATCTTCTTGTGTGAAGTTCCAGACTTTTCATCCGGATGGTTAAGCATAACGTCCCCGCCAGGCTTTTGTGTAACGACGTGCTTTTGACCCTGAATGGTAGCGGTCTTTTTACGAACTTTACTCTTTGGCATAATTATCCTACGTTATAAATAGTTAAGTTGGCTGATGGAGATGCTGGGCGAGTCGGGTTAGTACCAGCCGCTGTAGCAAGAAGTGACATTCCAGAAGCACCTGACCACCAATGAAATTGAATGTAATCATTTGGTACAACAGTAATTGGGGACTCAATGTTTGCTAAAACTTGTGAGCCTTGCGCTGAGGCCGTGGTAAACGTAAATCCAGATGATGGCACAATTACACCGTTTTTAGAAAACCATGTTGTAATGTGGTAGTCGCTTGTACCGCCAGTGAAGTTAAACTGACCTAAAAAGTTAAGGTTATAAGTACCCGGATTTGCAAACACGATCTTAGTAGTGTCTGAGTTTATAGACATACCCTTACTTAGGTTTGTTGTATCCCAGCTAATGACGTTATCTGAGGTTGTGCCGGCGCTAGACATGCTGGTACTTCTAGAAAAGTTGCCGTAATAAAGAGGTGTTGGTGGAGTGATTATTTTAATGCTCATCGGGTGTACTGCAATACTGCTACGCTGGATGAACCAGTAGAGATAGCATAGATAGTGTCTGACTGACCTAGATCATCAAGACTTGCGGTTGCTCCCGGAGCAAGTTGAACTCCATAGCTTGAAGAAGTTACTCCTGAACCACCAAGATATACGGTAGCTGAAAGATCAACATTCTGAACAGAGAGTGTGCATCTAGCCCAAGCGGCGTAGTTCTCTCCTGTTACGGAGTTCTGGGTTACAGTATCGGTATTTAAAGCTACAGCTGTTGAGCTATTTAAAGCCACGATTCCATGAGAGATTGCCATTTATCCTTTTACCTTCTTTAGATTTGGGTTCTTCTTCTTTGCAGAAGCAGAAGCTTTGCGGGTCTTAGAAGCAACAATGGCTCCAGCTTGTTCCTTGGTATAGCCTTCGGCTTCTACTTTCTTTTGAACAGCTTTAAATCCTGGATGCTCTTTACTTTTTTTTGCCACTCTTCTTCACTCTCTCTGGTAGTTTCTTTCCTTTAGGAGTCTTAGCTTCAAACTCCGCAGCAAGTTTAGGGTTTTTGGCGTAGAGTGCTATACGTTGTGCCTTTGATTTAAAAGGCATCGCCATCATCCGTAAATGCTGAGTATCCTGCAAATGTTGTAAACTGAGGATCGTTGACGAGCTCTTCGGCGTTAACCTGGACACAGTCAATAGTCACCAGTGTGTACTTACCCTTAATAATACCCTTTGGCTGGATCTGATCTGGGGTAAATACTTCATTTCTAAAAACAATACGATCACGTAGAAACTCATCTGGGTTATCAGTGAGGTTCTGGATCTTGCTGGCTTTGGGGAAACTTGAGCCAGAAATAGGGGTGTGTTGTTCAATGACGTCCATATTGACGGTCACACGCAAGATATCGGTATTGTAGAAACCACGATCTCCCTGCATGGTCACGCCTTGGAATAGAGCAGCCTGCACAACAGGAATGGTGTGGGGACCATCAAAGATACGACCACCAGTATTAGCGCCCACATCGTAGATGGGGTCAATAGAAGAAAGGGCAGGATCGTAGTAGTACCAGTCAATAGACTGACCTACTGTGTAGACGAGCTCTTTGGTAGTGCCGGAGATTATGCTAGCTCTTTCAGAGTCTATGGTAAAACGACCCTGGACTCTTTCACCACGCATGTTTACTCTCCTGCTTCAAGATCCTCGTCTGTCAATTGTACAGCGCTCAGGTTCATCTGACCCCATTTACCTACAGGACACTCAGCATTAGGGAGCTTAGTCTTGAGGTTCATAAAGCAACCACACTCTTTACACTGATGTGTAAGGGCAATGAAGTGCTCACATCCCTGGCATATCTCATAGCGGGCAGCAGCTACAGTCTCTGTAACTCTGCCTATCTTTTTATTAAAGAGGTCCCAAGGTCTAGCTGGACGATCTGCTTCACTCATTTGTAACTCTTTCTCTGCCACCAGTTCTTCTTATAAACACCAAATGGGGGATTAAGGATTCTATATGCTTCGTTATGTTGCATCTCACCCTTCTTGCTATCTCGTACTTCCATTTCCCAATCTTCTCTTTTAAAGGGAATGCATTGGATCATTGGTGTGCCTGCTTCAATAATTCCAGTCCAACCCTTCTTTAAAAGAAAGGGATAGTTGACTACTACAGGGTGTACGTCCGTATCGACCACAGCAGTTAATGACTTAAAAGGAAGATCGGTTCTATTAATTGGGTGGGTAAATAGGGTGCTATAGCCCTTGGGTGTCTTAATTCTAAAACTGCTATTGAACTTCCAAGGATGTTCTCCATCTAAGTCTTCATCGATCTCAGCGTTAGTCACCTGATACTTTGTGTGACTAGATACCGGTTTTGATAGGATGGAGTTATGCCTCCACTCTTCACCTGTGAATTCAATATCACAGGGAACTGGAACCATGTACCCGGCAGTCATTCCATCTAAAAATGGGATGCAAGTTTTAACAGTGATGATCTTATCTTCGCCCACCATAGGTATGGCTTTATACCATTCAGGGATAAACTTAGATGCAGGACCGGGAGCAAGAATATCCAGGTCAGGATTTTCCCTTAGAAACTCAATCTTTTTTGACAAGTGTCTCTCCTTCAGCTGGAGTAAATGTTTTAGACACATTATCGTACGTCCAACCTATTGTTGGGCGTACTGGGTAAATAGTAGGGTCTAAGCTAATAAACACTGGCTCGCTTAGTAGTATTGCTGCTAACCTATCGTTTACTCCTATAACTTCAACAACCTCATTGTCTATGAGTACAGCGATATTGTGTACTACTACTGGAGGTAGGTCAGTGATCTTCCCCGCTTCAACAGGGCGTCTATCAGAAGTCTTTTTAACTAAGTACTCACCTAGCTTATGAGCTGTCCATTTAGGTAGGCTCATACAGGTTGCAACAAATGGCTTATTCTTTTTAAACATTATCTGTATACCTTCTTTACCCACAAAAACTTCTTATAAAAGTGCTCGTTATCTCTGGTTATTGAACCCTGTCTAATTGCTGTATTAGAAAGACCAAAGTCGATCATACTCTTCCATGAAGCTCTCTTTACAGGAATAACCTGAGCAAATGGAGTGCCAGCGACTATTCTTCCTTCAAAATCTTCTTTAATAAAGAAGGGGATATTACCGTAGTTATAGTACTTGTCACTATCCATATATGCGCTAAGTGTAGTAAACGGTAGATCATGATGGTTGTAGGGATGGGTAACAATAGTGCTCCAACCTCGTGGAGTTTTCCAACCCCACTTAGAGCTCCAGACCATTCCATTAGGAGAGTGTCCAGCAGGACGTGGGATTGTTGAACCTAGTTCAACTGGGCGTTCTCCAATAAATCCCTCCCAACCATCGGGAGCGTTCCAACGAATATTTTGAGTGCCGTCTTCATTTTTAGTAACAAAGATATCAAATGGGGTTACTAACATGTATCCACTGATCAAAACATCTAAAAAGGGTATGCAGGCCTTCATACCGGGATCACCGGTAGAAAGCTCTAGCTCGCCCTTCTTCCACCAACCAGGAACAAAGTTCTTTGCTGGTTGGGGTACACCTACGGACGAGTTAATGCCGGTGGATGGCACAAATCTAATAAGCTTCATATGTTCCTTCTTATACTCCGAATTATTAAAAGATTATATATTACGCCTTAGGAAGACCTGTAACTGGATCTAAAGTTTGAGGAGAAGCTAAGTTTGCATTAGGGTTTGTAAAGACCCCCGTAGCAGCATCGTAGGTCCAGCCCATTTGAGCTTGCCCATTCTCGATCTGTACGAAGGTAGGCTGCGCCATGAAACGTGCAGCATCTACACCCTGAAGATTCATAACCTGATTTACAACGCCATCAATAATGAGGGCTATAAAGTAAGGTTGTGTAGGAATCGCCACAGGTTGAGGTACTGGTGGTAGTGGGGGGAGCGTTGTCATTGCTGACCTTTCTTAGTAATTTGGAGTAGCGCTGTAGTCATCCAGGGAATTACCCTGGTTGTATGAAGAAGGTGAAAGAACTATACCATAGGTGGTTGATACGGTGGCTCCTGTAGCCGTGTAGACAAGGTCAGATCCTACCTGTGTTACCAGATTATCAGAGTAAACCTTTATGTCTATATTCTTATTATTTTGGTTGGCTGTAACTGAAAAGGCCTTGATAACTGAGGCTACGGTCCACTGATACAGCTGGCTTACCGCATTAGCTATAGACTGCAGTACCTGGACAGTAACTGGGTAACAGGTCTGGCAATTACAGGAATAGTTAGTTCCAGCAACATAGGAACAGCTATTGCAACCAGAATAATAGGTGTTTCCGCTAACGCAGCTATTGCAACCTGAATAGTAGGGAGTTCCTGCGTTTGTATTACAGGTCTGATCTGAGTTACAACTGTTGCATCCCGCATAGTAGGTGTTTTGATAGCAAGGTCCGGCAGCGTTAACGTAGTTATAACAACCGTATCCACCACCAGAACCACATCCATAACAGCATATTTGAGCCGCATTTCCAGGTACACAGTACTGGTTAGTACCACAGGGGCTGTGGGTACAGTACTGGTTACCAGCGTATGTGCAGTATTGGTTTCCAGCGTTAGTTCCACATACGGAGCTATTGCAATATGAATTAGATCCACAAGGGTTACTATTACAAGCAGTGTATCCGTTATTACAGGTCTGACAGTTACAGCTAGTAGAGCTTTGACTTGATGTTACAGCAAACCAGTTTCCGCTATCTGTAGCCCACAAAACTAGTCCTGTTCCATCTCCGGCACTATCAATAGTTTGGGTTACTGAGGCTGCTCCCTGACCAATGCTTTGAGTGGCGATAGGGTATGTTGAAGGGTTGTCAGTAGTAGTAGCAGCGCCGGTTTTAACAAACCAGTTGCCTCTAAGAGCGGTCCAGGGTTGTCCGCTATCAGCGGTGCCTAAACCGGTAGTGGTATCTGCACGAGTAAACGTATCAGAGATTAAGGCAGCAAACCAAAGTCTCCAAGTGGTTCCTACCTTTACAAAGCCCTGGCTTACAGTTCTCCAAGAATTACCGACTTTTACATTGACGCCTGAAATTGTGCGCCAGGTACCATTTATGTTTACCTTACCAGTCATTACACGTATACCAACCAGACGTCGCCATCTTGACCCTGGCTATTTGTAGGGGTTGCAATAGAGGATGTAGTGTTTCTTACAACATTGAGGGAGCTGTTTGAGGTTGTTACTTGTCCGTTAGAAACGGCCACAGCACCGAGTGATGTGGCGGTAATTCCTAGAGAAGCTGCACTAATCTGTGCAGATCCAAACGATACCCATTGATTTGTAGATGCATTCCATTTAGCGATAGTCATTAGTTAACTCCGTAGACTAATGCGGTTCCTGACATGGAGCCGGTAGACAATACAAGGTTTACAGAAGAAATTGCTACAGAAGATTTATAGAGACCGGCTGCCATAATAGCTGTTCCGTTATTTCCCTCTAAACGTCCCATCTGCCAAGATGTAGTATCCTGAGTATCTTGAAGAGTTATGATCAATCCGTTAGTAGTCACTCCAGAAGATAGTGGTACTTGAAACAGAGCAGATGTGATAGTTGATCCACCAATAATGGCTCCAGCATAATCAGAGGAGCCGGTGCCGCCATCACTATTTAAAGTGATAGTAAGGTTAGCGGCAGCACTAGCGGTTAGTCCTTGAATTACGATACATACATCTTTATATGATGGGTTTACTGCAAGGTTAACAGTTCCTCCGCTTAGGGTGACCTGAGACATTAGGTTCTTTCCAGCATTGTTTAACGGGCTGGCATTCATCCACACATCGCCATCAGATGGGTTTGAAGGGGTATTGGTTCCTACAAACAGTCTGCTGCTTGCATTAGTGTCTGTAAATCTAAGGGGACTTGAGGGTACCCCGTTTTTTGCTACTGCCATTTACTTACTCCTTAGGAGAGCTCTGAGCCAAAAGCCTGGAATGCCAAGCCGGTGCTGGTGCTATACGCACCGATTAGATCGTTAGGAGCTAAGGTAATTCCAAGGGTATAGGTGATAGTTTCACCGGCTGCTACGGAAGCACCGTAAGCGATGTATTGCTTTGTTGAGAGGGTAGCCCCACCCTGACGTACGGCAATGTTATACGTGGCAGTGTTACTGCTGGTATTGCATACAGTTATTGTTGAGATTACTGAGCCGAGGACGTTGCTGTTAACTGAGTAGATTACCGACTCATTTGTACCTACGCCTGATGTGGGATTAACCTGCCCCAGGATTTTATAAGCTGTTGCCAACTGAAGGCTCCTTTAAATAGAAAGCAAGATTTTGTTGAAGACGTACTTCATTTGGTTGCAATTCTACAGCCTTAGTGCCATATTTAATGGCTCTTTCTAAGAGAACTTTAGCCTCTTCAAGATCAGATTCAGTGGTAGATAGGTAATAGCAGGATATGGCAGCATAATCCCAAGGCTGTGGTCCCCACGCCCATGACTCACATAGGAAATCCAAAGGCTTTTCTTCAATAGATAAAGCTAAAGTAGATGCTTCTAGGCATTCTTCCCAACGCTTTTCTTCATAGTAAAGCTTAGCCAATTCCACATAAGCTTCACGACGTGCAGGGTCTTCTTCTACAGCTGCCTTAAACCACTTGATCATTTCCTCTAAATCTGGGGAAACCATATTAGCTATGTAACGCATAGCTGCAGCACGCTCTGGCTTCCATTGAGCATGGGGCATAGATAGGTATCGTTTAAACTCCTCAATTGCTTGAGGATATTGGGTGTGAAAGAAAAGCTCACGGGCATAGTAGAAAGAACTCCGCTCATCATTGGGAGCTTCTTGAACTGTAAGAGCTAAAAGAGGCAGGTACTGTCCACGTGATTTAGATGCATCAGCACGGTGGTGTATCTCAAGATCAATATACTCTGCCGTCTCTTCAATGCGGTCTGGGACTAGGATCTCGTGTACGGCATTCTTCCAACGATACCCATGACGTGTGTGGATGTGATCCCCACCAAAGGTTAATCCCGGGGTACCATCTGGATTAAAGTTCCAAGTGTACTGGTAACGAGGTCGTGTGACCTTGGTCTTTTCAAGAGCCTTACGCCATCCAGGCATAAGCATCTCATCCATATCGACGGATACACAATAGTCAATGTTGTCTGGAAGTAGGGCTAGGGCCGCATTACGGGCGTCATCAAACCGCCAAGGCTTAACGCTGATTGTGTGGCACACAATACCAAGGGACTTAGCTAGCTCTACGGTTTTATCTGTAGATCCAGTATCAACTATCATAAGATAGTCAGCGTCCTTATTGTGCTGAGCCCAACGAGCTACATGCTGCTCTTCATTAAGGGCAATAGTGTATACAGCTATTTTCATAGCTTAAGTATAGCGTTAGTTAGTACCAGCTAAGTTAGACATAACTTGACGGCCATAGATTGTGGTTCCACCGTCAGGGCTAAGGAACTCATAGATGCTACGAGCAGTAGTAGCCTGTCCCGGAGCAGTTCCAGCGTGCCAAGTAATTCCCGTCCAAGTAACTGTATAGGTAGATGGGTTAGAAATCTCTAAGTACCACTTATGGGCGTATGTTGATGGCATAGTTGCAACATTCCAAGATAGGGTTGCATTACCAGAAAGAACAACCTTTGAGTACCCGCTACCAGCATTTGTGCTTCCAGCGATATTCTGATTAGGTGCTCCTAAAGAGACAGTGCCAGAGACTCCAGTTGTATATGAACCTGTGTAAGTTGTTCCAGCGTTAATGTATGCAAGAGTATTCTTTTGCATAGGCTGTGGATATTCTGTAATAGGCATTAGTTCTGTGCCACTACCCTTCCTAGAAATAAAACGCCGTCAGTAGTAAATATCTCAACAAGGAGATAGCTTTGAACTGCAGAGGGTGGATTTCCACCATTTTCCCATCTAATTTGGGGAGTAAAGGGTACATATCCATTATACTGAGCTTGAAAGACGATAGAGTTTCCAGCAGCGTTTGGTATAAACTCAACGTAAAAACTAGAGCCTACTTGAGCAGCAATTACCCCTCCAAGTCCAACTCCCGCACTGGCAGCATCTGTCTGTCCTAGATTATTTGCCTGCACTTGTCCATAGATGTTGGCTGGAGTGGTACCTGCGTAAGGAAAAAGATCGTTACCGACAGGATGGAGTGGGTATGCCGTTACATCTATGCTCGCATAAAAAGTAGACGTTGACGGTTTAAAAATTCTAATATAAGGAGTTGTCCAAGCGCTAAAGTAAACACCAGAGGCGGGATTAGTAAAAGTTGTCTTAACAATAGATGCGGTTGCAGTGTTGTACGCTGTATTAGCGCCAACAAGTACCGCTGGGGTTGAGGTAAGTGTCATAGTCTATTCCTTAGAATGAGTAAAGTAGCTTGCCATTGATAGTAACCCCATCAAAACTGGTAAATAGAAGAGTAGGAGCACCGCTTCCAATGCTCGCCGGTGCTGATCCACCATCCCACACAACGTTATTAAATGTAAGGGTGTACGATGTTGGAGCTACAGTGACTCTCCATACTGTTGGCTGGTACATGGTCACACCGTAGGCGTCTACATACGTACCAGGCATTCCCACAAAGTTAACCGTTAAGTTTGATGTTAAATTAAGCAAACTAATAAAAGCACCATCAGTAGGATTTATTGTAAGGGTAGAAGTTGTAGCAATTGCAGCCTTTTGCTTACCACCAAGAGTTGTAGCTACATTGTAATTTCCCCAACTTCCAGCGGCTGGACTGGTCAGGTTAAATACTTGAACACGAGAAAGGTGAGCACTATTCTGGACAATATCCTGGGACTGTCCAAGTACCTGTGGCACTGAGGTGACTGACATTACTTCCTCTTTCTAAACAAAGACTTACGCTGAGGTACTTCTTCTACTTCAATAACTTCTTCGGCTTCATCAAAGCCGGTACCGTTCCATAGTGTACGAGAGACACCCGTAAGGGTATCTGGATACCAAACACCGTTTTCAAATGTCCACCCTACCGTTGGGCGTGGTTCTGCATCTGTTACATCCACCTGAGTTAGGTGGGCTACATCTGGACCGAGATCTTGACCGAGTGTGGCGACAACCAGGTGTTTAACCTGGTTGCCGTCCATTAGAGCTATATATGCCATCCTAAGAGTTTACCTTAGAATGTTTGCTTATCGAACCAACGAATGATCGCTAGACCGTCTGATCCATTACCACCGTTAGAGTTGTAACCGAGGTATGCAAGGCCTGACATATCGAGATCGACGATATCGCCGGCATCGAAGTAGTCACCTTCCCATGTTACGTCAAACAAGTAAGCGTTAGATGGTGCAGCTAGAGTTGTCCAGCCACCAACCTGTGTGTAGGTACCGTTAACGCCGAGGTAGTTAGTTGTGTTAACTGCGGTGAAGACGATATCAACGAGAGGACGATCTTCACGAATAATCGTGTTGGTCTGATCCTTCCAACGGATTGTTGGACGTACACGCTTTGTTGTTCCTGAGAACACTGGGCTGTTGATCGTTGAAGTTGGAGACGAGGTCAAACGAGCTGCAAGCGTTGGGATGGTGATAACTGTACGAGGCAAGATCTGGAATGTCTGAGACATTGTTGTGACCTTGAAGTTACCGTCATCCTGTACTGTGATACGAAGACCGTTAGAACCTGAAACAATCGCTGCAGATGAGCTTGGCTCAATATCTGTGGCGTTATAAAGTGGGATCCACTTGTAGTACTCAGGTGAAGCGGCTTCGTATGAAACAGCGAGGTTTGCAGGGAAGTGCAAGATTGGCTGATCTGGAGCCTGACCAAAGTTGGTCGAACCTCCACCGCCACCGGCACCGGTGTTAGCAATAGCGTCGATACCACGGGCAAAGTAGTTACCCATAGCTGAACCCCAAGAGGTAATAGTTGACTGGGTTAGGTCGACGATGAAGTTACCGCCACCCTTACCGCCGCCAGCTACTCCACGACCTGGAACCATCTGTCCATTGAACTGCGCACCAGTAGGTGTTGTAAGGTTGGTAGCACCACCTTGGATGTTGGCGTTAGTACCTGATACAGACCAAGTAGACCAACCAGCTCCACCGCCTCCGCCACCAAGGGCGACGCCGACAAGTGAACCAGAGTTAAGACCTGAGATAACGGTACCTTGTCCACCATCACCAGCGTAGCCAGGGATTACGGTGTTGTTGTTACCGGTATTCATAATGGCGAATCCGCCGTTGTTACCACGCTGAGGGAATGAAGGTTGAGTGTAAGCAGCGGTTGTCTGCCATCCACCTGTCCAGTTCATTGTGGTTGAAGCTGATGTTGACTGCAAGAAGCTCTGACCATTCTGACCAGGTGTGAGAGATCCTCCACCACCGCCAGCAAGAGCAAGAGCTGCTGAAGTTGAGTTGTAAGCTGCGTGACCGCCGTTGTTAGCACCCTGAATACCAAACATCCAGTAGATGTTGTTAGAGTTGTAGGTACCTCCACCTCCGCCGCCTTCTGCTGCAAGAGTCCATCCGGAGATCAAACGGGAAGCACCAGTCTGACCTTCGTAGTAGATCGTTGCACCGTCAGGGCGCTTTGGAAGCGTTGCGGTTGCTGAAGCTTCAAGTACAGGGTAGAGCATGTTGTACTGAATGTTGTTCACAGTAGCTGACTGAGCACCGTTAAGTACGGAGAAACCTACACGAGCGTAAGCAGCTGCGGCCACTGGCTGGTAACCGGATGTAGTTGCTACTGGAGCCACTGCACCGTTTACACCAACACGAGCACCGTAGTTAGCGGCTGGCATTTCAGTTGCGTTAGCAGCATATCCTGTGTAACCAAGGAACATGTTTGGACCAACAGAACGTGAAAGAACGTTGTAATCAGCATCAAGCCATTCAATAAATGCGTTGATTGGACGATACTGGTTAGCAAGACCAGAGCCATAAACCCACATAGAAGCTGAGTAAGTGGTACCTGCGGTAACACGTACTGGACGGTGAGCGGTTTCAATGTTGCCAGTCGTGGCTGTGTATGAGTTAAGAACCATAGAGGTTTCAAAGCCATAAACAGGAGGCTGCCATGTTGTTGGGGTTCCACCAAGTTCAAGCTGAACGTTGTCGACCCAGAAGGTTGTGCTTGGCTGCTGGAACAAGATAACTGGATATACGAACTGAGGTGTTGAACCGTAGGCGTATGTTCCGTTTGAGAGTGTTGCAGCAATTGCTGGGGTTGTAAAGGTTGTTGATACACGACGCCATCCTGCAGGAATAAACTGCGATCCGGTTGGTGTACCAAAGGTGATCGATGTAGAGGCTGGAAGGGCTGCTGTAAGAGCAGTTCCGATTACGATCTGAGTTGAGTTAACGATAGAAGAAATCGCTACACCAGATGCAAGACCAGTTACTGAAGAGGATACAGTCATACCAGCAATAAGGTTAGCTGTGCTTGTCAAGGTGATTGTTGTTGCACCCTGAGCGTTTGTTCCTGAAGAAGATGTGGTTACTGAAGCACCATATCCTGTAAGAGGAGCAGGCTGACCTTGACGTACGAAGAAGCCGTTTGCCTGACCAGCATCGATAGAAGAGGTAGTTCCTGAGGTTGTACCACCAAGGTAGTTAGCGTTAACTGCTGCGTTGTAAGAGTTACCAACAGAACGAAGCTGGAACAAAACCGGTGTAGTTGTTGTAACAGTGGCGTTTGAGTAGATGTACGCAGACAAGGTGTAGGTCTGACCTGGGATATAAGGGATACCTGTAGAACCGGTAGTTGTGACACCACCAGTTGAAACAGTTGTACCTGTAAAGGAGGTGAAGTTAACCCATGAAGGTGAGGCTGTAGAAACACCAGAACCGGTAACGACGTTAAGTGAGTTCTGCCCTACAGTTCCCGCATAAGAAGCAACAACTGGGGTAGAAGACATCGTTGTAGCAATTGTCTGGTTAAGGGTTACAACGTTACCTGAAATGTTGACGATGAAGGTACCAGTTGAGAGGTAACCTGCAGCAACAAGGAACATGTCAGGCAAGAGGTTAGCTGTGCTAGCCAAGGTTAGCTGGTAAGAACCAGAGTTACCTGTACCTGTTGTTGTAAGAACCGAACCAACCTGTTCCGCTAACTTAGCAGGAAGACCTGAGTTAGTTAAAGCGAAGGTAGCAAATGCTGTACCGTTTTGCTGAATCAAGCTGTTTGAGATAAGTGTTGTATCTTCAAGCTGAGCAAGACGAGGTGGGAGAAGGTTGTTAGAAAGGTTTGCACTCTGATTAGAAGAGTAGCTGTTGTTAGTAAATGTATTCGTACCAGAAAGTGCGTCAATACCAACCTGGTTTGTCTGATAGAACAAGATCTGGCCCTGCTGGATGGTTGAATCACCGTTGTCGAAACGAACGATGCCTGAAACAGCACCTGAGTTAGCCACTGTCAAGTTAACAATGTTACCGACTACAGAAGAAACCTGGGTGTTAGATCCAAGACCTGAGGTTGTTGTTGCAACTTCAGGAGAAGCAGTTGTAACTGCTGATCCACCGTAGACGTACTGTCCAACAACGATACCGTTAGCGTTAGGGAATACTTCGATAGAAGATTGTCCCGAGATACCTGTAGCACCACGGTAGAGAACTTCTGGATCCCAACCAAGAACGTTAAGGTCAAAGTCTGGGTTAGTGAGGTAGTTCCATACTGTTACAGAACCAAATGTGGTTGTACCACCGTTAGTTCCTGGAAGAGTAGAGGTTGTATCAGATGCGGCGGTAAGTGCGCCGAGGCCACCTTGTCCACCTGCACCGATTAGAATTGGGTAAGCAGTACCTGGTGTTACAGAAAGATTCTGAACTACGACGGCACCACCGGCGCCACCACCACCTGCTGAGTACTGTGATCCACCACCGCCACCGCCACCGGCACCAACAAGGATGACCTGTGCGGAGCTTACACCTGCTGGAGCTGTCCAGGTGCCACTAGTGGTAAAAACCTGCTCCTTGATATTGACGCGACCAGAGTTGTCGTTAGGAAAGACAACGAGATCTTTATATGAAGAAATTGCCATTAGTTAGCTACCTGTCCTTAGGTCCTGAGTTATTACTGGTATACGCCAGAGATGAAGAAATCTACTGCTGATGCAGCATCTGCTGTTACTACTACCAAGTCGCTTGGGTTAGCAACAAGACGTGCATCAAAGTTAACTGTTCCGTTTGCTGGAACTTGAAGATTTGTGCAGAAAGAATATCCGCCAACTGTAAGTGTTACGTAGCGGGTATTGGCTGTCTTGTTTGACAAGACAACGTTAGTGATGATTGCGGCTGTAGATGCTGTGATGCTTACGCCAGAGTCGGTAGTACCTGCGGTACCACGACGAATAAGTGTTACTGTAGGTGTAGCCATTATGCTAGAACTCCCATGTATGCGTAGGTTTGGATATTACTTGCTGTTGAAGATACCGCAGCAACCTGAGTGGCTCCTGCAGAGTTTACTGCTGATACTTGAGTAGTTCCAGCGGTGTTAACGAGACCAACCTGAGTTGTTCCTGTTGTTGTAATAGTAGATACCTGGTTTGATGTGGCTGCCACAATGTCATTGACACCCAAAACAGAACCGAGGGTTACTAAAGCGTTTGCGTAGTATGCGTAGTCCGATGCTGAGCTGACTCCACCAGCAAGGGTGGTTGTCATGTCCGCAGTTAGCGCATTGATCTGCGTTTGCAGTGTTGCGTAGCTTGTCATTGTGGGGATTACCTGCTTTCCAAGGTTTCTAGAAGTATATCAGATTTGACAAACCTGGATACTTTAAGTAAGGAGATTATGCCTGGGCTTCCGTCCAGGACAAACGAGCTGAGATTTGTGATGACGATGCACCGATGTTGGTAGCCAAAATCACCAATACGTCAGGACCGTTAGGGAATCCTGGGGTAGAGACGTTTCCGTTACCAGACATGTATGAGTTTCCGATGTCTTTTGCACCAATAAGAGAGTACACAGAAGAGTTGTAGTTTGAAGCTCCACCACCGTTTTCAGAGAAGAACGAGAAGATAGAGTCACCGCCCTGGGCTACTGCTGATGCGGTCTGGATAGCTCCTTGACCATAGCCATTATCGAAGAAGATAGCTTGAGCCAAAGAGGACTGACCAACAGAGTCACGGGTCCAGTCGTTAGGTAGACCTGTATAACCAACCTGAGGTGTGAAGGTAATAGTTCCAGACACTGTGGTTGTATTAGCTACGCTTAGGTATACCACTGAACCACTGATAGCTGTGATATACGCACCAGATCCAATACCTGTACCAGACACAGTCATACCAACCTGAAGGCCTGTAGTACCACCGGTATTCAGAGCTGCGTCAGAGATAGTGATCGTGCTCTGACCTGAGGTTCCTGCAACTGTAGAACGGGTAGCAGCAAGCTGAGCAGTGGTAAGGGTGTTATAGCTAATAGACGATGGGTTCAAGATAACGTCGATACGGTATGAGCCGTTAGTCTGGACACCCACAGATTGAAGCTGGAGGGCCATGCGGTTGATCAACTCACGAATACCGAAGTTACGTGCTTGAGCGTTATCCACTGTAGGGGCTACACGGATTGCGATCAATGGACGGGTAACACCGGCCGCAATCTGCTGATACTTAGTCATACCAGCTGTAAAGATTGGGAGCAAGTCAGCCTGGTATCCGCCATCCATAACTACTGAAGAACCCCAGTGCTGGATGATAGGTGCGCAGTTCTGAGTAATAGGTAGGACTGAAACCTGTGCGTTTCCACCAGTTCCTGTAAATGAAGAGTCAGCAGCAAATGTTACTGGGTTCAATGTACCTGAGTATGTAAATGGCTGGTCGGGGTATGTCATGGTTACTGAGGCACGACGTTGTGAGATCGTAATTGGATAAGCATTAAGAGTTGTATTCAACGCACCAATAGATGAGATCTGCATGATTTCAAGGTTAGTATCATCCTTAACTACGATATAACCTGGATTTGCCCATTCCCAAATAGCATCAGCTTGAACGTACATAGTCGTATCGTTAGGTGCTAATTGAGACCCGATTACACCAGAACCTCCAGCAACCATCTTGCCGTATGTAATCGGTGAGTTATCTACTTCGTAACGAGCTGGCAGGTTACCTGACTTCTGGTAAGCAAGCTGGTTAACGTTAGAGTTAACAATACGGTGTACGTAAATGATATTTCCACGTGGACCACGAACACCGAAACGAATAGTTCCAGCACCATACCAAGAGTAATCGATGTAGATCATCTGCATGCGCTTTGGATCGAGGTTATAGCCAGAAGGACCAGTACCATCGCACTTGTCCATGTTCCAGTTAGCTTGAGGAATACGGATATTCTGTGTGATTGTTGCACGAGCACCGGTCTGTGAAACACCCTTATAAGCTGGGGCAATGTAAAGCTGGGTATCTGAAGAGATAGCAGTAACAAGGTAAGAAGAACCCTTGATTACAATCTTTTGACCGGCCACGATCTGCTTACGGAACTGAGTTCCTACACCAGTGATTAGTGGGCTGTACTGTGTCAAGTTAAGACGGCCGCTTAGTACCTTCTCTGAGTGGCGACGGTTAACATAAATCTCTTGTCCATCATAGGCAAAGTAGAAACCGTTTTGCTCATCAAACATTCCAGAACGAGTCTCTGCACCCCACCAGTTAATCGCATGTGCGTATGAGGACTGTCCATTAGGTGTCAAATCACTAAATGATACGGCCTGTGTAAGGGTAACTTTATATTGGAACACGTTCGAGTTTGTTACAGCAGTAACTGTAAACGTTCCGTTATAAGGATTGTAACCATTTGAGTTTAAAGTCTGAATATTTTCAATGTATACAACAGCACCTGCTTGCAACCCATGATCTTCCATAGTTGTTACGGTGACTGTCTGGAGTCCTACAGAGCCCGCACCCATTGAGATTGCATCAATATTAAAGGTGGGGGTTAACTTTGCACCAGTAGAGAACTGGACTGCTTTACCCGCTTGGTAACGGAAATAACGACGTGTCTGACGAATAGCCTGAAGACCTGGTACGTTATTGTAAGTTGTAATAGCAACACCGGCATCGTATGGGCGGTGAATAACGTAACCGTCTGACTTAGTAATGATACGTCCAGTAGATGGAACAGATACTGAGCCATACTGCTGGTATGCAGTGAATACCAAGGTGTTTACCGTTGGTACCTGCTTGATTACATAGTCACCATCAAAGGAGTTAGTTCCAGAAATAGAGATGGTTGCACCAGGATAGATTCCATGAGGGTACTGGAATGTTACTGTAATAGTAGAAGGTGTTCCGTTGTCTGTTGAAGCAGACCATGGATTCATTGTATTTGGTGCTACTAATGCCTGACCAAGGGGAAGGGTTCCTAGTCCAGCAAAGTTACCGCCTGGGATGTGTGCACCATCAAATACGTCTCCACCGTAGACTACAGAGTCATTCTGGAAGATAGTTTCACCAGATACAACTCCACGACCACGATATGTAAAGGTGTAGATAGTAGGTGCTGAAAGAACTTGGAAGGTTCCTTCTACACGATAGTTTTGAGTTTCTTGAACGTTTATTACCTGACCTACTGAAAGGCCGTGAGGAACCGAGGTTGTTACTGTGATAATTGAGCGGGGAGAAGTTCCATCACCATAAATGGATGTTGCTGCAATAGAGTTACCGCCGTTAGGCTTAGCAAAATAGCTAGGGTAGTTAGATGTAAGAAAGATTGATTCCCATTTAGAAGGCTGAACTGAATATTCAAAGTCGGTATCGATCAAGGACTGCGGTGTAGAAACACGCTGCTTCTGAGCACCATCAGTTAGAGTCTCATCCGGAATGGTAGTCTGAGCGTATTCATCGACATATACCTGGATATTGTCAGTAGACAACATTGTTACGCCACTAAACTTAGCTGGGTTTAGAACAATTACGGTAGAAAGAATACCCGTTCCATTATCAACCGAGGTTACTGAGGTATAAGAGGTGCTAGGATCTGAGAAGTTGTAAAGAGTAACGTTACGTGTTACGTTAGTAATGAGCATGATGCGCTCAGGACGAATCCAACGCTCGTTAATTGTAAGGGTATAAGTAGACGGATTAAAAGTATAATCTGTCTCCTGCAATACATTTCTTGACATTTAGTAGACCTTCCTAGATCAGGTAAATCGGCGGTATAACAGAGGTTGCGGTTGTTACATAAGTTGTGTTAATGTTCTTAGGGAAGTAAAATCCAATACCCATTCTAGCATCTGCAATGACCTGTGCGTTCAAAGCAGTATCACCAGGCGTTCCAGCAGGACCAGTTACTCCGGGGGCTCCTGTAGGTCCAGTCGCTCCTGCAGCTCCTGCAGCTCCTGCAGCGCCAGTAGGTCCTGTTGGACCCGTTACTGAGGCACCCGCAGGTCCTGAAGCATAAGGTAGAGAATTCCAAGTAGTGACTCCGTCACCAATTTTAAATTTAGATGTATCTGTTTCTAGGGCTAACTCACCCTGGGCTAATAGAGTATTAGCAGCAGTCCATTGTGCGGCTGTTCCACGACGTAACTGTAGCTGAATAGACATCAGACTCCTCCGAAGTTAATAGCGGCAACTCCGCCGTAATTTGTTGTGGGCCCACCACCATCTACATTGATAATGCTAGCACCTTGGGCACCCGTTGGTCCTGTTGGACCTGGAATAGTTGAAGCAGCACCTGTCGGACCTGCGATACCTGTAGCACCTGTAGGTCCTTGAGGACCGGTAGGGCCAGGAACTGTAGACGCAGCACCAGTTGGACCTGTAGGTCCGGAGGTTGTTGATACAGAGATCCAGGCTACACCTGTCCATTGCCAAGTACGAGTTCCGTATGTATAGCTTTGTCCAGGGGTAGGAGAAGCTGGGAAATTAATAGCCATTGTTACCTCACGTAGATTTCTACTCGTGCTGAACGGTTAATACCTGTGTATGTCTGGCAGCAGTTGATCTGATCACCGGCTGAGTAGTTACCGAATGAGCTATCCATACCAATACCGCCACCAACGTCATCGGATCCTGGAGCACCACCACTTGCTAGAGTAGCTGGGCTAGTATACGGCCCCTCACTGTTCTCATTCCAGATAAAGCCCCAACGAATACGGTCGTATGTTGGATAAGAAGAGTTGTAATAGTTTTGACCGTTAAATCCATAAAAGTGAATGTCAGCTTGAGTAGAGAATATGCCCTGTGTTTGACCAGTTCCTGGAAATGTCAATGCATCTTGAACAAAGTATCCACCGTAGTTATACGGACTGCGACTAACGTAGCTTCCTATGCTTCCACCATTAGTTGGATCAAAAGAGCTAAACATATTTAATGGAGATATTCTTGTACCGGCATAGAAGTTCTTTTGTTCCCAAGTCCAGTTTCCGTTATATCCACCTGGTAGAGAACCACCAGGTGTAGTGATATCTGGCCAAACTGCAAGCATGTCTTGAGCCTGGAAGTAGTTAAAGACATCGTACTTGGCGTCCGCATTAGCACGAGTTAAATCCGTAGGGTTAAGGGTATTAGCTGTAGTCCAATAAGAGGCTGAGTAATTAAAGGTGGTTCCACGAGTGGCCTTCATAGCCATCATCCATCCACCACCGTCAGCTTGTGGATCCATCAAACAGTAGACCTGTTGAGCTTGACCGTTTAGCCAGATCCAGTAAACACCGTTTGTAGTGTAACCGTAATCTCGTTGGAGCTGTTGAGCTGAGAACCCTGGGGTTGCAGAAGTCAATCCATCGCCAGCAATGTTGTATCCCTGATACCTAGTGGCTAATGCGTTGTAGTTCTGTAACACATCTGATGCACTTAGTGCGTAGTTTCCATAGTAGTGAAAGTTTCCAAAATATCCACGGAAGTAACCCTGGTCATCCGCAGCACCACTAGAACCAGCACCCATAGATATTGTATTGTTACTACCACTTGATGAGTATGATACGTTGCTCTGAGTAGCGACCAATACTCCATTTATGTAGAGATTTTGTGTTTGCAGTGCGTAGTTAAAAGTGAGCACTACGTAATACCAGACACCTGCTGTAAAAACTCCGGAGTAAAGTCGGTTTACATACGTTGTGCCTTGCCACACTTTACCAAAGAACGTTTGTGCAATAGAGGCTACCGGTGGCATTCTCCAGCCACTGGTATTAGACATCATTAAAATATTTCCGCTTTGTGTTTGAGGCATTACCCAAACTCCCATAGACCAGGAATTTGTTGCACTACCTGAATAAGGTAGGGGCGTGTTTATAGTGATTGCGCCACTTACGCCGTTGGTAAACCAAGACCCACCTCCCTTAGTGGTCCACGTTGCGCTGCTCTGTGTAGCCGTTGCATTGTATGCAGAGCCACCAGAAGCTAGGTTAATCCAAGAATTAAAAACCCCGTTATTTCCTGAAGCAGGGGTGGGCCCATCTAGGTGGCAAAGTAAACCAGTTTTAACTAAATGATTTACACCACCTGGAGTAAGAGCTGCGGCACTAAAGGACATTAGAGAATGTCACCCATTACTACCCAAGTATCAACTGCAACTTTGTGAAGAACTGCTGCGCTGTACTGGGTTCTAGTCTTAGGCTGTGTTGGGCTAGATCCTGCAGACTGAAGAGTCGTTGTAAGAGGGAACTGAGCAGAGAGGGTTACGGTTCCTGTTCCAGCTTGAACAATAGTCAGGGTTGTACCAACTGGGTAGGGTGTAGACGAGTTAGTTGGTATGTTTACCTGAGTAGCTGTAGAAGTATTCATGTAAACAAACGCCGAGGAATCGGATAAGACTGGCACGTATTGATTAGCCGTCTGAGTATTGACGTTAGTCAAGATAGACTTATTAGATAAGGTCTGAGCAGCAGAAGCTGTCACAGCAACTGTAGTGTCTAGTGTGATCTGACCAGTTACAGGGTTAGCAATGATTCCGTTGCCAAAGTCTGTATAGCCAGCAATCTTTTCAAACAAGATAGGTGTTGTACCAAAGACGCCTGTAGACGACATCTTACACTGCCAGCTTGTTCCACCATAAGTGTTTCCAAGGTTAACCTGAACAATAGATGCTGCCATCTTTGATGGAGTATCAGCGTCATTGTCTCGAATGAGTACAGTCTGTACTCCAGTAGCTCCAGGAGTAATACAAAGCCAGATACCATTTTGAACTGGATTTGTTTGATCCTTAAGAAGTACACGATCATTATATTGAACCGTGTATCCATCAACAACGAGTGGGCCCGTAGCGGTTAGTACAAACTGATCAGCGGCTGTAAGTGGGTCGTTTCCATAACCAAAACCACCAACTGTGTAAACTCCAGGATAGTTAACTGCATTAGATGCAGACTGAACGCTCTGGTGTACTTGGTATTGAACCCATTCTGGGGCAAACTGTCCATAGCCACCGTAGGACATTAGCAGTTGTCCTGCTTGTCCAGCACCAGGAGACTGTACTACCGCATTAAATGGGATTATATCTGTTCCAATAGTTCCTACAGCATCTGTATAGGTTGTAAAGGATTGTCCACCGTTATAGTTTCCCTGAAGAACTTGAATAATTGCAGCAGCAAGTTTAGGAAGAGTATCAGAATCGTTATCACGAGCCATGATTGTTGAGGTACTAGATGTGCCCAACTGAGTTACTACATAGACTCCGTTTTGACTTTGATCGGCCTGATCTTTTACAAGTACACGGCAGTCATAGATAAGTGGGAATCCATCAATAGTGGGTACGCCATAAGCGGTGAATGTTAGTGTCTGAACACTTAGAGGATAATCATTTGTGGTGTTTCCTGAAAGATTAGAGGTAACACTCAAAGGACCCGTAGTTGCAACAAATACAGGCTCTTTAATATTAAGCTGAACGAATTCAGGTCCACCATTAACGATGTTTCCATAAGACATCAAGAAGTTACCAGCAGTTGTAGAACCTACGGTTGTTTGCTGTACAGAGCCTGAGGAAGATCCAAATAGAATTTCACCCGGTGTTAAGCCGCCAAGAGCAGGTCCCGCAGCTCCAGTTGGTCCAGTAGCTCCTGGAGCTCCAGAAGCGCCTGTCGCACCGGTTGCACCGGTCGGTCCCCAGTAACCTGAAGGGGCAAGTTCTGCCCAAGCGTTAGTTCCACCCATTGAGGTGGTCCAGGTGTACTCAACACCTGTGTTGTCATCAATCCAGTGATCACCAACAGCAGGTGCTGTTGGAGCTGTTAGAGAGAATGTGTATTTACCAGGGCCGCTTGCACCGGTAGCACCGGTTGCACCGGTAGCTCCAACACCTGTTGGACCTGTAGGACCAACTAAACCGGTTGCACCAGTTGGACCAGTAGCACCTACACCAGTAGCACCAGTAGCACCAGTGGAACCCGTTGGGCCTACACCACCTGTAGCACCTACAGGTCCTATAGAGCCTGTAGGGCCTTGTACTCCAGTAGGGCCAGTAGCACCTGTAGGTCCAACTTGTCCCGTTGCACCGGTAGGTCCAAGGCTTCCAGTAACTGTAAAGTTAATATTATCGACACCGATAACAATGCTGTTTAATGTTCCAGAACCTTCTTGGTACTGAATAGCATTAAGACCAGCACGTGTGCTACCGATTTGAACGTAAAGGTAGTCGCCTGCTTCAACCTGCATTGCAACATGGTTGTCGTAGTCCGAAGCACGAGTAAGGATTGTTGGATTACCCTGTGAATCAGAAAGACGTGTTACTACATAGATGCCGTTCTGACGAGCATCAGATTGGGTATTAATAAGAACACGATCAAGAACATTTGGGGTAAATCCGTCAACAATAAATGGGTACATGGTTGCTGCAGCGATTGTTAATGTAGCACCAACACCAAATCCACCATCAGCACCTTGAGTACCGCCTGTATAGGTAGCAACATATGGCTGAGTAGATTCAAGACGTACAGAGTTGTGTGCGTTAGCTTGACCAGCAGGTCCCATTGGACCTGTATCACCCTTAGGGCCTGTAGATCCAGTTGTACCAGCTAAACCTTGCGCACCAGTATCACCCTTAGGTCCTGTTGGACCGGTAGCACCCGTTGCACCGGCAACGCCTGCTCCTGTAGCACCTGTCGCACCAGTAGGTCCTGGAACTGTTGAAGCAGCACCGGTGGCACCTGTAGGTCCAATTAATCCAATTGGTCCTTGAGATCCTGTGGGTCCTGTGGCACCAGTAGATCCAGTTGCGCCCACATTTCCTTGAGCTCCAGTTGCCCCAGTTGGGCCTTGTAATCCTGTTGCTCCTGTAGAACCCGTAGGTCCAACAGCTCCTGTTTCACCCGTCGCTCCTGTGGCACCTGTTGCTCCTGTCGCCCCTGATAATCCTGTTGCACCAGTTGGTCCTGCAGAACCAGTTGGTCCAACAATGTTTTGAATGTCATGCCAAGCGCCGCTGTTCCAAATCCAAAGAGCACCAGCAACTACATATGCGTCGCCATTATTTGCTGTTGGATGTGCAGCGATAAGCTGTGAATAAAAATCATACGCACCAAGTACGTTAATACCCTGTCCTTGTGCACCAGTAGCACCGGTAGGACCTACGGGACCTGTCTGTCCTTGAATACCTTGCGCACCAGTAGGACCAGTGTTTCCTGTCGCACCTGTAGAACCAGTAGCTCCAGTTAAACCGGTTGCTCCTGTCGCTCCAGTTGCGCCCGTGGCACCAGTTGCTCCAGAATTACCGACTGATCCTGTTGGACCAACCGGACCTGTAACACCCTGAATGCCTTGTGCACCGGTAGCACCGGTTGCACCTGTAGCTCCAACAGAACCTGTTGGACCTTGAGCTCCCGTTGCACCATTAGGTCCTTGTGGACCTTGTGCTCCGGTTGGACCCTGAACACCTTGTTGACCTGTTGGGCCAGTAGATCCTGTCGGACCTGCATAACCTGGCGCACCAGTAGGACCGGTAGCACCGGACGCTCCAGTTGCACCGGTAGGACCTGTTACTGACGCTCCGGTAGCACCAGTAGCACCCGCTGCTCCTGTAGGACCTGTTGGGCCTTGTGGACCCGTGTATCCACGTGGTCCGGTAGAACCGGCGTTGCTGTTATTGCCGTAGCCGCTTAAATCGGGAAAGTCAAAGTTGTCATTGCTCACTGAGGGTCTCCATAAGGGATAGATACCTGGTACTTAGTAAATACTTTTCCTTCAAAGTAAGTCTTAGTCTTACCTGATGAATCTTTAAACTGTAAATCCCAATACGAGGTGTGTGGAAGATCTGCAGTGTCTGCACCCGTTAAGTACATTGTGAGGGTGTCTGTAATTCCGCCATTAGCACCTGATGCAGACTTGCTGAATGTTGGAGTAGCAAGAATAAGAGGTCCAATGGTGTTGTCTGGAAAATCAGTAAACATGCGGATTTGTGCAAATGGCGTAAAGGTTGAGATATCTGCAGCAAATGTCCAGCTATGCTCATAGTCATCACCAGAGTAAAGAGATAGATCCAGTTCTTGTACGGGACCAGATGGTGTGGCATCTCCGTAATTTGGCATCTCCAAGTATACACGCTGTGGCAATGAGCCATCGTCCACTTCTTGAGGAATATAGATCGGGACATAACGGTTTGTGCGTGGTGCAACACGTCGTAGATCAAATACGGTTACAGCATGCATACCAATATCCAAAAGCTGGCATAGCTCTTTGTACTGCTCACGACGCTGGTAGATAATCTCCATAAGTTGGCGATAACGCTGTGAGCGAGGGATTGTCACACCGTCTGGTGAGGAGATATCGATATCAAAAGATGCATCTGTAGCAAGGGTATAGAGAGCTTGAATAGAAGCCAACAGAGCAATTGGATACTCATTTACATGGCTAATGTTCTGGATTGTTGGCTTGACCCCATTAACGGTAGTCATAAACTTACTGTGCTGTTCAAAGGCATCCCAGATGTAATGGTTAACTTCAACATCTGTAAAGTATTTGTAAGATAGACCGGAGATAACCACAGTCTGAGTGGATGTAGGTATGTAAGGAAGAACTACAAGTCCTGTTACTTCTTCTACTGTGCAATCGTTAGATACCTCAGTACCATTGATGGTTACTGAAAGGCTTTGAGCATTAACTGGGGCTACCGTCAGTTGAAAACGGCTATCGTGCCCATTACCAGCAAAGGATTCTGTAAATGAACGGGCAATATCACCAAGCTCTGCTCTAACTCGGTTAGAGAGACTAACTATATTTGCCACTAATCCTCCAAAGTTTGATGTTCATATAATCCCAGTATTACATAGGATACGTCTGCATAAAAAAGACCCCACTCCTACAGGAGGGCGTAGTAGGAGTGAGGAACCTGTGTTGCAGCTTAGAGTCGGCTGTCTAGGTAGCCTTTTTCTCGTAGATGCGTTGCTACATTGCTAGGGACTTTATACTTTCCACCAGCTTTGAATGAGTAGTGATTGCCTACTCCCACTGTTACGAAATCAAGATCTTCGATGACACGAATAACTTCGCTCTCATCGGCAGATGTAACTCCGAGATCTTCAACTTCGTCAATTACTGTTGCAATTGGTCCCTTAGTGAGATCAAGGGTTTCTGTCGCTAGTTTATGCTGCGCTTCCGCAGTTGCCATAGACATCTGTTCTGCACGCTTCTGAAGTTCTTCAGCGTTTGACTTTAATAGTTCTTCACGTTGACGTCCTGTGACGTCTGTAACTTTAGCTTTTGCCACGATTATTATTCTCCTTGGGTTGTTAGGGTGGGGGAGGGCTTCAAGGTCCTCCCCCGATTACTATTTAGTTGGTTTCTGCAATGATTACAGACTGGTCAGTGATAAGACCAAGACCGTAGATTGCGTACCAAGCAAGTGCGTGCTCACGACCGAAGTCCAAGATACCACCATCACGAAGCTCAACAGGAAGTGAGATAGCGTGACCAAATGCGTTATCACCAATGAAGATTGCTGAATAACGATCTGCAGCACCGTTACCGGTTGTGGTTGTAGGAGATGTGTATCCTCCACCAGTTGGGTAAACGATTGATCCTGAAGCTACCGCTGTGTCGGTTGTGTAACCTGCACCTGCGCCGCCTGGGACCTTCTTGATCTGGGTTGTCTCAATGAAGACTGTGTCGTACAAACGACCGATCTCACCGAGCATGAAGTTTCCTGGAGCAGCGTACTTTGTGACTTCAATAAATTCTGGATTGTCACGGAGCTTACGGCTCTGGTGTGGGTGAACGAAAGCAACATAGGTCTCACCGAGGCGAGGAATGTTCTTTGTTGAGAGGGTCTCTACTGCGTCCTTAACGGTTGCAGTTGTAAGAGAGAAGTTACCGGTCATAGATGCACGGGATGATCCCTGTGTACCGTAGTCGTACCAGTTGTTAACTGTACCGGCAGATGAACGGTCGTAACCGTAGATGACAGAAGATGCTGCCATGAGTGTGTCGCGTGCCTGGCCATCAAGATAGAGAGCCATGTTACGACCAAGAAGACGTGAAGCAGAAGCCATAACGTCATCGAATGAGGCGTTGAGAAGAAGCTCTGATACTGCGATTGCGTATCCGTGCTCTGCAACGGTGATTGAGAACTGCTGTGCAGTCAAAGCGTTAGTTGACATACGGACACCTTCAACAAGAGCTGAAGCGAAACCGAGGTTGTTGTAACGCATGAAGTTAATCTGGAGACCAGGTGCAACGTTCAATTCTGTCTTCTTAACAGCGAACTGTTCGAAGCGAAGGATTGGCATTGACTGGAAAAGGATTTCCTTTGACCAGATTGTCTGAATTGCTTGTGTAAGCTGGCTATTAGCGCCAGAATACGCTGTTGGGGCAGCGGCTAGATTGCCGGTACCTGTTACGGCTGATGCCATGTCGGTATTACTCCTTAGTTAGTTAATTAATTAACGGTGGATCAAACTACTTATCCGAATATTCCCTTGTTACCGTTATTGACGTTAGGTAGTAGTCGTGAACGATACTTTGCGTACTCGGTAACCGACATTGCAGCGATATTTTCTGCAGTGAACTGTTGTTGATCCGAATTGGTGTCGAGGGGTCCGGAGGCAGGAGCTGTAAGGCTCGTGCCCTTCATTTCTCTACGGGCAGACTGTAAGGACTGCTGCGTATTTGCAAGGATACTGGATGTACGTTCCTTAAGTCCTGCAATGCTTGATTCAATCTCATCAGGAGTATTTCCTGCGATCAAGTCAACCAATTCAGGAAGAATGTTTTCTCTCTCTTGGGAGACGCGAGCTGAACGATACTCTTGGAGTTCAGCATATTGACGTTCCTTATTTAAAAGGGTCAAGGACTGCTCACGAGCGGTTCGTTCTTGCTCTAGCTTGTCTGCCCATTCTTTTTCTTTTGATTCAAGAAGTTGACGAAGATCCATCTCCGACTCAGCCTTCTTACGGGCTTCATCTTCTGCAGCTTGGCGAGCACGCTCGACTTCTGCTAGACGCTCTTCACGTTCCTTCTTTAGGGTCGCTACTTCATCCTTTAGCGATCCAATAGTTTCGTAAACTTTATTCTTCTCAGTCTCACGTGCTTTACGGACGTCTTCCTCAGTAAATGTACGAGTTGATTGAGTTGGAGTTGTTGAAACTGGCGTTGTCAATGTTTCTGTATGTGTAGGGACATCTGCTAGAAATGCCTCCTGCGCTACAGGGGTATCGACTACGTTAGTTGATTCAGTCATGCTTATTCCTTAGGTTTGAGAGGTCGTTGTCCGAATTAATGCCACGATGACCTGCGGATTAGTTGAGTAAGTACAGGATTCCAAAAGTAACTACATTTGTCAGCCTATACTTATAATCCCCCACCTGGTGAGTCCTGATCGTCAGGATTCCTGCGTTGGGGAAGCTTTGTGCCATAGGCTTTTGTGACGAGTTCTTCAGCAAGAGCTTGAACTGTTTGTGCCTCGAATGGCGTAACAACTCCGGCCTGTCCATCTGGACCTGGACCAACTCCTGCACCAGCTTCGCCTGTGCCTGGACCTGGTTCAACGTCAGCTGTTGAAGGCTGGAAACCAGTAAGTGATGTAATAGCTGAAACTATCTGAGCTTCCATAAGCTGCAGTACACCCTTAGCCTTAGAATCCTCAATAAGTTCAATACGAATTTCTTCAAGCTTCTCATCTGGGAAGGCCTCACCAAGAGCACGAAGAGCACCCTTACGGCTTTCAAGATTAAGCTTCATCATTGCTGAGATCTCGTTCAATAGAACAAGCTTGTCAAGAGGTAGTGGATCTAACCAGTGAACTGATGACTGGTAGCTAATTGGATCATTAGGATCAAGTTGCGATAGCTGATCAGGCTTAATTGGACCATTAAATGATGGGTCCCATGTAAAACGCTCTGGCTCTTTAAATGCGACTGTACGTAGGATCAAGTCGTTAATACGCTTGATTCCTTCTCCATATTGAACTGTCTTTTGGTTATAGCGGTTCATCAATGGCTGGTACTGAATAGAAAGTGCAACACCTGAAGTATTAGAAATAGGTTGTACCTGACCAAGAGCGGTCTCAGGAACACCAATCATTTCGTGCATTGAGCGCTTTAGGATCTCTAGATACTGAATAGCTCCCTGTAATCCCTGTCCGCCACCTTCTAGGTTAAAGACGTTAGCATCTTTAGGGAGGTTACCCCAAACTTTCTTAGGTCCCTTTTCAAGGTTAGATGCTTTAGCACCGGTGATAACTGTCACAGGAGAAGCGTGGTACTGAATGATGTCAGCAATATCAGTTGCAACTTCATTGTAGTTACGGTTCAATACGATAATGTCGTGACCATCAGATAGGCCCCATGGGGATCCAGAGATGCGTACGTTAGCAATATGAATAATAGGTACAACGCCAATAGGATTAGGACGTGAATCGATAAGCTCATCATTGATATATTCCTCAATGCGCTCATCTGTAAGAATTTCGGTATATGTGTAAACCTGACGTGTACCCTCTAGAGACGTACCCCAAAAGCGATACTTAAGCTTAAAACGAATTAAACGTGAGCGATCATGCGGGTGAAACTCTGGAAAGCAGAATGATGCGTTAAGTGGAAGGACACGTACTTTACCTGGGGTAACCATTCCAGTAACAGGGTTTTCATACGCCTCTTCATAGGCAACCTTTACAAAGCAATCTCCTGAGACTCCGCCTTGCTGTCCCATCTCCCACATGATGGAGTGCTTATCGTTGTCGTCTTCCCATACACGCTTAAGAATGTCTGGAACGATTCCTTCAGTCTCATACGGACTACGGAAGTGCGCTGCACGACCAAATGTAAAGTTAATGATGTAATCCGTGAATGCACGGTAATAGTTGTAAACCATCTGCGCATCGCCAAGCTCACGACGATAGGCCCAGTGATGGCCAAGATACATAGCCCAGTTAAGTGAATAACGATTTAAGCGTGGACCGTGTACTTCGAATTCTTCATCAGCAAGCTCAACCAGTCCGAGAGGTGAAATAGAGATTGTTAAGTCAGAAGACGCTGCTCTATAACTGGGAGGTGAAAAATCGATAGACAAGTGATCTCGTTTCTATAAAAAGAAAAGGTCCCCTACCCCCCTTACGAGGAGTAGAGCACCTTAAGTATAACCTACTTAGTCGTTAACTTCGGCAGGGTTGATTCGCTTGTAGCTTGAACCGCTGCGGATGACTTCTTCAATCTTTGTTTCTGCATAATCCTGGAAGTTTCCTTGAGAGAACTCAGAAAGGAAATCAGGTGCTTCAACCCATGAAGCTGAGCCAACGTGGGCACGCTCTGACATGGTTTCTGCAGCAGGCTTTTCAAAGACGTTCATATTGTGGTTAGGACGACCAGCTGGTGTGTCATAACCCTGTGTTAGACCGAGTTCGAAATCGTTTGGAACATCGGTGTCTGTTGCAATTCCCTCTTCAAAGCGAAGAGGTCCACGAAGACCTGTCTGAGCTGGGCTGATCTTACGCTCGTAGGCAGGTGATCCCTTTTCAGGGAACTGTGGAGTTGGGGCAATATTTGATGCCATTGTATTTTCTCCTATAGGGTTGAGATTGAGGGCCTCAGGTATAAGTATCAGACTTACACCTCTAATTTTTGTGCTAAACCCACCAATATTTATCTACCAAAGAATGGGGACGCACTTACCTCTACGGTAGGCATAACCATCTCTTGGGTTAATGAGCAGGCTAGGGACAGTGAGTCCACATAGTCATCATGGGCATGGGCTTCATCTGGAGCAGCAACCAAGAAGTTAGGGCCCCTATATTGGACCTCAGCGTCTGTCATCTGTTGATAGAAGCGCTTCCAAGTACGTAACCGACGAGTTTTAGCGTGTGCAGGCCAGGAAATCAACTGACGTTGAATCAATGCCTGTAGATGCTTCCAACGCTTAGATTGTTCCTGTGGGCTAGAAGACATGGCTACAACTTCAGCTCTAGGTAGCAAGATCTTTAAACGACCGGCTACAGCATCTCCTACGCCGTTTGTATCCACAGCCACAGCATAGACGTCATAACTTTCTAGGAAGTTAACGATCTGGAAGTATTGCTCTTCCCAGTCATCTCCTTGCATCTCTAACCAGTTAAGGACACGGTGGTCGTAGTAACCATATTCATCCGGCCTATCCCAGTCAACCCAGACTACAGTAACAACTGTTGAGTCCATCTTACGTGCCGGATCGATACCTACAACAACGGGGGTCTTATGGTGAGACTTAACAAGCTCTGCAGAAGTATCGCCTAGATCATCCATAGCGGATGAGGTTACGAACATTCCACGTTCCAATAACCACTTACAGTTATATGACATCTGGAATTCATCAGATTCTTCACCTAAGCGAAGTTTCTCTTTCTTAATAAACTTCTCATAGTTAGGGTTGTACTTAACTACATCTCTCCAGTCCCACTGGAAATGGTTCTGACGACCTTTACGGCCTTCGCTTTGACGACGCTTATTAAGCTGGATGGCACGGTAGAAGTTGTTCTTAGAGCTTGTAGGTGTACCAGTTTTAACCATAGTAGCGTTGTAATACGCACCCATAGGTGAAATAGACTTGGCAACAATAAAGTCATCTGCTTCTTGACACTCATCAATAATCATGAGATGGAAAGACTTAGACTCAATCTTAGCTCTTGGGTTAGCGGTCATCATCATTACTGATGATCCGGAGTTCTTAAGTTTAATGTTTCTGGTTACACCGGGTGTTTTAGATACGCTGTCGTCAATCTCAGCATCACCAAGGATGGCAATAGCATTCTCACTAGTTAACCGTGAAACTGTACGGGAGTACAGGGTTTCAGCCTGTGCTTGTACAGGGGCAAACATTCCTACCCATAGTCCTTCTCTAAACTTACCCAATAGCTCAGGATACATACGAGCAAGACGTGGAAGAAGAACCATAAGAGTTGCCACGGTATCTGCAACGGTTTCAGACTTTCCAGACTGACGAGCAGCTAGAGCAGTAATCTCCTCGCCATCGTTAATGATGACGGACTCAATAATACGTCTAGCTAGTGGTTTTTGGTAAGGGTGGAGATCGTGCCCAACAAGGAGCACCATAAAGTCCATAACCTTGTCAATAAGCTGTAGTACGAATTCTTTAGAGAGTTCATCTAACTCTTCCTCATCTTCTTGATGTAGTTCTTCAAAGTCCTCATCTCCTTCCGATGAGTCCGCCAAAGCCTGTAGCTCTGGAGGTAATAACTCTTCTTCATCATCAAAGTCTTCAAACTCAAAGTCATCTCTCACTATGTGTGGTTCTCTCATGGATCGTATTAATAATGGCCATAAGTGCTTCTGCACCTAGTCGTGCCTCTTCTAGATAGGCTGCTTGTGGATCTCTCTGCCAGGCAGATAAGTTACGACTGGTTGAGTAGACGGCGTTTTCAGACCATCCAAGTAATTCATCAGTAGGTAGGCGTGAAGCACGCTTCTCTATTCTTGACTTAACTCGTTCATTTCTGTTTCGTCTAAACATTCAATTTCTCCAGATCGTATAGTTTCCCAGCTAGGATCATCTGCTTTTAAACCACGACCGTTAATGGCATAGGTTAAAGCTTGACTCTCAGTATACCCTGTTTTTTTCCATACACCGATGACAAGAGCTTGTTTAGTGAATGGGAGTCTTACAGAGGTTCCATACCCTCTTCTAAACTCTCCATCTATCTCTTGGCTATAGGCACGCTCCATAAGACCTCTTGGCTTTACTGGGTAAGTAAGGCGATGAAAATAAATCGGTCCTAAGTCTTTAGTCGTTGCTATAGTGACCACCCAACCCCTCGTTAAGGATAGGCGCTCTGTAACCGCTCTTTCGGTATTCCTTAAACGCCCTATCGTAAGCTTTACTAAACTCTTTTTGTCTCTTCTTTTCAGCCTTCATAGAGGCAAGGTTATATTGAGAAGCCTGTTGGGTTCTAGCAAGAAGAGCGACCTGTTGACGAATCTCAAGGGGGAAGTCAGAAGTATCTGCTGGACCACGAGGCTTTGCATCGAGGAATGTTGATATGACCTCACCCTTACTTACGTTAGAGTGAAATAGATCCCACTCGTCCTCATCTACTTCGTAGTAGTTGTAAACAGTGCCATCTCTAAACATAACAGTTAAAACTTGACGTTGTTTTGAGTATCCAGCTGCAAGAGTTCTTGGTCGTTCTGGATTAGACGTGCTTGTAGGCATTTCATAATCGCCACGACCGAGATCAGCAGGACCATAGAGTAGCTCTCCATTTAAGCCTGCTTCACCAAATGCAGGAGAAACATAGTAGTCGTTTCCTGAAGTTGCACCATAATTGGCTGCCTTCTCACTGTCGATCGCTAATTCATCGGCAACATCTAGTGAGTACTCTTCCATAGGCTTATCGATGACATGTCGGCCTTTAATACGTCCAGCAAGTAAATCTGAGGGTATACCCCTGTTTACAGCTTCTTGATAACGTTCAGTTTCAGTCTTAGGACGGTTCTTATTACGAAGCTGTCGTTCTAACCTACGTTGAAGCTCTTCTTCTCTACTGGCCACAGATATGTACTTCTAACTTTGTCTCGGGTAGTTTCTCTCCGCAATCATTGCAGACATACCAACGTAATTCATTAAATTTATTTTGTGCTGTTGAACCTAGAGGAATGCTAGAACCATCGCCATCATCTTGACGATCGTATTCATGAATAACTTTAGGTTGAGCTAAGACCTCTGGTGGAAATGGACCATTAGGTCTATGTGCTTTAGAAGGAACTGGATGTCCTTGTTTTGTGACTATTCTCTCAATTCTCATTGGTAGCAGCCTTCTTAGCTGCTGTCTTAGGCTTTTCTTCTTTAGGTGCGTCTAAACGTGGCAATGTGCCATCTACAGCGTCTTTACGTAAGAACCAGGGGAGATCCATATCACAGAAGATCTGTGGACGTGCTCCACGTGTTTCTACCAACCAAATAGCCTCATTTGTACAATTTAAGCATTTTGCCATTTATTTACCTTCCGTCAATGTTGCGAGTAGTCTGTAACTACTGCTAGTCTAATACTAATGCAGTAGAGATACAGCATTCATAATCCAGTAAGTATAACGGGGTTGCAAGTAGGTTCGGTAGACATAGACCTTACCGCCGGTTGGCAAGTGACAGTTGTCCATCGGTCTCAACTTGGCCCTCTAGACCCAGGGGATAATGTGAATTATAGTGCAAAAATTAAGTTATTCAGCGCAGTACTAAGCTGCCTGTTATTTCTAGGGCACAGTGGTGCCTGGGCATTAAGAGCCCCAATAATTCCAATTAAATATGCAGCGGACTCCTGTAAGCCCGCATTCTTGACCTTAAAGACCTATGACAAAGCCTCACTTGTGAGACTACTTGAGTGGGCCGGATTTAAGGGTAGGGCTCTAAATAACGCCATTAATGTCGTTTACCATGAGTCACGTGGAAACACTCTTGATCACAACACCAATGCTAGGACTGGAGATAACTCTTATGGGTTGTTTCAGATCAACATGCTAGGTGAGATGGGTGTTCAACGTAAGGTTTGGCTAAAGCTCACCTCATACTCTCAATTATTTGATCCCATTACTAACGTAAGGGTTGCATTTCAATTGAGCAAAGGTGGAAAAGACTTCAGTGACTGGCCTTCTTCGGACTTAATACCTGCACAGATATAACAGAAAAGCCCGCCATATGGCGGGCTTTTTTGTTAGTTAGAGCTATTAAGCAAGTGTTACAGCAGAACCGTAGTTTGCAGTTGTTCCTGCAGCAGGAGTCTGTGTAGCAACGGTAGCAGTTGCACCGAGTGCAGTTGTGGTTGTGAAACCAAGAGCTGAAAGAGCTGCGGCTGCAACGGTCTCAGTGTCACCAACAACGTTAGGTACAGCAAGCTGGTAGATGTACTCACGAAGGTTGACTGAAGAACCGATAACGAGATCAGCACCAGCAATTGGAAGTTCGTACTCAACTGTTCCGTTATTAGCAAGAGTTGCACCTGAAGCGTTATTTTCAGTTGTAACTGTTCCTACAACGAGGCCAGCTGCAACGATCTTAGTTGATGCTGCTGAAAGTGAAAGACCAACGACTTCTGGAGCTGTTACATAGCCAGCACCTGGCTCTGTTACAGGAGAAGTAAATGCTGGGTATCCGCTTGTACCTGAAGTTGCAATGCTGTTAATTCCTGGATTTACGTTCCATGTAAGACCATTAAGGTTTACTGTGGTTGGATCTGAAGAAAGCTTTGCAGATGCGAGAGTTCCGTAGACTGTCCAACCATGATTCTGGGATGGGCTAACAGAAACTGTCTGTGAAGGTGATGTCTGGCGTACATCGTCTGGCTGAATTGGTAGGTTTCCCCACTCAAATGCAACTTGGACGTTACCAGAGCTATCTACTGGGTTTGTCATTTATTACCTTTTCTCTAGAGAGGTTTAAAGCCCCATGCGCTTAGGGACAGGACTAGTTTAAGTTAGCGATACTAGAAACGTCTCGCTTTACTATTCTTCATCATTTCTAGCATTTTTAGTGCTTTGGCTACTTTCGATAGCCTGTTTATTAGCTGCAAGCTCTCTACGAGCTTTAGCTTCTTCTTTAGACCAGTCGATGGCTCCGCCACCCTGATTAGGTTGAGGATGTGTCATTTTTTATGTGCTCTTCTCTTATTCTCTTTTGCAGTGTTCTTACCGTGCTTTAGAGGTCGGAGATTACTGCTTGAGTCATTATCGTGGTTATTATCTTTGTGATCTACGTCTGTATCTCTAGATAGCTTTCCATGCTTCTTTTCGTACTTAGCACGGGCAGCATTCTCGGAAGTGGTGTGCCACTTACCTTTTGAATCTTTATAGTGTTTTACGATAATCTTGCGACCACCATTAGCAGCAGAGCCCTTGTACTCTTTACCACCAGCTACTTCTTTTTTCTTAGTAGCCATTATTTGCCCTTATTTTTAGACATAGCCATATTGTCTATAAGGTTAGGGTATGGACGACCGGCAGCTTTAGCACGTGCCTTAGCAGCTGACTTCTTCTTAGAAGACAGCTTCTTATGCTTGCCACCATCTGGATCTTTCTTATCCCATACTTCTTTCTTAGCCATTAGCAGTCACAATCCCATGCACGTAGAGATTTATTAATACGGCTGTTTGGATCATTAGCGGCTTTGCTTCCAGTATTTTTAGCCTTCATACCTTTCATACGGGCACAGAAAGACTTATGACGCTTGTTCTTATGATCTTTGCTAGGAGCCTTTAGATCATGTCCCTCTTTCTTAGCAGAGGCACGTCCCTTGGCGTTTAACCCACCATTAGGGTTCTGACCTTCTTTACGTGTCCAAGCAGCAGACTTATGATGCTCTTTTTTCTTAGTAGTCATTAAAATAAATCCTTACGACTTTTCTCTGGATGATCTGACGTATTAACGCATGTATGATTGTACGATTCTTTTTTACCAGCACGAATAGCTCCGGCACCACCAAGACGGGTTACGTGGTGTGCACAGTCTAGGCACGTCCAAGAGTGACTGGTAAGGCCATTGACCTTACCGTTCACCTTGTATTCAATGCGCTTAGCCATTTATTTTTCTACTGGTGTGAACTTACCTGTTGCACCAGATGTAATCTGATCAACAATATTAGAAGTAGAAGCTCTAACGCCACGTTGACGCCCTGTACGAGGGGATCTTAAGCGTTGCTGAGCTGGAGCTGCACCAGGAACTGTTGTAGCAGCTACAACTGGACGATCATTAGGGCTCTTCCAGATTGAACGGTTGCCCTTTTTCCAGTCTTGAATCATCATAGATGTATAGGTCTTATGATCAATAGCATTGGCTGGAGGAGCTGATGGGACAGCAAATTTACGTGTTCCCATATTTGCTCCACCGGCATCACGGCCCAGCTGAGTAATACCAAAGCCCTTTGGATGCCACTTAACTTCTTTAAATCCAGTTTTAACATCGCCAGTTGGCACGTAAGCTTTTCTGGTTACTTTGCTATCGTAAATCTGAGAAGTTAGGTCTTTATGAACGGTATGAACATTAAGGCCCGTGCTCTTTAACCAACCACGTACGTGGCTGATGTCATGGCCGGTGTGGTGTGCGATCTCTGCAATCTTGGTATCAGCAAGTCCCTTATTCTCACGTGCTTCACCTGCGGTATTTTCACCCAGGTAATAGTTAAGAGAAGGAACCTTTTTCTCAGCTTCAGCTTTAACTTCATTGATTCCATGAATGTGCTCTTGAGCTTCTGCAGGAGTAATGTGTCCACCACGTAGGGCTGACATTACTTCATGGCGCTTAGCGTTTGATCCCTTACCAATAACCTTGCCACCTTGAGCAGCAAGAGAGTTTCCAGAGGGTCTTACGAGCTGATTCTGAGCCTCTAGTGGTGTGAGCTGCTTGTTTTTAAGCTTTTCAATAGTGTTAGGACGATTTACTTCACGTCCTGCAGACATCATCTCTGAACGTGTCTTAGAGTTAAGGCCTGCTGTCTTTGTCTCTACTGCAGCTTCACGAGCTTTTACACCAAAGTAAACCGTACGACGTGCGTTGGCTTGTTTTCCTGATCCACCAGGAACAGTGGTCTGTCCAGCGATAGATCCAATATTAGCGACTTTATCTGCAGTAGCTTTTTCACTTGCAATCTTTTCCATGGATTTTCCACCCACATCTACAGTTTGATTACCTGTAGCTGTTGTGGTTACTCCTGTTACAAATTTACGACTCTTAGCAACACGTCGTTGCTCTAAACGTTCTGAACGGCTAAGTGGTACACGAACGTTACCTCCAGCATTAGGAGCAGCAAATCCCTTACTAGGAGTTACTGGCCTCTGACGCTTACCAACAACTCCGGTACGTGCTGGAGCTCCTCCAGGACCGGTACCTGTAAGAGGTACAGCTGCAGTATTGATTGCAGCATTAGCTCGTTGATTGGGTACGGCGTTACCTGTTGGTGCAGGTGAAGAAGACCCTGGCAATTCTGAGATCTGTGCATTTAACTCAGAAACTTTACCTGGAGTTAAATCTTCATGAGTTAGATCTGCTCCAGGCTTTCTAAACTGACGTCCTTGTGTTGTCATTATGAGTTACCCAATCCTGCATCGTCTTTTACTTGATCTGAAGTTCCAGAGCTACTAGTAGACGTAATAGGTGATGGTCCACTTGAAGCCGGAGTTGATGGTGAGCTTCCTTCAGGTGTTGACTGTGTGAAGGTACTTGTTCTACTTCCCATACCAGCGGTTGTTGCTCGTGCAGAGCGAGAAGCTTTAGATGTGCTAGGGAGTCCTGAAGCAGTATGCATTGCTAGGAATGAATCCATATCACCACCGGAACCGGTGTGACGTTGAAAGGATCGTTGATATCCTGGGCTCTGCTGTAATGCCATTTCATGAGAGATAGCGTTGTTCTTAACCATAGAAACTGCGGTTTGCTTATTAAGAGGTCCACCACTTGGGTTAGTTCCTGGCTGTGACGTGCGTAGTGCGGTCCAATCAGCTTCTGTTTTTAAAACAGCTTCTCGGTCCAAACGACGTGCACCAGATACTCTGATGTTCTCGTTAGCTTGGTGAGTAATTCGATCTCGTCGATTCTGCTCACGGAAAGATTCATTGGCAACCATCTGTCGTTGCCGTGACATACCTAGGGCTGCTTCACCTAGTTTTCCTAAAATGTTACCTGCAATAGCTCCGCCTCTACTACCCTTTGCTACAGGTAGGTTTACGTTGCCGTTAAAGTTTCTCGCCATCTAGTTCAGCCTCCGGCTGGTATATGCGCACTGCCCTCGCATTACGGGAATGTAATACTGACGCATGTTTATTGTAATGATGATTGCAGAAATATAAATCCCCAACACTGAGGTAAATGTGTACAAATGCTCGTGCAGAGCACGAATCACATTGCTGTCGCTGCGGCCCCTGCGCTTCCAGCTCCACCGGCATCAGTTCCTTCGCCAAAGCTTCCATCTTGATCCCCTGCTCCGGGCATTGACGACCCATTAGCTCCTTCAGATCCGACCATGCCGTCTGGAGAGCCAATGTCCCCACCGAGACCTGAATAGATTAGATTGTTGTATGGTTGAACCAGTGGTCCAAAGCTTACGCCGCCTGTGGCAAAGGGCATAGAAGCACCCAAAGTAAACTGGTGCTTATTCTTTTTCATGTCTTATTTTCTCAGACAGAACTTACGCTGTAAGGTTAAGCGTATTGTACGTAAACCCGTGTCTCTCCACCAGAGTAGACGTCATATTCTTTTGCAGCATCAATGGCAATAGCCATTTCTTTCTTTGCTTTTTCAACAGTTCTTAGATCCTTCTTATACAAAGATCCTGCGGCATAGTCTCCACCGCTACCTGATGAGGTTACACCACGAGCTTCACGATCAAAAGAGTAGTCTTCATCAATCCAAAATACAATTCCCTGCACTGCAACGATGAATGCACCGTCATGTTGTGCGAAGTCTCCGTCATCCTTCATATCATAACCGCCATCAACAAAGAGCTGACGCATTGCGGGAATGAAGGTGCGAGCCATCCAAGTATCTAATTCTTCTACAGTCATACGTGACTTACGAGGTTTTGGGGCTTTCCATGCTTTTTGCATGAGATCCATACCACGACCCATACCACAACCTGCAATAAGGATTCCGTTGTTATCGATTACTTTATCATTTGCCATTTGAAGGCGTTTGTAATCACCGACTGTGGATTGGGTATCAGCACCCATTACAACCCAGCCATCACCTTGTACTGCAGCAATTGTTGTCAATTCAGTTCCTTTAGGTTGTAGTGTGCCCGTCACGCAATAATTACTACCAAGAGACAAATAATGGGACTTGTAAATACACCACGGGCTGTCTGCACCCCGCAGACCATATCTAAGTGTAGCAGCTCCCGAACATGGATTCGAACCACAACTGAGTGCTCCAGAGGCACCTGTACTACCGTTATACGATTCGGGAAGGACCTGGGGTGATACTCTCGCTGGTCATCCTGGAATTGAACCAGGTACCTCCCGATTATAGGTAGGGCGCTCTGCCATTGAGCTAACGACCAAAAAGTGAAACCTCAAGCCCAATGCTCATAGGCGCTTTAATCCGTCATCTAATGACAGAACCTTTTGGGCGGTACTTGAGGTTTCTGGATAAAATGATTGGGATGGCAACTCGGAGGTTACCGAATCCCAATCTGATAACTATAACATATTACTTAATAGGGATCGTGCGGGCCTTCAAGTGTTCGGGGACCTCACGTTCAAGAGAAATCTTAAGAATTCCCTCTTTCAACGAGGCACCTAGAATTTTGACATCATCAGCGACACCAAATTTCTTTTCGAACTCTCTTGCGGCGACACCCTTATGTAGATACGTTTTATCCAAACTTTCTCGAACGCCGGAGACTGTAATTACAGAATCCTTAAATTCGATCTTAATGTCCTCTTTACTGAAGCCAGCGACCGCAAGTTCGATTTCATACTTGTCTTTCCCTAGGTCAATGATGTTATAGGGCGGGTAGCTGGAATCCCGGTTAGATTGGGCAATGGACTGCCATTGAACCAGATGTGGTTGAATTCCCACTGTCCAGGGCGTAAGGGCCCTCTGAAGGGCTGCGAAGGGGTCTACATAGGTTGCTGTAGGGACCTGCTTGTGATTAATCTCTTCTTTGCCGTAGATAGCGTGTTGATGCATGATTTATATCTCCTTAGACGATATATGTATGTTTACGGTCCCCAAGACGGGCAACCGCTAGCCAATATTAACATAAGCCACTGCCTATTTATTCCAAGAGTGACGAGGTGACGACCCCTTGTGTGATTTATAACACTTTCGTTACCTTGGGACATCGGTTACCCGTCATAAAAATAATACATTCTTCGTATGAACCCCATTTGACCTCTCAGCACCCGGCGATTCTCAGGATTCACTACCCTCCTCCCCCTCTATTCTTCTTATGACCGATCTATACCCCCCGAATTTTCACCCATTAGAACATCTGTTCGATCGCCCCTTGGCCACTGCCCCCCATCTTGAGGTCATGCTCACCTGTCTCACCTGGGCGGAGTGTCTGAGTGGCTCATTTAAGGGTGGGGGTATCTGGTCGGTAAGCGAGACCACCCCCCCACTAGGTAGAAGTCTGCCCTAGTGGGTTTCTCTTTGCGCTCATAATGGCGTACGGTTGAGGGCTATCACGCAATTAGTGGTAGCCCTCTTCAGTATGCCCTTATGGGGCAGAACTGTGGATAGTCCACAGTAATCTCAAGCAAAGGAATAAAAATGACAACAGCAACCGCAATCCTCGTTTCCCAAAGCAACCGTCAAGGTCGCAAGGGTTCAGAGCAGGCACTAGGTGAAATTGCCGAGGCTTATCGCTCTGAGCAGGTGTCTGTCCCTAGTCCGTATGACATTACAGGACTCCGTACAGTTACCAAGAAGGATAAGACGGTGATTTATTCACCTGCTCTCAAAATGGCACACGCTGCTTATCTCCACGTTAATCTCGGATACCCTGTGGGTAAGGCTCTAAGCCTTGCCAATCAGTATTCAGACGTGGAAGGCACCGACATTTTGGTCACCTTCTATGGTAAGGGTACTGACGCCAATGTGCGTGAGGCTATCAACTCTCACCACGCCGTCACTATCCAGAACCGCAAGGATACTGAGGTAGACCGTGCTTACGCTGCTCTCGAAGCGGCTAAGGCTCGTTTGGAAAAGTTGGGTGTGCTAGTGAGCGCATAAAGGAGAATAGGGGGTAGAGAAGCCCCCTACACCTTCGCAAGCCCATCAGTAGAGATACTGGTGGGTTTGAGTGGGTGTTATGCACCCTGTCATTTGAGCGCAAAGAGGATAAATTGTTGTTCTGCCTTCCCTATGTGGTGGCTCAGAGCGGTGGTCAATAGACCTACCCTCTGGGCCACTACTTTTATGCCCTCACACCTGTGTGGCTGTATAACCAGGTCTAGAGGGGGTGGGGCTCACTCTTATCAGGTATTTAGTGAAAGATAGATAGGTACTGAACACCTCGTTATCGGACTGGCTTAATGCATCTCGAGGCGATGTTCTATTCCTGTAGGTATAACCTATAGATAGGGCTGTAAACGCACTTTCCGTATAACCGCTATTAGGTATCTATCTATCTCTCACTCTCTATCTTATTGAGAGTTATCGGTACCCCCGATATTTTTACCCCAAAGGAGGCAGTTATGAACTGCATCTATTGTGGCGCTGATGTGCCACAAGATCGTTGGAACCTAGACAAGCATTACTGTATGTCTAGGGAGTGTGTAGACAAGGCTCTAGCAGAGTCTAGGTCTAACTTCCGCTTTGTGCTTATGCCTAAGCAGGGTTTTGCCTATGTCTACAAAGATTCCCCCGATTTACTCAATGGTAGGAGTTCAGGCAGATAGCCTGACAATTCTCGAAAGGAGTCATCATGTCTATAACAATTACCCTCTCAGCTGAGGATTACTTCCACATCGTCAATGTATTACTTGACGAGTGCGGTAGCCAAGAAAGTGAGGCGGTTATCTCCCGTATGTACTCATCTAGGAATGGAAAGTTTTTGCCTTGTGTTATATGTAGCAATCCTGAGCAATATCGTGCCTATTATGGTGCCAAGGGTTACTGTATCGACTGTATCCCTGACAGCGAGAGGAAGGTAAACGCATGAGCATTTTAGACCCCATGCAATCGGGCCTACCCATCACCTTGATGTGGCTAGGCCTTTCCCTATGTATTGGCTATTTGCTCATAGGTAAGAAGTAATCAGTACCCCGCAAAATTTGACCCGTTAAATTGCGCATCTCGAGAGAGGTGCGCTTTTTACTGTGCCAAAAGGTGCAGGAATTAGGGAGGACACAATGAGAAATGGAACACTTTCACCAACAGAAAGTACAAGTTGGGAACCTGTCTATGGAAATTACAAGACAAGTGACCAGTACTGTCCACACTGCACCTCAGGGTGTAACTCGTGTGGTTACGGTAAAGACAAAACTTGTAATTGCTGCGAGGTCTCAAAATGATGTGGTACCTCAAGGCTTTGATCCATCGCTATTACATGGGCTATTGGCCAAAGAAGCCAGTTTCCATTAAAAAGGCGATTAGACGAGCTGAAAAGGGATTAGTGATGTTAGTTGATGAAATGAATATGACTTCATCAATGATGAAGAACTACATTGAGCCGGATATGTTGGCTCAAATTGATAGAACGATTGAAAAGATTCTTGGATGAGTAAGGCAGCCAATAAATCCCTCGGATTTGTTGGTTGCATTATCTATCCAAAAGATAGATAAAAAGGGGGAACAACACAGGACTGTGGACGCTAGGCGTATTTATACGCATAGGCTAGGCCATTGGAACTCGAAGGAATGTGCATTAAAAGCTAGAGGAGCCGATGGTGACCCGAGCCGCCCCCTTCCCTGTGTTATTCTTAACAGGAGAACAGCGAGAGACTATACACAGCAAGGCCCGGCATCCTCCCCGTAAGTATTAACCGACCACTTAGTGGAACGAAAGAACACGGTCGCATGCCCCCCCTTAGCCAGTGTATCTTCCACCCTCGCTGTTCTCTTTTTATTTGACATGATGGAAGGCAGATAATTACGACGACTGCCTGTAAAGTGCACAGCCTTTCTATGTTAGTACCCAGTGATATGGCGAATCATAAGATTGCTGCTAAATACACGCTTTGTTCTTGTAAACGTCCTGTGAATAAAAGTTATGGAGGATCCATAATATAAGGCAACGCATGCCGTATATTCCCGGAGCGACGCAGTGAGCATGTACTGTTTACAAATATCACGACAAAGCTAAAGGTATGGATAACGTGGTCCTCACGTGCAATATGTCCTCCGTAATTATCTGTCTCCCACTATGTCAAATGACATAGTTAAAGGAGGAGAAGATGGCAACGTATCTGCCTAACAGATTAACCATCGATTCTTTTCATCAACAGTATCCAGAACTGGACTCGGACAGGCTTATGTACGGCTACGGTTTAAATCTTGGAGATGTAGTCAAATCAAAGCGTCTTAGGTCATTTGAATGGAGACTTATTGCTATTGGTGGCGACGGTTGGAACCCTAGGGTTTTGATTGAGATGCCAACAACTGGCTATTCTTCTGATACTTCCAACTATTGGTCGTATGGAATGAATGAGCATGGAGAGAATGTAATTCGACGGATTATGTTAGCAAAAAATATATACCGGATAACAAAGGAGAACAATATGTGCCAATGTAAATCATCTTATTGCTATTGCGATAGCGATAAGGTAACTTACGAGATAAATGCCCACGCTGATACGGTTGAAGTAACCAAAGGTCGTAGAACTATTTCATTGACTCTTGGTGAATGCACTGAATTGGCATCATTCCTAGCAACAGCAAAGACTGAGCTTAAAACAGCTAAGTTGAGCGCTATTGCTGAACAGCAAGCTGCTCTTGATGAGCAGAAGGCAAAGATTGAAGCCCTCTGATGCGTTGGTGTGAAGTATGTGGCGCCATGCCCATGGCTGATGGATACCGATGTGAGAACATACTTGAACAAGAGGTATGTTTTAACTGCTGCAATTGTGAAGAACATAGACAGAAATAATAAATAGCGTTGGCCTGGTGGCTATGACTGAGTTCGATTCTCAGCAACGCACGGGAGGTAGGTAGTTCCTGAAGATGCCCCATGAAAAAATGAACGAGAAATCGTTATCGTTTTCCAAGTTGGAAGAGCTTGTATCCATGAACTTTATGGAATGAAGATGACCAGTACTGGTTGGTTAGGTGTTTAAAGCATCACGCCTATCTCCCGCTAACAAAGGAGAACAATGATCGAAGCTAAATTAGAAGCAGCAACCCATGCTGATTCGAACCTTTACGTTACGGTTTTAACCCGAGGTTGGGTAATTAAACGTAACCATTACTATCGTGAGACTCATGAGTGTGCGTTTAAAGTTACAGAAGTTGATGCACGTTTTGAGTTGAGCGATGCTAATGTGCATATGTATCCCACTAACTTCAGTCTTACTGGGTTTTGGGCTAACAGTACGGGTCGTAAATGGTTTGAGACTGCGGACAGACTGTACCGCAATGGTGATTGGAGAAGCGAAAATCGACGTGAGGAATTACTAGAGTTCGAGTATTTTCCTCACGAGATACAAGATGTTATCTTCAAGCATCTAACTCACTCTGTTAAGGAGCTATCTGAAAGACTGATTAAACTAGATAGCATCTTAACAACCAATAAGAAGTTTGTATCTAAAGGATATGCAGACCTATCAAGTGAGCCTCAAGAGGGTGACTTGCCATTCCTGCCATCAATTAAACAAACTCGAATCTCTCCCTTACTTAACAATGACGTTAAAAAATGGAAAGTAGCAAGAGAGGAGCAAGCATGGAAGCCTTCAGTTCTACAAGAATTGGAAGAGCAATTAATCGTAGAAGTTTAATTAAAAACCTACGACATGCATCTAAATACAGTGCTAGATGGGATGTAAACGATCTAGGCACAGTAGAAATGCAAGACGGATCAATGAAGAAGTTCGTATTCTTCTGGCCGTATGGATGGGACGACAAGATTGCTATCCCAGCAAAGAAATTAGATAAAGTTTTAGAGGCAACCTCTATTGATGATATCTATGAGCTAGAAGGGAGGTAATCATGGACATCACTGTGTATCAATGGTGGCTAAGCATAGTAATTAACGGTTCAATTGAACTACATGTTCAATTAGGCGTTGCTTTTACTGTTGTTGCCACACTTCTTGCGCTTAGATATCGAAAGAGACTACGTAAGAAATAGATTTCACCTAGGAGGGTGATAATGGCAGCCAACGTTTGGTAACAATACCTTTTCTTCTCCTTTCTCCAGGTATTGATAGGTTCGATTCCTATTGTTGGCACGTGGGCAGAGACATAATGATGAAGCAAAGATGTAGGGGGCACCATGGGTGCCAAGATCCTACGTTGATGTGAATTCAAAACAAGGCAATCTATATGATGAAGGCATACGTTTAGCTTGACTAAGCATGCCGGCTTTTAGCAATCAAGAACCCTGATTAAATTGGCGTCTCTGCCCCATTTATAAAAGGAGAATAAAATGGCTAAAGCATTGATGGGAGCACCAACTAAACTGCCACAACAAAATCCAGATAATTGGAAGTGGCAAGATGATGCTGCCTGTAAGGATGTGGACTACGACCTGTTCTTTTACGAAGACCAAGAGCGTGGTGATAGAAAGCAAGAAAGGATTACAGCGGCTAAGGCGATATGTAATGCATGCCCAGTCATTAATGAATGCCTATCATGGGCTAATTCAGTTGGTGAGTCACACGGTATCTGGGGCGGTCAAACGCCTGAAGAGCGTGGTTGGAGACTCTCCGGCTATAAAGGTAAGGATTGATTGGTTGATCACCAATCATGTTGGACTTGAGGCGGGAGCTTTGTAAGCGAAAACCTCTCTTCCCAACGCAGTAAATATGATCGTGTAAAGGCCGCCATTATTATATGGCCCCTACGGTTGAGACTAAGACAGGTTCGCAAGTAACTAGGTCTGCATATTGAGGCCACATTAATCTATAAAACACATTTGAATGATATCTATTAAGATGTGTAAACGATGCGTGGATATACATATTACGCTACGAAAACTACTGCTCGATCTAATATACCGTGTGTTCTAGAGCACCTCGATGGGGATTCTAGGTAATCCGGTGGGCGACACGCCCATACAACCAAAGAAAGCAAGTTACTACATGTCTGTGCATCGGTGTGGTAACTTGCTTTCTTCTTTTAAAAAGGAGAAGACTATGGATGAAGAAGACATCGACGCATTGTGTGAAGTTGCTAATGTGATTCTTGATCAAGCAATGGAAGACGATGTTCTTTTAAACTTATTCAATGGCAAATGGTCAAAGAATAAGATTGTTGGCTTTGAGATAAATGCATTGGCAAGACATCACCTTATTGACTTTAGAGAAGAATAAGGTGTAGCGTGACCGGCTGACTTCAAGGTTCAAGTCCTTGACACGCACGGAGTTACAACACCACAAGGGTGTTGACTCTAAGAGAAAAGGAAGGCAAACAATGAATACAGCGGTGTTTGTAGAAACATACGAACCAACCATGGGAGAAGACAAGCGTCAGATCCTCATGGTCCCAATCAATGATGGTGAACTCCGTGTTTTCACCCGTATGACTGATGGACAGAAAGGCTTGTCTAATAAGTGGAACGAGGTAGACACAGTAACCCTCAATGATATGGAACGTATTACGAATAAGCCAGTAGGCATTCGCATCACAGATAATGATCGTGCTGACCTCAATGACAAGGGATATTCCCCTGTTCTTGCAGTCAAAGCAGTCAACGCTAACAATCGCTCAACACCTTACGGTGACCATGAGTACGATGTTACATCTGTTATCGGAGAGCTTATGGCGCACGTTCGTGCACAAGACAGTGTGGTCGAGTCAATGGTAATTGATAACCGCATGAAGTCTGACACACCGCCGTTCATGATTCAGCAAGACGCTGTTCCAACACAAACATCGGCGCCTGCTACTGATGACCGTGAAATGGTCCTCTCTTTAGCCTCGATTCCACCATTGGAACTAGCCTCCAAGTACATTAATCGCACAATCTTCGGTCTCAAAGACTTCGATGTCTTTGATCGTTGCCGTGCGTACAATGAGGATGCACTTATCTATGGCCCAACCGGTCCTGGTAAGACAACCGCAGTTATTGCTTGGGCTGCTGAACGACGCCTTCGTCTAGCGCAGGTATCTGGCAATGCTGCATTGGAGCCAAGCCAACTCATCGGTAAGTATATTCCCGATGGCAATGGCAACTTCGTGTGGATTGACGGTCCAGTGACTGACGTCGTGCGTAACGGTGGAGTTCTTATTCTTGATGAAGTTAACTTTATCAGTCCTAAGATCTATACAGTCTTGTACTCCCTACTTGACAGCCGTCGTGCTCTTATCTTGCTTGACCACAAGGGTGAAGTTATCGAAGCCCATCGTGATCTAACAATCTTTGCGACAATGAACCCATCTTACATTGGCACAGTGCCATTGAACTTTGCGTTCCGTAATCGCTTCGGTGTTCAGATTGCTTGGGACTATGACGATAAGGTCGAGGCTAAGCTCATTAAGAATGAAGCTATCCTCGTGCTTATCCGTCAGTTGCGTAATGAAGCAGCTCGTGGTGAGATTGAAACACCTATCTCAACCAACATGGCAATGGAACTAGAACGTTTCATGACTCAGTTTAACTACGAGTTTGCCATTGAGAACTTCATTGCTCACTTTGACCTTGAGGAGCAGGAAAAGATCCGCCTCGTATTCCAAACTCATGAAGCTAATCTTCGTGAGAGCTTCGAGAACCTAGTTCCTGAAGTTGTGGAAAAGGAAGCGGATGTAGTATCGGAAGCTGAGAAGTTTCTACAGTCTCAATCCAATTAAGGAGTAAGACATGGGATACAAAGACAAAATAGATACAGACTATCGTGGTAAGGCTCGCACTGCAAAGGAGCAGTTGCGAGCTTTGCGTCTTGGTGCAATCGCAAGAGTGTATCAAGGTGCCGATCGTATCCTTACTGGTGATCCTGTCGTTGTGAATGTAGTGGATGATGGTCCTGCCCCAGCGTGGTCAGATGGCGCATCCATTACACTCAACGCAGCCATGATTAAGGATCTTGATCTTGAGACTATTGCACAAATCAATGGCCTCAACTATCACGAGCTCTCGCACCACCTCTACACTCCAAGAAAAGGTACACCATTGGTGCAGTGGATAATCGAAAAAGGTTATTTCCAAGCATTCAATGTGCTTGAGGACCAGCGTATCGACAGTCTGTTGTGCGCTCGTTACCCAAGCATCATGCCTTATCTAACTGCAACAGTCCTGCGTTGGCTAGCTGAATCAGAGAAGGAAGCATCCATGGCATACATTACATGCCGTGGTCGTCGCTATCTTCCTGTTGAACTACGCCAGCAGTTCAGAGATATGTTCTATAAACCAGAACTAATCCCTGCAATCTGTCGCATCGTCGATGAGTATCGTACGCTTGCATTCCCTAGGGATTACATTCGTGCTCAAGAACTCGTCGAAGAGTTCCATAACGAAGTTATGGAGAAGTTAGATGCCCCATCATCTGGTGGTCCATCTCAATGTGGTCACCGTGTGCCGATAGCTAAGGGTCGTCCTGAGCCTGGAAAGATTCAGGAACGTGACGCCAAGCGTGCAGGTAACATGGGTGATCTTGAGGATGACCTAACTGATGAAGAGATCAAAGCCATGGTTAAAGCCATGGAAGACGCTATGGCTGAAGAGGATGTCATGTCCCAAGGTGACGGTAACGTTACTGATGAGGAAGAACAACTAGCCGATGCTGAACCTGAAGATGGAGGTACACCTGAAGATGGAGGTACACCTGAAGGTAGTACTGAAGCAGGACAACAACCATCTGGTGCTGACCAAATCAAAAACCGTCAGCGTAGAGTAGCTAACTCAACGCCGAAAGTTGGTAAGGGTCACATTGAAAGTGATGGTGGTTTGCCTGATGACATCAGCACAACAATTCAAAACGCCCTCAATGATATCTATGGTCGCAAAGATGTGATCATGGATGTTAAGCGCAAGCAACGCATCATCATTAACGGTGGTGTGGACGATAGTTATGAGGAGACGGGTGTACACGGTAAGTTTGATGAAACCGATGTACCACAGTCAGAAATCATTACCTATCGTAAGTTTGCCAAGGAACTGCAACGTCTTCGTGACGATGCTGAGCCTATGTGGGAGAAGGAAATGCCGTCAGGCCGCCTCAATGTACAGCGAGTAATTCGTGGTTGTGAGATTGAGACTGCGTTTGATCGGTGGACAGAGCAGGACGACAGCTGCGATATTGAAGCTGTCATCTGTATAGATCGCTCTGGTTCTATGACCTCTAACCGTAATGATGAGCGTGCGTCTCTAGCCTCATGGGTTATCAAGCGTGCCTTAGAAAGTATCGGTGCCCCCGTTACTGTCTACGCATTCGATGATAAGACAGAGGTTGCCTATGCTCGTAATGATGAGGCTAAGCCTACCAAGTTCAAGTTCATCTTTGGTAATGGTGGCACTGATCCATACGAGTCTCTTGTTATGGCTGAGAAGGTGTTAATGGCATCACAGAAGAAAAATAAGATGCTGTTCATCATCACCGATGGTGTCTTCAACACAAACAAAAATGACGACGTCATCAAGCGCATGTCACAACGTGGCATCTTAACGTCAATGGTACTCATCATGCGTACCAATGAGTATGAGAATGCCATGACTTCTAACAAGCAAGCGATTGCTGAAGGTAGTACACCTCGTTGGGAGTTCAAACATGAGGCTGAAATCTTCGGTCAAGTAGATAGTGGTAAAGATCTACTCAACCTAGCTAAGACAATCGTTGTCGGAGCTATCAAGAAGCGATCAAGGAGATAACATGGCTAGAAAGGCAACTAACTATCGTTACGAGAGGCCTGAGAATCGTAGATGGTATTGTCGTTTTTATACATGGGAACAAGCAGTAGATTATTTGAGCACAGGCCGCAACAAAAATTTGCGGCCTATGTATCACATGAGCCTACATGTTCGTCGTATAGAACCTGACAATCCAGACTCATCGATAGGTATTGGTTACTACAATTCCTGGTCTTTAAGAAACGGTATAACACTGGATCAGCTCGATGTCGTTATCTATCACAAAAACGGCACGGCTACGGTCACCAACAACACCTATTGGTCATCTGCTAGAAATGTAGCTCTTGCGTATGCCAACCTTGTTGCATATTCAAAACGACAAGGCGTACTAAAGTTACGACAAGATACAGATTTACCCAAGAAAGCATACACCAGACCATGTGGTACATGTATGGGCATGAAAACCCATATGTATAGATCCTTTGGTACTGGAGAGGTAGTTACCGAGAAATGTCCAGACTGTATCGATGGGTACAAACGCACTAAAGAGGGTTGGTTTGCAACCTCTATCCCCAATATCAATAGGCTAATTAGAATGTACTCTGGCAATACTACGTACATTAACTTTATGCCAGCATCATTTGATATTGATATATCAACCGGCAGGTTGATAAGTGTGGAAGAAGGTGGTCGAGTTGAGATAACAGACTACCGAGAAGACCACCATAAAGCTGAGTCCAATACATGGGCTGAGATGGCTAAACGAGTTAAGGAAGGAGTTATAGATGTACGTGATCTTTGATGTGACTACAAACACATTGGTAGGTCCTTTTGATACTGAGGAATCAGCAGTAGGTTTCAAGGTAGAAGCCGAAGCTGAACTTGATGACTCTAACCAGTCATTAGACATCTATCAGTTGACAGAACCTACTGAATGGATGTTAGATAACTTCAGTACGTCAGTGGTTGAGCTAGTGTAGCCCAACACAAACATTGACAGCGCTGGCCTGGTGGCCATAGCATAGGTTCGATTCCTAGCAGCGCACGTTCTTCAGCGTCGACACTGAAGAATAGAAAGGCAGACATGTCACAAACTGAATATCTCACAGTCGAGATTACGTATCGGGTCCACATAGACCAGGATAGATGTCCGGATTTACTTACAAATCCGTACACCTTAGCCATGGGCGTTTGGGATGAACCTACTAAGTCTTACAAACTGCACGAGAGTCTAAATGACGATGAGTACATCATGCTTACTGGTATAGATGTAATTGCCAAATAATAGATCCCCCTTATCCCACGTGCGGATAGGGGGGCATCTTATGTCGCTAACAACAAGGAGAAGAAAATGGACGAATTAGGACAACTAATCAACAGTCTCATTGAGCGTCGTCAAGAGCACTATGAGAGTCTGCTGAATATCAATACATCGAGTGATATGCAGGACTATCTTGAGGGTTGCATTGAAACCCTTGATCTGGTCATTGGTCAGATGCAGCTAATAGAAATCAATAGCGATGCATTGTCTTCATAACGTAGCTGTAGAAGCCGAGAGTAAGGAAGAGGCCTTTAAAAAGGTACAGCGCTTCCTATTAGAAGAAAACAATGCACCTTGGTCTGATTGGCATGTTGTAGGTGGTGGACGTTGGAGCAACTCCCATTATGAGGATAGCTCTGAAAACGTGCTAGGCTACAAGGACGCTGACTTTAAGAAGTCATTCCAAGATAGTTTGACAAATCGTTTAAACGAGTTAGAAAGGATCATGAAGGATATACAACCTCAAAAGATTCTTATTAACGGTAAAAGCTATTTGTCAAAGATGAAGAAGATAGCTCAATCTCAAGCTCCTTGGGTACCAATGGATCCAAGCGCTAGCCCATTCGTATTTGATAGGCTAATGTGGAGACTAGAGCAAATGAGCAAGATCCTCAACAATGAGTGGACATCTGACAGCTATTTCTATGATATAGAAACCTGGACAGCTGACGCATCATCATTCTTAGATCGAGTATCTAAGAACCCAGATAAACAATGGTTAGTTCCTGTGGACTTTCACTGCTAACCAAAACCCCAATCGGAGGCAACAATGGCAACAAAGCGTCAAGCGATTATCTGGAAGGTAGTTCTAACCAAGAACACCAATCCAGGTGGTGCATGGTTGGCACAAGCCACATCAAGCACTATCGAAGATGGACAAACAGGCGAATACTTTGAGGCATTCTCTAATGCATCAGCTGCAAAGCGGTGGGTTAAAGCTCAAACAGGTCGCAAAACAATCTCGTGGGTCGAGTCAGGTGAAGATGCTAAAGGTAAGCCAACAGCATTTAACGCTGGCTATGAAGTAAAGGTTTAATGCAGACCTTTATGCCCTATCCAGATTATGCACTTACTGCTGCAGCGCTTGATACTAAGCGACTTGGTAAACAACGGGTAGAAGCATTCCAAATACTCCGGGTAAGGATGAACCTTACCCAGGGTTGGAGGAATCACCCTGCGGTGCTAATGTGGAAGGGATACGAAGGTTCTTTATGTAACTATGGAATAACTATGTGTGAAGAGTGGATTAGACGAGGTCATCAAGACCATCTTTTACCCCAATTCATTTATTATTCAGAATACTGGGCACATGATAGGTTTAATCCACCATGGTGGTTAAACAACCCAACGTTTCATATGTCACATAGATCAAACCTTAAAAGAAAAGATCCTATACACTATAACTTCCAAGATGTCCCAGATGACTTGCCATACCAATGGCCAGTTATGGAAACAGAGACATTTAGGATTATAGAAAAGAAAGTAGCAAAAAGTGGAAACAAAATTAAAGTGTAATATCTGTAAAGATCAAGGCTTCATCTATTACGGAAACTCAGAAGAGTTTGATGTAGAGAAGTGTGAATGCCAAAAGGACTAGAACAGCAATTAGCCCCCGTCTTAAACCCGTCTTCTCTCGGGTTTAATAGCGGGGGCTAAATGTTTGTGTTGGGCGGGCGGTGTATTAGGACCTTAGGTTACTTGACATCCTCGTCATCTTCTTCGTCCCAAAGGTCATCAAAATCGTCCTCATCAAAATCGAAGTCATCATCATCAAAATCATCAAAGTCTTCGCTCTCGAAGCCGTCCTTATCGAACTCTGCGTTTGCCATAACTACCCCTATCCTATCTTGATTTCACACACATCGGTTGTGCAATAAGCCTCACCGCTTCCCTCTATCGCATTGCCTTGATAGATAGGAGACAGATCGATGGTCTTAATCTTACCAATATATGCCTCGTACTCTGCACGAGAGATCTCAGTGTAGGGCTGTTGAGGGTAAACGTCATTGCCTTTAGGCAAGAAACTGACGGTCTTGAGTCGGCCCTCATACATATGAAGAACTGTCCCAATATCCTTGGCTTCCTTGTCCTTATCAAAGGAAAGAGTTACAGAAACCGAATTATCAGCCCAATACTGCTGGGCTAGTGCTGCCAGGTTGGCCTTCTCAAAGATAGAGACTTCCTGCTCTGGGCGTACAGCCACAGATTTAACCGGGAAGTAGACAACGGCGGTATTCTCAGGATCAGTTACAGAATCCTCTACCTTGTACTTTGCTGCCTTAAACAACTTAAGCATAGGATCAGACTTAGCAAAGCGAATAGAGCGAAGAATGTACTCTCCACCGATAGGCCAGTGAACTCCAGGAGTCTCACCAGCTAGAATCGATACTGTGCCGGAAGGCTTAATTGAGGTGGTCTTAATAGACTCACGTACACATAGCCATTCTGAGTAAATGTGATCCCACTTCTGGACCTCGCTGTAACCGGCATCTAACCATTCACGTAACTTGGGTAGTCCTTTGGTATCAGCAAAGGCAGCCAACCCAGATACAGAACAACCAATACGACGATTACGCTGCATGATGGCGTTGGTTTGAGGCCAATGGGTAGGAATGAGGGTTACAGTCTTGGCATACAAATAGGCAAACTTAAGAGTACGAAGGTAATCCTTCAGGTCTGTGTGACGATTGATGTACGTTTCAACAAGGGTACAACATTCGTATGATTCTAGGGTCTGCTCTGCACAAGGGTTGTAGCCGGCAGCTCTATAGTCTTTGTTGTTGACCGGATCATTTAGACGTCCGTACTTACGAGATACATCTAGCCAGATAAAGCCAGGCTCACCATTTAGGGCAATAGCCTCTGTAAATGGAGAGTAATCCATACCTACAGTCGCTTCGATAGAGTTATTAGACATCCATCCCCAACCAGAGTTCTCACCCGTTGGGTCGTAGGCATTGCGCTCTGGGAATACAGAGGAATTCTTTAAATTAAAGAAGTCTTTATCATCTGGTTGTCCCATAGCCAGCTCAGCTGAACGACGGACGTTTCCAGAAACGACACATACGCCGATTAGGTTAGCTACGTCTACGATGTCCTTTGTAGTGAGCTTATCCCCGGCACGACCTGAGAAGATCTTACTAATATTCTTATGAAGCTTTTCTAGTGGTGCAGATCCCGCTGCTGTTCCTCCGAACGTTTTGATTGGAGTGCCCGCTGGACGGATCGCTTCGTAGCTAAATAGTGGTACTTCCGAATCTGGTCGGAGGTAAGCATTGATGAGGAGTTGGACGGATTCGACCCATCCTTCTCGGCTGTCTGGGATGCTGTGTTCATAAGATCCTTTTGGTTCATAGATAGTGAAATCCTTACTTGCTCCTTTAGTATCAAATCCCACACCTACTCCCAACATTGAGGCTTCCATAAGGAAGACAAATGGAGAGGCTGGATCGATCCTGCTCATATCTGACGTGCTGACAAACGCACAGTTCTGCAACGCTGCAGAGTTCTTCTGTTCCATAACGAAAGGAGTACCCATCATCCAGAGACCACGTCCTGGTGGGGTCCACTTAAGGTTGAACATTCGGTCAAATGCTTCTTGGGCAGATGACTGGGCTTGCTGACCGTTCCATGGGAGACGGTTGTCTTTACAGTGATCCTTCTCGATGGAATACATGCCCTCGATGACTCGTTTGCAAACGTCTGCCCAGGTCTCTTTATTCCCGTCTTCCTTAATACGGCTGTAGGTACGCATAAAAGTAATCTCACCCACCGAGTTGCCACCGGCATCCGTATAACCCCAAGGTACTGGCTTGCCCTTATAAGAATTTAGAAAATCTTCATTTAGACGAAAAGAAAACACGTAGACCCCATTTCATGTATTTATTGACTGTTATCAGGTATAGCTAAGATTAAAGATCTAATCCCTCTTGGATTATCTTAGTGGTTTGATCCTCATCAAGTCCACCGTTAGGAAGCTCCCTGAGGGTGTTAGCTTTATCACCAAAGAGGGCGGACATTACACCGCCGGAGGTTTGACGCTCTACTGTCATGCGTACGAACTCCTTATTCTCTTCAAGTTCCTTCATCTTAGCAACAACTTTAAAGAGTCTGTCAATCTCTTTTGATGTGTTAGGATCCGGATAACCACCGTTCAATTCTTCGGTAAAACGTGCAAAAGCCACTCTTTGGCCCTGCATTTCGATAACTGCGTTCAATAAACCCTTAAGTTGGTCTTTAGTCTTGACCTCAATTGGGATATTAAATGAGCAGCTGTTATCAGGTTTAAATGCTGGGCAATTGCCCGATACAAAGCAGGTATTGCATTGACGCAAGGAGTTGGAATTGCTTCCAATGACGTTAACATCCTTTATAACATCGTTGCCAAAGTCATCTTTTTCAATAATCTTCTTGGAAGATACCGAGAAAACGGGCAGATTTACGACCTCATTTGAGTCACGTACGGTTAAATTATTCCGCACTTGAGTAGGCCTGTTATCAACTTCTCTACCCTCTGTTTCCGAGTATCCCGGGTCATCTATACCACCACTGTTATCAGCTAACTTCAACTGTTCTCTCCTTGTTAGGTGTTCTTCCAGCTTCAGATAGGAATAGATGGCGAGCTTTGTTACCTCGTTGGCATCATCAGCCATTATCTTGTCAAAGTCTAATCCGGCCTGTTCAACGACGCCCTTATAACGTGGGCGGGCCTCATCCTTCATCTTTGCCTGATAACGCACAAGCTTGGTTCCATCCCAAACCACAGTTTCTCCACGCATCATCGGTGAGACCCAAGCAAGGCTGCTGGCGGTCTGTACAGGGACGTTACGGAGGTTGGAAGGGTTGGCACACGCAATGCCATGAAAAGTGGTCCCATGAGCGCTCTGAAGGCTTCTTACACGGGCAGCTAGAGTTACGTCCTGATCGATTGTGCGTCCCAAGATCCCCACGTGTGGGTACTTCTGGGCAAGCTTCATAAGCTCTGGGTAGCCCTTATGCCAGATAGGGAGAAAGCGGTCAACCCCGAACTCTTCCCAGAAGAGCTCTCGTTGTTTATCCACAAACTCAGGGTCAATGACATCCAATTCTGATGCCATAAAAATATTAGATTCGTTTAATGCGACCCAGTCCTGGTAGTCAGCGGCGTAATCCTCTAGATCCAGGGCAGATAGCTTTGCTTCACGTGCCTGGGTTCCGCCCCCGTCCACGAATACACGGACGTCGTCAGGGTACTTCTCCTCTAAAAGGTAGTCCTTAGTTACCGGCAAGCCCCGCTTAGCTAGGCGCCAGTAATTTACACCAATATTCTTGACACCAGCTTCTATAAGAATATTCCTATGGCTGGGGACTTCTCCCCCAAGAAATACGATCTCCAAGTTATTCCCACCTGTCTAATGGTCCGTCTAGTATGATTTTTGCTACTAACTTCTTTTGTGCGTCAATCTCATTCTGGATTTCACTCCAAGGTTTAATTCCTCGCTTTGTTCTTACGAACTTTGGGGAGGTAAACAGGAGGGCAGGTATGCCTATGGCAATCGCCGCCTTACAGCGGTCAACGTCTGGGTCTACAAGCCAATCTACACGTCCCTGGGCTTGAAGGAGCTTTAGATGGCGTATCTTGAGGTCTTCACCCTCAAAAGCTGAATTATTACTGAGAATGTCCCCCCAGTTAGTAAGAAGATTATTACGAAGAAAGTTTTCAGCTTCTTCACGTGTTCCGTCAGTAGACAGCACAACACGGGTCGTTGCGGAGAAAGTGCGATAGAGCTTTAAGCCCTGTTGAATTGGATCACCATTCTCAGTTCTTAAAACCCCATCCATTGAGATGAGGACGGTCATTATGCCTTCTTTGTTGCTGCTCTACGGATTAGTGTCTCAGTGTCAGGAAGGTTTACTCCGTATGTAGAGAGCTCTGCTTCCTTCTTCATTTCGTCTTTATATTCTTTTATTTCTTTAAGAGCATGCACAGCACCTGAGCGCTTACCTGCTTGCCAACGATAATTATTGAAATCTGCGTATCCTGCGCCTACTTGACTAAAGGCTAGTTTGCGTCCCCCATGAATATCATCATAGAATGCAACAGCTTGGTCAACAACCAAGGCTAACTTACGCTCGGCGTTAAGACGATAAGCATTGTTAGAAGCGCCGTGTAATTCTCGTAGTGCTTGGGAGTAACGATTCAGTAGCTCAACTGCCGTTTCGTAGTCCCTATCTACCTTTTGTTCCCACGCACGTGTATAAGGAATAGAGGGTGTGATGTCAGGTTCTACGACCCAACTGTCGGTGTCCAGGCTGTAAGCAGCATATGGATTTAGGTCCCGAATATCAGATTGGGGATTGACATAGTAGGTTAATTCAAACCCATGCCAGCGCTTAGTCGCTGGCATGATGTCAGCGTTAAAGTCCTCATTAAACATGTGGGCGATCTCTTCATTAGAAAGACCCATATATTCGGTGTTATATTTTCTAAAAGACATGTAATCAATACCAACTAGGCAGTCAAGATCACCCGGATCACGTGAGGCCGACCATTGGTATGAGATGCCAGAGCCTGCTAACCACATCTTGGTCCAACGCTCTGGGCTTACGTATCTCTTTGCAAGATACGTCATAAGAATTCGCATAATGCCGTTACGTACGGCTGGACGTAGCTGATTACCCATAAATAAACGGGCATCCAAATGGGTTTCAGGCGTGCTGAAATAGGACGTGTCGCTTGGTTCGATGCGTACCTCTGAGAATCCCATGTTCCTATTTTCCGTCTATTGAAGGTGTATGTCTGCGTAAATACAAAGTGAAAGGGGTAGACCTTAAAAGATCTACCCCCTTTAGCTAACAATGCTCCAGATTATGAAGTAGGTGAGTCAGTCGCACCGGATTCTGGAGGTGTAGCTACCGCATTCAACTTCATTGCTGTGTATTCAGCGGCAGCCTGTGCAGCAAGATCAAATACGATCTCTTGTGCATAGCGGCGTACCTCAATTAGAGTTGCGTCACGGTTTGTTGAAACGTTTGTAAGTGCAGCAGCGCTGCGCTCAATGTACATGTTTCCTTCAACGTCAACAAGAACTACAAAGCCGTAGTTAATCTGTGGACCTTCTGGCTTTGGCTGCTGATCATCGGTAGTTCCATCAGCATTAACGATTGTTGCATCGCTTACATTTTCTTCTGTCATTTTTTATTCCTATTCATATAGTCCGGACTGTTCTCGTGCCTTTGTTACCATGAACGTCTTTGCTGGGCAGAAGTCGCAGAGAAAGGTATAAGTCGTTGGTGTCAAAGACAACCCCAACTCTTTTCTATCAGCTGCAGTCTTTGGTATCAGCTTTTTATTAGCTGCTTTCCAATCTGGACAACGACCCTTAGGGCGTAGATGTTCAGAGAAACACTTCATGGCGTCATCATAAAAGATGGCCTTAGTTAGGTAGTAATCAGGGTCGATATCAGCGAGACCTCCACCAACACGAGTACGAAGATTCTTAATGATCTCTTTACGTACTTTCTCCTGCGACCATAGCTTTACACCAATGTCGGATAGGAAACCGTTGTGTGGAATACCGGCACTCTCATGCTTTTCAATCATGATTTGCAGTAGGTGATCATCATCGGGATGTCCCTTAAAATCAGGGAGCTCTTCGATTGTGTCACAGTTATAGCAATACAGTAGACGGATCTTAGGACCTTCGTCCTTAATCTGTACGTACTCTCCACCCGCATCTGCAGGGGTGCCGCCTTGCCCTAGGATTGGAATACTCATAGGGATATCCTACCCTACTTTTTATCAGGCCTTGGCGGTGGGAGCATAGCTCCGGTCTCAAAGATGCTGCGACGATTAGGAGGGGCAGCGACGCCCAGCTCTCCGGTGGCACGGGTTTGTACCTGAGCAGGACCCACTGTGGGTAGATCTACGACCGTAAACTCACGGCCATTAACAATTCTCTTTGTGCCCTTTGGCTTTTTAGGGGCTGCTGGAGCAGCAGCAGCTGCACCTTCAGTTACTGGGCTTTCTTCTTTCTTACGAGCAGCTGAAGCAGCTAAACGAGCAGCTGAGCCATAGTTACGCTCTACAGAGGTGTCCTTGTTACGTTCTGATACATCTGGACGTACGGTTACACGAGTTCCAAGTGGTTCTCTAGAGAACGGAGTATCTGAAAGATCATCTACGCCCTGTGTACGGACGTTTTGCGTAGCAGGTCCTGATCTACGAACCTCATTCTTACGAATACTTGCCTGTGCTTTACGAGTGTTGGATCTAAACTTTTTTGTATCCAGGTTACCGCTTTCATCAAGAGAGCGAAGTAGAAGTTTATGAGCCCTGGTTAGGCTTTCCCCGTTAGCTTGACGAGCCTTAGCATTGTCTACAAGCTTATTTACATTCTGCTCATGTTCTGCAAGATTCCCAGTATTTTCTGTGGGGATAACTCTTTGAGCAATTCTATTTACTTCTTTCTTACGTCCAGCAGTCTTTCCCTGAACTGTAAGGCGTCCAACGTTATCAGTTTGACCATTTTCAAGCTTGATAATCTCTGCATCACGTCGTCCTGCGATTGGTTCTGCAGCAAAACCGGGACGGGTCTCTGCTTCACTCTCGATCTTATAACCAGCATAAGACACAGGTGTTGTAACTGCGGTTTCACGTGACAGGCGGGCTTTATCTTCTAATGCTTTTACTGCGGCCGCATGGTGGGTAGCACACAGTGGTACACGTTTAATTTCAGACTCTTCTTGCTGACCACCGCCAACTTGTGCAATGTAATGAGTCGCTGGCTTTGAACAGTTGCCGGATTTACATGCTAAGCCCGTACCGACATGACCACTGCCGACAGGTTTTTGGGTCCATGGGGATTTTTTCTTACTCATGCTTTATACCCGTTGGTCCCTCTCATGCGGTTACGGCTATCTCCAATGAAAGGCACATCTGGAGGCAGCGAGGCTCTGAACTCAGACAATCTCTGAATCTCGTTCTTTGTTTTCTCAAAGCTAGCACGTTGTCTAGCTGCGTTCTCCGGTGATGGCCTACTTAACTTGCCACGACGTATCGGATCCATGGTTCTACCTTATTCGGTAGCACCCATCTTGTCGTAGTAGTCATTGCGTCCACGAGAACGGAGAGGAGTTGCACCGGTTGACATAGGCTCAACCTTTACAGGAGCCTCTTTATCAATAAAGTCATAGTTCATGTAAGGATTAAGAGCTGCACGGTTAGCCTTAACAATCTCTTCACCCATACCAGGATCTACCTCAGTATTAGGACGTACCTTACGATACTTTCCATCTGTTGTTCCTTCAGCCAATGAAGCTGTTAGTGAACGGGAGTTATTCTGTGTCATTAGTTGTCCATACCTTTGTTCGAAGCTACATGTTTAATATCATTAACGGCAGCAACTTCTGCAGCCTTCTTATGTGGTGCTAAAGCTTCCATAGCTGATTTGTGCTCTTTGACTGACGCCTCTGTGGCACGGAAAGCTTTTCTAGATTGACGCTTAGAGCTACTTGGCTTTAACACTCTTTTTAACCTTTCCATCTGCAGTCTTCTTCTGTGGCTTACCTTCTTGGCGTACCTTTTGCTTAGCACGCTCTACATCCTCTAGCTTTTTCTTTACTAGAGGCTGGATAGACATAGGAACGGGCTGCCCGGTTAGGGGATTAGCCATAAGTGCCTTTTTTGCCATAGGAATAGTGTCCCTTACTTAAACTAGATTGTCTTTACAAAATTAACGGCGCTTGCCGGACATCATGCTCTTAGCTGCCTTTGAGTAGCGGGTATTTCTGCAGTCTCCGCACTCGCTGGTATTTCCGGCCCACATATGCTCTAGTGGAGTCATATGAGTACCACAACCAGGACAAGCAACTGATCCCTGATATATTGTCTCTGTTGAGATCTCTTCCATTACCAAAAACCACCGCTCTGAGCATTGCGCTCTGTACCTTGGTAGCCAGCTTGACCACCAGTAAAGTCTACTCTTGTTGGTGGCTGATCGTGATTGACGTTAATAACGTCCATAAGGCTGATTGCTCTGGTTCGGTATCCAAAGCGAGGCGGTAGCAACGTCTGGTTGGGAATTCTAGGACGTACGACACGCTGTACATCTTCTCTTGGCATCGTGACCACGGCTAGAGCTTGTGAAGTCAAAGCCTCCATGGTGTTAGCAAATGGGCCCATGTAGTCATAACGAATACCTAGGTCAGCTTGCTCATTTTCTTTACCAACGATGTTACGACCCTTGGTGTGGTCATATACGCTATCAGCGGAGTTCATTACCAAGGAGCTTTCAAGTGTGCGAACTGTGCGTTCTTCTGTGGATTAAATTCACCCGGAATGTTAGCGGAGACGTTAGCCTTGCCATCATTAACAAGGTGTGGTGCTGGTGCAAGCTTAAATGTTGGAGCTTGACGATTTTGTCTTAGAACCATTCCACCCTCTACATTTGTAGGAGTAAATCGACGATTCACACCACGATCAGGTCCAAGACCTTGAGGCCATAAATACTGTGCGGCATCAATGCGCTCGCCTTTGTGAACACCACGTTGATAACCACGCTGGTTTTGTCGGTTCTTTAATGAATCTAATACTACGTCTGAAGTTGAGTAGGGCTTACCCTTATCATCACGACGTGATCGCATCGTGCCAAGGTAGCCGTCAGGATATTCTGCTTCAGGTACACGACCAACACCAAGGCGTAGGTAATCCATGTCGCTTCGAGGAACGACAGGGGTACCTCCACCACCGGTGGTGGTATAGGCGCCTACATAACCGTTAGCACCGAGGTACTGCCAGTTTTGATGGGCTTGTGGCATTTCATCTCCTTAGCAGACAATGAGATAAGTTTACGGGTAAATACAAAAACCCGGGCTATTAACCCGGGTAATTGTCTGCTTAAATTACTTAGTTGCGTCCAAAGCAGCCTTAGCTACAGCTGCCTGAGCATCTGTTACAGCTGCGGTAGCAACTGAAGAGATAGCTGAGGTTGTTACTGCATCTAGGTGTTCCTTTTTAGCAAGATCGTTAACTACACCCTTAGGGTTGAACTTAGCGATCAAAGGTCCAACTACACCGATTGCTGCTGCCCATAGGACATGCTTTAGGTGGTGGTTACCTGTCTGATAGATACCGATAGCAGCTGCTGCAGTTGCATAAACATAATGCTCAACAAGAAGCTTTTCTGATGGTGTGATCTTTGCCATTTATTATTCCTTTACCTGTTCTACGTTGTTGACGTATGGAGTAACGATGTGCGAGTCTGCTTGCACATTCGGCTTTGATGAACTGAAGTTAGGCGATGCCGCTCCAGCTAACCCTGCCGACAGTGCTAATCCTACATGCTTTGGATCGGTTGCAAAACCAGAGGATGCCCAAGCCGAGATCGTAGCCATACTAGAAATACCCATAGATATGGGGCTTTTGAAGTTAAACTTAATCATGTTCCGGCCTTTGCACACATAGACAAGTAGGTGTTAGGTCCAACTATACCCTCTTTTTTCTCTACTGCCAACCCTGGATACTTAGACTGGTAGAGGGGGATCAAGGCTATCTCTTCAGCCGTTAAAACACTAGACACTAAATTAGCTGGGAGTAGACCGGCATTAGCGAGCGCCCTAGCGACCAAAAGTTCTGCTGTTCCCTTTGAACCCGGCTTTTTAAACACCGCTGAACCTGGAAAGGGAGGGGCAACAATAACCGTAGTCTTAGCAGGAGGCGTTGTTGTCGCCGTGTGATTGACAGCGGCAACTCCACCACCGGCAACAGCGGTGGCTCCAGCAACACCAACAGCTAAAGGCTTGTTTACATTCGCTTTATTAGCAGCCGGTTTAACTGCCCCTGGATATGCGGGACGAACGATTGCTAGTACATAAAGATATGGACGGTGTACACGGAAGACACCATCTCCATTTGCAGGATTACCCGTAGACTTATCTGGTCCAGTGTTGAATCCAATACAAGTCAATCCATCACGAGAGGCTGCTTCTATAATCTCTACGTGATCAGCAACGCCGTTGCCAGACCATGAATAGAACACTAAGTCTCCTGGTTGTCCGCTGTATTTATCTACAACTTGGCCCTTCTTTTGAAACCAAGTAAGACCTGCGGGACAATAGGCAAATCCTTTTTCAGTCTGTGCAGATACTATCGCTGACAAACCAACCTGTGCAAAGCACCAGCTAACGCCCATGGCGCAATAGCTCTCGTTAGGAATTCCGTACCATGCTCCGTATGGGTTCTCATTGTTAGGTCCTTCAATAAATCCCACCTGTTGTTGTGCAATATTAACTACGTCTAATCCGCTGCTCACTGATAGATTAACCTTTCAGCTAAGTCTCCTGGTGTAACAAGATTATTAGGTTTATGGCTTAGTTCGAACTCAGCCTTTGCATAGCACTCAGCGACTAACTCAGAGCAAATATAACCCATGCGTTTAGCTAGGGAGTTCCAAAGCTTTTGAGGAGGTAAACGAAGACCCAAGATCCTAAAGAAAATGACTGCGATGTCAAAGAAGCCGTATGGTTTACCCACTAAGGTTTTTGCATAGGCAACGATCTGGTCACGCTTTGTCTGATCTAGACTCCCCTCATGCTGATTCCAAGCAATGATTGGATATTCAGAGACGTCGCTAAGTGCCACCCCAGTTGGGTTGGCTTCGACGATCTTGCCATCTCCAACGTAGATAACCGCATGGTTCCATCGGCTAGACGTACCTACCCGGATGAGCCTACCTACTAGGCCCGAGGTCTTTACTACGCCGTAATCTCCTGGACGTGGTTCATACTTTGCCATCTTCTTCTGCCTGATTCTCTAGAATATCTTCTAGGTGCTCTATTTCTTTCTCTTCTAGCTTCTTGACGTCCTTTAATAGGGCACGCATTTCTACTAGCATCTCGTCTATTTGTACCAAGGCTTTACGAGTTGCTCGAAGTATCTGTGCATCACGTTTAGTCTGCCCGATCATGGCGATACCAATAATAAGTTCTACTGTTACTGCTAGCCATGAGGCTACATTCATCCACTTTACATAGGCATGGGTGTCTGTAAACCAAGTAGGTTGAGCCCACCAAACAAAGGTAGCTACAGACCATACCGATACAAAGTACCAGTTACGGATTAATCCCTGGATCTTCCAAGAGATCTGCTCACTAAAGTTTAAAAAATCGCCGGTATCAGGGTGGACGTACTTTCTTTTAATCATGTACTCCCCTTAGATAAGCTCGGTCTTTACCTTCATTACTTCAATTTCAGTTCTAATAAGTTGCTGATGCTCAATTAGGTGATCTACTTTGTTGATCAAACCTGTCTTGCCATCGTTATAAAGCGCATATTCAATACGGCTAGTGCGCTTATCCATCTCTGTAAGAACAGAGAGTTCTTCTCTAATATCATCTTTTAAAGAAGATAGATGACTATCAATGACCTTATCTACACCGTGTTTAAATAACCACCAGATGCCGGTACAGACTGCACCAAAGGTAAAAATGTAACAGTAAGCTACGTTTGCCCAATCAGAAGTGGTCATAGATTCTCCTAAATACAAAACCGGTGTATGCATATTGTGCATGACACCGGCCTGTATGTCAGGATTAAATCCTGGATTTAAATTCCTGTCCTCTAAACAATGTTTTTCCATCATCAATATGCACTAACTCAACGTGGAAAGAACCTTCTGGCTTGTATGTAACTACAGAGATTCCCTGTTGCCAGTTCTCATAGTAAGTTACTGGCTTACCGTCGATTCCAATCGATCCCTTAACACTTGGTACTGCGCCGTCTACACGGCATAGGCAACCAGGTGAAACAGCCATCGATTTAATCTTTCCCACACGATCAAATGTGGTACGAGATTGGATCTCTTGACGGTGGATATGACCAAAGATTGTAGATACATGGGGCATCTCGTTGGTATAGCCGGCCGCTGTTGAGCCGTTAGATCGGACTTTATCGCCATGAATAGCACGAAGCTTTTCATTGATCCAGTGCGCACCAGCTGGATAGGCATCTACATATTCGATATCTAGTTCATCTAATCGTAGGAGGTAAGGAAGGGACATGACAGGCCATGACTCGGGGATGTTAGCCCTCTTAAGTCCAAAGGCAGCCATAGCGTTCAAGCTAATGAACTTCTGCATACGGCGATCATGGTTACCCTCAAGGACAATAACCTTGGCATCAGGAGCAGCGGCTCGTTGATCAGCCAAGAATATGTGACCCTTATCAATAGCCATCTGTGCAGTGTGTGCAAAGTTAGCTTCTTGCTCATACTTTCCATACATTGGGAGGTCTAGGAAGTCACCCAGGTTTACCACCTGTTGAACACCGACCTCATGCTCTAGATAGTTAATGATCTGAATAGCTACATCCATAGCAGCTTCATCATGGAATGCGTCCATAGTTCCGTCTTCATATAGACGATAACCGATCTGTGGATCGGGTAGAACTACAGCTACTTCCCACTCAGTATCAAGAGGAGCTTTCTTAGATTTAGGTGCAGCCTTAATAACTGTAGGTGCAGCTTGTTGCACTACAGGCCAGGCTGGTCCCTCTTCCCATTTAGGGTTGATCTGAATGCCGACGAGATCCTTTACCTGCATCTCACCGTCTGCATCTTTAGAGGCGGACTGATAAACGCTGATACGACTTAGCGTTCCTACCTCATCAAGATCAATATTATTGCGGTCTAGTAGATCTTTGATAGCGCCGAGGGATGCATGCTTATTGACATCTTCTCGTACATTTCGGATCTTATCGCCTAGTCCATCTTGGGGGTTTGACATATGCACTCCTTCATTCTGTGTTTACGAATTGTCTCTGTTGAGAACTTAACGCCGACTGTTCTCAAGAACTCACTGATTTCTTTACCGGTCATAGGAGTATCGTGAAGTAGTGCATCTACTTCCTTTTTATCTTCATCGGATAGAGAGAGAACCCACCAACCTATTTTGCATAGCTTAGTCTCGAAGATTTGGTTCTCTTCCATGTACTTATCCAAGGCCTGACGGATCATTTGCCATCTCCATTGCGTATAAAACATAAAAGCCGGTAGAGGACTTCTCTACCGGCCTTTACTATACTACAGATTAGTAGGACATGCCCATTTCACCTTCGAAGTTAGGCTTCTGACGACGCATAACTGGAGGAACGATTGGAGCGTTAGCAAGAGTCGAACCAGCTGCTGGCTCGGTCTGCTTCATGTACTTTGAGCCTACGCTGTAAGCTGCGCCCATCTGAGAGGTAGGCTTACGAATTGCGGCGCCACCTAGGGTTGGGTCGCCAGCGGCTGCATTGCCACGCTTGACGGACTTTCCACGCTGTGGCTTAGCTGCGGTGAACTTAACACCGTCTTTGCCCATTGGCTTACGTGGTGCTCCGACCTTTGCCATGCCTGCAAGGGCTTCTTGTTCTGGATTTGCCATATGACTTCCTTTAAATAGAGTTGAGATCTCGCTATAAGGATACAAGATTATTAATTAATAAAGATGGTAAATACAATGGCAGAGATTTCTCCATCTCTGGAATCCACTGTGGTAAAGCCTGGAATACACGCTAAACGCATGCCTCTTGGGGCTACATATCCGCTTGCGATGGCGATTGCTTTTACAGCCTGGTTAACTGCTGAGGCTCCTACGGCACGCACCTTGATCTGCGGTGCTTCATAAAGAGCGTGGGCAATAGCTGAGCCCAGCGATTGGGCGTTTGAACTTGCGCCTACACGCAAAAACTTTTCTTCTTCTTTCTTTTCAGTCACTGTTTGTGGTCCTTTAGGGTCGAGTTAATGTAGTGCCCTCAAGGACCTAGTATCAGGGTTTTTCTCTATATTTGGGGTCTAAAAGCTTGTCGATTATCTCTCGTTCATAAGACAGCTCACCAAGACCACAAGCAATGCGAGCCAAGGCATAAGAGTCAGCAGCGTTGTCATTGTCGAATTCTACTCCCCACTTCTTATAGGTTTGCATCAGGATCTGATTCTTTTGAACACCCTGAGCTTTACCCGTAACATACTTCTTTACCTGAGTAGGTGCAACTACTACTGGATACCTGGCGTCTTGGTTATCCTCATCATAAAACCAGAAGAGAAGCTCTAGCTTGACCATTCCCCCCAGTTCTCCGGCCATATGAGCCATCTGAGCACCATAGGCATACCCTTCAATGGCAGCGCCCTTAATCTGCTCATGGGACCACTCAAGGTAGTTGCTTAAGAATGAACGAATGTCAGACAGACGTTCGACACCACGACCTTGGCCTTCATATACCTCGGTGTAGTAGCGACCGTCTGCTGTCATACTCGTTATAGCGAAGCCGCTATAAGACTGATCAATACCTATAAAACGTGGCTCTGGGTCATCCCAGGGCAAGCCACCATCATAGATCTTAGGATTGAGTTTCTTCTTCAAGATCCCACTCTTCTCTAAAGGATTTGATTTCAGCATCACGGATAGAGATAGCGTTAGCCATATAAGCAAGGTCCTCATCTGAGGCAGTGCTCTTTAATGAATTGTAGATAGTAGTAGCTTGCTCCAGATTTAACTCCAGAAGCTTTAGCTGATCCTTACGACGATTCTTAAGAAAGGCTACCTGCTCAGCTTGACGCTGTGCAATCTTTTCTGATCTTTTACTCATTTGTTTAACTCATATACTGATAGTAGGGACATGAATATAGCTCCAGTGAGCAGTAAACCTAAGACAACCTTAACCCGTGTGCGGATCATGCTAACTCCTTCTCAATGGCTTGAATGGTAGGGCAGGGGTAACGGGCGGGGTATATATCGCCTTCCTCACCACTGTCGCAAGCAACGCAGCATACCTGTGGGTTGTTGGAATTCCATGTAAATGGTCTATGTATCGCCACTACTGCGCGAAGGGCAGCAACAGTTACACCTACCACGCTGCAACTATGGTCAAGTTCATCTAACTTTGCCAGCAATTCATCGTGGGTCATTTCTCACCCCTAGCGATAGCGGCGGCATTGCGATAAGCCGCAGTGATGTCACACCTTTGGCACAGAATGTTTGATTTATGCTTTGGATGATTCTTTTCAGCGTAATCCTCAATCTCTCGCGCTATCTGCTCGCGGAGTTGTTTAATAGCCTCGGGAGCAACTATCTCTAGTCGGCGCAGTTCTGATTTGCTCACTTATCCACCTCGCTTTGTTGAAAACGAATTTGCTTCCTCATCGCTGAGGATTTGCTTAGTTAGGTTCATAACTCAACCGCTTTTCGATATAACAACAACGCCTCGAAAGATGTTGTTGTTCGCACTCATTTTACTTTGTTGCGGTTCGTACTCACCCCTAGCGATAGCGTTCATAACATCATCACGGTCTAA
>Ga0214201_1000010_pt1 | contig 93258 bp, 90 predicted proteins | sample TroBogEpilimnion_32_FD_153039 | JGI IMG/M metagenome (GOLD analysis project Ga0214201, IMG submission 153039) | Freshwater microbial communities from Trout Bog Lake, WI - 29MAY2009 epilimnion | ecosystem: Environmental > Aquatic > Freshwater > Lake > Epilimnion/Euphotic zone | place: Trout Bog...
AAACGACTCAGCCGCGAGAGCATGCACTCAAAAGTAGCATGCGTCTACGGCATGCTACACCACCAATTTAGCGTTCGAGAAAATACAGCAAAATCAGTGATTTATGGTGCTGCCGGAGAGGATTGAACTCTCGACCTCTCCCTTACCAAGGGAGTGCTCTACCACTGAGCTACGGCAGCTAATCATTGTCGGCGGAGCGATTTGCACCCCCCGAAGCGGCGCGGACACTGCCATAGGCCCTGCTGTATAGCAAGAAGCGCGGGCTAAATTCTTTGTTTTTTCGCGCTTTGCCATAAATTAGCCGCTTGATTCGGGGAGGGATGGTCACCGGGCTTGCCTCACGGATCGCTTCATCTTAAGCGTGCGGCACGGTTTTTGGCGCCAGAATCAGTGGCGGTATGGATTGAGACGGCGGAATGACGGTACCTCCACGGCATCCGCGCTTTGAGCGCGCGGCGGCGGCTCTTCGTGAAAACTTGAAGCGTCGGAAGGCGCAGTCCCGTGCCCGCATTCTGAGCGATGGCCCGAAAGACGAGGTCGATCAGGGCCCAAAAAATGGATCAAAGCAGGCCGAAGGCCAGCCTTAAAGCGGTATAAGGGATAGACATGGATCGTATTCGTATCGGCGGCGGCAGAACACTGGACGGCATCATACCGATTTCCGGCGCGAAAAATGCTGCCTTGCCTTTGATGATTGCCAGCATCCTGTCGCGCGAAACGCTAACCTTGCACAATGTGCCGCGTCTATCCGATGTGCGGCTTTTGATGCGCATTTTGGGTAATCACGGGGTGGATGCCGCCATTAGCGGTAAACGCTTGGGCCAATCCGAAGAAAGCGGCGAGACGATTACGCTTTCGGCGCGCGATATTGTCGACACCACCGCGCCTTATGAACTTGTATCCCGGATGCGGGCGAGTTTTTGGGTTGTTGCGCCTTTGCTCGCGCGAATGGGTGAGGCGCGGGTTTCATTGCCGGGCGGCTGTGCCATTGGCACGCGTCCGGTCGATTTATTGCTGATGGCGCTGGAAAAGCTCGGTGCAGAGATCGAGATCGATGCCGGTTATGTGGTTGCCAAAGCGCCTAAGGGCTTGCGCGGCGGCTTGATCGATTTTCCGAAGGTGACGGTTGGCGGCACGCATATTGCGCTGATGGCGGCAAGCCTTGCCCATGGCACGACGGAAATTAAAAATGCGGCGCGTGAGCCCGAAGTAACCGATCTCGCCGAATGCCTCATCAAAATGGGCGCCAAGATTGAAGGCGCTGGCACCTCGCACATCGTGATTGAAGGCGTGCCACGGTTGGATGGCGCGCATCATCACGTGCTGCCGGACCGCATCGAAACGGGGACCTATGCGATGGCGGTTGCGATGACCGGCGGCAATGTGCTGTTGGAAGGCGCGCGTTATGATTTGCTGGATGCTGCATTCGATGTTTTGAAACAGACTGGCGTTACGGTTTCTACCGAGGACAATGGCATTCGGATTATTCGGAACGGCTTGGGGCTGCTTCCGGTAGATGTAACAACCGAGCCTTTCCCGGGCTTTCCAACCGATTTACAGGCCCAATTTATGGCCTTGATGACCAAAGCCGATGGCGACTCCATGATCCACGAGACGATTTTCGAAAATCGGTTCATGCATGTGCAAGAATTGGCGCGGCTCGGTGCGCGGATCCATTTGGATGGCGACAAGGCCTTTATCAAAGGCCGTAGCCGCTTACAGGGCGCACCTGTCATGGCAACCGATCTTCGCGCCTCGGTATCGCTTGTGATCGCCGGATTGGCGGCGGAAGGTGATACGCTGGTCAACCGCGTCTACCATCTTGATCGCGGCTTTGAGGCGCTGGAGAAGAAGCTCGCGCGTTGCGGTGCCGATATTGAGCGTCTATCGGGCGAAAAGTAAGCCTTTCAATCAATTGCAGCTTGCCGTGCACTTCGGTAGAGGTGGCGGTAGAGTTTGTATTCAACCCTGTTCGTCGATGAGAATGGACCTGCCATGGTGAAGGTTGCGGCCTTTGATCCGGAAGATCTGCTTGTAATCTCGGCCCATCTTGAGGGATCGCGGGTACGCGCTTCCGATATGGTGTATTTGCCGCAAGAACGTCGATTTGTGTTGGCGATGGATCGGCCAGTGGCAGGCGAGACGGGCGAACGGCGTCAGACCGGGCTGCATTTCGAACGCGTGACGCGCGCCATGACATCGAAAATGCCGACTAACTCACCGGATGCCGTCCTTAGCCTCATCGGAATTGGGTTTGAGCCGGTTGACGCCCCCTCAGGCCATGTGGTTTTGCTGTTTGAAGGCGGCAGTGCTGTCAGGCTTTCGGTTGAGTGTCTGGAAGCGGCCATGGCGGATTTGGCGCCGGAAGGTTTGAAGGAATAAAAAATGGCGCTTCGCCTTTCATCACGTGATCCGAATTTTGATCGTCAGATTGCGGAACTGCTCGCCGCCAAACGCGAGATTTCGGAAGACGTCGACCAGACCGTTCGCGCGATTATTGCCGATGTGATTGCGCGCGGGGATGCCGCGTTGATCGATTACACGGCGCGTTTTGATCGTATGACGGTGGCTGCGAGCGGTCTGCGGATTACAGATGCCGAGATCGATGCGGCGATCAAGCAATGCGATAAGCCCGCTTTGGATGCTCTTTCCGTCGCGCGTGATCGGATTGAAGCCTATCATCTTCGACAAAAGCCTTCGGATGAACGGTTCACGGATGCGCTCGGGGTAAGCCTTGGCCATCGCTGGACAGCGATTGAAGCGGTTGGTCTTTATGTTCCGGGCGGCACAGCCAGCTATCCCTCTTCCGTGTTGATGAATGCGGTACCCGCCAAGGTTGCAGGCGTGCCGCGGATCGTCATGGTCGTGCCAACGCCGGATGGTGTGCTGAATCCGCTTGTGTTAGCGGCCGCACGCATTGCAGGCATTACAGAGATTTATCGGGTAGGCGGAGCTCAGGCTGTTGCTGCTTTGGCCTATGGCACGCCGACGATTGCGCCAGTGGCAAAAATTGTTGGTCCGGGCAACGCTTATGTCGCGGCTGCCAAGCGCCGCGTATTCGGCCAAGTTGGCATTGATATGATTGCCGGTCCTTCTGAAGTTTTAATTTTGGCGGATGGTCATGCCAATCCCGATTGGATTGCCGCAGACCTCTTGGCGCAGGCCGAACACGACACGGCGGCACAATCGATTCTGGTGACCAATTCCGCTTCGCTTGGCGATAGCGTAGCCGACGCCGTTGAGCGTCAGCTTAAAACCCTGCCACGCGGTGACATTGCCGGTGCAAGCTGGCGGGACCATGGCGCGATTATCATCGTCGATACGCTTGAAAGTGCTGTTCCGCTGGTTGATCGTTTGGCGCCTGAGCATTTGGAAATTGAAGCTGAACATGCAGAAGCGCTTGCGGGCATGATCCGCAATGCGGGCGCGATCTTTTTAGGCTCGCACACGCCGGAAGCCATTGGCGATTATGTGGGCGGCACCAACCATGTCTTGCCAACCGCTCGCTCCGCCCGTTTCTCATCCGGTCTTGGCGTTCTGGATTTCATGAAGCGGACCTCGATTTTGTCCTGCACGCCGGAATCGCTCCGTGCCTTGGGACCATCGGCCATCGCCCTTGCGGAAAGCGAAGGCCTTGGCGGACATGCGCGTTCAGTCGCCATTCGTCTCAATCTCGGCTAAGAGGGGCAGATGGCCCCACATGCGGATCCTCGGAAGCGGCTTATCTCCATCACCCTCGATGAAGGGTCGATTGGTCGCGGCGGCCCCGAACAAGAGCATGAGCGGGCGATTGCGATTTTCGATTTGATCGAAGGCAATCAGTTTGCCGTCGCCGGCCATGAGGGTGGTCCCTATACGCTGACCGTTGGGCTTCTTACAAACAAGCTCGCGCTTGATATTCGCGATGAGCAGGGCCAGCCTGTCACCGCACATATTTTATCGCTGACGCCGTTTCGACGCGTCGTGAAAGATTATTTTCTAATTTGCGAAAGCTATTACCAAGCCATTCGCACCGCGAGCCCATCGCAAATCGAAGCCATCGATATGGGACGACGCGGGTTGCACAATGAAGCGGCCGAATTGCTGATCGAACGGTTGGAAGGAAAGCTCGAGGTTGATTTCGATACCGCGCGGCGTTTGTTTACGCTGATATCAGCGCTCCATTGGAAAGGCTGAACCATTGACCGGCGCGCGGAAAGTGCAAGCGGTGCTCTTTGCCTGCGCGATGAATGCGGTACGCTCGCCGATGGCCGAAGCATTGGCGCGGCATTATTTTGGTCAGACGCTCTACATCCAATCGGCTGGTATTCGAAAAGGCAGCGTCGATGGCTTTGCGCTTGCGGTTCTTGATGAACTCGGCATCGATGCAAAGAGCCACAAACCGCACACGCTTGAAGAATTAGCCGAATGGGAAGGCCTCAATTTCGATTTGATCATTACCCTTTCACCCGAAGCCCATCACGCGGCTTTGGAACTAACCCGCACGGCTTCGGTGGATGTGGAATATTGGCCAACCCCCGACCCTTCGGTGATTGAAGGGACGCGCGAGACCAAACTCGACGCTTACCGCTCCGTGCGCGATAAATTATCGGCCCGCATTTTGGAGCGACTTAGCGCTTAAGCTCTATTCTCGACGTAAAATATGCTCGACGAACCAATCGGCCCAAGGTTTTGTTTTGAAACTATGTTCGAGCGCTTCCGGATCATAGATGGTTTCGACCCAAGTTTGGAAATCGATGCCTTTTTCCAATCCCTCAACCCGATAGCGCTCGAAAAACGCGTCCAAGATCCCTGTTTTGGCGAATTTGAAATGTCCATAGCGCCATGAGAGCTGTTTAAGGGCTTCATCAAGAGGTCGCTGTTCGTGAACGAGTAAATATAGCGTTGCCATAAAGCCCGCCCGATCCGCGCCCGATTTGCAATGTGCGAGCACGGGGTAAGTGAGCCCCTCAAAAAACGCCTTTGCGGAGGCGATTCGTTCCCGATCAGGCGCGCCGCGCGAGCGGATGACGAAATCGACCAGTTGCAAATCCGACTGCTCGCAAGCCTCACGCTCCAGCGGCCAAGAGCCGAATTCACGACCACCGCGCAAATTAACCACGGTTTTGACGCCATCATGGGCGGATTGATGCAATTGTCCGGGTGTCGGCTGGGCTGCACGCCAGAACTGCGGCGAAACGCGGTGCTTATTGAGATAAATCAGCCGAAAAATGCCGTGATCGACGAAAACCATGTCGATCCATGCCCAAATACGCTGGAAAAAGCCCGTTAAGGGCCGATCCCATCGCGCAATATTGGCATCGCGGCGGGCTTGTCGATAGGCGGGGGTGGTCAGTTTTTTGAGCACGATCAACCCATAACCCTGTCTTGCCGCACAAAGGCCCGACTTTTGTAAACAATCTCTGTCATTCGTCCTGTCCCTACCAGTGCGCCTCGGGCAGGGCAAGCCGGACATGGCTTTTCGACGCAGGGCAAACATGGTAACGACAGGCCGTCTTATCCAACCTAAAAGGGTTTTCTTTCATGACCTATCTTGATTATTCAGCGCTTGAGCAAGCTCCGCTTCAGACGGAGCCCTATGAGTATCTGATCGTCGAGAAGTTTGTAAAACCTGAAAAATTCGCCGAAGCCATGGGCGATTTTCCTGCGGTGCCAGGTCCCGGTTCGCATCCGCCATCGCAACTTTCCATCAGCGGAAAATTCAAAGCCTTGCTCGATGAGTTGCAGGACGAAGCCTTCCGCAAAGCGATTGAGAAAAAGTTCAATATTGACCTCACTGGCCGTCCCACCATGTACACCGTGCGTGGTTTTTTGCGTGCCACCGATGGCAGCATCCACACCGATAGCGAGACGAAGATCATCACCGTGCTTCTCTATCTGAACGAGGATTGGGGTGCCGAGGGCGGCAAATTGCGTATTTTGCGCAACGGCACGGACCTTGAGGATTATGTTGCTGAAGTTCCGCCATCGCTTGGCACCTTGCTGGTGTTTAAGCGCTCGGACACTTCATGGCACGGACACAAGCCGTTTGAAGGCCAGCGCCGCGTGGTGCAGATGAATTGGGTGCTTGATAATGACGTTGTTAACCGCGAACAGCGCCGACATTCGCTTTCAACGCAATTCAAGAAGCTAAAGAACTTCCTGACCGGTCGCGCTGCCTGAGCAGCCATTGCTTCCGGATCAAACCGCCTAAAATCACAAGGGTCGCGCCGAAGGCTCCGGCCCATTGTTCGCCGTTTTCGCCCAATGTGCTGATTACGGGTTCCGGCATCCATGGATCGGAATAGGCGAGTTGTCCGGCGGACCAGCCGATAAGACCCGCGCCGATCAAAACAAGCGCCGGATAGCGCGCAATCCAAACGCCGATGGCATCCGCCCCCCAGACGATCAGCGGCACCGACATTAAAAGGCCCAAGGCGAGAAAGAGCGGCGTATCATGCGCAATGCCGACGATCACGATCACATTATCGAGGCTTAAAACAATATCGGCCATCGCAATGGCGCGCACCGCGTACCATAACCGATCATGCGCCGAGACCGCCTCGGCATTGTCCTCTGAACTGCCTAAAATCAGGCTGGTGGCGATCCATACCAGCAGGATAGCGCCGATCAGCTTAAGTCCGGCCAGTGATAAAATGGGGATGGCCATCGCCGAAAAAATCAGCCTCAGCGCGATGGCTGTTGCAGCTCCGAGTACCATGCCAAGCCGTCTTTGATCGCGCGGCAAATTCCGGCAGGCCAATGCAATGAGGATCGCATTGTCGCCCGATAAAAGAAGATTGACCCAAAACACATCCAGAAGGGTCAGCAAAGCCGAAGGATCCTGTAGCATCGCCGCCTGCCTAACGCTTCTCACGGCCAAGGGCAACCGCTGGCCCCATCGACATGGTAGGGCTGAACCGTTATGATGCGTTCCACTCCATGCGGGCGTAGTTCAGTGGTAGAACGACAGCTTCCCAAGCTGTATGTCGAGGGTTCGATTCCCTTCGCCCGCTCCATTTGTGGAGCGCTTCATCATTGGAACACGGATTTGACCTCGACGAATGAACCCATGAGCGTGCCGGATACCGTGGCCCCCGCGCGGCACGGCCGTCTTGCAACGCTGCTTTGGCTTGCAACGGGCTTGGCGGCTGTGTCGGCAGGACTTGTTTTATGGTCTTCGCGGGGTGAACGCGTGTTTAGTGATCTCGTGAGCGCTACGATCTCGTGGTGCCTGTAAGGAAATATAATGGCACGGTCGAAACTCGTTTTTCCGCTCATCGCGTTTTTAATAAGCCTCATCGTTTTAGGTGTTGCCTGGTTTGCCTTTGATCCGATGGGCGAGGCAGGATCCTCTGCGATTGGCGGGCCCTTTGTGCTGACCGCACAAGATGGCCGCACCGTGACGGAGAAGGATTTAAAAGGCGGCCCGAGCCTCGTGTTTTTTGGCTTTACCCATTGCCCCGATGTCTGCCCCACGGCGCTGTATGAAATCGGCCTGATTTACAAAGCGATGGGCAAGGATAGCGATCGGCTCAAAACCTTTTTCGTGACCGTTGATCCCGAACGCGACACGCCATCGGTCATCAAGGATTATCTTTCCGGATTTGATCCGCGCATAACAGGCCTCTCCGGTGATGTCTCGGCCATTGCCTCGACGGAAAAAGCCTATCGCGCCTATGCCAAAAAGGTGCCGCTTGAAACGGGGGGCTATACCATGGACCATACCGCCATTATCTATTTGATGGATGGCAAAGGGCGCTTCCTCTCGAGCCTCAATATTGATCGCCCGCCCGAGGAAAACGCCAAACTGATTGCCAAATATTTTTAAGAGATTGTTGTCATACCCCGTTGCGATGTACGGGATCGACCATGTTCGGTCTTTCGCCAATGTGAGGGAGAAACGCCAAATTCCCAAAGCGCGCTCCACGCGGCTACGCATTTGAGCACGGCGTAGAGCGTCATACCGATCCCATCGGAAAGATAAAATTTCCAACCGCGCCGCCGCGTACCCATTTGAAGCGTTAGAAAAGATACGACGCAGTGAAATAAAAAAATGAATCCCACTAAACTCCATTGGATCCATTCGATAGGCGAAAGAGAATTGTTTGCGACAGGCGAGGCGATCATCCAAGTGATACACACGACAATCAAAGGATTGAACATTGCCGATGTTATCGAGGCTAGGCTGATAGTTACAATCTGAAATTTTAGAGCGCGTGATGAACACGCGCCATGTGCGCCCATTGGCCGCGCAATCACCATCGCGGTTTGCATCCAGCCTTTTAACCACCGCGTCCGTTGGTTGATCCACGCCTTCAAGGTATTGGGTGCTTCTTCCCATGTCGTGGAATCGATGACTGCCGTTTCATATCCAAGACGCGCAAGTCGTAAACCAAGATCGGCATCCTCGGTTACGTTCCATGGATCCCAAGCAAAGCAAGCATCTAACACCGAACGCCTAAAATGGTTTGATGTGCCCCCGAGTGGGATCGGTTGGCGGCCTTGTGCCATGCCTGGAAGTAGCGCATCGAACAGTCCGGCATATTCAAATGCAAACATTCGGCTGATCCACGCATCAGCCATATTGTCGATGGCCAGTCGACATTGGACGCATCCCAGTTTGGAATGGGAATGATAGAAATAAGTCGCGGCCTTTTTTAATTGATCGGGATCGGGATCGTCTTCTGCGTCGTAGACGACAATATAATCACCTCTGGCATAGGCCAATCCGATATTTAAAGCGCGCGGCTTCGTTCTTGGATCCATAAAAGGGCAAACAACAATATCAAAAATAGAGGGAAGCTCTTGCATCATTAACGCCAGACGCGTTTCGATATCGTCCATTTCGACGAGTATTTTGATTTCTAATTTTGCTTTTGGATAATTGATCCGTTTAAGTCGATCGATCAACTGAGGTATAATGGCCTTTTCGCGATAAAGTGGAACCAAAATCGTATAACTCGGCAAGTCGCGATCCGTTAGAATAAGACCGGATGATCTTTGTTCCATCGAATGTCCCAATGCGATCGCTTTAAGAACAATCGATGGTACGCCTGGAAACAGGGTCAGTGAAAAGATCGCGGTTTGCCAAAATGTCGGGATCGCAAACGATAGGAATAAAAAAAGCAAAATCAGGAACGAAAACGCCGTTACATTTTTTCCCTTAAATGTATGGGCCGATAGATAAGGCGCCTGATGTTTAATTTTATTGACGGCCTTTTGTGCGATTACCCCTCCATATTGATTTCGGATTGATCGGGCAAAATTTTGCGGCGTTGTAAGAACCACGTTTTCGTCTGCAAATGTTAAAGCGCCAAGGGAACCAGAAAGCAGCAAGGCCATGAAATTTTGGCCGGTTGGCGCTATAACAAAAGATGGCGTTTGGTTGAATTCAGCCAACGGGCAAACTTCCGCCTTGAGTAATATGTTGCCATCCAACGAAGGCGCGATCAGTAAGATGTCTGTTGTAAAGGAAACATGCAAAATCGAGGCTAAACACTGATAAAGGAGCTCGGCGCTGACGAGTTCATTCTGAATTAGGAATTTATCGATGGTGGTGCCGTCTTTTTCGGAGCAGCGATAGGCCCATTCAATAAACGGCGCCTCCGATTCAACCTTCGTCGGGCCGGGGATTTGATAGGCCGTAGGACTTAGCGTAATCGGATATAAGCGCTCGTTCATTGCGATGATCTTCTCCATGGGAGGGATTATCGCGCGTTGGGGAGTGTTTAACGCCTGCGAGAAAGTTCAAGAATTGTCATAATAGCGGCGGTCCGCCCTGGTTTTTTTATCAGGTTGGCCAAAAAGAGTGGCGAGAGCGCTAGAGGACTATTTTATTCGTCAAAACACCTTCCCTCTTTCGGGTAAATTGCTTTATGGTCCGCCACCTTCGCCCGCTGGGTGAGGGCTGTTCTTCTGTCGTGCCGAAAGTGTCCCATGTCGATTGCCGATCTTATCCAGACCCCTGATCTTGTTGCCACCGCTCAGCAATCCGCCGCCTGGCCGTTTGAAGAGGCCCGCAAATTGGTGGAGCGGATCAAACGCACGGGGCAAAAGAGCGTGCTGTTTGAGACGGGTTATGGCCCCTCGGGCCTGCCGCATATCGGCACGTTCGGCGAGGTCGCCCGCACCACCATGGTCCGCAATGCGTTCCGGATTTTGACCGAAGACACGATTCCGACCCGGCTTTTGTGCTTTTCCGACGATATGGATGGCATGCGCAAAGTGCCCGACAATGTGCCGAACCGCGATCTTTTGGCCGAGCATCTGCATCGGCCCTTGACGCGGGTTCCCGATCCGTTTGGCGAGTTTGAAAGCTTCGGACACCACAATAATGCCATGCTGCGGCGCTTTCTGGATACGTTCGGCTTTGAATATGAATTCGCCAGCGCCACCGATTATTACACCTCCGGCAAGTTCGACGAGATTTTGTGTCGGATGGCCGAGCGTTATCAGTCTGTGATGGATATTATGCTGCCCACTTTGGGAGAGGAGCGCCGCGCCACCTATAGCTGCTTCTTGCCCATTTCACCGACCACAGGTCGCGTGCTCTATGTGCCGATGAAGCAGGTGGATGGTAAAAACCACACCGTCACGTTTGCGGATGAGGATGGCTCGGATGTCACCCTTCCCGTGACGGGCGGCCATGTGAAGCTGCAATGGAAGCCGGACTTCGGCGCGCGCTGGGCGGCCCTCGGCGTCGATTTTGAAATGTACGGCAAGGACCATCAACCCAACACGATTGTCTATGATTCGATTTGCAATGCACTTGGTGGCGTTGCGCCCGAGCACTTTGTCTATGAGCTCTTCTTGGACGATAAGGGCCAGAAGATTTCAAAATCAAAGGGCAATGGCATCACGATTGACGAATGGCTGAAATATGCGAGCCCGGAAAGTCTGGCGCTGTTTATGTATTCGAAGCCGCGCGAAGCCAAGAAACTCTATTTCGATGTCATTCCGCGCCAGGTGGATGATTATCTCACCTTCCTCGAAAAATTCCCGGGTCAAATTGTAAAAGAGCAGCTTGGCAATCCCGTGTTTCACATTCACGGGGGCCAGCCGCCAAAGGTCGAGTCGATTTCGGATGCCGAGAACCATTCGACGACCGTGACCTTTGCGATGCTGTTGAATTTGGTGGCGGTTGCAAATTCCGAGGACCCCCAAGTTCTGTGGGGCTTTATCCGCCGCTATTCCTCGACGGTCTCGGCCGAGAACCATCCGGGCCTTGCCAAAATGGTTGGTTACGCCATCGCCTATTACCGCGATTTTGTGCGGCCAACCAAAGTCTATCGCGCACCTACCGAGCAAGAGCACGCAGCCCTTGCTGATCTCGCCAAGGCGCTTGCCGAACATTCAGGTTCAACCGATGGCAATGCGTTGCAGGCGGTCGTCTATGAAGTCGGACGCGCGCATTTCCCCGATCTTTCGGGGAAGACAAAAAGCCCTGATGGTCGCCCGGGCGTATCGCAAACCTGGTTCGCTACGATCTATCAGGTTCTGTTAGGCGCCGATCGGGGACCGCGCTTTGGTTCGTTTGCAGCCCTTTACGGCGTCAATGAGACCTGCGCCCTAATCCGCAAGGGATTGGACGGAACGCTTTTGTCCGAACACCAGCAGTTCCTCGATAGTCGGGCGTAACGAGCGCTCGGTCTATTGGGCGGCCCAGAGAATTCGGGCGATCCAAAGCGTTTCGGCAACCGCGAAGGTGGCATCGGCCAAGCCGTGGCGGAACGGGGATACGTCGACGCTGTGCATCGTCTTGCGCTTTAACGTACCGCCCATCAATTCGCCCGCTTTCGTTTTGACAAGCACGCGATCGCCCCGGCGCACCGGAACATTTTGCGCGCATACGATGATATCGCCCTCGCGATACATCGGCATCATCCGCTCGGCGGCAATCTCGACCGCGAAGACGATCTCGGCCGGCAGGTCAGGGAATGATACTTCATCCCATTTGTTGCCCACCGGCTTGCCGTCTTCGTCAAACGCGGCGGCGGCATCCGCCAGATTGATGACGGGAATGGCGCGGCTTGGGACAGGGGGGCGATCCACCATCAGTAAGGCAATGAACGTATCCAGATCGGTCGTCGTTGCCTCAAGGATCTTCGAGATTGATTCGGTCGACGGCCAACGAAGCCGTCCGTCCGTTGAAGCCCGCTTCGATTTATTGAATGTCGTTGGGTCAAGACCCGCCCGACGAGCCAGACCTGACGCCGAGAGACCGTTGCGTGCAGCAAGCAAATCAATAGCTTTCCAAATACGCGGATGAGATAACATGGCGAAACCTTTCAAAAAAGGATATTAATCAATAATAATTCGTATAATAGGTAATTAATCCGCGAATTTGCAAGCACATTTTGTAATAAAACTAAAAATTTCCGTTAGGGCATTTGCGGCCTTTTAAAGCTTCGCCTAAATTCGCCGAAACAGGGTGATTTTGATGGCAATTTATAAGATCTTATCGGTCTCTCAATGGAAAGAGGCGCAATCGGCAGGTGTCTTTTATGGCGCGCCGATTGATCTGGCCGATGGCTATATCCATTTTTCAACCACCGAGCAGGTAGAAGAAACGGCCCGAAAGCACTTTAAGGGTCAAGCTGACCTCTTGCTTGCCACCATCGACGAGATCCTGCTTGGCGAAGCGCTGCGCTATGAACCGTCGCGGGGCGGGCAGCTGTTTCCGCATCTTTACGGGCCGATGCCGCTTTCGGCTGTAACCCGGCTCGTGCCATTACCGATGGGGTCGGATGGGTATCACCGCTTTGAAGGATTATTGATTTGACCTCCCTCTATAAGCTTGCGTTCAAGGCGATTAAAAAGATCGATGCCGAGGCGGCGCATGGGCTCACCATCGGCGCGCTCAAACTTTTGCCGCCGATGCAGATAAAGCCCGATGATCCGAGACTGGCGATCTCCGCTTTTGGCATTGGCTTTCCAAACCCTATCGGTCTTGCCGCCGGCTTTGATAAAAATGCCGAAGTGCCGGACGCCGCTTTGGGATTAGGATTTGGATTTTCCGAAGTTGGGACGCTAACGCCCCGCCCGCAATCGGGTAACCCTAAGCCGCGTATTTTCCGCCTTCTGAACGATGAGGGTGTTATCAATCGGCTCGGTTTTAACAATGGCGGTCACGCCCCCGCCTTTGAGCGGTTGCAAGCTCGCGCCTCGCGCCCAGGCATTGTGGGCGTCAATGTGGGGGCCAACAAAGACACGGTTGATCGAGCCGCCGATTATGTCTCTGGCATTCGCATGTTTGCCGGTTTGGCATCGTATTTTACGATCAATATTTCCTCGCCGAATACGCCCGGCCTGAGAGATCTCCAAAGCGAAGCGGCATTGGATGATTTACTCGCGCGCTCGATTGATGAGCGCAATCGATGCGCTGCAACCTTTGGACGAAAGCCAATTCTTTTAAAGATAGCGCCCGACCTCACCCTTGATGCTCTCGATGACCTCGTCAAAGTGGCCCGTCAGCGCGGCGTTGATGGCATTATTGTATCCAACACCACCATTCGGCGTCCCACCAGTTTGAGGGAGGCAACGCTTCGCTTTGAAAGCGGCGGGCTATCCGGGAAACCTTTGTTTCCGCTCTCGACCCGCATGTTGGCCGAAACCTATTTAAGGGTCGAAGGTCAGTTTCCTTTAATCGGTGTTGGCGGCATTGATTCAGCCCGTGCAGCCTTCAGCAAGATGGAAGCGGGCGCGAGCCTGATCCAACTTTATTCCGGCCTTATTTATCACGGTCCGGGTCTCATCGGCGATATCAAGCGTGGGCTGATTGAGCGGATGGAAAAAGAAAACCTAACGTCGTTGACATCCATCGTCGGACGCGCCGCCAAAGAATGGCTCGAATGGCCGATTGAGGGAATGAGCTAAGCGCGAAACGCGTGCCGCGCCAGAGCCGGATAAGCCATCGCTTGAGCTATGCCGCGTATGGCCAAGAACGCTAGGATTGAAATCCAAAGTCCGGCATTTCCCATGTCGCCTACGACCGCAAAAATTACGAAATAAAGGCCAAGCGAAAGCAGCATCAGGTTGCGCATCGCTTTTGTCCATGTGGAGCCAATAAAGATTCCATCAAAGGCAAAGGCCAATGCGCCGGCTACAGGCGTCATGCCAGCGTAGACGAGATAGTGCCCGGCATAGTCGCGAATATCCGCATTGGCCGCTATGGCTTCGATGATCAGATTGCCGATACCGATCAGCCCCAAGGTCAGCACCAATCCGGTCCAAAAGCTGAAATGCAAAACGAGCGAAACGCTTTTGCGAAACCCGCTTTCATCCCGCGCGCCGATCGCTTGACCACATAATTGTTCGCCTGCGGTGGCATAGCCGTCAAGAAAATAAACGGCGACGAGAAACAGCATATTAAGCACTTGATTGGTAGCGAGCGTGATATCGCCGTGGCGCGCACTTTGTGATGTAAAAAACCCGAACGCGGTCAGCAATGCAAGCGTACGGATCATAATATCGACATTCACGACGAATAGCCGTTTCAACGCCTTGCCATCAAAAATTGCGGCAATGGCAACCCTGCCGCGAAAGCCGCCTAAGCGGGCGGTGATTAACAAGCCGAGAGCGGTTCCGACGCCATCAGCCATCAGCGTGCCAATGGCCGCGCCTGCAATGCCATATCCAGCCACCACCACAAGAAGAATGGCTAGCACAACTTTTACGCAATTAATGGCGACTTGCAGCACCAGTCCAAGATCGGTTCGTCCGCATCCAATCAGCGAACCGAGGATCGCATAATTTGCTAAAGCCAAGGGCGCGGCCCAAATGCGGATCATGATGTAAATCCGTGCGGCCCGATCAACCTCCGCACTTGGCGCAAGCAGATAGAGCGCCAGATCGGTAATTGGTCCGCGCAGGATGATAAGAACGAGTCCCAAGGCAACCGCTACCGTTAAAGCGCGGTAACGCGTCAGCTTTACTTCCTCATCCAATCCGGCACCAAAAGCCTGCGCAGTAAGGCCAGCTGTACTGGGGCGTAATGCACCCAAGCCCCAAAAAATAAAGTCGAAAAAGATAGCTCCAATCGCAACAGCGCCGAGCATTGGGATATCGTTGAGCCGTCCAATGGCGGTCGTATCCACAAGCCCCAATAATGGCTCGGTGATATGCGCCAACATGATCGGAACGGCCAGCGTTAAAAACCGCCGCGCCGTTGCCTCTACGGGCTGAGCTTTATGGGATTGAGTATCGGACACTGAATTAATGGCTCGTGTCCTGAACCGTGTTCCATTGGCCGGATGCGATTTTGGAGGCCGCGATGACCGCTTGCGTTCGGCTGTCTACGTCGAGCTTTTGCAGGATGGCGGAGACATGCGCTTTTACGGTCGCCTCAGAAACCGACAATTCATAAGCGATTTGCTTATTCAGTAAGCCGGTCGAGAGCATCATCAAAACGCGTACTTGTTGCGGGGTAAGGCTTGCAAGGCGGCGCACCATATCGCTCGTTGTAGCATCCGGTGCTGATGTTAAATCGACATCGTCAGGCGTCCAGCTTCCACCATCGAGCACCTGTTGAATGGCTGCACCCATGGCCGCGCCATCCAATGATTTTGGAATATAACCCGACGCGCCAAGCTCGATGCAGCGACGAATGACTGTTCGGTCTTCGTTGCCGGAAACAACGATAACTGGTGTCGCAGGATGGGACGCACGCAAATAAAGCAGACCGGAAAAGCCCTGAACGCCGGGCATTGTCAGATCGAGTAAAACGAGATCGATATCACCGCCGGAAAAAGCAGGTGCCAATTCTTCAAAGCTTCCCGCTTCAATGATCTCAACAGGCCCCAATAAGGCACTGATGGATGTGCGCAACGCACCACGAACCAATGGGTGATCGTCCGCAATGACAATCCGCATCTCTGCCTCGGCCAAACCTGTCCTCCCGCGTCATTCTTTTCAAAACAACCAAGCCTTGCGCCTATCATTCCGCCTCACGGGCCGCGGCGCAAGCATCAATTGCGAAACTTTCGCGAAATTATGCCTTTTTTCGACCCTGACGGGCCAAGGCCTCTAATGTTTCAAGCGTATCCGCCTCGCGCGGTGGCTTGTCCCACCTTAGTCGCGAAATTCGAGGGAACCGCATGGCCAACCCGCTACGGTGCCGTGTTGATGCGCCAATTCCCTCAAAAGCAACCTCGAAAACCAACCCCAAATCGGGCTCATGGGTGACTTCGCGCACGGGGCCAAACCGATTGATGGTATTCTTGCGAACAAAGCGATCAATCTCGCCGAGCTCTTGATCGGTAAATCCGAAATAGGATTTTCCGACGGGTACGAGTTCGCTGCCTTTCCAAACGCCGAACGTGAAATCCGAATAAAAAGAAGAGCGTTTGCCATGCCCGCGTTGGGCATACATCAAGACGGCGTCAACGATAAATGGATCGCGTTTCCATTTAAACCAAAGCCCCCTTGGACGCCCCGCGAGATAAAGACTATCGCGACGTTTGATCATACACCCTTCAATCGCTTCAGCATCGCGGGGTGATATCGTCTTTTCAGGCGTTGCTCTTAGCCCCTGCAATTGCTCCCAATCCTCAAAGGGGATGAGAGGAGAAAGATCGATATGCGAGGATTGCAGGTCTCCGATCAATTTTTCTAGTAAGAGGCGGCGCTCCAAAAAAGGCCTTTCCCGTATATCTTGTCCATCCAGAACCAAGACATCATAGGCGCGAATGGCGGCCGGATATTCACTCAAGATCGATGGAGAAAGTTTCTTCCGGTTCAGGCGCTGCTGGAGCGCGTTGAAACTCTCAACCGTGCCATCGCGAATGATCAGCAATTCGCCGTCGATCGTTCCATTCAGATCGGACAATTCGTCAACGATATCGGGAAAGGCCGCAGAAATATCGTCGCCTGTACGCGAATAGAGCCGCGCGATGTTCGATCCGGTCTCATCCATGCCGGATGAGGCTTGCACTCGAATACCATCCCATTTCCATTCGGCAACAAAATCGGCGGGGTTGAGCGTTGCGAAATCATTTTCTTCGATCGCATGTGCCAGCATCACCGGGCGAAAGGGTGCCGGATGATGCGTTGATGGTCGCGGTCCTTTGCCTTCGAGCCATTGAAAGAGCGGCTCAAATGGAGGCTCCAAGCCATGCCAGATCTGTTCAATGGCATCGACATCCAGATCCGCCAATTGCGCCAAAGCGGTCTTGGCGAGCCGTGCGGAAACGCCGATACGCAAGCCGCCTGTGATAAGTTTTAAAAGAGCCCAACGCCCTGTTTCATCCAGCCGATCTAAAAGATCCGCCAACAGGGCCGGAAGCTCGGCTTTTTTGGCATCGGATAAGAGCGTGACGATTTCACCCAAACCGAGCGCGTGGTTTGTGGACATTGTTTCGCGCTTTGGCCACATTAGCGCGACCGTCTCGGATAAGTCGCCGACATAATCATACGACAGCGCGAACAAGGTCGGGTCTTTTCGTTCCGCAATGAGGGTCCGGATCATCGCAGGCTTGGCATGAAGAAAATCAAGCGTACCGGTTATCGATGCAAGGCCATAGCCACGATCGGGGTCTGGCGTTGATGCAAAATAATCGGCCAAGAGTCGTATCTTGGCATTGCGACGCGGTTCATAGGCCAAGCGGTCAAGCAAAGCGGCAAATCGATTCATGAGGCTTCAGCCTCCGTCTCGGCTTCGCCTTCATCGCCATATCCGACCATGTTCAAAGGCCGAGCATGAAGACCCACGCTTTGGCACCAATGCACAAGGGCATCTTCTTGGCCGTGCGTGACCCAAATTTCGGCGGCTTGCGTTTCAAGAATCGTGCGCTGCAAATCCGGCCAATCCGCGTGGTCGGAAACCACCAAAGGTAATTCAACCCCCCGTTGGCGTGCCCGCGCCCGTATCCGCATCCAGCCTGAGGCAAAACACGTCACCGGATCGGGAAATTTTTGAGCCCACACATCCTGAATAGCACTCGGCGGACAAAGAATAATCGCCCCTTGCACCTCGTCTCTAGGAACACCGGCAACGGGCTTAAGAAGCCCAAGGTTCGCGCCATGATGGGCATAATAGGCTGTCAGTTTTTCTAAAGCGCCATGCAGATAGATGGGCGCGTCATAACCCGCTTCGCGGATGAGTGCGATGACGCGTTGCGCCTTGCCGAGCGAATAGGCACCTACCAAATGCGCGCGTTCGGGAAAGAGTTTGACCGAACGAAGCAGTTTTTGAACTTCCTCGGCCAAATCGGGATGGCTAAAAACCGGCAATCCAAAGGTCGCCTCGGTTATAAAGACGTCGCAGCGTTGGGGTTCAAAAGGTACGCAAGTGGGGTCAGCGGCCCGTTTATAATCGCCGGATACGATAATTTTGAGTCCCTTGGCCTCAACCGCAATCTGGGCGGAACCTAAGACGTGACCCGCTGGATAGAAGGTAAACCGAACGCCATTGAGCTCAATGGCCTCGCCCAATTGGGCCGCCTGGAATTGCCCGGCAAAATGCTCGCCATAGCGAATGCCCATTATCCCGAGCGTCTCTTGGGTTGCTAAAACGGAACCGTGGCCTGCCCTTGCATGGTCGGAATGGCCATGGGTAATCAAAGCGCGGTCCACCGGAAACACCGGATCGATGAACACGTCCGCAATCGGAGAATAAAGCCCGGCGGGTTGGGGAATGAGAAGGTCAGATGGCCGCATGGGGTCTAGTCTACCGCAAATAAGGGCAACGCCGGAAGCTTCTCTTGCATAAAGTATGCAATCAGCAGTTGACCCGTGGAGCAAATTGGATTCGGATTGGGCGATGGAACCCGTTCTACCAAAGCCCACCGATATTACGCCGACAACGCTGAAACAGATTGGCGCGCTTCCCGTTGTGTGCGAGCCGAATGGTCAATGGAAAGTCACATTGATCACCACACGGGATTCGGGCCGTTGGTCCATCCCGAAAGGCAATCCCATCAAAGGACTCTCAAGGCCGGAAGCTGCGGCGATGGAAGCCTATGAGGAAGGGGGCTTCATCGGCAAAATGGTAAAGCGCCCCATTGGCTCCTATCTCTTTTGGAAACGGCGCTCCGGCCATTGGGAACTTGCGGATGTTTCAGTTTATCTCTTAAAAATTGAGTCGCGCGCGGAGGAATTCAAAGAAAAAGGTCTTCGCCAAATTCAGACCTTCAGTTTTGAAGATGCCGATGAGGCCATTGTCGAGCCGGGGTTGAAGACTATTTTGCAACTGGCCGATGAAAAGCTCAACCGTGCGCGTCGTTAATCGGTGCTTATGATCATCCTCATCCTTCGACGCTTGGTAGGCTTACTGGCAACGCTGGCCGTGGCCAGCATTCTGGTTTTCTTGCTGCTTGAAATTTTGCCTGGTGATCCGGCCCAATCGATTCTCGGTACCGATGCGCGTCCCGATACCTTGCTCGCCCTTCGTCACGAGATGGGACTTGATCAGCCGATGGTGATGCGTTTCCTGCACTGGATCGGCGGGTTGCTGACGGGCGATTTAGGAATGAGCCACACTTATCATGTTCCCGTTGCGGCTTTGATCGGCGAACGCCTACCCGTCAGTCTGCCTTTGGCACTGATCTCCCTCGCGCTTGCTGTCGCGTTAGGCATTCCAAGCGGTATTCTCGCCGCAATGAAGCGCGATACATGGTTCGATGGTGCGGTGCGGATTAAAACGCAAATTCTCTTGGCAATTCCGAATTTTTGGCTCGCCATGCTGCTCGTCTTTATTTTCGCGATAACGCTGCATTGGCTTCCGGCCGGTGGTTTTTCGGGATGGAAAAATATCCCCAATGCGATGAACGCACTGATTTTACCAGCAGTGGCATTGGCCGCACCACAGGCGGCTATTTTGGCACGCGTGACACGTTCGGCACTGATCGAAAATCTCGACGATATTTATATTTTAGCAGCTCGTGCCCGCGGCTTATCGCCGAGTGCAGCGCTATATCGCCACGCGCTACCAAACGCGATGATCTCGGTGCTTTCGATCATGGGCCTGCAATTTTCTTTTCTCTTGGCAGGTACCATCATCATTGAAAATGTTTTTTATCTTCCCGGTCTTGGGCGGCTGATTTTTCAAGCGGTTAATCAGCGCGATCTGGCGGTGGTAAGTGGCGCTTCCATGCTGCTGATTGCGAGCACCATCAGCGTGACTTTCCTCGTTGATCTCGCCGCCTTCCTCATCGATCCGCGGTTGAGGCGGTGATCATGCATCACTCGCTTTTTCAAAATCGAGGCTTATGGATAGGCGCGATGATCATCGTCATTTTGCTTGGGATAGCAGGCCTCTCTTTGACACCATGGATGCCGGATCCGACGATCATTCGTGTCGCTGATAAGCTGCATTCGCCCTCACTTGAGCATTGGTTGGGAACGGACCAATTGGGACGCGATCTTCTTGGCCTTACCATGCGCGGGGCAATCGCATCTCTTCTTGTTGCAGTGGGCGCGGTTATGCTTGGCGCAGGCATTGGTGTTCCCCTCGGCTTAGTCGCCTCGGCGCATGAGAATGGCTTAAGCCAAACCATTATGCGCATGAATGATTTTATCTTTGCCTTTCCCGCTCTCGTCATCGCGATCTTGCTGCACGATACCGTGGGAGCCGGAATGCAAAATGCCATTCTTGCCATCGGTATTTTCAACGTGCCGGTTTTTGCCCGCGTTGTTTACAACAAGTCGCAGTCGATTTGGACGCTCGACTTCATTCAAGCCGCGCGTTTGATCGGGCGAAGCGATATCAATATCGCCTTGCTGCATGTTTTGCCGTTGGCGCTCGGCATCATCATCGTTCAAATCACCATTCAATTGGGCTTGGGCATTTTGGCCGAAGCGGGCCTGTCTTATGTTGGCTTGGGCGTCACACCCCCTACGCCAAGTTGGGGCCGGATGCTCAACGAGGCGCAAACGCTCATCGGCCTTGCGCCGCGTTTAGCGCTTGTTCCGGGCCTTGTGATTGCGTTGACTGTGTTGGGGTTCACACTGTTGGGCGATGCCTTGAGCGAATGGATTGATCCGCGCAAGAGGACTAGCGGATGACGGCACTCCTCGACATCGACGGGCTTTCCATGGCGCTGAAGGGCAGGCGATTGCTGGATGATCTTCAGCTTCGTCTCGAACCCGGTACAATTTTGGGTCTCGTTGGCGCATCGGGTTCCGGCAAATCGCTCACCGCTCGGTCCATCATCGGACTACCACCAAACGGCGCGCATCTGACGGGAACGGTGCTGCTTCATGATCAATCGCTGCTTACCCTTGGCGATGAGAAATTATGCCATGTAAGAGGCCGCGACATCGGCATCGTGTTTCAAGATTCAAGCGCGGCTTTTGATCCGTTGATGACAATTGGCGATCATGTTGTAGAGCCTATTCAATGGCATCTGGGTCTCGATCGCGATGCGGCCGTCGTGATGGCAAAGCAAGCCTTAGATCGCGCAGAGTTCCCTGCCGATATAGATGCCTTCCATCGTTGCCCGCACGAAATATCAGGCGGGCAAAGGCAGCGCGCCATGATTGCGGTCGCTATTGCTTTATCGCCTAAACTTCTACTGGCCGATGAGCCAACAACGGCGCTGGATGTCACAACCGAAGCCTCGATTTTTAATTTGTTCCGCAAGCTGGCACGCGAAGATGGCATGGCAATCATTCTCATCAGCCATGACCTTCCAGCTGTTGCAACGCTTGCCGACCACATCGCGCTGATTGAGTCCGGTCGAATTGTCGAATACGCCGCAACGGATGATTTAAAATTCAACGCGCCACCCCGCTTGGCGACGTTGTTCGCACAGAGCCAACCGCAACATGCGCTTCCTGCACGATTAGACGGCGATACCGTTTTGCGCGGCCATCATCTGTCATTCGCGTATCGTCACAAGAAAGCGCTCGATGATGTGTCGTTCTCGCTGCGCCAGGGCGAGTGCCTTGGTGTTGTTGGGCAATCGGGGTCTGGTAAATCCACCTTGGCGCGCATCATCACGGGGCTTCAAACGCCAATCAGCGGATATCTGGAAGCCGTCAAGCAGCCATGCCGCGTGCAAATGGTCTTTCAAGATCCAATGGGCTCGCTCAATCCACGGTGGACACTTGGCCAATCGATAGCCGAGCCGCTTTATGCCGAAAGACTCGATCGGAAAGCAAAAGGGCAGCGCGTGATTAACGCGCTGCAAGAAGTTGGCCTTGATGCGGGCTTTTCGGCGCGTTATCCACATCAGGTTTCTGGCGGGCAGGCGCAGCGCGCAGCCATTGCGCGGGCCATTATCAACAGGCCCGACATTCTGGTGCTCGATGAACCCGTCTCGGCGTTGGATATCGGCGTGCGTTCGCAAATTCTCGATCTGCTCGATGATTTACGCCGTCGCTACGGCCTCGCTATGGTTTTCATCACGCATGATCTGGGCGTGGCGCGCGGTATCGCAAACCATTTGGTCGTCATGCAGCACGGCCGCGTCGTGGAGGAGGGGGCAACAGCCACGGTCTTGGCTGATCCGAAACATGCCTATACCCGGGCCTTGGTTGAGGCTTCGCCCGCATTAAACCATAAAGTCTTTGCACCGCGTCCCTTGGAAGGCTAGAAGCCCCGTCATGCAGACGAATTTCCCGCGCTTTACCGTTGCCCCGATGATGGATTGGACCGATCGGCATTGCCGCTTCTTCCACCGCCTCTTCACGCGCCATGCGGTGCTTTATACGGAAATGGTAACCTCTGCCGCGATTAAGCACGGCGCGCGGGATCGGCTATTGGGTTTTGATGACGCTGAACATCCCGTTATCCTTCAGCTTGGCGGATCAAACCCAGCCGAATTAGCGGAAGCCGCTACAATCGCTGCTGATTATGGCTATCAAGAAATCAATCTGAATGTCGGCTGCCCGTCCGATCGCGTGCAGGAAGGCCGCTTTGGTGCCTGCTTGATGCAAGAGCCGCAGCTTGTGGCAGAATGCGTGGCCGCGATGAAGGCGGCTGTCGCGCTGCCCGTATCGGTTAAATGCCGTATTGGCGTTGATGATCAAGATCCGGAAGTGGCGCTCAATACCTTAGCCGATAGGGTGATTGAGGCAGGCTGCACGTCGATAACCGTCCACGCGCGCAAAGCGTGGCTAAAAGGATTATCGCCGAAAGAAAACCGCGAAGTGCCACCGCTCGATTATCCGTTGGTTTACGCGCTCAAAAAACGCCTTGGGGATTATCCAATCGCGATCAATGGCGGCATTGCAAGCTTTCCCGATATCCATACCCATCTCGCGCATGTCGATGGCGTCATGATCGGGCGCGAGGCCTATCACAATCCGGAAATGTTGTTGAGGGTTGATCCAGAGCTATACGGGAGCGCTGCGCCCTTTAGCGATGTGTTTGCCGCGTTGGAAGCCTATTATCCTTATATCGAAGCGCGGCTCGCAGATGGCATAGCCTTGCATTCAATGACCCGCCATTTGCTCGGCCTCTTTCAAGGGCGTCCCGGTGCCCGCGCGTTTCGCAGACATCTCGCAACCGAAGGTGTCAAGCGCGATGCAACAGTGCAGGTCCTTCGCGATGCTATCGCCCATGTGGATCGTTCCATTGAACAGGCAGCCTGACGCCTCAACCGAAAGTTCGTTTTATGTTTGATGCCATCGCGATGAACGATCTTATCCTTCTCATTGCAGGTTTGTTGGTTGCGGGCGCTGCGACAGGCATCTTAGCCGGCGTCTTCGGTGTTGGTGGCGGCATTTTGATTGTGCCGGTGCTCTATGAACTCTTTCGGGCAACAGGTGTCGTTGAAGAAGTCCGCATGCCGCTGGCTATTGGCTCGTCGCTCGCCATTATTATTCCAACATCCATCCGCTCGTTTCGCGCCCATTATGCCAAAGGAGCGGTCGATCTTGAGCTATTGAAAGCGTGGGCGGTTCCTGTTGTGCTGGGTGTTATCGCCGGTACGCTGGTTGCTCGCATTGCACCGCCTATGTTGTTCAAAGCGCTCTTTATCGGGATTGCGACGTTCACCTGTTTTCGTTTGTTGTTTGCCCGCGATAATTGGGTGTTGAAAGGCGATATGCCAACGGGGTTACCGCTCAAAATCTATGGCGTAGTCATCGGTCTTTTATCATCGTTGATGGGGATTGGCGGCGGGCAGCTTTGTAACGTCTATATGATGCTCTACCGCCGTCCTATTCATCAGGCGGTTGCAACCTCGTCAGGCCTTGGCGTTTTAATCTCGATCCCCGGAGCCTTGGGTTATATTTATGCCGGTTGGCCGAAAATGGACGTGTTGCCAGCCTTCTCGTTAGGCTTTGTATCATTAATCGGCGTAGCGCTTTTCGTGCCGATGAGCATGCTGACGGTTAAGCTGGGTGTTAATCTGGCGCACCGTCTGCCAAAGCGGCAATTGGAAATGGGATTTGGCCTGTTTTTATTGGCCGTTATCCTCAGATTCCTGTGGAGCCTCGCTGCCTGACGCGCTCGCGCGTTCTGCCGCCTCGTGTGGCGCGGCTGGACATGCCTTTTAAGCGATTCCCAAGCGTTTCCATGACCGATACACGATCAGGCTCTGGCATAAAGGGCCATTGCGAAATCTCGGCACCCGTGCGTCCGCAACCGATGCAATAGCCGGTGACGTGATCAATAACGCAGGTTTTGATGCAGGGCGTAGAAACGTTCATAATCCTCTTATGCCACAAAAAGCGTGATCAAGAAAACAATCTCGGCGACCTGTTGTGTGGCGCCTGCGACATCGCCCGTCTGCCCGCCAATCATCCGCTGGGCCAAAGCAATCATGGGCAGCGCCGCAAAAAGCGACAGGATCAGCGCCAAGGCTATGCCGCGCCCATGAAATCCTCCGGCAAACAAAAGAGCTGCCGCCAAGAGGATACAAAGGATAAGCGCGAAAGAAATTGTGACCGAGGTTGGGCGACCAACGCTCGCGGATTTTCCACCAGGTCTGGCGGAGGGTAAAAACACCAGCGGCAAAAGTCCCGACACGCGCGATACGCTGGCCGCAGCAAGGATCGCCGCAGCACCAGCACCATAGCCGATAAAGTCGATGAGATTACCGAGCGCAATCACGCGGATCAAAAGCGACATCACCATCGCGGCGGCGCCATAAGCCCCTAATCGACTATCGGCCATAATCTCAAGACGGCGCTCAACGGTATGGCCACCAACAAATCCGTCGGCCACATCGGATAGGCCATCTTCAGCCATGGCTCCGGTTGCGAGAATGGCAATGGTAACGGCAAGCGATGCAGCCAGTAATCCACCCATACCAAGGGCAGCAGCCGCTAGCACAATGAGGGCCGAAGGTAAGCCGATCACCAGACCTGCAAGCGGCAAGACGCGCGGCACAATCCGAAAATCAGGTGCACCATGAGGATCCGTTTCAAAGGGCAGTTTCGGCACCGGAATGCGTGAATAAAATCGCACGCATTGCGCCAAGGCGATCACCGAGCGCGCGACCATTCCGTGATCAGATTTCGGCATCGGCTCCCTCATAATCAACACCCATCAGATAAAGCCCATCAGGCGGTGCCATAGGTCCGCAACGCGATCGGTCGCAGGCCTCAAGCGCATCGCGTAAATCTTTCGGCGTCCATTTTCCGGTCGCCACCAAAATCAGCGAACCAACCATTGAGCGAACCTGATGGTGCAGAAAGGAGCGGGCAGAAGCATAGATGCGGATATCTTCACCATTCGCGATCACATCCAGCCGATCAAGCGTTTTGATAGGGCTTGCTGCCTGACATTCTGCGGCACGAAACGTTGTAAAATCATGTTTGCCGATCAGTTGATCAGCGCCCTGTTGCATGAGGGCTGCATCAATTTTCCACTTCACATGCCAGGAGCGATGTTTATCGATCACGACAGGCGCGCGTCGATTGGTAATGCGGTAGACATAATGCCGTTTACGAGCGGACATTCGCGCATCAAAACTGTCGGCAACCCGTCTGGCATCAAGGATCGCCACACCTTGCCCTTTGAGATGGGCATTCAACGCGTCACGCACAGTATCTTTGGGCCAATCAGCTTCGAGATCGACATGGATGACTTGATGCGTCGCATGAACGCCTGAATCGGTACGCCCTGCGGCTTGCACGCGGCGGCTTTCGCCGCAGAAGGCCGTAATCGCCGTCTCGATAGATTCCTGCACAGAGTTGCCATCGCGTTGGTGTTGCCAACCGTGAAAACCCGTTCCGTCATATTCAACGATCATTTTATAACGGGGCATTAGCCGATAACCGTGCCGATGGCCAAAGGAGAGCCGCGTAAAAATTCCTTCGCCGACATCGGCTTTGAGCCTGCACGTTGCAGGTCGCTGATCCGAACCGATCCAGTGCCACAGGCAATGGTTAAATGCTCATCAAGCAAATGTCCCGGCTGGCCGGATTCCGGCATACGCTCGGTCCGCACTATTTTTAGCCGCTCAGGACCTTTGCCAAAATCGGCCATTGTAAAAGCACCGGGAAAAGGCGAGAGGCCGCGCACCTGATTATGGATATGCTCGGCAGATTGCGACCAATCAATCCGGCACTCGTCATTGGTCAATTTTTTCGCATATTCGATGCCCGTTTGGGATTGCTCGATAAAGGTCAAGCCGCCGCGCGACAGCGCCGCGATGGCCCTAATCATGAGGTCCGCACCCAAGACCGATAAACGATCATGTGCTTCGCCAGCGGTCAGGTTTGGCGTGATGATGAGTTTCTCGATCATGCCGACAGGACCTGTATCAAGACCTTCGGCCATTTTCATCACCGCCACGCCTGTCTCGGCATCACCCGCCATGATCGCGCGCTGAATGGGTGCCGCGCCGCGCCATCGGGGAAGCAGGGAAGCATGCAAGTTCAGGCATCCAAGCGGCGGCAGATCCAGAATGGTTTTTGGCAAGATCATGCCATAGGCCACCACCACCGCCACATCCGCCTGATGCTGTTTAAATTCGGCAACCGCCTCATCTGTCTTAAGCGTCGAAGGCGTCAATACCGGAATACCGAAGCGGCTGGCTGCCTCGTGGACAGGGGAGAGCCGCAAGGCCATGCCGCGACCGGCCGGCGCAGGGGCGCGGGTGTAGCAGGCGACAATCTCATGACCCTGGCCAACAAGAGCAGAAAGCGTCGGCACGGCAAAATCAGGCGTGCCCATAAAGACGATGCGTAAGCCGCTCACTCGCCACCCTCACGGCGGGCCTGTTTTTGGAATTTCTTGATGACCCGCTCGCGCTTTAGCCGCGATAAATGGTCAATAAACAGCTTGCCGTTGAGATGATCGATTTCATGCTGAATGACGGTTGCGGCAAGGCTATCCATTTCGCGTTCAAGCACTTTGCCATCGAGATCCAGAAAGCGAACGCCGACTTTGGTTGGCCGCGTCACAACCCCGTAAAATTCAGGGATCGATAGGCAACCTTCTTCGTACTCGTTCAACGCATCGGATGACCAAATAATCTCGGGGTTGATGAGCGCTAAAGGCTGCTTTTCATCATCGCCACGGCTGGCATCCATGGTCACAATACGAGTCGTCACGCCGACTTGAACAGCCGCGAGGCCCACGCCTGGGGCGTCATACATCGTCTCGAACATGTCATCGATCAGCGCTTTGGTCGCGCCGTCAGTATGCACAACAACGTCAGAAACGGTGCGTAAAAGCGGATCGGGAAGGATAACAAGCGGGCGAATGGTCATGATGAGTGTCACATAATGATTATAGGGGATTTCGTCAAATTGTTCATCTTTTGTTCTTTATTTTCAAGTGCAAGTCTGATAGCAGCTTAAGGTTAGCAGTAAGGGAGCGGCGCGCATGCTTGGTTTCTTCGAATTATGGATGGCGCTTTTGGGGCTAGCCGTTCTTGGCGTTTTGGGTTGGCTTGGCCTCGTTATCTCCCGCTCCAGCCGCGAGCGCATGATGGAAGCGGCTGCACAATTTGAGCGCCAGCGTCATTTGGATCAGCAAATGTCGGATGTTCGCGCGCTTCAGGCCGAAGTAACAGGCCGCATTGCAACGCTCACCCAAAGTGTTGGCGAGCGGTTCGATAGTCTGCAAAACCGCGTCGGCGACGGGTTGAAGGAAAACGTCAAAGAGACGACGGAAAATCTTTCAAAGCTCAATGAGCGATTGGCGGTGATCGATGCCGCTCAAAAAAATCTGACCTCGTTGACCAGCGAAGTTCTAACACTGAAAGACGTGTTATCGAACAAGCAGACCCGTGGTGCCTTCGGCCAGGGGCGGATGGAAGCGATTATCCGCGATGCGTTGCCGCCCAATGCCTATGAATTTCAAGCCACGCTGAAAGGCGGCAAGCGGCCCGATTGTATTATTCGACTGCCGAATGATCCACGGCCTCTGGTGGTTGATGCGAAATTTCCGCTTGAAAGCGTCACAGCCTTCCGCGACGCGCGAACAGAGGACGATAAAAAGCTTGCAGCCGCGCGTATCCGCACCGACATCACCACCCATATCAAGGACATTGCCGAGAAATACATTATCGCAGGCGAGACGCAGGAAATCGCCGTGATGTTTGTGCCCTCGGAATCGATTTACGCCGATCTGCACGAATTTTTTGATGATCTCATCCAGAAAGCGCAAAAGCAGCGCATCATGATCGCCTCACCATCTTTATTGATGATGGCCATTCAGATGCTTCAAGTAATTGTGAAAGATTCAAAAATGCGCGAGCAAGCGAACCTCGTGCAGCAAGAAGTGGGGCGCATCCTTGAGGATGTCCGACGCCTTAATGAACGCGTGGGCAAGCTCGATACGCATTTCCGCCAAGCCAATGACGATGTGAGCCTCATTACCAAGTCCACCGACGCCATTATTCGCCGGGGTACGCGTATCGCCGATATGGAGCTGGATAGTCCCTCAACGGAACTCGCCAAAGAGGGTGGTCCGATGGGTGAATTACTGCCGTTTAAATCGGCCGAGTAATTATTCGGCCGCGTCAGAAAGCAGCCGATCGCGGTCGCGCAACGATGGGAAAAATTTAGCCCAGAGCGCGACAACAAGGAGCGTGCCGATCCCGCCGATCACGACGGACGGCACGGTGCCGAGGGCCGCCGCCATCATGCCGCTTTCAAATTCGCCCAGCTCGTTTGATGCGCCGATAAACACCGTACTCACGGCCGAGACGCGCCCGCGCATGGCATCCGGCGTTTCTGATTGCACCAAGGTCTGGCGGATATAGACGCTGATCATATCGGAAGCGCCCATCACCAAAAGCGCCCCGAGCGACAACCAGAAATTGGTGGAGAGACCAAAGACGATAATCGTCAATCCAAAAATGGCGACGGATATCAGCATCAGGCGGCCTGAGTTCCGGTTCACCGGAAACCGCGCCAACACGATGGCCATCAAAATAGCGCCAACCGAAATGGCGCTGCGAAGCACGCCCAATCCCCACGGACCCGTCATCAAAATATCGTGCGCATAGACGGGTAACAGGGCGGAAGCGCCGCCGAGCAAGACTGCAAACAGATCAAGCGAAATAGCGCCGAGAATAACCGGCTTTTCGCGCATGAAATGAATACCGGCTAAGGCGGCTTCAAGCGTCGCCGGTTCGCGCTTTTGGGGTTCCGGTCGGGCGTGGATGGCATATAGGCAAAAGCACGCACCGATAAACATCAGCCCGGCAATGCCGAACACGGTCCCAGGCCCAAAAATATAGAGAATGCCACCAAGAGCAGGTCCGACAATCGATGCCGATTGCCAGGCCGATGTGCTCCACGAAATAGCATTCGGCAACGCCTCACGCGGAACCAAAGTCGGCATTAATGCTTGCGTGGCGGGGTTCGAAAAAGACCGTGCAAAGCCGAGCAAAATCGTAATGCCATAGACCGCATAAAGCGCCGGAGTACCAATAAGGGCGCAGACGATTAATCCCACTGATCCGATCGCGATTAAAATATAGCAGATAATCGCAATCCACCGCCGATCAAACCGGTCGGCCACATGGCCGGAGATCAACGACATGGTGAGCACAGGCAGAAAGGATGCGAGTCCAATCAGCCCCAACGCAAAGGCGCTGCCTGTCATTTCATAGACAAGCCACCCCAGCGCCACCACTTCCATTTGATGGCCAAGTGCTGACAGCACCCGGGACGTAAAAAAGACACGATAATCGCGCGAAGCGAAGGCGGAGGATCGGGTGGTCACGCGTCAAGTCCGCCTTCGTTGATGTTAAACGTCCAGATTGGCAACGCTTAGCGCGTTGCTTTGGATGAATTCGCGGCGTGGCTCGACAACATCACCCATCAGCTTGGTGAAGATATCATCGGCATCTGCTGCTTCCCGCACGCGCACTTGCAGCAATGAGCGCACATTGCGATCGAGCGTGGTTTCCCACAATTGCTCAGGGTTCATTTCGCCCAAGCCTTTATAACGCTGCATCGTAATGCCCTTGCGGCCAATACCCGTCAGCGCCTCAAAAAGTCCCAACGGGCCGTTCACCTGGCTGTCATCGCCCTTGCGCGAAAGTATCGCGTGGGCCGAATAAATCTCGCCCAGCGAGGCTGAATGTTCATCAAGCTTGCGGGCATCGGCGGAGGCAAGCAATGCCGCATCCAAAATCGCCACCTGCTTCACGCCGCGCAAGGTCCGCTCCAACAGATAACCGCCGTCGCGCACATGGCCAGACCAGCCCCGTTCCGCCACATCCGCCATCGCATCAAGACGTGCAGCGAGTTTGTGCGCCAATGTTTCAGCAACAGCGATATCGGTGATCGGGCGCAACAAGCCTTCAATCGCACCTTGCTCAACAATGTCGCGGTTATAGCGCGAATGCAGGCCACCCAGCACGGTGCGAACCAAACGCGCTTCGTCAATCAAGCGCTTGAGATCAAGTCCTGTGCGCTCTTCGCCGGAAGCCAGGCGCAACACGGCGCCTTCGATACCGTTATCGACGAGGTAATCTTCCAACGCGCGTTCGTCTTTCAGATATTGCTGCGACTTGCCGCGCGCAACCTTATAAAGCGGTGGTTGCGCGATATAGAGATGCCCGCGCTCAATCAATTCCGGCATTTGCCGGAAGAAGAAGGTGAGCAACAGCGTGCGAATATGCGAACCGTCCACGTCAGCATCGGTCATGATGATGATCTTGTGATAACGCAGCTTGTCGCAATTAAACTCATCTTTGCCGATGCCGGTGCCAAGCGCCGTAATCAGCGTGCCGATTTCCTGCGAGCCCAGCATCTTGTCAAAGCGCGCGCGCTCCACATTTAAAATTTTACCACGCAGCGGAAGCACGGCCTGATATTCGCGGTTACGCCCTTGCTTGGCCGATCCGCCTGCCGAGTCACCCTCGACGATGAAGATTTCAGCATTGGCCGGATCGCGTTCCTGACAATCGGCAAGCTTGCCGGGGAGGTTTGCGACATCCAGAGCGCCCTTGCGACGGGTGAGTTCACGCGCCTTGCGCGCTGCTTCACGCGCCGCAGCCGCTTCCACAACCTTACCTACAACGGTTCTTGCATCGGCCGGATGCTCTTCAAACCAAATGGCCAAAGCCTCGCCTAGCGCGCTTTCCACAACAGGGCGCACTTCGGAGGAAACGAGCTTGTCCTTGGTCTGCGACGAGAATTTCGGATCCGGCACTTTCACCGAGAGGATAGCGGTCAGGCCTTCGCGGGTATCGTCACCCGTCAGCGAAACCTTTTCTTTTTTCGTAATGCCCGAGCTTTCGGCATAGCTCGTCAACTGCCGTGTCAACGCACCACGGAAGCCCGCCAAATGGGTGCCGCCATCGCGCTGCGGGATGTTGTTGGTAAAGCAAAGAACATTTTCATGGTAGCTGTCATTCCACCACATCGCGACTTCAACGGTAATACCGTCCTTCTCGGTGGTGACGTAGATCGGATCCTTGATCAGCGGGGATTTTGCTCGGTCGAGATAGCGGGCAAATTCCTGCAAACCGCCTTCATAAAAGAGGTCCAACTTGACCACTTCCGAATGCCGCGAATCGGTCAGCACGATATGGACGCCGGAATTCAGGAAGGCCAATTCGCGCAGGCGATGCTCCAGCGTACCATAGTCATATTCCACCATGGTGAAGGTCTGGGGTGAGGCTTTAAACGTCACTTCCGTGCCGTTTCTCCGGTCGGCAGGCCCGACAATGGCCAAGGGGGCATCGGCAACGCCATGGGTGAACCGCATCTTATATTCTTGGCCGCCGCGCCAAATGCGCAATTCAAGCCATTCCGAGAGCGCGTTGACGACGGAAACGCCCACGCCATGCAGGCCGCCGGATACTTTATAGGAGTTTTGATCGAATTTCCCGCCCGCATGGAGCTGGGTCATGATCACTTCGGCAGTTGAGACGCCCTCGGAAGGGTGGATATCGGTGGGGATACCGCGTCCATTGTCCGTTACCGTCACCGAACCATCGGCATTGAGCGTCACCGTCACAAGGTCGGCATGGCCGGCAAGCGCCTCGTCGATCGCGTTGTCGACGACTTCATACACCATGTGATGCAGGCCCGAGCCATCATCGGTATCGCCAATATACATGCCCGGACGTTTGCGGACAGCGTCTAACCCCTTCAAAACCTTAATGGATTCAGCGCCATAGGCGTCGGCGGCTTCGGTGCGGCGGTCTTCTTCGCTCATGATCGGGGCAGGCCTTTAAATGTCGGATCGGAACATATTGATTCGTCTTATGTTTCTTATCCTAAGAAGCAGAAAACTTCACGCTTTAATGCGGTCGGCAGGCGATGTGTTCCCCATGAGTCTTCTTTCGAGCGCGAAAGGCCGTAATTGGGTCAATTTGAGGCCAAAACGAAACTTTTGTTCCGGAAAATGATCAAAAATCAGGGCTTGTCGGCGGGCCCTAACCGCGCTTAACGTGCGACCATTGATGTTGTAAACTTATATTGACGATTAATAATGTCAGGAAGAATTGACACATGATCGAAAACGTATCCGCCATGGTCACCGACCTTAAGGCCCGGGCCGCTTCAGGCAAGCCCGTCACCATCGGTATTGTCGGTGTCGGACAGATGGGAACCGATTTGATCGTGCAACTCAATCGGATGCCCGGTATTCGGTTGGGGGCCATTGCCGTCAGAAATGTCGCCAACGCAATCGAGGTTGCGGTCGCCAACGGCTATCGCCGTGATCAGGTGACCGAGGCCAAAACCCCGGCACAGATTGATTCGGCCATCGAGCGCGGCCTCTTACCGATCACGGGCGATATCGCCACGCTTGCGGCTGCGGGCCGGATCGAAGTGTTGATCGACGCGACGGGCAACCCGAATACCGGAACCTTCATTGCACTTGAGGCTATCCGAAACGGCAAACACATCGTGATGATGAATGTCGAGGCCGATATCACCATCGGGCGCTACCTGCACGCCGAGGCCCGCGCGGCAGGTATTGTGTATACCGGTGCTGCGGGTGATGAGCCTGCGGCCGCGATTGAACTTATCGGTTTTGCTCAATCCTTGGACCTTGATATTGTTTGCGCCGGTAAAGGCAAAAACAATCCTTTGAAATTTGATGCTGTGCCCGCCGATTACGAGGTTGAGGCGCGCGCCCGCAATATGAATCCGCGCATGCTGGTCGAATTTGTCGATGGCTCAAAGACCATGGTTGAAATGGTCGCCATTGCCAATGCAACGGGCCTCATTCCGGATCGTCCGGGCATGCATGGGCCCGCAGCACCGCGTGAGAATCTGTCCGAGATTTTGATCCCTGCAAAAGACGGTGGTGTTTTAAGCGGAAAGCGCCGTGTTGATTATTCAACGGGCAAAGGCGTAGCCCCCGGTGTGTTCTGTGTGGTTGAGTCCGATCATCCGCGGATCGTCGAAAGAATGGCCGATTTAAAAGTTGGCAAAGGCCCTTATTTCACCCTGTTCAGGCCCTATCATTTAACCAGCCTCGAGGCACCGCTTTCTGCTGCGCGTGCCGTGCTTTACGGCACCGCTGATATGGTTCCGCTTGATCGTCCCGTGGCCGAGGCAGTAGCCCTCGCCAAGCGCGACCTTCACGTCGGTGAAACGCTCGGCAAGATCGGCGAAACGGAGTATCGCGCTTGGGCTTTAACCTATGAGCAAGGTCAGTTCGAAAAAGCCATTCCGCTTGGTCTGGCTGAAGGTGCGAAAGTGATAAAGCCGATCAAGGCCGGGCACTATTTGACCTATCAAAATTGTGCGCCGGATCAAACCATGCTCGTCACACAAATTCGTCATCGCCTCGATAAGGCCGATGGACATTTATTAGCAGCCGAATAAGCCAATCGAGGGCAGTCTCATGGACATGCTAACCCCTATTCTTGATCGGATTGTCGAGCCCTCGGATATTCGCCAATTGGATGAGCGCGATCTGGAGCGTTTATCCCGCGAAGTAAGAGAAGAAATCATTTCGGCCGCATCCCAGACCGGTGGTCATTTCGGTGCAGGTCTTGGTGTTGTTGAGCTGACCGTCGCGCTTCACTATGTTTTTAACACGCCGACGGATCGCTTGATTTGGGATGTGAGCCATCAAGCCTATCCCCATAAGCTTCTCACCGGCAGACGCCAGGCTTTGCGCTCTATCCGCAAACGGGGTGGCCTCTATGGTTTCACAAAGCGCAGCGAGAGCGAATATGATCCCTTTGGTGCGGCTCATAGTTCGACCTCGATTTCGGCCGGTCTTGGCATGGCCGTTGCACGCGATTTGAAAGGCCACCGCAACCATGTGATTGCGGTGATTGGCGATGGTGCAATCAGTGGGGGCATGGCCTATGAGGCGATGAACCATGCCGGCACACAGGGCAGCCGATTGATTGTCATCGTTAATGATAATGGAATGTCGATTGCGCCTGCAGTAGGGGCCCTTTCGCGTCATTTGAACGATCTGAAATCTGAAGCGCGCCCAAGCAAAGGCAATCAGAATGCAAGCTTTTTTGAAACCCTTGGCTTTGAGCATATCGGACCGATTGATGGGCACGATATCGGTCAACTCGTGAACACGCTGAGAGCACTTCGGAATGACACGGCATCAACCCCCATCGTCGTTCATGTTGTGACTGAAAAAGGCAAAGGCCATCCCTTTAAAAAGCCGGATGGCGAGAAATACCACGCGGTTACGCCTTTCGACCCTGATACACTCGAGTTTGTGAAGGCCAAGGCGAAAACTCCAAGCTATACAAATGTCTTTGCTTCAAGCTTGATCGACCATGCGAGACTTGATGAAAAGATTGTCGCGATTACAGCTTCCATGCCTTCCGGTACGGGCCTCGATAAATTTGCCGAAGTCTTTCCAAACCGTATGTTTGATGTCGGGATCGCCGAACAACACGCCGTTACTTTTGCAGCCGGAATGGCAACCGAGCGCATGAAACCCTTCTGTGCAATTTATTCTACGTTTTTGCAGCGTGGCTATGATCAAGTTGTTCACGATGTTGCTTTGCAAAATCTACCGGTTCGGTTCGCGATTGATCGGGCGGGCCTTGTTGGGCAAGATGGCGCGACGCATGCGGGCTCTTTTGATCTTTGTTATATGTCGGCCTTACCGAACATGGTTGTCATGGCGCCGTCCGATGCGGTTGAACTTCGTCGTATGGTTGCAACCGCTGTTGCCTATGATGACGGCCCGATTGCCTTCCGCTACCCACGTGGGGATAGCGCCGGAACGGATGATCCCTTCGAGCAGCGCCCCTTGGAGATTGGCAAAGGTCGGATTGTGCTTGAAGGGCATGATGTGGCGATCATCAATCTTGGCGCGCGCATGGCGGCCTGTTTTGATGCCGCTTTCGAGCTTGAGCAGCACGGCATTGCGACAACCTTGGCCGATGCACGCTTTGCCAAGCCGATCGACACCGATTTGATTGAACGTCTGGTTAAATCCCACCCGCTAGTGGTGATTGTCGAAGAAGGTTCGATTGGCGGCTTCGTATCTCATGTTTTGCATAATTTGGCGGTTCGAAATTTATTGGGAAAGGCGAAAATTCTGCCATTAACGCTGCCAGACAGCTTTATCGCGCATGGCTCGCCGGCTGAGCAATATAAAGACGCAGGTCTTGATTCGGCGGGTATTGTCGAGCGCATTATGGCCGCGCTAAGGGAAGAAGGGTCGCGTCGCCCCTTGCATCTCAAATCAGCATCGGCCACGATGGCATAAAAGCGAGGTCGCTTTTGGTGCAGATCGATAGATAAGGCCTATAATGTCGGTGCGTTTCCCTTTTTCTGCCATTGCCGGACAAGATGAATTAAAGCTGGCTTTGTTGTTAACCGCCGTTGATCCCATGATCGGTGGTCTCCTTGCCCTTGGTGATCGTGGAACGGGAAAATCAACTGCCGTGCGCGCCTTGGCAGCGCTATTGCCGGATATCAAGGCGACAAACTGTGCCTATCATTGCGATCCAGCCTCGCCGCAAACCATGTGCGATTCGTGCCGCGCTGACGCCAAGCCCAAGACGCGCAGCCTACAAATTCCGGTTGTCGACCTCCCGCTCGGTGCAACCGAAGACCGCGTGATCGGCGCGCTTAATTTGGAGCGCGCTTTGTCGCATGGTGAAAAAGCTTTCGAGCCCGGTCTCTTGGCGTCGGCCAATCGGGGCTATCTCTATGTCGACGAGGTCAATCTTTTAGAAGACCACATTGTGGACCTGTTGCTCGACGTCGCCGCATCCGGTGAAAACGTGGTGGAGCGCGAGGGACTAAGCATCCGCCATCCCGCCCGCTTTGTCCTCGTGGGCAGTGGCAATCCGGAAGAAGGCGAATTGCGCCCGCAATTGCTCGATCGGTTTGGCCTGTCGGTTGATGTGCGCACGCCCGCCGACGTTTCGATCTGGGTTGAAATCGTCAAGCGGCGACTGGCCTATGAGGCCGATCCGCAGGCCTTTGTCGCTCAATGGGCCGAGAGCGAGGTCGCTTTACAGAAAAAACTCGTAGCGGGCCGCAAGCGCCTGCCGAATGTGACCATGCCTGATCCGGTGATGCAGCGCGCCGCCGAATTGTGCATCCATCTCAAAACCGATGGCATCCGCGGCCAACTCACCCTCATGCGCGTCACCCGTGCGTTGGCGGCCTATGAAGGTAAGTCGACGGTGACAGAGGATCATCTGAAGCGGATGGCAGGCCCCGCGCTCCGGCATCGTTTGCGTCGTAATCCGCTTGACGAGACCGGATCCGGAACGCGCATTGACCGCGCGGTGGAAGAAGTCTTCGGCGCATGACCCCTGATGGCATTTCCGATTCATCCGCGTCGGTCCATGCCGTCCTCATTGCGCGTCTTTTGGCGAGTGATCCATCGGGCCTAGGCGGTGTCGTCTTGCGCGGGCCCTCGGGTCCCGTACGGGACAGCTGGATCGCGATGTTTCGTCGCTTTTTGCCGGACGCCAAGCCCTTCATCAAAGTGCCACATCATGTGGCCAATGATCGGCTGCTGGGCGGGCTTGATGTTGCGGCGACATTGTCGTCCGGCAAGGCCATTGCCGAGCGTGGTCTTTTTTCACAGGTTGATGGTGGCGCTTTGCATCTCCTCTCAAGCGAACGCTTTGCTCTCGATAAAGCCTCTTATGTAGCGGCCGCGTTAGACAGTGCTGGCGAAAACGGCTTTGCTATTGTTGCGTGCGATGAGGGGATTGAGGATGAGGAGAAAACCCCATCGATTGTAACCGAACGAATGGCGTTTCATATCGATCTCAACGCCTGTATCTCGTTTGATGAGATTGAAGCCGATGATGTATCGGAAATCGCAGCGCAGGCATCGCAACTTTACGTACGCGACGAACTGCTTCAAGCTTTAAGCGGTACAGCGCTCAGGCTCGGTATTGTGTCCCTGCGCCCAGTCTTATTCGCCGCGCATGTCGCGCAATTAATAGCCGCTCTCGAAGGGGCGGACGCGGTTGAAGAAGAACACGCGAAGCTCGCGGCGACCCTTGTCCTTGCGCATCGTGCTCGCTTCATGCCGGTGCCCGATCAAGAGGAACAGCAAGACAGCCAGCCTCCACCTTCTGAGGAACCACCGCCCAACGACGAACAAGAACCCCAAACGCCAACTGAGGGTGAATTGGCCGATGTGATTCTTGAAGCGGTCCGCGCCGCTCTGCCCCCTGGGCTATTGGAACAGCTCGATCATGCCTCGATGATCCAAAAATCGGCAAAATCGGGCGCTGGTTCACTATCGCAAAAGGCGGGTAAAATGCGGGGTCGTCCTGCGGATGCGAGACGGGGAGATCCGCGCCAAGGCTCGCGGCTCAATTTGATTGAAACGCTACGCACGGCAGCGCCTTGGCAAACGTTACGCCAACGGGCGCAGCCTACCCGTTCGGGTATTATCGTTAGCAAAGAAGATTTTCGCGTTCAACGCTATAAGCAAAAGCGCGAGACCACGGCTATCTTTGTCGTTGATGCCTCGGGCTCCGCCGCCATTCGCCGGATGGCCGAAGCGAAAGGCGCGGTTGAATATATCTTGGCCGATTGTTACGTGCGGCGCGATAAAGTGGCACTGATCGCGTTTCGCGGAAAAGCCGCCGAGATTTTGTTGCCACCCACACGCTCGTTGCAACGCGCACGCCGCAGCCTGGCGGACCTTCCGGGCGGAGGCGGCACGCCGCTACCTGCCGCGATTGATGCGGCCATCACCGTCGCCGAGCAAGTTCGCCGCAGCGGTGGTACACCTATCATTGTCTTTCTCACTGATGGTCGGGCGAATATCACCCGCGACGGCACAGCAGACCGAGCCAAGGCATCGCTTGAATCAGAAGAGGCGGCCAAGGCTTTGCGCTTAACAGGCGTGCAAGCGCTAATGATTGATCTCTCCGAAAACCGCGATGGAGCAGCGCGAAAACTCGCCATCGCCATGGGCGGCGTTCATTTGCCGTTGCCTTATGCCGATGCAGCCCGGATTTCCCACAATGTTAGCCTCGCAATGAAGGCAGAGCGAGGCTCTAGATGACGATCTCTTTGCAGTGGGAGCGGGATGGCACTGATTGGCCCAATAGAACCGCGAGTCGTTTCATCAGCGCAGGCGGTATTGTCTTTCACGTGCAAATCATGGGCGAAGGTTCACCCCTTCTCCTTGTTCACGGAACAGGTTCATCAACCCATACTTGGCGGGATGTGATGCCGCTCTTGGCACAAAGCCATCAGGTTATCGCCCTTGATCTTCCGGGCCATGGCTTTACAAAATATGCAAGCGCCTCTCAGCTCTCTTTGGCCGGAATGGCAAAGGCAATAAATGAGCTTTTGCTGGCTATGAATCTAATACCCGAACGCGTCGTAGGCCATTCGGCAGGCGCTGCCATTCTGGTCGAGATGGTGCAAGCGGGCTATATAAAGCCAATGGATATCATCAGCTTCAACGGGGCTTTTTTTCCGATTGCCGGTTTTGTCGGGCAGTTCTTTTCGCCCCTTGCCAAAGCCATTGCCGCTTTTGGCGTTCTTCAAAAAATTATCGTCAGTATGGCTGATCGACCAGCCATTGAGCGGCTTTTGAACGATACTGGCTCTCACATTAACGACCAAGGCGTTCACTATTACCAAAAACTGTTCAGCGATGAAGGCCATGTGGGCGGAACGCTAAGCATGATGGCCGCATGGGAGCTCGGCGGAATGGCCGCGATGTTGCGTCGGCTAGGTACGATGCTCTATCTCGTCAAGGCTACCAAAGATCGAACCGTATCGCCTGAAACGGCTGATGAGGTTGCCCGATTGGCGCATCATTCCGCGATCATTGTCATGAAGGGTCTTGGGCATTTGTCGCATGAGGAAGACCCCGCGGCTGCGGCAAACATTATTTTAAATCCGGAAAATTTTAAGGCACAATCACACGATCAAGGCTATGCACCTGGGAGAGCATCATAATGCTTGTCGACCATCCGCAACGCCGCGCGTTGAATGATGAAGTTCACGCCCGTCCACCCGAGCGGCTTCGTGCACCGATGCGGCTTACTTATCTTGCGATGTTCACATCGGGAGATCGCAACAAAGATACATCAGCCATTCAATCGTTGATCAGCATGATGAATGGCAAGCCATTGGGTGAGGAGCAAAATCATTATAGCGCTGATTTTGGCAGCTTCCGTGTGAAATGGGAGCGTCATAATGAATTTGTGCGGTATAAATTCTTTGTCTCCGGCCATGAAACGCAGCTCTTTTCCGATCCGGCAATTCATGCTGTCCCAAAAGAATGGCTTGCTCAACTCCCCGGTGAAGTGATTGCGGCCAATCACGCCGTTCTTTTGCCCATGCCAGAAGAACAGATCCGGACGGATCAATTGGCAGATGAGGTCTTTGCCGGCAACGCATTGATTGGTTCAACAACATCGGGCGGCAAGGGCGTCGTCTTGACGGATTTTAGAATTCACGAGGATGGATTTGGTCGGGTTGTTTTTTATGATGGCGGTCTAGCACCGCGACAATTTGGACGCCTTGTTCAACGCGTTATGGAAATCGATACCTATCGGTCTTTGGCACTGTTAACGTTTCCAATCGCCAAAGAGCTATCACCCTTTTTGCATCATTCCGAACAGGAGCTCTTGTCCATTATTGCCGGAATGGAGCACGCAACAGAAGAAGATGAACCAAAATTATTTGACCGCATCACCCATCTTGAAGCGCAAGTTGAGCGGCGGCGTTCGGATACGCATTTCCGTTTTTCAGCCGGCAATGCCTATTATGATATTGTGCAAAGCCGGGTCGAGGATTTGCGCGAAGACCGTATTGAAGGTTTACAAACGTTTCGAGAATTCAATGACCGCCGTTTGGCACCGGCAATGGCAACCTGTCACGCCGTCTTTGCCCGCCACGAAGCTTTATTGGAACGCATTGGCCGCACAACCTTGCTTTTGAGTACGCGCGTCAACGTTACGCGCGAAAGGCAGAACCAAGCCGTTTTAAAATCATTGGATCGGCGGGCAAACCTACAATTGCGTTTACAGCAAACGGTTGAAGGGCTCTCGGTTGCCGCCATCAGCTATTATATTGTTGGCCTTGTTGGCTATGGCGTAAAGGGACTCAAAGCCTATGGTATCGATGTCAACACGGATATGGCGGTAGCCCTATCCATACCGGTCGTCGTTAGCCTTGTAGGTTTTGGACTTTGGCGGTTTCATAAAGCGCTAGAGAAGGATTTCAAAAAATGACCGGCCAACCTCATCAACCGCATGCGATTATTACAGGATCGGGCTTTGGTGGATTGGCCGCAGCGATCCGCCTATCGGCTAAAGGCTGGCGCGTTACCGTTCTCGAACAATTGGATGCTGCGGGTGGGCGTGCTTACGTGTACAAGCAGGATGGTTTTACCTTTGACGCAGGGCCCACGATTATTACCGCGCCCTATTTACTAGAAGAATTATGGCAATCGGCTGGCGCTACCTTGTCTGATGATATTGATCTTAGACCCATCGATCCGTTCTATACTATCCGGTTTGATGATGGCGATGTGATCAGCTGTGTTGCCGATCTTGATGGAATGCGTAAAGAAGTAGAGCGTATTGCACCGGAAGATGTTGAAGGCTTTAACCGCTTCGTCGCGGCGAGCAAAGACATCTATGACATCGCTTTTACGGAATTGGCCGATCAGCCGTTCAATGATTTTATGTCGGTCGTTAAAGCCGCCCCGGACCTTATTCGGTTAAAAGGATACCGCTCGGTCTTCGGCGTTGTGAGTGATTATTTTACCAACCATAAATTACGCGTGGCCTTTAGCTTCCATCCTCTATTAATTGGCGGCAATCCGCTAACGACAACGGCTTATTATTGCCTCATTGCGCACCTCGAACGCTTGCACCTTGTTCATTTTGCGATGGGCGGAACGGGCGCGCTTGTTAAAGGCATGGTCAATTTAATGGAGCGCCATGGTGCAACCATTCGCTATGGTGCACAAGTTGACCGAATTCTTGTTGCCGATGGCCGCACAACCGGCGTGCGCTTGGTATCGGGTGAAGTTATCGATGCGGACATTGTGGTATCCAATGCCGATGCAGCGACAACCTATCGTTCCTTGTTAAAAGAATATCCTCGCAAGCGCTGGACGGACCGTAAGCTTGCCCGCGCAAATTATTCGATGAGTCTTTTCGTATGGTATTTTGGCACCAATAAACGCTACGAAGATGTCTATCATCATATGATGATTTTAGGTCCGCGTTACGAGCAATTGCTGACCGATATTTTCAAACGAAAAATTTTGGCAAAAGATTTCAGTCTCTACTTGCATCGTCCGACCATGACGGATCCGTCTTTGGCGCCCGATGGATGCGATACGTTTTATGTCTTGGCTCCCGTTCCCCATCTCGATAGCGGAACCGATTGGAAAACGCAGGCTGAACCCTATCGGAAGGCGATTGAAAAACGGCTTGAAGAAACGGTTCTACCGGGTCTTTCAGATAGCATTGTTACCTCGCATATGTTGACGCCGATTGATTTTCAGGATCGGCTTTTATCCTATAAAGGCGCTGCATTTTCGCTTGAGCCACAGCTCTTTCAAAGCGCGTGGTTCCGACCGCACAATAGGAGCGAGGAAGTCGAAGGCCTATATCTGGTTGGTGCCGGAACGCATCCGGGCGCGGGCCTTCCGGGTGTTATCTCGTCCGCCAAAGTTGTCGCCGATCAGGTACCGGATGCCGATGCTTTTCGGATGAGCCGCGTTACCACCCCGGCGTAATGGCGGTACCCGCAATCCAACTTCCACCAATGCCAAAGGATAATCGAAACGCCGGTTGTTAAGGGGATGGCCCACATCAGGGGGTTTAAAGCGAGCGCAGGTAAAATTCGGATTGAACCGAAGGCCATAAAGGCCGTGTAAACGGAAATGCCAGAGCCAACGAGCGCTTTGAGGTGTTCTTTCAACCAATCTTTTGGGCCGGCCTTTGGCTTATAAAGAAACCAGAGATTGGTGAACGCGGTCGCAAATCCGACGAAGGAAATCGCGGCCATTAAAATCTGATTGATCAGCATGCCCTGAATGGCGCAATTCAGCGCGGCAAGAATGAGGAGGGGTTGCAGCACCACGTTTCGCCACTCGCGCATCGCGGCGCGATTATGCTTATGCTGGACGCAGAGCCATCCATACCAAGTGAGATTGATGGTGAGGATTCCTAAGAAAAGCATCATCCAACCAAAAATGCCGCGAATAAATTCCGGATCAAACTGATCAACCAAATGCGGATGGGTTGATAAGGGATCGATGAGGGTCAATAGACTCAAGCAAATCGCAAAACTGCCTGTCGCAAGCAGAACGCGCGTAAACAATTTGCCCCATCGGCGATGCTGGGTGCCGCCTTTGCGACCGATAACAGGAATCCAAAAGCTGATCGCGCCGGTCGCTCCCGTCGTAATGTGCAGTGCGATCAAAATTCGAAAAAGATCGTGGATCATGATTAAGGCCTGCCTACTTGTGAAAAAGCGTAACACTTGACATGATCACCTGTAAAGAAAACTGAAAAAGGCCGGAAACGACTAAAGTGTTCAAGCCCCCTCGACCCCGCCCCCTCAACGCCCTTGCGTCTTTAATTCGAGCGATGATGAGTGGCGATGGCAATCTTTTGAATCTTATTCCGGGTGCCGCATATCGGATGGATATGGGGCCGCTTGGTTGGTCAAGGCGCTCGACCTATATTGTCAACCAGCCTGATCTTGTGCGGCAGGTCTTGCTGGATCCCGAAGAGATTTTCCCGAAGTCCGATTTAATGGTCAATGCGCTTGAGGCTTTGATCGGCGATAGTATTTTTGTTTCCTCTGGCGCCACATGGCGGCGTCAGCGCGATATGGTTGATCCGGCGCTTAGCATGATGCGCATTAACCGTGCCTTTCCGTCGATGGAAGCAGGCGTTTCCGAATGTCTTCAATCCCTGAAGCGAGAGGCGGTATCGGGCGCGCCCTTTAGTCTTGATTTGATGATGTCGCATTTAACCGCCGATATTATTTGCCGCACCGTTTTTTCAACAGGCTTGGAATTTGGCGCCGCGCAAGAAGTGTTTGATGCTTTTACTCTATTCGAGCGGAGTGTAGCACAGGTCGAAATCGTTCGGCTTGTTACCGAGAAGGCTTGGACCAAGGCCCCGCAAAAGCCCGAGGTGCTTGAGGCTTGCCGCATTATTCGGAAGCATCTCGGCGATCTCCTCGATCGGAAACAGGCGGAGCAGGGCGCAAGCTTTGACGATATCGCGGAGGCGCTCTCGCTCGCTAAAGATGCGGATGGCAACGGGTTTTCCCGCGAGGAGTTGATTGATCAGCTGGGCGTCTTGTTTTTGGCGGGCCATGAAACGAGTGCCAGTGCGTTGACATGGGTGTTTTATTTGCTCGCCCAACAACCCCAGATGGTGGCGCGCATTCGCGCGGAAGTTGAAGAATTGGCGGGCGATGGTCCAATAACGTTTGAGCACACCAAAAAGCTCGTTTTCACGCGAAATGTGTTTCGAGAAACTATCCGACTCTATCCCCCCATTACCTTTCTTCCGCGTGTGACTACTCGAAACACCGTTTTGGGTACTCGAAAAATACGCAAAGGAGCTCTGGTAATCGTGTCTCCTTGGGTGCTTCACCGGCATGAAAAATATTGGCAGGATCCGGATGTCTTTGATCCGGAACGGTTTTCTCCCGATCGCGAGCGCGATATTCCGGCAAACGCCTATATTCCCTTCGGCCTCGGCCCCCGCATCTGTTCCGGCGCCGCTTTTGCCAGCATCGAGGCCGTACTCATCATCGCTAGCCTATTGAAATCATTTGATTTTTCCGTTCTTAATCCAGAAAAAGTAACGCCCGCGGCCCGTTTAACCACGCGCCCAACGGAGCAGATTTTCATGCACGTCCGGGCTGTCTAAAATGACCCATTCGGTGCTTTTAACCCTGGGACGCCTGCCAAAAGGCCTTGATATTGCAAGAAGTTTTGCGCGCTTAGGCTGGCGCGTCGTCGTCGCGGACCCTTCCCCCTCCCACCTCATGGGTGCCTCCCGTTCCGTAGCCAAAAGCCACCAAACCCCACCCCCTTCCACCAACCCAAGGGCCTATCTTGTGGCTTTAGCGCGGATTATTGCCCAAGAATCGATCGATTTCGTCGTTCCGGTGTCAGAAGATGTGATGTTTGTGGCCGAATTGCCGAATTTTCTCGATTTGGCGGTTCCGGTTTTTTCCATGCCGGCGGGTGAAATTCATCGGGTGCATGATAAATTCGATTTTATCGCTTTAGCGGCCGAATTGGGCCTTAAAGTGCCGGAATCGGCTGCTTTTGGGACCGAATTGGCCCAAAAAATTGCAAATTCGGGCCCATTTATTTTAAAGCCGCGCCATTCTTGCGCTGGAAATGGAGTGCGGTTTTATCCCGTAGGCGCGACCATAGTGGCGCAAAAAGACGATGTTATTCAACGTCTTATTCGAGGGGAAGAGTGCAGCACCTGTACGCTGGCGATGGATGGCAAGGTGATTGGGACGGCGATTTATCGGGCGACTGTTTTGTCGGGAACGGTTGCATGCGGTTTTGAGCGTGTGGAAGTGCCTTTGATCGATGCGTGGGTTGAGCGATTTGTTGCCGCAACCCATTGGAATGGCTTTATTTCTTTTGACTTTATGCTCGATTCGGAGGGCGTTCCTTATGCCATTGAGTGCAACCCTAGGACGACAAGTGGGTTGCATTTCTTTGAGACCGAGGACATCGCACCGGCCATTTTGGGTCAAAAATCGACGATTCGGTTCAAAAAAGAGCGGAAATTGATGCAATTTTGGTCTTGTGTGCAAGAAACGCAGGATAGTTTTGGAGATTGGCCGCGGTTTCGCGACAATCTCGTCCATTTGTGGAAGACCAAAGATGTCACCTTTGCTAGCGATGATCCTTGGCCAATGATTTCAATGCCTTGGACGGCGCGCGGCATCATAGCCGACGCTCGGCGTGATAAAATTCCCTTCGGAATTGCGGCCACACGGGACCTTGCCTGGACGCGGCCTTTATCGGAATGGGCTGCATTGTCAGGTGAATAAGCGCAGTGTTACGCTACATAAAACGTAAGGTTCGGATAGTGAGAAGCGGCTTTTGATTTATGATACGGAAATAGCCCGTTTGCTGGTTAGCCCTGCTGATCTCGCCGAATGCCGCGCGATGATCAAGGCGGGTTCCAAGACGTTCTACACGAGCTCGAAACTCTTGCCCCAACGCATCCGCGATGCCGCCCGTCAGCTCTATGCGTTTTGTCGGGTTGCCGATGATGTGGTCGATGAATCCGACGATATCGAAGCGGCTGTCGAAAGCCTTCGTTTGCGCCTTGATGCGATCTATGCGCTCAAGCCCGAACCCCATTGTGCCGATCGCGCCTTTGCCGATCTCGCATTGACCTATTCGATCCCTCGCAGCCTGCCCGATGCTTTGATCGAAGGCTTCGCATGGGATGCTTCGGGAAAGCGGTGTAAAACCACGAGCGATGTCTACGCCTATTCGGTTCGGGTCGCAGGAGCGGTTGGTGCGATGATGGCGATCATCATGCGTTCACGCTCGCCGGATGCCATTGCACGCGCCTGTGATTTAGGCGTGGCGATGCAGCTCTCCAATATTGCGCGCGATGTTGGTGCCGATGCCAAACTTGGTCGACTTTATTTGCCGGAAGATTGGTTGCGCGAGGCGAGCCTTGATCCGGATGCATTCCTTGCAGACCCCAAACCATCGCCTGAACTAACGTTGGTGATTGAGCGGCTATTGACCGATGCAGATCGGTTTTATGAGCGTTCGATTTCAGGCATTGCGATGCTGCCAAAACGCTGCCGACCAGCCATTCATGCATCACGACTGCTTTATTCGGCGATCGGTCATCAAGTGCGCCTCAATGGGTATGACAGCATCAGTCAACGGGCCGTTGTTCCGAAGAGTCGTAAGCTCATGCTGATCGGAAAAGCCATTCAATCGAGCCTGTTTTTGGGCGCGATAATGCCTTATCCTGTGCTTGAAGAAGCAGCCTTTATCGTTGATGCCGTTGCCGCAGCACCAGAGCCAAAGCACTTGCCCGAATCGTTTAATGAACGGGCTGAATGGGTTGCTAATCTTTTCATCCGATTGGCCAAGACGGATCAGTAAGAATACATTTTCTACCAAGCGCGTCGCGGCATTTTAAACGGCAGCATTGTTTGAATGACAGGGTTTCTAAACCGATCAAGCGATAGGCTCTCGTGAAAGACATCAACCGCTTCACGATCAATGACGGTCTTGACATGGGAGCGGGTATAGAAGGGTGAATCTTCTAACGTCGCTTCAACGATGGCCGGATGATCAGCTCGTGCAGGCCGCTTCATTTGCCAAAATGTTGTACCGAGTTCGATGGCTTTTGGAAGAGCCATTTCGGTGGCGTGACCAGACCGATCAATTTCAAGGGCAAAGCCCGCAGCACTTTGATCGCGAAGGGTTCGATCATACACGATATGCGCGCCTTTTTGCGTGGCGGTCCGCGACCAAAACCAACTCGAAAAACTATCTTCTAACGGTACGCTTCCCCAATTCATATCGTGATAGCCGGTTCCCCGCCATTGCAGATTTGGCTTTTCAAATTTTGCTTCAACGCGGGCCAAAGGGGCAACAGGGCGCCAATGATGCTCGCCCTTCGGATCAAGGTGAGCGTGATAGTCGGAATAGATGGTCGGATAGAGACGAATTTCGCCTTTGACGCGGGAGGGAAATGGTACTGTTATTTCATCAATGCGAATGACGAGGCAATCATTCTCCCATGCCATGCTAGAAGGACCGACATTGAAAGACGTTGGCGTGCGCTGCAGGCTTTTTTTGCCGCGTTCGGTCATGGTCCAGCGATGGCCCGTTTCGCCATAAAGACCGACATTGATGGCGCAAAAATTTTCTGGATCGGTCATGCCACGACGACGGGCAAAGGCATAGTAGGGCGAGAAGACGCTGCCTACAAATCCGATAATCGCAAGACCATGTTTTTTATCATCGCTTAACGCGTCGAGGTACCACCAGTGATAGCCCCCCGACGGAACTTGCGCGTCGAAACACGCTGAGCCATCAGAGCGTCGGCGGCTAAGCGACCCGACATCGCGGCCATCGGTACTCCCGGTCCCGGATGGGCGCTGCCCCCTGCTAGATAGAGGCCCGGAATTTTCGTTGTCGCTGCCGCCCTCTGAAACGATGCCAACCATCCGTGCGAAGCCCTTCCATAAATCGCGCCACCTGTTGCCGGAAATAATCCCGCAAATCCGGAAGGCGGCGTTGTTACCACGCGCGTTTCATCCCACTCGATATTCAAACCGCATTGCGCGAGTTTCAACCGCATGGCCATTTCTATTTTTTCATGTGCCTGTGGCGCATGATCGCCATTGGCAGGCGAGTTAACGAGAATAAGCAGACGCTCTTTTCCGCTTGCATGATCGGGGCGATCTTGCGCGCAAATATAAACCGTCGGGTCGCTTGGATAGCCTGAGGCTATTTCACCAAATTCCTTGTTATAATCGCGCGAGAAAAAAACATTGTGATGCTCGAGCGGAAATCCTTGTGTCGTAAGATGGGCGGCCCATGTAATCGCCGAAAGTGATCGGGCTTTAATGGGTACAGCCTTAACGGCATGTTGAACGGATGATCCAAAAAAGCCGGAAGCAACGGCATTAACATCAGCATTGATGATGATATCCGAACATTCTATTCGGTCTCCATCGGACGTGAGGAGAGCCGATACATGACCCTGCTTGGTTTCAATTTCTGACGCCGACACGCTATATCGAATGGTGCCACCCAATTTTAGAAAAACCCGCTCGAAGGCCCGCGCGACGGCATGCATTCCACCCTCAACAGACCAGACACCATCTTGTTCAACATGCGCAATCAGCATCAAGGTTGCCACCGCTTCAAAGGGCGATGATCCGCAATAGGTTGCATATCGTCCATAAAGTTGGCGAAGGCGCTGATCCTTGAAGTGGCGTGAGACGGCTGACCATAGCGTTTCAAACGGATTGATCCGCATGAGTTCAAGCATGCCACCAAGCCCGCTTGATGTTGCGAGGCTTAACGGGTTTGGGCGCTGCGATTCAATGAAAGGCTTTTTCAGAGCATTGAAGACGCGACGGGATTCGGCTTGAAACGATAAAAAATTCTTTCCTTCCTCAGGTCCGGCAAATTGCGCGATGGCGTCGGCGGATTGGGTGAGATCAGCAAAGAGGTCCAACTCCGCGCCATGGCCCCAAGAGTGACGCGCTAAAACAGAAAGGGGCTTTAATCCTAACTCCGCCTCCAAGCTCGTTCCGGCCTCCGCGAAGATGGCATCGAAAATATAGCGCATGGTGAAAACGGTAGGCCCGCCATCAATCAAGGCGCCATCAATCGGGATATGCCGCATTTTGCCGCCCGGTGCAGCCTGTCGCTCAATGATAACGACATCCTCGCCCCGTGCCGCCAAGAGACAGGCAGCCGAGAGCCCGCCAATGCCTGCGCCAACAATCACGATGGGCTTGTTCTGCACGCGGTAAGGCTCCTGTTGCGTGTCCACTTGAAATATGTCAATCTTTCATGACACTATAAAGCGACCATAAAAATGTACAACCGGTTGTGAGGGGAGAAAAAGGATGGATGTTGCATTGCGCATTGAGCAAGAGCTCGAGACCGCCATTTCCCGTGCAGCCGGATCCGATTGTCCTCCTCTTCTTGCCGAAGCGCTCGGCTATGCGGTTTTTCCGGGCGGCGCGCGCATTCGGCCCCGCCTCTGCCTTGCTGTTGCGATGGCGTGCGGCGATAAGAGCCCGATTGCGGCAACGGCTGCTGCGGCGGCGATTGAGCTGTTGCATTGCGCCTCACTGGTCCATGACGATTTACCCTGCTTTGATAATGCCGGCATGCGGCGCGGTAAGCCTTCGGTGCATTTGGCTTATGGCGAACGAATTGCTGTATTGGCCGGTGACGCGCTGATTGTTTTGGCATTTGAGCAATTGGCGGTTCGTTTGGCGCTGTCCCCAGAGCGATTGGCCCCGTTGGTCAAAATTGTGTCGACCGCGGTGGGCGGACCTTCGGGCATTGCTGCGGGCCAAGCATGGGAATGCGAAAACGAGATTGATTTGGTGCGCTATCAACGGGCCAAGACGGGCGCGTTGTTTGCGGCCTGCACCATGGCAGGCGCTGCTGCTGCAGGATATGAGCCGCAAGCTTGGCAGGCGTTGGGTTATGCGATTGGCGAGGCGTTTCAGGTAGCCGATGATCTGCGCGATGTGGCAGGCTCCGAGCAGGATTTGGGGAAACCGGTCGGGCAAGACGAGACCCATCATCGCCCGAATGCGGTAGCGGCTTTAGGGTTTGATGGTGCCATGCAGCGGTTTGAGGATTTATTGGCGGATGCCCTTGCGGCGATCCCGCCATGCCCCGGTGCCGAGCCTTTGGCCAAGCAGATTGCTGCTGTTTCGCGCAGCCTTGTGACCGGCCTTAGCGCGCGTACGGTTGCAGCCTGATCGGTCAAAATGTCGGGATTTGGGTGGTTTCAGGATCATTGGCGGCGGTTTCGCAACCAATTAATGGGACGTGTCGCGTTTCAAAATTTTGCGACCGCTTTTCCTTTGACCCGACCTATTGCGCGGCTGCGGTCCCGCCAACTCTTTGATTTAATTGCCGGTTTTACCTATTCGCAAACTCTGGTGGCTTGCGTCGAGCTGGGCTTGATCGAACGTCTATCGCGGGCGCCCCAAAGCCTTAAGGCGCTGGCGCGGGATTTGAACTTTGCCGAAAATCGTCTCGAAAGACTGCTGAAAGCCGCGGTTTCGCTGAAGATTTTAGAGCTTACCAGCAAGGGTCACTATGATTTGGGCATTCACGGTGCGGCGCTGATCGGCAACCCTTGGATCGCGGGCTTTATCAAGCACCATCATCTCCTCTATCGCGATCTGGCCGACCCGCTGGGCGTGATTAAAGGCGGGGAAGGGCTAACGGAATTACAATCCTATTGGGCCTATACGGCCGACCACCATGGCCAGGAAACCCACCCCGATGCGGTTTCCGCCTATACCGATTTGATGGGTCAAAGCCAGAGCGCGGTCGCGCGTGAAATTTTGAACGCCTATGATTTCAGCCGCCACCGCCATTTGCTCGATATTGGGGGCAGCAATGGCAGCTTCATTTTGGCCGCTGCGGCGCGGCACAAGCGGTTGGCCTTTACGCTTTTTGATCTTCCGGCGGTTGGCCAGATCGCCCAAGAGCGGATTGTGTCAGCCAGACTGGACAAGCGCGTTTCGGTGATCGGGGGATCGTTTCTGGCCGATCCGCTGCCCGACTCAGCCGATGTGGCAACCTTAATCCGCGTGCTTCATGACCATGATGACGCGTCGGTTGAAACTATAATGGCCGCTGCCTATCAGGCTTTGAAGCCCAATGGTGTACTGATTGTCGCAGAGCCTTTGTCCGGTGTCGCCTCGATTGAGCCCGTCACGGATGCCTATTTTGGGCTGTATTTTGCCGCTATGGGGCAGGGAAAGACTCGAACTGCGGCGGAGATTGCAGCAATCGGACAAAAGGCCGGATTTCGATCGGCCCGGGTGGTTGCAACGCAAAACCCACTTATTACCGGAATAGTCGTCCTCGCCATTTGACATAGAACAAAATACCGTCACAATAACTTGACGTTTATAAGTGTCACTATAAGATGACACATTGAGAATGGTCCGGATCGCTGAAGGTTCAGAAGGTGCCGGGTTCGAGGGGGATGTCGAAATGCAGACCGTAGCGGTCGTCCTGGAAAAGCCGGAACATTTAGCCTTACGGGCGATGGATCTGGCTGAGGCGGGCACCAATGACATCGTTGTCGATGTTGAATGGTCCGGCATCAGCTCGGGAACCGAACGGCTGCTTTGGACGGGGCGGATGCCGCCTTTCCCCGGTCTATCCTATCCTTTGGTGCCCGGTTACGAGACCGTAGGCCGCGTGCGGCAAACCTCGCGCGGGTCGGGCTTGCACGAAGGCGACCGTGTGTTTGTTCCCGGTGCCAATTGCTTTGGCGAAGTACGCGGGCTTTTTGGTGGCGCGGCTTCGCGTCTGGTGGTGCCTGCGGCGCGCGTTGTGCCGATCGAGCAGCATATTGGCGAGAACGGTGTTTTAATCGCGCTAGCGGCCACCGCCTATCACGCGATTGCGGGTGAGGGTGCGCGCATTCCGGATCTCGTTGTTGGACATGGTATTGTTGGCCGGTTGATTGCGCGTATCGCGCTTGCGCTTGGCCATGAAGCGCCGACGGTGTGGGAAACCAATCAGCTGCGTCGCTCAGGCAATGTCGGTTATGACGTTATTGATCCTGTTACCGACGAGCGCCGGAATTACTCCGCGATTTGTGATGCGAGCGGCGCGCAAGGTATTTTGGATTTGCTTATCGGTAGGCTTGGCAAGCGCGGCGAAGTTATGCTCGCTGGCTTTTATGAAGAGCCGCTGAGCTTTACTTTTCCGCCCGCCTTTATGCGCGAAGCCCGCATTCGTATCGCAGCTGAATGGGCACGTAGCGATATTGAAGCGGTGACCGATTTGATCGGCTCCGGCAAGCTCAATCTCGATGGTCTCATCACGCATTTTGCTGCGCCTGAATCAGCACCCGACGCGTATCGCACCGCCTTTACCGACCCCAACTGCCTCAAGATGGTTCTCGACTGGAGACATCACGCATGAACACGATCGACGTTAATCTCGTACGCCAAGCCAAGCTCCGTCAGGAGGCCGCGATTGAACCCGATCCGGTTCACACGGGCGAGATCAAAAAAGAAACGCAAGTGATTGCCATTTACGGCAAAGGCGGCATTGGCAAATCCTTCACGCTGGCCAATCTCTCCTACATGATGGCGCAAACCGGCAAGCGCGTTTTGCTCATCGGATGCGATCCGAAAAGCGATACGACATCGCTTCTGTTCGGTGGCCGTGCGTGCCCGACGATTATCGAGACATCGGCAAAAAAGAAACTCGCTGGCGATGATGTTAAAATCGGCGATGTCTGCTTCATCCGCGATGGTGTTTTCGCGATGGAACTCGGCGGGCCCGAAGTTGGCCGCGGTTGCGGTGGTCGTGGTATTATTCACGGCTTCGAATTGCTCGAAAAGCTCGGCTTCCATGAATGGGGCTTTGACTATGTGCTGCTCGACTTCCTAGGCGACGTGGTCTGCGGCGGCTTCGGTCTGCCGATTGCGCGTGACATGTGCCAGAAGGTCATCATCGTCGGTTCAAACGATCTGCAATCGCTTTATGTCGCAAACAATGTGTGCTCGGCGGTGGAATATTTCCGCAAGCTTGGCGGCAATGTTGGTGTTGCAGGCATTGTGATCAACAAGGATGACGGCACCGGTGAAGCGCATGCCTTTGCCGAGCAAGTCGGTATTCCGGTGTTAGCGGCTATTCCGCAAAACGAAGACATCCGTCGCAAGAGCGCGAATTATGAAATCGTCGGTCGTCCGGGTGGCGAGTGGGCTTCGCTCTTCCAAGATCTCGCCGATAATGTTGTGGCGGCTCCGCCAAAGCATCCGACGCCATTGGATCAAGATGGTCTGTTGGCGTTGTTTAAGGGCGATGCGGTTGGTCGCGGTGTTGTTCTGCAGCCCGCAACCGAAGCCGATATGTGCGGCGGTGTCTTGCCGGAATTCACATCCCTCGAAGTTGTCTACGACACGGTGTGAGAACAACCATGACGCTTGAAACCGCCAACACAATGACCATTCCAGAAAGCGCAACGGCCGCAACGCCGGATGTGAGCGGAATGTCATGCCATGGCGGCAAAGACGAGCTTAAAAAGGCGGCGTCCTCTGCAGGTAAATCGGAAATTCTGGCCCAATATGCGGCGGATTATCCGGTTGGTCCGCATGATCAACCGCAAAGCATGTGCCCCGCTTTCGGATCGCTTCGTGTTGGGTTGCGGATGCGGCGCACGGCGACGGTTTTATCAGGCTCGGCCTGCTGCGTGTATGGGCTGACCTTTACCTCGCATTTTTATGGCGCGCGCCGCACGGTCGGCTATGTGCCGTTTAATTCCGAAACGCTCGTTACCGGAAAATTATTTGAAGATATTCGCGACGCGGTGTTCAAGCTCGCCGATCCTGATCTCTATGACACGATTGTGGTGACCAATCTGTGCGTGCCAACCGCCTCGGGCGTGCCGTTGCAATTGCTGCCAAAAGAAATCAACGGCGTTCGCATCATCGGAATTGATGTGCCGGGATTTGGTGTGCCAACGCATGCGGAAGCCAAAGATGTGTTGGCGGGTGCGATGCTCAAATATGCGGCGAACGAAATTCGCCAAGGCCCCGTTGCCGCCCCGCGTACCGCAAAAAGCAATCTGCCAACAGTAACGCTGTTAGGCGAAATGTTCCCGGCTGATCCTGTTGTCATTGGCCGCCTCTTGGAGCCTATGGGCTTGGCCGCAGGTCCCGTAGTTCCCACCCGCGAATGGCGCGAATTATTCTCGGCCTTTGATTGCGCAGCCGTTGCTGCCATTCATCCTTTCTACACGGCTTCCATCCGCGAGTTTGAAAATGCAGGCCGGAAGGTTATTGGCTCGGCCCCTGTTGGCTATGATGGAACGGCAGATTGGCTTGCCGCTATCGGGGATGCGTGTGGCGTCTCTGCTGATAAAATTGCCAATGCGCAAAATATGATCCTGCCTGCGATTAAAGGCGCGCTTGCTGCAAAGCCAATTAAAGGCCGCTTGACCGTATCGGGCTATGAAGGATCCGAATTATTAGTAGCCCGCTTGCTGATCGAAAGCGGCGCGGAAGTGCATTATGTTGGCTCGGCCTGTCCGCGCACGAAATGGTCCGATGCGGATCGTGAATGGCTCGAAGCGCTTGGTGTTGAAGTTAAATTCCGTGCATCGCTCGAACAAGACCTTGCTGCGATGGAATTCTATAAACCCGATCTTGCCGTTGGCACGACGCCTGTTGTGCAAAAGGCCAAGCAAATGGCCATTCCCGCGCTCTATTTCACAAACCTTATTTCAGCGCGTCCATTAATGGGTCCAGCCGGTGCAGGCTCACTGGCGCAGGTCATCAATGCGGCGATTGCCAATAAAGACCGCTTCGACGCCATGAAAGATTTCTTTGAGGGTGTTGGAACAGGACACGCGACCGGCATCTGGGAAGATACGCCAAAGGATCGTCCGGAATTCCGCGCCAAATACCAAGGCATGCTCGCCGCTCGCGCCAAAGCAGAGGAGTCAACCGCGATATGACTCTTCTCGTCTCTCATGAGGTGCGGCCATGCTAGTTCTCGATCATGATCGTGCGGGTGGCTATTGGGGCTCCGTCTATGTGTTCACGGCGATCAAGGGATTGCAGGTGATCATTGATGGACCGGTGGGGTGTGAAAACCTGCCTGTTACATCGGTGCTGCATTATACCGATGCCTTGCCGCCACATGAATTACCGATTGTCGTGACGGGCTTGGGCGAAGAAGAGCTTGGCCAGCACGGCACCGAAGGCGCGATGAAGCGCGCGCATAAGACGCTTGATCCTGGTCTGCCCAGTGTTGTTGTCACGGGTTCGATTGCCGAGATGATCGGTGGCGGTGTGACGCCACAAGGCACCGGCATTCAACGTTTTTTGCCACGTACGATTGATGAAGATCAGTGGCAAAGTGCCGATCGCGCCATGGTCTGGCTTTGGACTGAGTTTGGTTCGAAGAAGAAAAAAATTCCGGCTGCTCCTGTTCGTAAAGAAGGCGAAAAGCCCCGCGTCAATTTAATCGGTCCAATCTATGGCACGTTTAATACGTGGTCGGATCTCCATGAAATGCGCCGCCTTGTCGAAGGCATTGGTGCAGAGATCAATATGACATTTCCGCTTGGTAGCCATTTGGCCGATGTGCCAAAGCTGATCAATGCGGATGCCAATATTTGCATGTACCGCGAATATGGCCGCAAGCTATGCGAAACCTTGGATCGTCCTTATTTGCAGGCGCCGATCGGTTTGCATTCGACGACAAAATTTCTTCGCACGCTTGGTGAAATTTTGGGCCTTGATCCTGAGCCCTTCATTGAACGTGAAAAACACACGACCATTAAACCTTTGTGGGATTTATGGCGGTCAGTAACCCAAGATTTCTTCGGCACGGCCAGCTTTGCTGTTGTGGCGAACGAGACCTATACGCGCGGCATACGGCATTTCCTTGAAGACGAAATGGGCTTGCCCTGCCATTTTGCGGTCGCGCGGAAGGCTGGCGAAAAGACGGATAATGAAGCAATCCGTATGATGGTCAAAGAGAAGGCGCCGCTTATCCTTTTCGGAAGCTACAATGAAAACATGTATCTTGCCGAAGCGGGTGGCCGTGGCGTGTTTATTCCAGCCTCGTTCCCCGGCGCGATTATTCGCCGTCATACGGGTACGCCCTTTATGGGCTATGCGGGTGCCACCTATCTCATTCAGGAAGTTTGCAACGCGCTCTTCACGGCCTTGTTCAATATTTTACCGCTTGGCACCGAGATGGACAAGGTCGAGGCGACTCCTGTGCGCCAGCACGAAGAGTTGACGTGGGATGACGAGGCGAAGGCCGCCTTCGATGCCATTGTCGAAAGCCAGCCGATCCTTGTGAGAATTTCGGCAGCAAAGCGCCTTCGGGATGGTGCGGAACGGGTGGCGAGAAGGTCGCAATCCAACCGTGTCGCGGAAAGTGATGTGCTCGTCGCCAAGAAGTAATTTGCGTGATGAACACAATGTTCAAATCTTCGGCATCGAGCCGATTAAGAGGGGGGAGTACCACCATGTCTTCAGTATCCAGCGGTAAAGAGACGGCACGGTTAGAATTCAATCTCGTCTTCTGCCTCGCTTATCCGATCTTTCTCGTTGCCGTGGCGCTATCGCGTCTCATTCCGCGCCGTTCGCGTTGGTCGGTGAGCGATCAAGACGATGGTAAATCCATTTTCAAGGTAGCCAAGATTGCTACCTATAACTCGATACCGTTCGCTTTCATGTGAGAGCGGACGATCATCCATTCGTTCGGCGCAAGCCTGGCGAATACCCGTCGATGATCTCCTTGCGAGTGAATTGGCGGCCTGAGCCGCGAGGGTCGTCGCGGTAACGGGGACCTAAAGGCCCTCAGCCGGAGGAATTGCAATGGCTGATAATAATGGCCCGTTGAGTTCAACGGGTTTAACTGAGGCGGAAGCCAAAGAATACCACTCGATGTTCATGTCCAGCACGATTGCATATGTGGTTGTGGCGATTATCGCCCACTTCCTCGTTTGGAATTGGCGCCCATGGTTTCCAGGGGTGAATGGCTATTCGCTCAACGATCACATCTTGCCAGCTGTTTCGCAGCTGACATCGATGTTCTCGTAAGGAGGATCGAATCATGTGGCGTATTTGGCTGATGTTCGATCCACGCAGGACCTTGATTGCCCTAGCGGTATTTCTAGCTGTTCTTGCATTCACCATCCACTTCATCCTTCTCTCGACGAGCCGGTTCAACTGGATCGAAGGACCAAAGAAGGCAGCTGCTTTGGATGTGACGATCAGCGAGATGATCAGCTAACGCTGATGATCTTGGCTAACTTGTGGACGGAGTATTCCCGCGCGGTCTGCTCCGTCCACTAACGACCCTGCTTTTACTAATTGCTCTGGCTGAGATGGAGAGACCCGGATGGCAATGCTCAGTTTCGAAAAAAAGTATCGCGTCCGTGGCGGTACCTTGATCGGTGGAGACCTGTTCGATTTTTGGATGGGTCCGTTTTATGTGGGCTTTTTCGGCGTTCTGACGATCTTCTTCGCAGCGCTTGGAACCGCATTGATTATTTATGCCGCGTCTCAAGGACCGACTTGGAATATTTTCCAAATCAATATCGCGCCGCCCGATCTGAAATACGGATTAGGCATGGCACCTTTGAAAGAAGGCGGCTTCTGGCAAGTCATTACGGTTTGCGCCATTGGCTCTTTCGTTTCATGGGCGCTACGCGAAGTTGAAATTTGCCGCAAGCTCGGCATTGGGTATCACGTTCCATTCGCGTTCAGCTTTGCCATTGGTGCCTATGTCACGCTTGTTGTCGTCCGGCCGATTTTGTTGGGCGCATGGGGACACGGATTTCCATACGGGATCATCAGCCATCTCGATTGGGTTTCGAATGTTGGCTACCAATACCTGCATTTCCATTATAACCCAGCGCATATGATTGCTGTGTCCTTGTTCTTCACAACGACCATGGCGCTTGGCTTGCACGGCTCTCTCGTGTTGTCGGCGACGAACCCGCAAAAGGGTGAACCCGTTAAAACGGCCGAGCATGAAAACAGCTTTTTCCGTGACACGATTGGCTACTCGATCGGTACGCTTGGTATTCACCGCCTCGGCCTGTTTCTGGCCTTGGGTGCGGTGTTCTTCAGTGCCGTTTGTATCGTCATCAGTGGACCGCTTTGGACCAAAGGTTGGCCGGAGTGGTGGAACTGGTGGCTTGACCTCCCGATCTGGTCCTAAGCGAGGACAATAACAATGATCGAATATCAAAATATTTTTACCCGGACGCAGATCCATGGACCTGCCGATATGGGTGTTCCGCTCCCGAATGGCGGCAACCGGGAACGGGTTGGCAAGCCCATTTTCGTGCATCTGTTCGGCCTGTTGGGGGATGCGCAAGTTGGCCCGATCTATCTCGGTTGGCTTGGCATTTTATCGATCCTTTGCGGTGTGATTGCCTTTGAGATTATCGGTCTCAACATGTGGGCATCGGTTAACTGGAATCCGATACAATTTGTGCGGCAATTGTTCTGGCTGGCGCTTGAGCCGCCACCCGCAAAATATGGCCTTCACTTCCCGCCAATGGCGGAGGGCGGATGGTGGCTTCTCGCCGGTTTCTTCTTAACCGCGAGCATTATTTTGTGGTGGGTGCGGACCTATCGCCGGGCCATCGCATTGGGCATGGGCACGCATGTGGCGTGGGCATTTGCCGCTGCCATTTGGCTCTATCTGGTGCTGGGCTTTATCCGTCCATTGCTGATGGGCAATTTCGGTGAAGCGGTTCCTTTTGGCATTTTCCCGCATCTTGACTGGACGGCCGCTTTTTCGATCCGCTACGGCAATCTGTTCTACAATCCGTTCCACATGCTCTCGATTGCCTTCCTTTATGGTTCGGCTTTGTTGTTCGCGATGCATGCGGCAACCATTCTGGCCGTATCGCGGCTGGGTGGTGAGCGTGAAATCGAACAGATTGTTGATCGCGGTACGGCATCTGAGCGCGCGGCCTTGTTCTGGCGTTGGACGATGGGCTTTAACGCAACGATGGAATCCATCCATCGCTGGGCGTGGTGGTTTGCGGTGCTGTGTCCGCTGGCCGGCGGCATCGGCATTCTTCTAACCGGAACCGTTGTCGATAATTGGTATCTCTGGGGTATCAAGCACGGCTTCGCGCCCGAATATGCGTATGACATGTGGGCGCCGGTCCTCGATCCTGCCCTAGCGGCCAAGTAAGCGGAGGACCCGATCATGAACATGAAATATGGTCTCGCCTTTATCGCGGTAGCAGCCGGGGCCTTGCTGGCCATGGCCACGCTGATGCACTGGGAGCGTCCGCCTATGGCATCGACGCAATTAGGGCCTCGCGGTGTGGGTATGGTGTGGACGCAAAACCCACGCACCGAAGCGATTGTTAAGTCGAAAAACATTGCGCCCGAGTCTGATCCTCCGGCGCAACTCTCAGGCATCAAGGTCAAAGACAGCCCTGATTACCAAAACGTCAAAGTTCTTGGCGATCTTGATGTTGAAGAGTTCAACCGGCTGATGGGCGCGATTACGAATTGGGTCGCACCGGATGAAGGCTGCACCTATTGCCATAACCCTGAGAACATGGCGGATGATGGCCTCTATACCAAGGTCGTCGCACGCCGCATGTTGCAGATGACGCGTCAGATCAACACGATGTGGACGCCGCATGTGCAGCAAACTGGTGTAACCTGCTACACCTGCCATCGCGGCAATCCTGTGCCGGCCAATCTTTGGTTCAAGAATGATGGGCCTCCGCATGCCGGCGGCATGTCGGCAAGCCGTCAGGGTGAGGGCTTGTCCTCGAAATCGGTTGGCATGACATCGCTGCCTTATGATCCGTTCACCGCGCTTTTGGCGAAGGGGGCGCAGATCCGCGTCGATGGCACAACCGCCTTGCCGACGGATAAGCCGGGGGCCAGCATCCACGACACGGAAGTCACCTATGGGCTCATGATCCATATGTCGGAAGCCTTGGGCGTGAACTGCACCTTCTGTCACAACTCGCGGCAATTCGCGAGCTGGTCGGAAAGCCGTCCGCAACGCGTGCCGGCATGGCACGGGCTTCGGATGGTCACCGACCTCAACGAAACCTTCATGGCATCGCTGCAAGGCACCTTCCCGAAGAACCGGTTAGGCCCGTCGGGCGATGTGGCTAAAATTAACTGCGCAACCTGCCACCAGGGCGTCAACAAGCCCCTCTATGGTGTGAGCATGGCGAAGGATTATCCTGAATTGCGCGTCGCGAATCCCTGAGCGGTTGTTCCACCCAGGCAACTTAACGCCGGAACGCAAGTTCCGGCGTTTTTTTATGGCAGGTGTAAAGGAGATTAACCGCGTAAGGGCGCGTGCCGCAATTGGTCGAGCGAGGCGGAACCTGTGACGAAGCACGCGATCTTGAGCGCGCGCGCAAAGGTTTCGACATGGGCGATCACCGCTTCGGTGCTTTGGGTGGCCGCAGGCAGCAAGGCCGCAGCCTGACCCACCAATCCTGCCCCGAGGCGGATCGCTTTTGCCGCATCGAGCCCGTGGCGAATGCCGCCTGAGGCGATCAAAGGAAGGGTCGGATGGGCTGAGTGGATCTCGGCCAGGCATTGCGCCGTAGGAATTCCCCAATCGCGGAAGATTTCGCCGAGCGATTGGTCTGCGGTCTCGGCCGATCGTTTGCCTTCAACCGCGGCCCAGCTGGTACCGCCAGCGCCCGCGACATCAACCGCCGCTACCCCGCATTCAATCAGCCGCTTAGCGACCGCTGCGGATATGCCGCTGCCCACTTCCTTGACGATGATCGGGACGCCGATGCGCGGCACAAGCTGCTCAATCGCCTGCGTGACGCCTTTGAAATTGATATCGCCGCCCTTTTGCAAGGCTTCTTGCAAGGGGTTCAGATGTAAGATGAGGGCATTGGCCTCAATCGCGTCAACCGCACGGCGGGCATCGTCTATCCCCATGCCATTGACGAGCTGAACGGCACCGAGATTACCGAAAATCGGGATATCGGGTGCCAAGCGGCGCAATTCCCGCCCCAGCCCATGCGTCTCATCGGTGGTGAGCGCAATTCGCTGCGAGCCGACGCCCATCGCAAAGCCGCATTGCTGCGCGGCCTCGGCTAGCGCGCGGTTGATGGTGACGGATTCCACCGGCCCGCCCGTCATCGAGGAAGCGAGGAAGGGGATACGCAGCGCAAAGCCGAGAAACTGGGAGGAAAGATCGATCTGATCGAAATCGACTTCGGGCAGGGCATTGTGCTCGAAGGATAAACCGTCGAAACCGGCCGGCATCGAATGGGACGCCGTACCGGAAAGAACGATATCTAGATGATCGCGCTTACGCCGCTCAATATCAGTCATAAGCGCGATCTTAATAGAGCAAACCGGCAATAGCCAGCTTGGCTGACGCTTATGGCTTGGATTTTAGATAGGCGATAACGTCGGCCACTTCTTGTGGGTTCTTGAGGCCGGCGAAGGCCATCTTCGTGCCGGGTACATAGGCTTTCGGGTCTGGAAGATAGGCAGCAAGCGTTGCCTCGTCCCATACCTGGCCGTCGGCACCCTTGGCGGCCATGGCGTCCGAATATTTGTAATCGGCGATGGACGCCGTCTTCCGGCCAACGACGCCTTTCAGCGTTGGGCCGATCTTGTTTACGCCCTGCTCGTTCTCGTGGCAGGCCTTGCACTTGACGAAGACGGTCGCGCCAGCTGCTGCGTCGCCATCGGCAAAAGCAGGGGTTGCAAGGAGCATTGCTGCGGCGATCGAGGAGAAAATAAAGTTCTTGGACATTATGACTGATCCCTTTTGGAGTCAGCCGCATTTGCGCTGACGACAATCTACGTCTGGCTCCCCTGATTTGGATTTGCCTTGAGACCACGAATTTTTAAGGCAAGCTCACCCAGATGCGCAAGGAGGCTCAGACCAAGAAATACAGCAATCTCGCCAAGGCTCGATCCAGTAAGTGCCGTATGCAGGGCCAAAACAAGGCAGGCTCCTGCCAAAAGTGCCGCCAAAAACCCCGGAATCGATGAATTTTGCCCCGCGTGACGCAGATAAAGCGTCACGATGATGGCCTCCACCGCCATGACCAGGAGAACAATCTCCGTGATCGTGCCGCTCTTAATCCATTCATCCATGCTGTTTCCCGCCTATGCGCGGGCCCGCTGAACGAGGCGCCTCAATCGGCGGCCTTGCGGGGCTTTGTCAGCATTGGAAGGCCCAACAGACCGGATAGGGTCCAGCTCGATTTGGTAACCGTTGGCATGCCCAGCATTGAGGATAGCGGGGCCGCCACGCGGCTTAAGCGACTGACGCCGCCCGTTGGAAAGGTGGTCTCATCGGATTTGGATAAAACATTAATCCCGAGAAACGTCGAAAACGGGGTCGAGGTATGGGTCAGTTTTGGCCACCCCTGAACCTGCGCATCCCATCCTCGTTGATTGATCAAAGAGGGCACCCGAAAAAAGGCCGAGAATGGCGTTGCAATACGGGTAAGCTCCGGCATCCGGAAAAATTCCGAGAAGGGTCGGGCGGATTTCGTCAGCAGGGGAAGATTATACCAAGATGAAAGGCTTTGCTTGGTGCGAAGGAGTTTTGGAATTCCGAACAAAGATGTTTCGGACGAAGGCTGCCGCCAGATCGCAGGAATTCCAATCCAGTTGGAAAAGGGCGTCGATGATTTAACAACCGACGGCATGTTCCAGAAAGTCGCGAACGGAGTCGGGTCTTTTGATAAAAGCGGAATATCAAAAAACCGCGAAAACGGCGTGCCGTCGAGAAAACTTGGCGATTCGTATTTCTTGGTCGCAGCAGCAATTTTTTCAGGCGAAAACTTATCCATGATGATCGCGGCATTGCGCGACTCGCCCCAAGGCGCATGAACGGCAACCAGTGAATAGCCTTGATTGATATAGTCGATAAAGCCCGCCGCATCGCTCGCAGGGATGCCCGCCTTTGTGAGCCGATCTTGAAGCGTCGCATCGGGTTCGGAAGACTGATTTTCGGCGTTCGAGATCAGGAAGACGAAATTTTTATCGAACTTCTTTTTATGCAACCGATTGACCGCGCTAACGGCGTCACCATAGGCTCTGTAGATCCGCGTATTGAGTGTGCTCATGACGTTTACGCCTGTCTGTTAGGTTGTGTTTGAGCGCCGCAAACGTCGCCCTTGGTGGTAATTGCGCCTCTACCTTTCGGTGGAATGTGCGATAGAAAGCTTATTCTGGCAACCGGATCACGATGTCCGGCAAGGGTGATCATGGGAGGAGACACAAGCATTGCCCGAGACATGTTTTGGAGGTTATCGTGAACGCTAACCACTGTTGTGTCCTTTTGGCTGGGTGCTGATATGCCAATTTCTCTCTTTATCATCCTTCCCTTTGTCACCATGTTCCTTGGTTTTAGCCTCGTCTTGCTTCTCATACGTGGCAAACGAAAGTCGGTTCTCATCGGGGTGCATGTTTTATTTGGCTTAGCCACGCTTGAGATGGTGGTGATTATGCTGAAGGGCTGGCCGATTGGTGATGCGGTTCCTGCCGGTGAATTTGGCGACATCGCGGCGGGGATCTTGGCGCTTGCGGCCTTTTTTGGCCTGCTTAGGCCGGTTTTCGGACGCCGCTCGACCTTCAAATCCAATGCCATGCTGGTGGCCCATGGAAGCGCGGGACTTGCGGGTGTTTTATTGTGCATCGCCTGGCTCTCCAAATCTCTAGGGTGAGCCCAATTGGCTTTGGGCATTCGCTTGACGGTTAGGTCGAATAAGCGGTGCCATAGCGGCCAAGGTAAAGATCAATAAAATAATTTCGAGCGCATAGACGTACATATATCCGGTTGCGGCGCCGAACTCGCCGCGGAGCGGCATAGCAGCAACACTATCTCGTAGAATTCCACCGATTGCGATGGCAAGTCCGGCCGCAACCGCCTGCGACGCCCCCCATGCACCAAGTGCTAATCCAACCTGATTGCGGGGCGCAAGATTCATGGTCGCCGTCAGAGTTCCATGTCCGAAAAGCCCTGCACCAAACCCTACCATCAAGGTACCAACCGCGAAAAAGAGCGGCTCATTCGCAGGCGAAGCGGCAATGACCAAGATAAAAGCGGGAACCCCTGTTAGTGCGCCGTAGCTTGCCATTCGAAAGGGATCTGCGCCGCGGCTTAAGACGCGGGATGCCAAAGCAAGACCAATCAAGCCGCCCGCTGCAAGGGTTGCGGTGAGGCTCGTTGTTGCACCCACACTGAGATGGAGAACTTGCCCGCCATAAGGCTCGAGCAGCACATCCGCCATGCTAAACCCCATCGTGCCAAGGCCAACCGATAAAAGGCGGCGGACCGCATGTCCGCCTTGGGCAAAGGATTGCCAGGATTCACGAAAGGACGGCGGTTGTTTGGCCGGATTACGGCGGCCCGCGTTGCGACCTTCTTGTTTCCACGATGCGATCGTATTGAAAACAAGTGTGATAATCGCGCATCCCTGAATCACTTGGATCAGACGGAGCGGGCTAAAATTCGCTAACAGCGCGCCAAAAATGACGGCGCTGATGATCATGCCGACAAGCAACATGACATACATTAAACCGACAACCTTCGGCTGCGATTCACTGGGTGCCAAATCCGTTGCCAGTGCAAGCCCAATGGTTTGCACCGTGTGTAAACCTGCCCCTACAAGTAAAAACGCGATGCCTGCACCAAATTGTCCAACCCATATCGGATAACGCGCTGATTCACCGCCACCAGAAAGCACAAGCAATGCAAAAGGCATGATGGCAAGGCCGCCAAATTGAATCATCGTACCACGAAAAATAAACGGCACTCTTCGCCATCCCAATGCCGATTGATGAATGTCTGATTTAAAACCGATAAAGGCTCGGAAAGGCGCAAAAATCAGAGGCAGTGAAATCATCACACCAACAAGGGATGCAGGAACATCCAATTCGACAATCATCACGCGGTTTAGGGTGCCGACGAGTAATACAAGCGCCATGCCGACAGTGACTTGGAAAAGGGATAATCGGAGTAAGCGGCTCAGCGGCAAATCGGGCGTGGCCACATCAGCAAAAGGCAAGAATCGGGGCCCAAAGCTTGCCCAAGTTTGAATGAGTTTCAGGCTGACGCGGGTCATCATGTGAGCCAGTCCTTTTCCGCCCCATGGCTACGGGTTCAAGCCCGCCCTCAATCTCTTCATACCCCATGCCGATCAGGCCTGTGGAGGATGTATCAATTTTATAAAATAGTGCAGGATGAAAGGGTCGGAACCGTGCGATCCCGACCCATTACTCGCGAAAAAATCCTGAATTAGGAATTCAAGATCGCTACGTTTTTAAGATTAAGAGCCGCCGGAACGGTTGTCTGAATCTCCATCGAGACCTTCTTGTGGCCGCCTTCTAAGAAAGCAGGGAACCACGTCGTGTGGGTCAGGATGGCGTAGTGCACAATCAACGAAGTCACCGCCACGGCGCCCAGAAATACTGGAATCCCAACGGTTGGCTTAACTACCGTCCACATTCTTCCTTGGTTCATGTCCGTTCTCCCTCAGTGAAGCCAGGGTGAATAAACATAAGCAAGGAAATGCGCGAACAGCGCGATAGCACCGAAAACACGGGCGCCATCGATGATATGCTTGTGCAGTTCCTCAGATTCCGCGTGTGTTAGGCCGGTTGGCCAGACGCGGTGTGCATCATCGCTCATATCGCTACCTCCATGGAGTAATGCGATCATTCTCGTGCTGAACCCGCACGCGGGTTGCGACAAAGTTGCCTCCCGAGCAAAAGCCCGGACGACCCCATTCCCACTGTCGTACGACGACAAGTGTAATGATATTATGACAGTTAAGATTGTCAATTCGTTTTGACATTAATGCTGTCAAGCGGCTGATAGGGTTGAATTAACCCTTTGTTTTTAATGCAAATTCGAGGATGTTGCCGATTCGGCAGTCGCAAGAGGCCGGATCAGGCAGGCTTCGCCTCACCGCTGCGGTTCGGTTGGATGACGGAACAGCTGACGAGCGATTATTCGGCCAGAAGCCGCTCCCGGATCGATTGGCTACCCGGAATATGCTGCATGACGAGATCAACTACTTTCACGCGGTTTTGCTCGGTTTTTGTCGCCAACGCCCATAATTCGAAACGGGCAGGCTTTTCGAAGGTCATGATCGAGCCATATCCGCTTTGTGACAGGGCCTTTTGGAGCGTCGTTCTCGTAAAGGCGGTACGATGCGCCATGTAGACATTGCCATTTCGAATGGAGGCGTTGTGGCCAAAGACCATATCGAGCGGTGTAATCGGCCCCATGCCCGACATATAGGCGACCGAATCGAGCCCGTTATTGGCGATATAGGCGGCAATCGACGCCATATCGGGGCAGGTGATAACGACAAACCCGTCATCTTTCAGAACGCGGTGAAATTCCCCAAGCGCGACCGGCGCTTCATGGGGATAAAGATGCTCAATATTATGGGATGAGAAAACCGCATCCAGGGAGGCCGGCTCAATCGGGCTCAGATCGGTGATTGAAGCGATAACATCGGGCTTAACCGACGCGTCGATATCAAGCCGAATTTCGGCCCATTCCTAGCTATCAAAACCCGGCGTTCGTGGCCCCTTTTTGGCCGGACCACAGCCGACATGCAGAAATCGCTTCGTCATCGTCAATCGCTCACGCCCAATGGAATACTACCCGACGGTTGACGAGTAGCGCGTCATTAATGACGTAACGTCACTTAAATTGGCGTTAACGGTGAGCGGCAAAACGGCAGGATGAGTTGATTTCAGCCGCCTTGCGGATCGGAGTGTCCAAAAGGTTGATTGAGGAGAACAATTTGTCGGTTAAGGAGTGCCGCGATGGAGACCCACACCAAATAAGGCGCGATATAAAGCGCAGCCATCGATGAAAAGGGCAGCACAACGATGATCATCGCGAGGATCGAAAGCCATAAAAACACAACTTCCACCAGCGCCCAATCGGGACGGCGGAGTTTGAAAAAGAACAGATTCCATCCGATGTTCAAAACGGCATTGGTGGTGAACGATACAAGGATCATTAGCCGCGCCGTATCATCGGGTGCAGCTTCCCAAGCCATTGCGGCGCCAATGGTTGTGAGCGCCAAAATAATCGTCCAGATGGGACCGAACGCCCAATCCGGCGGCTTCCACCAAGGATTACGCAGGCTGCGATACCACGGGCCAATCTCGGTCAAAAAACCGCCGACGCCACCAACGATGATGGCACCGACTGCGGCGACTTTAAGCGCAAGAAGATAGGTATCCGAATAATCCATCATGCGACGCGTGCGAGGCCAAGCAGATGCGCCATATCTTTGATAAAGATTTTAACGTGGGCGAGGGGATCTTTCCGAACGAGTTTTTTCTCGGTGTAGGATTCCCATGTCAAACGCTGCACATCTTTGTCATCGCACATTTTAACAAAGCGTTCGCGCATCGCATCGCTGCCATACCAGAAGCGCTGCATGATGCCTAAAATGAAGAAGACCGTTCCATGGTCTTTCATAAACCGTTTACGCGCGGTGGCGAGGGCTTTGGCATCTCCCGTTTTGAGGCAGAGATCAACCGCGTCGGCTGCAAGGCGGCCGCCAAGCATGGCGTAATAGATGCCCTCGCCGGATGCGGGCGCAACAACGCCAGCGGCATCGCCTGCCAAAACAACATCGCGGCCATTATCCCATTTTTTAAGTGGCTTTAACGGGATGGGTGCGCCTTCTTTGCGGATCGTCTCGACTTTATCAAGGCCGGTTATTTTTCTTAAATCCGCAACCGAGCCTTTTAAGGAAAAGCCCTTATTGGCACTGCCCGTTCCGATGCTCATCGTATCGCCATGCGGAAAGACCCAGGAATAAAAATCAGGCGAGAGCGTGCCGCGGTAATAGACATCGCACCGCGCAGGCGAAAAATCGGCGGTACCGGGCTCAGGCGATTTGACGATTTCGTGATAGGCGAAAACATAGGGCATTTTATCGCCACCGCGTACCGTATCACGCGCCACTTTTGATAGGGCGCCATCGGCTCCGATGACGTATCGCGCGCGCACCCGCTCCTCAATCCTTTCGGCGTCTTTATAGGTGATGATGGCGGTGCCATCGGCATCCCGCTCAAACTTTTCATAGGTACCAACGCGACGCTCGGCTCCCGATTGATGCGCGCGGTTCCGCAGCCATTCGTCGAACACATCGCGATCCACCATACCGACATAGCTGCCTTCAACTGGCATATCGACGCGTCGATCTTTGGGTGAAACGATCATCGCACAATTGATTTTGGCAACAACCAATTCATCAGGAATTTCGAAATCGCGAATCGCACGAGGCGGAATGGCGCCGCCGCAGGGCTTGATGCGTCCGGCGCGATCCAGCATCAGGACGCGATGTCCGGTTCGCGCCAAATCATTGGCAGCCGTTGCACCCGATGGACCACCGCCGACAACAACGACATCGTAAAGACTACGATCAAGCATAGGCTATCCTCCGCTGATGCCCAGTTGGGCTTTTTGTGGATGGGGAAAGGCGATCCTATCGCCGCGCGTTTCGTTGGTTTGGCCGATATGCGCGGCTAAAAACGTAGCGCTTAAAAACAGAAGGGCTTCGACGCCAAAAACAATCGAATAGGCACCAACGGGCGAGCCCAACCAGAGGCGCATGAGATCCGACAGGCCCGAGCCTGCAAACCCGCCAATGCCAAAGGCTACCCCTTGTGCGGCGCCGAATAATCCCATGCGCAGGCCTTCGCGCGCTTCGCCCCCGCTGGCGGCCAAATTAAACATCGAGCCGATGGCCGCCACCGCATAAATGCCATTGGCAAGGCCCAGCGCAAAGATAGACGGAACAAGCGGCCAAGCCGGCCCAATGCGCGATGCTGCCACCAAGCCCATCAGCGCCAGCGCTGATCCGGCGCAGCCCAGCATGATCCAATTGCGAAGCGCCATGAAACGCGATTTGCTAAACACAGTCGCAAGCGTGCCAACCAGAATCATTCCAGCCAAAGCGCCGCCATGTTGAGCGCCACCCAATAAAGCCGTCTCCGACGGGCTCATGCCGAACACAAGCGCGCCGAAAGGCTCCAGCACCAATTCCTGCGCGCTATAGGCGAGCATCGAAACGAAAATAAAAATCGCAAAGTGCCGCGCCGTTTGATCTTGCCACACTTCGCGTAACGCGACTTTAAAATCAGGCTTGTTCTCGACCTGCTTTGTTGCTGCTTCGATGAGAGCCTTCGTCTCAAGCCGGAACAGGGAAATGGATGAAAGTACAAAGCCACCAAGGCAAACAATGGCAGCGATTAGGATCAACCGATCAGCCGAAAACGGATTTAGAAATTTACCCACAAAACCCGCCGTCATCACAAAGCCAGCAATCATCATAATCCAGACAATGGTTGCCGCCGCAGCGCGCCTCTCTTTTTTGACGCTTTTGGCCAAGAGCACGAGGAGCGATGTGCCTGCCGCACCAACGCCTGCACCAATCAAGGTGAACGCCAAAGCGGCCACCAAAAGACCAAGCGATGTGTCATAGGCCATAACGCGGATCGAAAGGGCCGAAATAAAACCACCTAAGGCAAGCACCGCCATGCCGCCGATAATCCATGGCGTCCGGCGGCCACCAATATCGGAACCATGCCCCCAACGCGGGCGCATGATTTGCATGAGGTAGTGCCATGTCACCAATAGGCCCGGCACCAAAGCGGGCAGGGCGAATTCTACCACCATCAGACGGTTAATCGTCGATGTGCTTAAAACAACAATGGCCCCGATGGAGGTTTGCACGAGTCCCAGGCGAACAATGCCAAACCAGCTAAGGCCGTTCTTCTCCATCAGAGCGCTCCGGCTACCGTTCGCACGGCAAAGGCGCTGACGAGCATGCCGATCACATAAAGTGTCGTGCCCGTCGCATTATAAAATGCCGCTTCTTTGTTTGGATCTTTCAGCAATCGACGCATCAAGAAAAACTGCGCTCCCAAAAGGGCTACGACGCCCATGGCATGAAGCGGTTTATCCCAACGGATCAGGAGGCCAATCACCACGATTTGCGGCACGGCCATGACGACACAAGCGAGGCGTGCTGCATTTGTGACGCCGAGGTGCACGGGAAGCGAAAGCAGCCCCATTTCGCGATCGCCATCAACAGACTTAAAATCATTCAGCGTCATAATGCCATGCGCACCAAAGCTATAAAGCAGGGCTAGTGCTAAAATCGCTGGCGAAGGGACGCCATGAACCATAATGGCCGCGCCCGTAAACCACGGCAGCCCCTCATAGCAAAGCGCAACGGCGCTATTGCCCCACCAGCCGTTTTTCTTAAGCCGCAGCGGAGGCGCACTATAGGCCCACGCGGCAACAACACCGAAGACAGCTGCAAAGAAAACCGTTGGTCCGATGGCGGCTGCAACAAGCAAAGAGAGGCCCGACCAGATGATGCCGATATTGAGCCCCCACCGACCGGGGATACGCCCTGACGGAATAGGGCGATTGGGTTCATTCAAGGCATCAACATGCCGGTCATACCAATCATTCACCGCTTGGCTCGTGCCGCACACCAAAGGCCCCGATAAAAGAACGCCCAAAAAGAGCATACCGAGATTGTCCAGGACGGGCGCACCGGACGAAACAATGCCACAGCCAAAGGCCCACATCGGAGCAAACCAGGTAATCGGCTTCAGCAATTCGATGACTGAAGCGATAGCTGGAATCTGAACCGCGGGACGGTGGGTTATGGAAGTCGTCATGCAAGGAAACTAGGCATGACGAAAATTGATGTCAATCTAGATTTACACTTTAAAAAGCAAAGTGTCAGTCTTTCTCACCAAAGCCCTTGTCTTCAATGCCGTGTCTATGCAGCTTGACATAGAGGCTTTGCCGCGACAGGCCGAGCATATCGGCCGAGCTTGCCCGATTATTGTCATTGAGCTGCAAGGCGGCTTCGATGCAGAGGCGCTCAATAATATCGGTTGTCTCGCGAACAAGGTCTTTAAGCGGCACTTTTCCGACCAGTTTGGTCATTTCATCGACCGAGCGGAGCAGGCTGCGCTTGCTTTGATCTTCCGTCACTTGGCGACGGGCTACGCGCCGAAGCGTAAACCCAATGGTCGGTGGATCGGTGTCTTTTGCGGCAAAGCCGGATACTTCAACGTCCTCAACGGTGCCAAACTGGCCGCGCATGACGGTTGCGAATTGCCGCACCATCCCGTTCTCGATGACATTGGAATAGAGAAGGCCGGTGTCGACGCCGACACGCCCCAACCAGCGGTCGATTGGTTCGCCGCGGGCCTGTTCTTCGGTGCCCAATTGGGCACTTTCGAGGAAAGAGGCGTTGGCGGATAGGATTTTCCGATCAAAATCGGTCAAGACAAACCCGTCCGGCATGCCTTGGAAAACCTGGATCGCCGCCGATTGATGCCGCGAAACGACCGTTCCGCCTGTGCCGACGGCCAAGGGGAACAGTCTGACAAGGTAATAAATGGCATTGTCTTCGCGGAAAACCGTCGCGCTCGCAACGGCTTGCTGCTCGCCTTCCAAGGATAGGGCCACTTCGTCCATCCGCCCGGATGAGCGGAGGGTAACGACCATGTCCTCGATTTTTCCAATATCGGAACCGGAGAAATTATCGGAGAAAACCGAACCGATCAGTCGCTTTAACGGACGGTTTAACAGAGTAGCCGCGGACGGATTGGCTTCCACGACGCGCCCCGAGCGGCCATCCACCAGCAAAATCGCCTCAGTCGAGACCTGCATTAATAGCCTGTAGCGGGTTTCGGCGTGCCGTAAGCGGGCATATTCCTGCTCAATGGACAATTCGGCCGCCACCAAGCGCTGCTGCATGTCGGCAACCGTGCGCATATCCCGGCCAACGGCCACGGCATGGCCCTCGGCGCCCACTTTCACCAAGATATAGCGAACGGGGAAATCGGTGCCCGAAGGGGTTGTGTGGTTGACTTGGCGCCAGCGGGCGGCCTGCCCGGATGCGAGATCCTGCAGCATTTCCTTGATTTTTTGCCGGCTTTCGATCGTAACCGTATCAAGCCACGACTTGCCGACCCAATCTTTAAAGATTTCGGACGAGTATTCTGAAGAATAAAGTGCTTTATCGGAAATAATGCCTTCCGAATTAATAACAAAAACAATGTCCGCCGATGCCGATAAAAGCTTTGCAGCGGCATTCGGGTCAATATTTGCAAATAAAATACCAAGATCTGATCCAGGATTATCGCCGGATCCTTGCTGTTTTACACGCATGGTTTCTTTATTGATCACTGTAATTACTTTACTTTAATTCAAGAACGAATGTTAAGGCTTCGCGACAGCGCATTGACCGTATCCAATACATCCCGCGCATCGCTCGATATCGAATCCGAATCGATCAACGTTGCTAATTCAGGTTTATCCCTAAAAACCGCACCACCTACAATAATTTGTATCGATCGGTTCAAAGAATGATGCCGGATGAGTTTAATAATGGAGTGCAACGGTTCTAAAAGGCGCTCGCCGCTGATGGATAGTCCGATGACTTCATAAGGAGAGTCGCTGACCATCTGGATAATGTCATCGACGCTTGCCCGGAGATTGCTGGTGACTTCCCACCCGTCCCGCATGAGCATTTCTTCAATGACCCTGAGACCAAAGGTATGCTGCTCGCCGGGGACTGGAACGAGCAAAATATGGCCCCGAATCGTCGATTTTGCGGTTATTCCGACATCAAATTGCCGGCATTGCCGCAAAATTTGCTGAATTCTGGTCATTCCGAGGGTGACATCGACGAAGCTACAGCTGTCCGACACCCATAAATGATCCATATAGCGGGCGGCCGGCACCATCAGATCCAGCAGAATGGATTCAAGCGAGATATTCCATTCGAAAAGACGCTCGACAAACCGGAATGCTTCCCGGTTATCATGCGACATCACCAATTTAGCAAAGCTTTCCACAATTTCTGTGCCGATACCGATCTCGGAAATGGCGGCTTCACGCGCCGGAAGGCCGCTGACGCCCAAATTGACGCGTAAACGGGGAATAATGACATTTTCGATCGTGCCGGCTAATTCGTGCAAATGACCATCAAAAGGGGAGCGTCTCGCATTGGCCGCGCTCTCGATGGGGTCGGACGGGTAAATGCTGCCGTAATCGGCGCTTTGAGGATGGCTGGCCGTCGCCGTGTTTTCTCCACGATCGGATGTCGTCAAAGCCTGCCTCCCCCCTTTGTTCTTGTGATCCCGACCATCCTCTTGCCCAAAATCCTTTAGATCGCCGGGATTCGGAACCGTTTCGACACAAAAAGTGTCGTCTTTTCGTGACACAAGCCTTAGCTTCAATGACCTAATTGGAGCCAGTGCGCCTATTTATAATCGCTCGATCATAAATGTCACTTATTAATTACGTCAAGATTGCTTGACACTTTATGTCCGCAAAGGTTAGCCTCTGATGGAGGGTTGGCTTTCCCCATTTCCGGTTTACGGAAGAGGAGCTGCCCGGGAGGGATCGATGAGCGTAGGTGGCCGTCAGCCAAGTCAACGTCCGGGGCTTTATACCGAAGCCGAGCGGAAAAGACGTGACGAAACTGTCTGGACTCTTGTCCAAGGCATTCTGGCGCCGCTGCAATTCCTCGTCTTTCTCATCAGCCTTGGTCTCGTCATGCGTACCTTGATGACGGGTGAGGGCGCCACCATCGCCCATATTTCAATCCTGATCAAAACGCTTGTTCTTTATACCATCATGGTAACGGGCGCGATTTGGGAAAAAACTGTCTTCGGCCAATATTTGTTTGCTCCCGCCTTTTTCTGGGAAGACGTTGTAAGCTTTGTTGTCATCGCGTTGCACACGATTTATCTCGCGGGCCTCACGATGGGCTTTATGACCGACATTCAGCTTTTCGCGATTACGTTGGCGGCCTATGCCACCTATGTGGTGAATGCGACGCAATTTATTCTCAAGCTTCGTGCCGCGCGCCTTCAAATGGATGCGGAAGCCTTTAGCGCCATGGAGGTTGTGCAATGAACCTTCCCTTCCGTGTGCCAGCCTCCGAGCCAAGTGCAAAGGGATGCGTTGATCAACCCATTCTTCGGGAACGCGGGCAGCGCGAAGTTTTTTGTGGCTTAACCGGCATTGTTTGGCTGCATCGCAAAATCCAGAACGCCTTCTTTCTAGTCGTTGGATCGCGCACCTGTGCGCATCTCATTCAATCGGCAGCGGGCGTGATGATTTTCGCCGAGCCTCGTTTTGCAACCGCCATTATTGATGAACGTGATCTTGCGGGTCTGGCTGATATTGATGACGAACTCGATCGCGTTGTGAATCGCCTGCTTGATCGCCGCCCTGATATTGAAATGTTGTTTCTTGTCGGCTCTTGCCCTTCAGAGGTGATCAAGCTCGATCTTAAACGGGCGGCGCAACGTCTCTCCAAACTTCATTTGCCACGCGTGCGTGTGCTCAATTATTCCGGCTCTGGTATTGAGACAACCTTTACGCAAGGCGAGGATGCCTGCCTTGCGGCGTTGGTGGCTGATGCGTTGCCTGACACGAAACCCGCTTCGCTGATCGTTGTTGGTGCATTGTCGGATGTGGTTGAAGATCAATTCAACCGCATCTTTGCGCAGATGGGTGTTGAGAATGTCGGTTTCCTCCCCGCACGTCACGCGGGCTCAATGCCAGCGGTGGGAACTGAGACGCGTTATCTGCTTGCGCAGCCCTTTTTGAACGATACGGCGCGCGCGCTTGATGAATTGGGCGCTAAGCATCTTCCTGCACCGTTTCCGCTCGGCGCGAATGGAACAACCGCTTGGCTGAAAGCCGCTGCCGATTATTTCGGCGTGTCCGACGAACGCTTTGCCCTTGCAACCGAAGCGGGCCATAAGCGGGCGGAGAAAGCGCTTGCGGCGCATCGGGAAACGCTCACGGGAAAATCGATTTTCTTCTTCCCCGATTCGCAGCTTGAATTGCCATTGGCACGCTTTCTTCATGAAGAACTCGGCATGCAATTGGTTGAGGTGGGAACGCCGTATCTGCACCGTCAACATCTGCGTCAGGAACTCGAACGTCTGCCCGCAGGTACGGTGTTAAGTGAAGGACAGGATGTCGATCGTCAGCTCGATCGTTGCCGCGAGGCCAAGCCTGATTTGGTCGTGTGTGGGTTGGGCCTAGCCAATCCGTTAGAGGCCGAAGGATTTTCGACGAAATGGTCCATTGAGCTCGTCTTCACCCCTATTCAGGGCTATGATCAAGCAGGCGATCTCGCAGGCTTGTTTGCCCGTCCTTTGAACCGGCAAGCCCGGTTGGGAGGGCTTTGACATGCAGCTGACGCTTTGGACCTATGAAGGCCCCCCTCATGTCGGCGCGATGCGCATCGCCACCGCGATGAAGGGTTTGCATTATGTGTTGCATGCCCCCCAAGGCGATACCTATGCCGACCTTCTTTTCACGATGATTGAACGTCGCAATGTTCGTCCGCCTGTCACCTATACGACGTTTCAGGCGCGCGATTTGGGTGGTGATACGGCGGAGCTGTTCAAGAATGCGTGCTTTGAGGCCTATGAGCGTTTCAAGCCTGAGGCGATGATTGTTGGTGCGTCTTGCACGGCTGAACTTATTCAAGATGATCCGGGTGGATTGGCACAGGCGCTTGCCTTGCCGATACCCGTTGTACCGCTCGAATTACCTTCTTATCAGAAGAAGGAAAATTGGGGTGCGTCTGAAACCTTCTACCGGATTGTTCGCGCGCTTTGCCCGGCGAATTCGAACCCATCGAATCGCAATCCGAAAAGCTGCAATATTTTGGGCCCAACAGCGCTCGGCTTCCGCCATCGCGACGATTTAAACGAGATCCGGCGCTTGCTGGAACGCATGGGCGTTACCGTCAATGTGGTTGCGCCATTCGATGCCCGCCCTTCGGATATTGCGCGGCTGGGTGATGCCGCGTTCAACGTGATCCTCTATCCGGAAATCGCGGAAAATGCGGGTCGCTGGTTGGAGAAAAATTGCGCGCAGCCGATGACCAGTATCGTTCCGATCGGCATTGGCGCGACGCGTGATTTTATTGCCGAAGTCGGCCGTCTTTCCGGCATTGATACGGCGGAAATTTTAGCTGAAGAAACGAGCCGTTTGCCCTGGTATTCGAAATCGGTCGACTCGACCTATTTGACAGGCAAGCGCGTCTTTATCTTTGGTGATGCTACCCATGTGTTGGCAGCCGAGCGGATGGCACGCACCGAATTCGGATTTGATGTTGTGGGCATCGGCACCTATTCGCGCGAATATGCCCGCCAAGTGCGCGAAGCCGCCGCACGGCTCGGCATCGAGGCGTTGATTACGGATGATTATCTGGATGTAGAGGCGCGCATTGCGGAGCTTCATCCGGAATTGATTTTAGGCACGCAGATGGAGCGCCATATCGCTAAGCGTCTCGGCTTGCCATGTGCGGTGATTTCCGCGCCCGTGCATGTGCAGGATTTTCCAGCCCGCTATTCGCCGCAAATGGGCTTTGAAGGCGCGAATATCATTTTCGATACCTGGGTTCATCCTCTGATGATGGGCCTCGAGGAACATCTGATCCATATGTTCCGCGACGATGCCGAGTTTCATGATGGTGCGTCATCGCATCTGAGCCATGCCACCAAAAAAGCCCCGATGCCCGATCCTGTCGCTGAGCTGCATCCGGTGGCTGCCGTTCCTCTCGAAGCGGGATGGGCACCAGAGGCTGAAAAAGAACTCAAGAAAATTCCGTTTTTTGTACGCGGCAAAGCCAAGCGCAACACCGAACGCTATGCCCATGATTTGGGGCTGGCCATGATCACGATTGAAACCCTCTATGACGCCAAAGCCCATTTTAGCCGATAGGCCGCAACCGAACACAACAAGGACGGAGACCACGGCATGACCATTCTTCTCGACCGTATGCCTAAGCAGACAACGCGCCGCGGGGATGGCGATGGCAGTGTTCAAGTTCATCTTGATCCTAATGTAACCATCGGCACCACGGCCAAAGTTTTCTCCGTCTATGGCAAAGGCGGCATTGGTAAATCGACGACGTCGTCGAATTTGTCGGCGGCGTTTTCCAAGCTTGGCAAGCGTGTGTTGCAGATCGGCTGTGACCCCAAGCATGATTCAACCTTTACGCTCACCAAGAAACTCGTTCCGACGGTGATTGATGTGTTGGAATCGGTTGACTTCCATTCCGAAGAACTTCGTACCGAAGATTTCGTGTTTGAAGGCTATAACGGCGTGATGTGCGTTGAAGCGGGAGGTCCGCCTGCAGGCACCGGATGCGGCGGTTATGTCGTCGGCCAAACCGTCAAGCTTCTCAAAGAGCATCATCTCTTGGAAGAAACCGACATCGTTATTTTCGACGTATTGGGTGACGTTGTATGCGGCGGCTTTGCCTCGCCGCTTCAGCACGCCGACCGGGCTTTGATTGTGACGGCGAATGATTTCGACTCGATCTTTGCGATGAACCGCATTGTTGCGGCGATTAACGCCAAGGCCAAAAATTACGGCGTTCGCGTGGGTGGCGTTATTGCCAATCGCTCGAAGGATACCGATCAGATCGATCGCTTCAACGATGCCACGGGCTTACAGCGTGTTGCGCATTTCCCGGATCTGGATGCCATTCGTCTCAGCCGGTTGAAAAAATCAACTTTGTTTGAAATGCCCGAATCGCCAGAGGTTTTGGCAGTCCAAAAAGAATATCTCCGGTTGGCTGCTTCCCTCTTGGTGGATAGCGAACCGCTTGAGGCGCGCTCGATGAAAGATCGCGATATTTTCGACTTCTTGGGATTTGACTGATGTCTTCGACCTATATCGAACGCCGCAGCAAGATTGAGACCTATTTCGACCGCACAGCGGCCGCAGCTTGGTCGCGTTTGACGTCGGACGCGCCTGTGAGCGGCATCCGTGCCACCGTGCGCGCGGGACGCGACCGGATGCGGAACACGCTGCTCTCGTTTTTACCCGAGGATCTGACAGGCTGCCGATTGCTCGATGCCGGATGCGGCACGGGTGCCTTGGCCGTTGAAGCCGCCATGCGTGGCGCGGATGTGACGGCGATTGATCTCTCGCCCACTTTGATCGAGCTCGCCAAAGAGCGGCTTCCGGAGACGCTCGGCAAAGGCAAGATTACCTTCATTGCCGGCGACATGATTGATGACAGGCTTGGCAAGTTTGATCACGTCGTGGCGATGGATTCGGTGATCCATTACACCTATCCCGATATGGTCAACATGTTGGCGCGGTTTACGGCGATGAGCCGTTCGGGCGTTCATTTCACCTATGCGCCTTGGACGCCTTTGTTGGGCGCCATGCAGGCGGTCGGCAAGCTTTTCCCCCGCGGCAATCGCTCCCCTTGGATCGTGCCGCATCGTCCAAACCGGATCGCGATCACGGTTCACCGCGATCAACGCTTTGAAGGGTGGGAACTCGGACGCGAGCATCAGGTTACGAGCGGCTTTTATCACTCCAAAGCACAGGAGCTGAAGAAGCAATGAACCCCTTCGACCGTATCAACGGAAAACTCGCCCGTGGTTGGCAAAAGGTAGGAACGCAATTCCTGCCCTTTGCTGATGCGGCGACGAAGGAATTGCCGTTAAGCAAATTATTGCGTTTGGCGTTGTTTCAGATTTCTGTCGGTATGGCGACCGTATTGCTCACGGGCACCTTAAACCGCATCATGATTGTCGAATTGAATGTGTCGGCCTGGCTTGTCGGGTTGATGGTTTCGCTGCCGGTCGTGTTCGCCCCCTTCCGCGCTTTAATCGGTTATAAATCGGACACGTATAAATCGGTGCTCGGCTGGAAGCGTGTGCCCTATATTTGGTTTGGCAGCATCATGCAGTTCGGCGGATTTGCGATCATGCCTTTTGCCCTGCTGATCCTTTCGGGCGATACAACTGGGCCGATGTTATATGGCCAATTGGGCGCGGGTCTTGCCTTTTTACTGGTGGGTGCGGGCCTTAATACAACACAAACGGCAGGCCTTGCGCTGGCCAATGACCTCGCTCCCGAAGCGGTTCGCCCACGGGTTGTTGCGCTGCTGTTTACAATGTTGCTGATCGGCATGGTTGGCAGCGCTGTTGCCTATAGTTTCATCTTAAAGACCTTCAATGAAATTCGCCTCATCCAGCTCATTCAAGGTGTAGCCCTGCTGACCATGGTCTTTAACGGCATTGCGCTTTGGAAAATGGAGCCACGCCGCAGCCGCGTCGAAACAGCGGCGTTAGAAAAGCCCGTCGATTTCCGCGATGCTTGGTCAAAGCTCGGTCGCTTGCCCGGCTTTACGCGGTTAATGCTTGTGGTTGGTTTCGGAACGGCTGCCTTCAATATGCAGGATATTCTGCTTGAGCCATTTGCCGGACAGATTTTTGGCCTTCCTGTCGGACAAACAACCATGCTCATGGCCGTCTTGGCGGGCGGAATGTTGATCGGCTTTATGCTGTCCGAGCAGCTTCTCAACCAACGGATTGCGCCGTTGAAAGTATCGTCTATCGGTCTCTTAATCGGCATCATCGCCTTCGGTGTTGTGGTCTTCTCGCCGCTTGCAGGTTCGATTGGCCTGTTTAGAAGCGGTACTTTTGGCGTTGGCATTGGTGCAGGTTTGTTTGCTGTCGGCACGCTGACCGAAACCATGGGGCTCGTCCATCATGGCATGAGCGGCCTTTTGCTCGGCACATGGGGCGGCGTGCAAGCAACCTGCGCTGGTGTAAGCATCGCCTTTAGTGGTGCCGCACGGGATCTCATTTCGCGCGCCGCATTATCGGGGGCATTCGGCGTCGAATTGATCGGCAAGTCTACCGGCTATATCGCCGTCTTCGTTCTCGAAATCATTTTGCTTTTTGTAACACTCATCATCGTCAGTCCGTTACTGGGCTCAGATCATAGCCGCGCAATGCGGCGAGCCGGACCTAATCCCAAATGGGACGAAGGCCGGGTGGAAGGATATAGGGAGGCCTAACATGCACGCGGCAATCACCAGCTATTTCGACGTTGCGCAAATCACTCTGTACTTATTTTTAGGGTTTTTCGCAGGTGTGGTTTATTACCTTCACCGCGAGGACAAACGCGAGGGATATCCGCTTGAATCGGAGCGTACAGGCGTTGTGGTTCAGGGCTTCCCTGCCATCCCTTCACCAAAGACCTTTTTATTGGCCGATGGTTCCGAGGTTGAAGCGCCTCGCGAACATCCCCATGATTCGCGCCCGATCAAAGCATCGCCTATTGCCGGATTTCTTGGCGCACCGTTAAAGCCGGATGGTGACCCGATGGTTGATGGCGTTGGCCCTGCAGCCTATGCCGAACGAGCCGATATTCCGGATGTAACCCTTCATGGAACGCCGAAGATTGTCCCGCTCCGGACGGTGCCTGATTGGCATATCGATCATAATGATCCCGATCCACGCGGCATGTCGGTTGTCGGTGCCGATGGTGAAGTGGGCGGTACGGTGAAAGATGTGTGGCTTGATCGCTCCGAAGCCATCATCCGCTATTTTGAGATTGAAGTGGCAGGCGCGCGTAACGTGCTCTTGCCAACAACGATGACGCGGATCAGCAATTCCAAACGGTTGGTTAAAGTAAGATCCATCCTTGGTTCGCAATTCGCAAAAGTTCCGGGCCATAAGAATACAGATTTTGTGACGCGTCTCGAGGAAGACAAGATCTGCGCCTATTACGCCGGTGGTCATCTTTACGCTACGCCAGAGCGCTCGGAACCGCTGCTATGAGCCATGATGATTTCGACTTTGATCCTGTAAGGGGTCTGCCGGAAGTCTTACCAGCGGGCGAGCGGATGCTTTGGCAAGGCTCGCCCCGGTGGCAAGACATGGCGCTGCACGCGTTCCATGTCCGCAAGGTCGCGGTCTATTTTGCCGTCATCACGCTCTCGGTTGTCGTTCTCCGTCTTGCGGATGGATTGAGCCTGCTGGATGCCCTCAAGCCTGTGCTTTGGTATTTGCCTCTGACGCTTGTTTCCGTTGGGCTTCTCTCAGGCCTCGCATGGGCAAGTGCCAAGACCACGATTTATACCATCACAACGAAACGCATTGTTCTGCGAATTGGCATTGCGCTGCCTATGTCGTTGAACGTGCCTTTTAGCTTGATCGAGAATGCGGGCTTGAGAACTTATGCCTCGGGTGCAGGTGATATTCCTGTTGAATTAAAAGGGGATGATCGCGTCGCATGGCTGATTTTGTGGCCGCATGCCCGTCCGTTCCACTTAAAGAACCCACAACCGATGTTGCGGGCCGTACCTAATGCGGAAACAGTGGCCCATCTTTTGGGCGATGCTCTGCAAGGCAAAGCAACGATCGCCCTTCCATCGGAGCGCAAAGCGGTTCGTTTCGCATCCAACATCGTGACGGCATGAGGATAGGATGACACAGAAGATCGACATTCATTTTCCCCGGGCACCGCTTTTTGGAGCGGGGATTTTGATTGTGGCGACGATTGTCTCTGTTGGGGTCGCCCGGATGTCGCCGGCCCCAGCATTGACGGATCTTGTTAAGACCGAAGTGGCGGAAAGCCGCAGCCTGCGCTTTGAAGATGCGGCCGATGGAAGTGTGCATATTTATGACGCACAATCCGAGGAAACAGTCGCCATTGCAGCGCCCGGCACAAACGGATTTTTGCGTGGCATGATGCGCGGGATGATGCGGACGCGAAAGCAATATGGTGCCTCGCTAACCGCGCCTATGCTGTTGGAGCGTCTCTCGAACGGCATGGTTTTGCTGATCGATGAGGAAGACAAAATTACGCTTGATCTGGATGCCTATGGCCATACCAATGCCGATGTCTTCAAAGCGTTTCTTAAAAGCCAATCCAATCTTTCGAACCAAGGAGGGCAGGGATGATGCTCAATCCATTTATGAAAGAAATCCGCGAGGACGTGATGTGCACGGTCCATGTGGTCAATACTTTCGAGAGCCTTGCGGCCCATGTTGAGTTGGATGGTGACGTTAAAGTACGCCCGGGCGACGAGGTTCTCGTCCATGGCAAAGAAATTCGTGTGCCTTATGGCGAAAGCCGCATGGAGCGCCGGCAGGCAACGATCCGCCGCGCCGGCTGGTTTGAGCAGCAATGGGTAAAGTTAACCGGTGGCCTTGAGTTTATGGAATTACTCGAATTCAGCTTCTCGGGAGAAGAGCTATGACGATTGAACGCTTGGGAATTTCTTCGCGCGACACGAACCTTATGGCACAAGAAAGCACCGTTCTTAGCCCGCGCTTTTATACAACCGATTTTGATGCGCTTGATCGCATTGATGTCTCGCCCGTCCGCGAAGAATGGGACAAGCTGATTGGCGAGATGCGGTCAGACCCCAATAAATCACATTTCAAACGTTCGGAAGAATGGGATGAGGTTTCGCTCGCCGATCTTCCCGAAGGACTTCGCAAGGAGTTTGTTGATTTTCTCGTATCCTCGCTAACGTCTGAATTTTCAGGTTGCATTCTTTATTCCGAAATGCGCAAGCGCGGCACCAATCCCGATATCTGCGAGCTTTTCAAATTCATGGCCCGCGATGAATCACGCCATGCCGGCTTTATCAATGATACGCTAAAGGATTTTGATATTGGTATTGATCTTGGCTTTTTGACGAAGGCCAAAAAATACACCTATTTCCAGCCAAAATTCATCTTCTACGCGACCTATCTCTCGGAGAAGATTGGTTACGCGCGTTACATTACGATTTTCCGTCAATTGCAGGCCAATCCGGACCGCCGCTTCCATCCGATTTTCAAATGGTTTGAAAAATGGTGCAATGATGAATTCCGTCATGGCGAAGCTTTCGCGCTTTTGATGCGCGCCAATCCGCATCTGTTGGAAGGCATCAATAAATATTGGGTGAAATTCTTCCTCTTGGCCGTATTTGCCACAATGTATGTGCGCGATCACCAGCGGCCCTATTTCCATGAGGCCCTGGGTATAAGCATCAAGGATTACGACGATAAAGTCTTCCGTATTACGACAGAAATTTCGCGGCAGACTTTCCCGCTTGAGCTCGATCTCGACCATCCAGCTTTTTATGCTGGGCTTGATCGTTTGCTCGCCATCAGCGAGCGGGCCGCGAAGATCCAAGCCAAAGGCGGGATTGCTGCAAAACTCAACAAGCTTACCACGGCTGCGGCTGCGGGGTTCACCTTCCTTCGCCTCTATATGATTCCGGCCAAGAAAAAGGGCCTCAACGCCGATATTCGTTTGGCACCAACCTGGTAAAGCAAGCGAAAAAGCAATGATGCATTATGCCATTCCCGTCTTAGCTGCTCTTTTCATCTGGTGGTTCACCACCGGCACGATTTTCTATTTGGATAATCTGCCGGCCCGGACCTTCAAATGGAGCATGCTGGGCGCGACAGGACTATTGCTCATCGCTCTTGTCGTAATCCATGAGACGGCTACATCAAGCGATACGCTATCGGTCTACTTGGCCTTTACGGCGGGCCTTTTGGCGTGGGGATGGCAGGAGATCAGCCTTTATCTCGGCTTTGTAACCGGCATCCGCAAGCATAGGTGCGAGGAAGGCTGCTCGGGCCTCAAACATTTCTGGCATGCCATTGAAGCCAATCTCTGGCATGAAATAGCCATTATTGTGGTCGCTATTGCGATTGCAATGATCACCTATGGTACCGAAAATCAGATGGCGCTTTGGACCTATGGATTGCTCTGGAGCATGAATTTAAGCGCGCGGCTTAATGTCTTTTTAGGAGTCCGTAACGTATCCGAGGAATTCGTTCCCGCCCATATGGAAGTGCTGAAGAGCTTTCTCAACAAGCAACCGATGAATTTGCTTTTCCCGCTCTCGGTTACCCTTGCAACAACGGGCACTGTTTTTCTGGTGGGCAAAGTATCGGATGCGGGCACGGAAGCCGAAAGCTTGGGCTTTATCCTGCTTGCCACGATGATGGCGCTCGCCCTTGTCGAACATTGGATGCTTGTCTTGCCGCTTCCCTTTGAAAAGCTCTGGAATTGGAGCTTGCCAAAACGCTCTAACCGGACGCTGTCACGGTTTCGTGCCGAGCATCCGGTGGAATTTGCGACGATTAAAACCTCACTAACGCCTAAACCCGATCTTCCTTGCTGTTAAACTGATTATTTCTTGGGATTCTAGCGATGAATTACGAAGCCTTCTTCAAGAACGAACTCGATACGCTCCGCAATGATGGGCGCTATCGCGTCTTCGCCAATTTAGAGCGCAAAGCAGGTGGCTTCCCGTCCGCCATTCATCGCTCGGAAAAGGGGGAGAGCGATATTAGGGTTTGGTGCTCGAATGATTATCTCGGCATGGGTCAAAACCCAAAAGTGCTCAAGGCGATGCATGAGACGATTGATCTATGTGGCGCAGGTGCAGGCGGCACGCGCAATATATCGGGAACCAACCGGTTCCATGTTGAGCTTGAAAAGGAACTCGCCGATTTGCATGGCAAAGAAAGCGCGCTGCTTTTCACCTCAGGCTATGTATCAAACTGGGCAGCCCTTGGCACGCTTGGTGCGCTTATTCCGAACTGCATCATTTTATCGGATGCGGGAAACCATGCGTCGATGATTGAGGGGATCAAGCACAGCCGTGCGGAGCGTCATATTTTCAAACACAATGATGTCGCCGATTTGGAGCGTATCCTGAAGTCGCTGGATCCGGATCGCCCGAAGCTGATCGCGTTTGAATCGGTCTATTCGATGGATGGGGATATCGGGCCAATCAAAGAAATTTGTGATCTCGCTGATCGCTATGGGGCTATGACCTATCTCGATGAGGTTCATGCGGTTGGCATGTATGGCCCGCGCGGTGGCGGCATTGCCGAGCGCGAAGGCTTGATGGATCGTATTACGGTGATCGAAGGCACGCTTGGTAAAGCGATTGGTGTTGTCGGCGGCTATATCGCGGCATCCGAAGCGCTGTGTGATTTTGTGCGCAGCTTTGCATCGGGCTTCATTTTCACAACCGCGCTTCCTCCGGCCGTCGCCGCCGCAGCAACCGCTTCGATCCGTCATTTGAAGACATCGCATAGCGAGCGGACAGGGCAGCGCGATCGTGTGCAGCGCTTGCGTATGAAGCTCGACGCGGCGGGCGTTCCTTATATGCGCAACGATAGCCATATCGTTCCGGTGATGGTGGGCGATGCCAAGAAATGCAAATGGATCAGCGATCTTCTGATGGACCGCTACGGCATCTATATTCAGCCAATCAATTATCCAACCGTGCCGCGAGGAACGGAACGGTTACGCATCACACCAACGCCGCTTCATTCGGACGCCGATATCGATCATCTCGTCGGCGCACTATCAGAACTATGGTCGCACTGCGCTCTTAATCGGGCGGTTGCATAAGAAGCTCAATTCACTGGGCGTTGATCACACGCGATCGACGCAATAAAGGCGAAGAGTATGGGAAACGCTAAAGTGTCAGACATAACCATTCCGATAAAGATGGTTATTGTATCCATGGACACCAACATGGCGAGCGCTGCCATGCGTGCGTTTCAAAGTCTGCGCCGTGATTATCCGGGTTTAACGCTCACCCTTCATGGCGCTTCCGAATGGATTGATCGACCAGAGAAACTCGAACGGTGTCGCGCCGATATTCTATCGGCCGATATCGTTGTGGCCGCCATGCTGTTCATGGAAGATCATTTCAAGCCCGTCATCAATGAATTGATCGCACGGCGCGATTCGGCTGACGCGATGGTGTGCCTTCTATCCGCCGGCGATGTGATGAAAATGACCCGCATGGGCCATTTCAAAATGGATGGCGAGCCAGGCGGCATTGCGGGTCTGCTCAAAAGGCTGCGGGGCGGCTCGAAGGACAAGCCGGCATCGGCTGGCGCGCAACAAATGAAAATGTTGAAGCGTCTGCCGCAGATTTTGCGCTTCATTCCCGGCACCGCGCAAGATGTACGGACCTATTTTCTGGCGCTGCAATATTGGCTCGCCGGATCGGATGATAACATCGCCAATCTCGTGCGCATGATCATTGATCGCTATGCCGCAGGGCCCCGTAAAGCCTTGCGTGGACGGGTCAAAGTCAACCCGCCGATCGAATATCCAGAGACGGGCATCTATCATCCCAAAATGGCTGGCCGCATGGGAACGGACGCGAGCAAATTGCCGCGCGTTGCCGGGCGTCGCGGAACGGTTGGTCTTCTGGGCCTTCGGTCCTATATGCTGGCGGGCAACAGCAAGCATTATGACGGCGTGATCGAGGCGCTTGAGGCACGCGGATTGAATGTGATCTTGGCCTTTGCTTCGGGCCTTGATAATCGCCCCGCCGTTGAAACCTATTTTATGAAAGATGGCCGATCAACGGTTGATGCTGTTGTCTCGCTTACAGGCTTCTCGCTCGTCGGTGGCCCCGCCTATAATGACGCGCAAGCTGCCGATGATCTGTTGGCGAAACTTGATGTGCCCTATATCGCTGCGCATCCGGCCGAAATTCAAACGCTTGAACAATGGGGCGCTTCTGATCGTGGTTTGCTGCCTGTTGAATCGACCATCATGGTGGCTATTCCGGAATTGGATGGCGCAACCGGCCCTATCGTTTTTGGTGGACGGTCGGATAATTCGGGCCTTGCATGCAAAGGCTGCCATCGCGGCTGCGTGTTTCCCGCAGGCGACAATGAACGCAACATGCAAAGTTGCATCGAGCGCACGGAAATGTTGGCCGCTCGCGTTGACCGTCTGGTATCGCTGCGGCAAACGCCGATTGCGGAGCGAAAAATCGCTCTCGTCATTTTCAACTTCCCGCCCAATGCCGGCAATACGGGAACGGCTGCCTATCTCTCCGTTTTCGAGTCGCTTCATAAAACGCTTCTGGCGATGAAGGCCGAGGGTTACACGGTTGAGGTTCCTGCCTCGCCGGAAGTGTTACGCGAAGCTGTCGTCAATGGTAACCGCGAACGGTATGGCGCGGATGCGAATGTGCAATTTCGTATCCCCGTTGATAACCATGTTCGGCGGGAGCGTTGGTTGTCCGAAATCGAAGCGCAATGGGGCCCGGCCCCCGGTAAGCAACAAAGCGATGGCGGGTCGATTTTTGTGCTCGGTCTTGAGCTCGGCAATGTCTTTATCGGCATTCAACCCGCCTTCGGCTATGAAGGCGATCCGATGCGCCTCTTGTTCGAAAAGGGGTTTTCGCCAACCCATGCCTTTTCAGCGTTTTATCGCTGGCTGCGCGAGGATTTCGGTGCCAATGCGGCGCTTCATTTCGGTACCCATGGCGCGCTCGAATTTATGCCCGGTAAGCAGACGGGGCTGACGGCTAAAGATTGGCCGGACCGCATGATCGGGGATCTCCCGAATTTTTATCTTTATGCGGCGAATAACCCGTCCGAAGGTGCGATTGCAAAGCGCCGTAGCGCGGCTACCTTGATCAGCTATATGACGCCGCCGATTGCCCATTCGGGCCTTTATCGCGGTCTGCTTGATCTTAAAGGATCGATTGAAAGCTATCGCACGGTCTTGGCCGATGGCGCGGAGCCCGATCAGGATTTGATTGCGCTTGTGCAAAGCCAAGCGGTCCTTGTCGATTTGGCATCCGCCGAGCCTGTATGGGGCAGCGAGGCAGGCGGTAAAATCGATGAACTCGGTAAAGCTATTCTCGAACTTGAATATACGCTTATTCCGCATGGGCTGCATGTCGTCGGTGAACCTTTATCACCCGAGCAGCGCGTTGAAATGCTGGAAGCCGTAGCCGATGCCTCGCACGGGGTTCGCTTCGAACGTTCAATTGTTGAAGCGATTGCCAAAGGAGCATCGCCAGAGTCGTTGTCGGGCCAGCTCGATCAGGCGCACCACGCGACGCAATTGGAAGCGCTGAAAACCTTATCAGATACCAATCATTGGCTGTCGGATGATCATGAAATACCTGCCATGATGAGGGCGCTTGATGCGCGCTTTATCCGCCCCGCTCCGGGTGGCGATGTGTTGCACAATCCGGCGGTGATGCCGACAGGCCGTAACCTGCACGGGCACGATCCTTTCCGGTTACCAAGCGCTTACGCCATGAAGGATGGCGCACGGCAGGCCGAGAAAATATTGGCCCGTCACATCGACGATACGCAGAACATGCCTGAAACGGTGGCCATCGTCTTATGGGGTACGGATAATTTGAAAAATGAAGGCGCCCCTATTGCCCAAGCGCTGGCGCTTATGGGCGCAGAGCCTCGGTTTGATGGCTATGGTCGTTTGGTGGGTGCACAGCTAACCCCGCTCGCTCAATTGGGCCGTCCTCGCATCGATGTGATGTGCACGTTATCGGGCATCTTCCGCGATCTCTTGCCGCTGCAAATCAAACTCTTGGCGGAGGCCGCTTATTTTGCCGCTATTGCCGATGAGCCCTTGGAGCAAAACTTTATTCGCAAACACGCGCTCGCCCATCAGGCCGAGCATGGCTGCGATATGGAAACGGCCAGCCTGCGCGTCTTTGGCAATGCCGATGGCGCTTATGGCTCCAACGTCAATCATCTGGTTGAAAACAGCCGCTGGGATGAGGAAGACGAGCTGGCTGAAACCTATACCCGCCGAAAGAGTTTTGCGTATGGCGTGAATGGTAGGCCCACCCAGCAAACAGCCTTACTGAATGGCATTTTATCGAAGGTTGATTTTGCCTATCAGAATCTCGATTCGGTTGAGTTGGGTGTCACGACGGTTGATCATTATTTCGATACGTTGGGCGGCATCAGCCGCGCGGTGCGTCGTGCAAAAGGCGGCGAGACGGCGGCTGTCTATATCAGCGATCAAACGCGTGGCGATGGTGTGGTGCGCACCTTGTCGGAACAAGTATCGCTTGAAACCCGCACCCGCATGCTTAACCCGAAATGGTATGATGGCATGTTAAGCCATGGCTATGAGGGCGTTCGGCAGATTGAAGAACACATCGCCAATACGGTTGGCTGGTCAGCGACCACAGGTGAAGTGCAGCCATGGGTTTATCAGCAACTCACCCAAACCTTTATGCTTGATCCGGAAATGCGCGAGCGGTTAGCCGCCCTTAACCCGACGGCATCCGCCAATATGGCCAATCGTTTGCTCGAAGCGCATCGCCGGAATTATTGGAACCCGGATGACGCGACGCTTGAGGCGCTCAAAAACGCCAGCGAAGACCTCGAGGATATTTTAGAAGGCGTCCGTGAAAGTGCTGCCGCGTGACGGCATGATCCTGAAGCCATGGAGCCGCGTATAAAGTCCATGCAACAGGAAAAGCGGACAATGTTGGTTTGGCTCGGGATATGGGCAATTGCCGCAACACTCATGATCGCGGTCGATATGGTTTGGCTGATGTGGCTAGGCCGTGGCTTTTACATGCAAGAAATCGGCGAACTTTTGCTGGATACGCCCAATCTTCCTGCGGCGCTTGCCTTTTACGGGCTTTATAGCGTGGGCGTCGTGCTCATCATCATCATACCCGCCCTTGAGGCGCAATCCGTTCTGCGCGCTTTGCTCGTTGGTATTTTATTTGGGCTTGTGGCCTATGGCACCTATGATTTGACCAATCTCGCCGTCATGAAGGGCTTCACCACCAAGATCGCCTTAATTGATATGGCGTGGGGTGGCGTGGTGACCGGCTTTGTCAGCGCTGTAACGGTGAAAATCGCGACTTCGCTCGGATGGTAGCCTAAAAGACCACGGGATATGCGCTTCATCTTGAGGTCGCATACTTGACCCGTATCGCCTGAAGCGGGCAAACACACTTTCTATACACGGCATCTTTGGTTCATTCCCTGTCGAAAGAGTGGTTCCCATGTCTCGCACCCTGATTGCTCCCTCGGTTCTCTCCGCTGATTTCTCGAAACTCGGCGACGAGGTTGAAGCCGTTGTTCAAGCGGGCGCGGATTGGATCCATCTCGATGTGATGGACGGCCATTTCGTGCCGAACATCACTTTCGGCCCGCCCGTGATCAAAGCCATCCGCAACCGCACGGACAAGATTTTCGATTGCCATCTGATGATCGCCCCCGCTGATCCCTATCTCTCAGCCTTCGCGGATGCCGGATGTGATTACATTACCGTTCATGCCGAAGCGGGACCGCATCTCGACCGCTCGCTGCAAACCATCCGCGCTTTGGGTAAGAATGCAGGCGTGTCGCTTAATCCCTCAACGCATGAAAGCGTCATTGAATATGTGCTCGATCGGCTTGATCTCGTGTTGCTGATGACGGTCAATCCGGGCTTTGGCGGGCAGGCCTTTATTCCCTCGGTCATCGAGAAAGTCGCGCGGGTGAAGAAGATGATCGGCACGCGCGATATTAGGATTGAGATTGATGGCGGCGTGACACCTGAAACAGCACCATTGCTGACAGCTGCGGGTGCCGATGTGCTTGTCGCAGGCTCAGCCGTGTTTAAGGGCGGGCCATCGGCTTATGCGTCAAACATCACGGCTATTCGTACTGTGGCGGATGCTGCTGCGCGATAGCGAGTGACGAAATAACCCATCCGTCATTGCGAGGTGAGGAGCGCTTCGCGAAGCGAACAAAACGATCCCGTGAATCGTTTTGAGTGACGAACGCGAAGCAACCCAGCTAACAGAATGAAAAAAAGCGCGGTGTTGCCACTGCGCTTTTTCTTTCATCATCAACTGGGTTGCTTCGCGTTCGCTCGCAATGACGAAAGCAGTTGCTCAGAACAGTCCTTCAACCTCACCTGCATCGTTCAACCGAATGACTTCGGCGGAAGGCACGCGTGGTAGGCCCGGCATGGTCATGATCTCGCCGCAGATGGCGACGATGAAGCCCGCGCCGGCTGAAAGCCTTACTTCGCGCACAGGCACCGAGTGGCCGGTGGGTGCGCCGCGCACATTCGGATCGGTCGTGAAGGAATATTGCGTCTTCGCCATGCAGACCGGCAAATGGCCGTAACCCGCTGCTTCCCACACTTTTAGCTGATCGCGGATTGATTTATCGGCCAGCACTTCGTCCGCATGATAGATGCGCTTGGCAATGGTTTCGATCTTCTGGAACAAAGGCATTTCGTCCGGATAAAGTGGAGCGAAATTGGCCGCGCCCGATTCAGCGAGGGATACAACCTTATGCGCCAATTCTTCGATGCCAGCAGAACCATGCGCCCAATGCTTGCACAAGATTGCTTCTGAACCTTGGCTCGCGACATAATCCTTCACGGCTTGGATTTCAGCATCCGTATCCGAGAAGAAATGGTTGATGGCTACCACAACCGGCACGCCGAAGCCCTTGGTATTGGCGATGTGGCGACCCAAATTGGCGCAGCCCTTTTTGACGGCTTCGACATTCTCGGCACCGAGATCGGCCTTGGCCACGCCGCCATTCATCTTCATAGCGCGAACGGTGGCGACAATCACAGCGGCCGATGGCTTCAAGCCCGCTTTGCGGCACTTGATGTCGAAGAACTTTTCAGCGCCAAGATCCGCACCGAAGCCTGCTTCGGTCACGACATAATCGCCGAGCTTCAACGCGGCGGTCGTTGCGATCACCGAGTTGCAGCCATGCGCGATATTGGCGAACGGGCCGCCATGCACGAAAGCAGGATTGTTCTCGAGCGTCTGTACGAGGTTCGGCTGCATCGCGTCCTTCAATAGAACGGCCATGGCGCTGTCGGCCTTGATGTCGCGGCAATAGACGGGTGTCTTGTCGCGGCGATAGGCCACCACAATATCGCCCAAGCGCTTCTGCAGATCCATCAGATCCTTTGACAGGCAGAGAATGGCCATCACTTCGGAGGCAACCGTAATGTCAAAGCCCGTCTGGCGCGGGAAGCCGTTCGACACGCCGCCGAGCGACACGACAATATCGCGCAGCGCGCGGTCGTTCATGTCCATCACGCGGCGCCACACCACGCGGCGCTCGTCGATGCCGAGCTCGTTGCCCCAATAGATGTGGTTGTCGATCATGGCCGACAAAAGATTATGCGCCGAGGTAATGGCGTGGAAATCGCCCGTGAAATGCAGGTTCATTTCTTCCATCGGGACAACTTGCGCGTAACCGCCACCAGCAGCACCACCCTTCATGCCGAAATTCGGGCCGAGCGAGGCTTCGCGGATACAGACAATTGCCTTTTTGCCGATGCGGTTGAGGCCATCGCCCAAGCCGACCGTGGTCGTCGTCTTACCTTCGCCCGCAGGCGTCGGGTTAATAGCGGTGACGAGGATCAGCTTGCCGTCTTTGCGGCTCTCGAGCGACTTCAAAAAGCTCTGGCTGACTTTTGCTTTGTCATGACCATAGGGGAGAAGGTCTTCTGCGGGGATGCCAAGCTTGGCACCAATCTCCATGATTGGCTTTTTCTTGGCTTCGCGTGCAATTTCAATATCCGTCTTAACCGCCATTTTCTGCTCCCATCTTGATCAAGCTTAGGCTTGAAGTGTCTGTCCTGTTTTGCCGGAAGGAAGTGGCTAAATCTAGCCGAATTCCGTCAGATACTTGCTCATGATAGGCAAATCTTGGCTATCGACCGTTTGCGATATCTTGTTTGCGCCATCGCATGGCGGCTTTTAGACATCGCGATCAAGCCGATGAGGATGGTTCCAACAAATCGGTTTGTTTCATATTTTCGGCAAGGGCGAGAGACGTTTCTCTGAGATAGGCGAGAAAAACGGTCGCGATGGGGCTTAATTTTTTACCCCGTACCGTCACCGTGAACCAGTGCGATTGGATCGGGAATCCTTCGACGGGAAGAAGCGCGAAGGATGCGTCCGGTGCCATAGTCCCGATGGCGTGGTGGGAAAGAATGGCGCAGCCTAAGCCCCCCGCGACCGCTTCTTTAATGGCTTCATTGGAGCCTAGGCTTAAGCGAATACGGGGATTGATGGCATGCGATTGAAAGAATTTCTCCGCCATCCTACGGGTGCCGGACCCTTGCTCCCGCAGGATCAATGCTTCTTGCGCAAAGAGCGATAAAGGAACGCTTTTCCGCTTCGCAAACGGATGGGTTTTCGGCGCAATAACGACCAGCGGATTGTGAAGAAACATTTCGCTTTCGACATCAAGATCAGATGGCGGCACTGACATAATGGCGATATCGACTCGATTGTCGCGCAACAACTGGATGACGCCATCGCGGTTAAACACATCGAGTTTGATATCGATATCGGGATAGGTTTGGAAAAAGCGGCCGAGCATGCGGGGAATAAAATATTTTGCCGTGCTCACCACGGCCACCCGCAACTCACCGCGTGAAAGGCCTTTGGCGCGATCAACCGTTTGGATAAAGGCGTTCCATTCCCCCATCATCGCGCGCGAGGATCGGGCCAATTCCTGGCCGATATCGGTGAGATAGATTTTTTTCCCGATCACCTCATAGAGCGGCAATCCGATCGATAGCGATAATTCGCGCAACTGCATGGACGCCGTTGGCTG